>Ga0187781_10000131_pt1 | contig 49768 bp, 45 predicted proteins | sample 0715_SJ02_MP02_2_FD_132447 | JGI IMG/M metagenome (GOLD analysis project Ga0187781, IMG submission 132447) | Tropical peat soil microbial communities from peatlands in Department of Meta, Colombia - 0715_SJ02_MP02_20_MG | ecosystem: Environmental > Terrestrial > Soil > Wetlands > Peat | place...
CAGCTCCATTGGGCCGGTCAGGCGCCTTTCGACGATGAGATTCCAGCTGGAATTGCCGGGCGGCGCGGAGAGCTCTTGACGCGACGGCGCGGGGCGCCTATTTATTCCCCGCGCCGGTAGCACTCAGCATGTGCGAGTGCTAGCGGCGCTTTCCCTTTTCCCTTCGCCGGGCCCCTCCCGGCGCAAACTTAGGAAGATTGCTACATGGCGTTCCGTCCTCTGCACGATCGCGTCGTGGTCAAGCGCCTCGAAGGCGAGGAGAAAACCAAAGGCGGCATCATCATTCCCGACACCGCCAAGGAGAAGCCGCAGGAAGGCAAGATCGTCTCGGTCGGCCCCGGCGCGCGCGACGAGAGCGGCAAGCTCGTCCCGCTCGACGTCAAGGCCGGCGACCGCGTGCTGTTCGGCAAATGGTCCGGCACCGAGGTCAAGATCGACGGCGAAGACCTGCTCATCATGAAGGAAAGCGACATCCTCGGCGTCGTCGAGTGAGCTTTTCCATAAAGAACCGCAAACCTTTCCCCCTAACGGAGTAGTGCCGACATGGCCGCGAAAGACATTCGCTTTTCCTCCGACGCGCGCGACCGCATCCTGCGCGGCGTCGAGACTCTTAACAACGCCGTAAAGGTCACGTTGGGCCCCAAGGGCCGCAACGTCGTGATCGAGAAGTCCTTCGGCGCCCCGCGCATCACCAAGGACGGCGTGACCGTCGCCAAGGAGATCGAACTCGCCGACAAGTTCGAGAACCTGGGCGCCCAGCTCGTACGCGAGGTCGCATCGAAGACCAACGATCTCGCGGGTGACGGCACCACCACCGCGACCGTGCTCGCCGCGGCGATCGCGCGGGAAGGCTCCAAGGCCGTCGCGGCCGGCCTCAACCCGTTGGACCTCAAGCGCGGCATCGATCTCGGCGTCGAGGCGGTGGTCGCGCATCTCAAGACCAACTCCAAGAAGGTGACCTCCAACGACGAGATCGCCCAGGTCGGCACGATCTCGGCGAACGGCGACAGCTTCATCGGCCAGGAGATCGCCAAGGCCGTGCAAAAGGTCGGCAATGAAGGCGTGATCACGGTCGAGGAGGCGAAGAGCCTGGAGACCGAGACGGTCATCGTCGAGGGCCTGCAGTTCGACCGCGGCTATCTCTCTCCCTACTTCATCACCAACGCCGAACGTCTCGTCGCCGAGCTCGAGGATCCCTTCATCCTGATCCACGAGAAGAAGCTGTCGACGTTGCAGCCGCTGCTGCCGATCCTCGAGGCCGTGGTTCAGACCGGCAAGCCCCTGCTTATCATCGCCGAGGATGTTGAGGGCGAGGCGCTCGCGACGCTCGTCGTCAACAAGCTGCGCGGCGGTCTGAAGATCGCGGCCGTCAAGGCGCCGGGCTTCGGCGACCGCCGCAAGGCGATGCTCGAGGACATCGCGATCCTGACCGGCGGCGAGATGATCGCCGAGGATCTGGGCGTCAAGCTCGAGAACGTCACGCTCGCCCAGCTCGGTAAGGCCAAGCGCATCAAGATCGAGAAGGAGAACACGACGATCATCGACGGCGCCGGCGAGAAGAAGGACATCGAGGGCCGCGTCAACCAGATCAAGGAGCAGATCAAGGAGACGACCTCTGACTACGACCGCGAGAAGCTCCAGGAGCGTCTGGCCAAGCTCGCGGGCGGCGTCGCGGTGATCCGCGTCGGCGGCGCGACCGAGGTCGAGGTCAAGGAGAAGAAGGACCGCGTCGACGACGCGCTGAACGCGACCCGCGCGGCGGTCGAGGAGGGCGTCTCGCCCGGCGGCGGCGTGGCGCTGCTGCGCGCCACTGCGGCGCTCGATAGCGTCGCGACGGCGAACGGCGACCAGAAGACCGGCGTCGAGATCGTGCGCCGCGCGATTCAGGCTCCGGCGCGGCAGATCGTCGACAACGCCGGCGGCGACGGCGCCGTCGTGGTCGGCAAGCTGCTCGAGTCCAAGGACTACAGCTACGGCTTCGACGCGCAGAAGGGCGAGTATGGCGATCTCGTGAAGCTCGGCATCATCGACCCGACCAAGGTCGTGCGCACGGCGCTGCAGGACGCCTCCTCGGTCGCCGGTCTGATCGTGACGACGGAAGCCACCATTACCGACCAGCCGAAGAAGGAATCCCCTGGGATGCCCGGCGGGCACGGCGGCATGGGCGGGATGGATTTCTGATCCTTCGCCGGAGAAGTGGAGTTTCGCCCCGGACGTGCGAGCGCCCGGGGTTTTTGATTTGACGCTTGTCCATCATCTGTTCAAAGAATTCTCAAGAAAGCGGTCACAGGATTCCGGGCGGCTGAGAGTCGCGCCGCGCGCAGTAGTCAATTCGGCGAACCAGCGGGTCTATTTCTGCCCCCACGAAGCCCGATCAGCCTCGCGTCCCGGCTCATCTTCCTCTTACGGCAAAACCCGCGCCCGGCCGCGCTTGGGCCAGCGCTTCGGCCACAGCCGAATAAAATCTGGCAAATCCTCCTCGTCGACCTCGCCCTCGTCTGCCTCGACCCGACCCCGGACCGAGGCCCCTGCGCGATGCACGGTTTCCGCGTCGCCGCTCTTGAGCGGGTGCCAGTCCGGCAAGTCCTTGCCTTCGAGCCGCAAGCGGTAAGCGCAGGAGGGCGGCAGCCAGCGGATCTTGGCAAGGCGGGCGAGGGTCAGCCGCACGCAGTCCGGGACGATCTTCTTGCGCGCCGCATAGTCACCGCAGCGGCAGCTTTGCCGATCGAGCAATTTGCAGGCGACGCTGGTGTGGTGGATCACGCCCGTGTCCTCGTCCTCGAGCTTGACCAGGCAGCAGCGCCCGCACCCGTCGCAGAGCGCCTCCCACTCCTTGCGAGTCAGCTCGGCGAGCGGCTTGGCCCAGAAGGGCGCCGAAGCGCCACGATTTTGCGTCATTCTCCTCTGGCCTTCGCGCCGCTGGCAACCATAACGGCAATGAGCGCCGGGACGCCAGTCGTCAAGATGGTTTAAGAAGTGCTAAGATGGCGTCTGAGCCGGCGGGCCCAGGGAGTGCGGGGATTTGTGGGAGCGGATTGGATCGTCGCGCGTCGTAAAGCGCATCTCCCGGATTCTGCTGGGGATCGACGCGCTGATCGACTCCAGCATGTTCGACGGCGGCCGCAAGTCGCGGGAGAACTACGAGCGTTTTTCCGCGTTCATGGGCCGGTTCCAGGTTTCGGGCGTCACGCGCCTCGTGGTCGAGGCTTGCTGCGAGGGCCTGACGCTCGCGGTCGGCGCGGGTTTCCTCGCCATGGCGCTCGCGGCGCCCGCCATGCGCATGACGAGCGAGCGCGACTGGCTCAAGCGCACGGACCTCGCCATCACCTTCTTCGACCGCTATGGCGCCGAGGTCGGCCAGCGCGGCATCAAGCATGACGACGCCGTCCCGCTTGAGGAATATCCCGATTATCTGCTCAAGGCAGTGCTCGCGACGGAAGACCGGCGTTTTTACGAGCACTTCGGCATCGACGTCATCGGCACGGCGCGCGCGCTGACCGTCAACGCGCGCTCCTCCAACGTCGTGCAGGGCGGATCGAGCATCACCCAGCAGCTCGCCAAGAACCTGTTCCTCTCCAACGAGCGCACCTTCACGCGCAAGATCAACGAGGCCTTCCTCGCGCTGTGGCTCGAGCACAATTTGAGCAAGCGCGAGATCTTGCGGCTCTATCTCGACCGAGTCTACATGGGCGGCGGCGCCTTCGGCATCCAGGCGGCGGCGGAGTTCTACTTCGGCAAGTCGGTGCGCGACGTCTCGCTCGCCGAGGCCGCGATGCTCGCGGGCCTGTTCAAGGCCCCGACGAAATACGCCCCGCACGTGAACCTGCCCGCCGCCCGTGCGCGCGCGAACGACGTGCTGCACAATCTCGTCGACGCCGGCTTCATGAACGCCAGCCAAATCCTCCCGGCGCAGCGCAATCCGGCGACGCCGGTGGCGCACAAGGAGGATTCGACTCCGGACTGGTATCTGGATTGGGCCCACAATGAGGTGCAAAAGCTCGCCAACGCCGGCAAGCTCGGCGAGGATCGCGTGCTGAACGTGCGGCTCGCGCTCGACTCCAACATTCAGAAGCAGGCCGACTCGGTGATCGAGCAAAAGCTGCGCGAGGAAGGCCGCAGCTACCATGTCAAGCAGAGCGCCATGGTCATCATGGAGCCGGACGGCGCCGTCCGCGCCATCGTCGGCGGCCGCGATTACGGCGCGAGCCAGTTCAACCGCGCGACTGACGCGCTGCGCCAGCCAGGCTCCTCGTTCAAGCCTTACGTGTACCTTACCGCGCTGATGACCGGAAAGTTCAAGCCGACGACGATTGTCGTCGACTCGCCCGTGTGCATCGGCAACTGGTGTCCGCACAATTTCGGCGGCCGCTACGCGGGATCTTTGCCGCTCGCGAACGCGCTGGCGCGCTCGCTAAACACAGTGGCGGTGAAGCTCTCGATCGCCATCGGAAACGGCAATCCGAAACTCGGGCGCGCCAAGATCGTCGAGACTGCGCGCAAGCTCGGCATCACCGCGCCGCTCGAGGACACGCCGTCGCTGCCGATCGGCGCCGACGAGGTGAGCGTCATCGAGCATTCCGCCGCCTATGCCGCTTTCGTCAACGGCGGAAAGAGGACGACGCCCTACGCCGCGGTCGAGATCACCAATCGCCGCGGCGACGTGCTTTACCGCCACGATCGCGACGCGCCGAAGCAGGAGCAGGCCGCGCCGTTCGACAAGGTCGTGGAGCTCGGCTCGATGATGCGGAAGGTCGTCGAGGAAGGCACGGCAAGAAGCGCGCAGCTCGGCCCCGGCATCGACGTCATCGGCAAGACCGGCACGACCAACGGCTTCAAGGACGCTTGGTTCTGCGGCTACTCTGGCACTATGGGGGGCTGCGTCTGGTACGGCAACGACGACGGCGCGGAGATGAACAACATGACTGGCGGCAGCCTGCCGGCGCGAACTTGGCACGACATCATGGCCTATGCGCATCAGGGCTTGCCGATCAAGCATATCGTCGGCATGGCGCTCGAGCCGCAGGAGCAAGCGCTGGCCACTGAGGCTGCGCCGGTGAAGACGCTGGAGCTCGGCGCGCCGCAGCGGCCCGCCACGCTCTCGAAAGGGGCGGTCGAGGCGCTCGGCGCGATCCGCACGAAAATCGAGACGCTTGGGGGCGGATCCGCCGCGCCCCCGCCTACGGCTAACAAGAACTCGGGCGCCTCCGCGGCGCCCCCGGAGAGCCGCGCGCGCAGCGCCGCCGGCGCGCCGGGAAGCGGGCGCGTCGTCGAATGAGCGCAATCTTCTGGCGGACGCCGCGCAAGGTCGCGCTGCTGCGCGATCCCTTCGACAAGTATTTTCGCGCCGCGGCGGCGATGACGATCGGCCTCGCCCTGGGCTTTCTGATGACCTCTGCGAGCCTGCGCGCCGGCTATGGCTTCGGCGAGATTTCCGTCGGTCCCTGGAAGGCCTGGCCCAATCTTGGCGGCGACGAGATCGACCCTTACGCGCGCGCTTCGGTTGCGCGCCGCGGGATCGCGCCGCTCGGGCGCAGCGAGGGTCTCGTTTTCGTCGCACAGTCCGACTCGTTCGGCGCGCCGCTTGAGGGACGTTGCGACTATCGCATCTTCGGGACGCCGCCCGCCGCGCGCTTCTGGACGATCGGCCTCGCGAGCGCCTCCGGCGCACCACTCGGCAACGCCGCGGAGCGCTATGGCTTCACCTCGAGCGAGGTGGTGCGGCGGGAGAACGGCGATTTCGAGATCACGGTGGCGCGCGAAGCGCGGCCCTGGAACTGGCTCTCGCCGGGCGACGCGCGCAGCTTTGTGGTGACGCTCCGCCTCTATGACTCGGCGCTCGACGCCGCCGCGATGCGGCTCGACCCCGCGCATTTCTTGCAGATCGTCAAGCTGAGCTGCGCATGACGCTCAAAGATCGACTTTACGACAGTCTGCCTTGGGCGGCCGCGGCCGTGCTGCTCGCGCTGACCGTGCATCTCGTCTCGGTGTTGCTGATGCCGGTGGTCGCGCCGCGCGACGCTTTTGGCCGATTGCGGCAAGCCGAGGCCGACCTCGAGGTCAACAAGAACGGTGTGCTGCTGCTACCGCAAGTCGCGCCCGGCGAGCAGCTGCTTCCCTTCGAGGATCCGGCGACAGCTGACGGCGTGTGCTTGTTCGATCTCTCGAAGGGGATCTTGCGGGTGCGCGCGCCGGTCAATGGCGACGATTTCGTGGGCGTGTCGCTGCACGAGCCCTCGGGCGCGGTGTTTCACGCCTTAAGCGACCGCGCGGCGATCAAGGGCGTGGTCGAGATCGTGGTCGGCGACGCGCGCCAGATCGAGGAGCTCGAGGCCGAAGACGAAGAGGGCGCGGCGGCGCCGGAGGTGCGCGTGGTCTCGCCCTCGACGAAGGGCTTCGCGCTGATCCGGGCGCTGGCGCAACGGTCCTCGGACGCCGACGCTGCGAAGGGGCTGGTGGCGGCGGCGAGCTGCAAGATGGAGACGGAGTAGGGCGAGCGGCGTTGCGTCGGGCGCGGAATCGTATCCAACCCTGTGAATATCCGAATAGCTGATGAGCGCTAATCGCACGTCGCTTCTTCCCAAGTGAGCCGAGACGGACAAGGTTCGGCGCGCCGCGAAGCAGCCGAGAAGCTCTGCCTTTGCTTTTTATCGCCAGGACACGGGTTGTAACGCCTTTCTGAATGCCCCAAGCCGTTTCGCTTTCGCATTAGCCGCTCCTTTACATTAACGCGCTACCTTCCCGCCCAGGTTCAGAGAACCCGTAGCGTTTGTCGGCGTCGCGTTATCCGAGTGGGTCGTTCCGATGCGAAGGCTTTTGTTGAGCCTGTCGACGTTCGCCGTCAGCGCGGCGAGCCTTGCCGCCCCGATTGACGACGCGGTCGCTCTGCGGCCGACGCTGCCGCCCCAAGCCGGTCCCCAGGCAAAAACGGCGAACCGCTCAAGCACCGACGCCACCCCGCCGCCGAAGCCGATCTTTACCGTCCGCGGCGTGACTGAAGATCGGGGGACCGGTCCCGCTTTCAACGCTCCGAGCAGCTCGGCGCGCCTTCATAGAATCTTCTCTTTCCTGGATTTGGAGGACGCGGGCCTCCCGGACCTCGCAGACCATCCCTTCATCGCCACGGAAAATCTCGACTCCGCGCTCCGGCGACAATTCGGCGGGACTGAGCCTCTGGAATGGCAGTATTTTTTCATCGGCGGGCGGGCGCCAGCGTGGATCGGCGCCGGCGCGGCCTATGACTTCTTCCGCCGCCAAGACCGCGCGGATTGGGGCCTCGGGCGTTCGACATGGAAAGGCGGCTGGGAGATCGACTTCGCGCCGACGGGCTGGACCATGGCCTATGCGAGAGGGTTGACCGCGGACGCCGCCCGCCGAGCGCTGGTCGAAGGCAAGCTCGGCCTCGCGCTGTTTGACGACCTGTCCCTCCCTGGGCTGCCGTCAGGCAACCTCTATCTTGGCCCTTTCGCGATCATCCATGGCCTGCGGCTGGACGAGGACGCCAAGCTCGGCATGCATATGACCTTCGGCCAAATCGGCGCGTTCCACATCGGTGTCGCCGGCGGCTATGCGCGCGGCAGGTTCGGCGAAGGCGGCGCCTTCGGATTGCTGGAGTCGTCGTTCCGATTTTGAGATAGAATGGCGGCCGCCTCGTCTGAGGGAGTCGCCCGTGATCCACAACTTGCCCGCGCTCGCCGCGCGGGGACTGATCTTCGCCTATCGCATCAGCTTCTCGGCCTTTGCCGGGCGCTGGTGCCGCTACGCGCCGACCTGCTCGCAATACGCCGACGAGGCGATCGCTCGTCACGGCCTCTGGGCCGGCGGCTGGATGGCCTTCGCCCGCATCTGCCGATGCCGACCCGGCGGCGCTGACGGTTTCGATCCGCCGGCGCAGCGTCTGCCCGTCAACGCTTCTGCGCTGACCCCCTGGCGTTATGGCGACTGGCCCGGGCCGCGGCTGACGCCGCGCTGCGAGGCGGTCGATTCAGCGCCTTAGGCGGCGCCGCGAAGCAACCGAATTACACGGAATCGGCTGCCGGCATTCGCCCTACATTCCACTGCCGACCGCCCATTGCCGACTGCCAACGAAATTTGCTCTGCCGCTTAAGACCGCGCCATCAGCTCGATTGCAAGACCGTAGATGCGCTGCCGCGGCTCGGCGGGCAGCGCCTTGAGCGTGTCGAGATAGGTCTGACCCGCGGCGCACATGCGCTGGTCCTCCGGCGGCGGGTCCGGCATTCTGCCGTCGAGCAGTGCGCCGATCATCTCCGGGCCTAGCCCGCGCGCCGCGAGCGCCGCCTCGAGTGTTTTGAAGTCGTCGTCGGTTGGCTTCGCGCGCTCGACTTGCTTCGCCTTGCCGTTGACAATGGCGTCGAGACCGGCGAGCGCCATGTCTGCGACGAGAGATCGCCGCGTCGCTGCAAACCGCGAGAAATCGCCGAGATCCGCGCCGCCATAGAGAAAGGCGACGCAGAGTTTCGCGTCGCGCTCGGCGATAGCGCGCAGGACCGCGGCCTGCGCCTCGAAGACTTTCGCGAGCGCCGCCGGCTCCGCGTGGGCGGCCTCGACGCCGCGCGCCCGCCGCAAGTTGCGCACCGCCTCGGAAACGAGCTGGTCGATCGTCTCCCGATCGCCTGAGGGGGCGTTCAGCTCATCGAGCGTCGCCGCATGTTCGGCGGGAAAATTCTCCCGCAGCCGCTTGAAGAAGAGATCGTATTCCGGCGCGGCGGCGACCATTGCGTCGAGCCTTTGCTGCGGGCCGGCCTTTGCTGCGGCGACCGGCGCCGGCGTCGGCGGCGCGGCTTCCGGGTTCTTTATCGGCTGCTCCGCCGTGGCCGGCGTTTGCTCGGGCGCGGCGGCGACCGCAGCCGGCGGCGGCGCGGCGACCTGGCTCTCTGGTTCCGGCGGTCCCACCAGCAGCATGGCCACCCCGACGCAGGCGAGGACGAACGCGCCGGTCAGATAGAAAAGAATCCGCTCCAAAGACATCACGCTGGCCCTGACGATCGCCTCGCGCGCGTCGCTCCGACGACGCCGGACCCGAGGCTGACACAAACTTTAAGCAATCGCGAACAGACTGAAAAGGGCTCAGTCGCGAAACGCCCGCCTTTCGCGTTAAGTCGACGCTTTGGTCAGTGAAATGCGGCCGGCGCTCTTCGTCAACCACTCTCGGCGCGGCGCGCCTCGGTTTTGATGCGCTCGACCATGGATCTCAGCCCGTTTGCACGCTGAGGCGTCAGATGCTGCGCGAGACCGAGCTCGGCGAACAGCGGCTGCGCGTCGGTCTGGATGATCTCCGTGGCGCGGCGTCCCGAATAGAGCGCGAGCACGAGCGCCACGAGCCCGCGCACGATATGCGCGTCGCTGTCGCCGCGAAACAGCAGCCGCTTGGCGCCGTCCTTGTCCTGCTCGACCTTGGTTTCGAGCCAGACCTGGCTCGCGCAGCCGCGCACCTTGTTGGCGTCGGTGTAAGCGTCTCTCGGCAGCGGCTCCAGCGTGCGCCCGAGCTCGATCAGGTAACGGTAACGGTCGTCCCACTCGTCGAGGAGTTGGAAGTTCTCGATGATCTCGTCAATGGCCATGTTGCTTCCGTGGTGGCGCGGAGACTGGCGCGATGTTCGCATAAATCGCCCGCGCGCCCAAGTTTTCCATGAAGCAAGCGACGCGCCGGCCTTCAAATTCCGCGAGCCAAGGCCTAAAATCCGCGCTAGCGTGAAATTCCTCGTAGGCGCGCCAAGTCAGAGAGCGCGGATCGCGAAGGAGAAGGAGAGGCGTTCGTGACGCAGAGCCAATCGCAAAGTCTTGAGCGGCGCGCGAATGCCGCCGACGCTGAGGCGCGAGCCGAGCTGCGGGCGATCTGCGCGAGCGACGCGCTCTGGCGGCACATGCGCGAGGAGGCGAGCGCAGCGCTTGCGCTCGAGCCCTCGATGACGCCTTTGCTCGTCGGCGGGATCCTCAATTGCGCGAGCTTCGCCGAGGCCATGGTGCGGCGCGTCTCGGCGCGGCTGGGCGCGCCGGCGCTGCCGGCGCAGATGATCGCCGACGCCTTTCACGAGGCGCTGGAGGCCGACCCCGCGATCGTCGAGGCTTTTCGCGCCGATCTCACCGCCGTCGTCGAGCGCGATCCAGCCTGCGGGCGTCTCATCGATCCCTTCCTCTATTTCAAGGGGTTTCACGCGATCTGCGGCCACCGGCTGGCGCACTGGCTGTGGGGGAGGGGCCGCATGGATTTCGCGCTCTATCTGCAGAGCCGCAGCTCTGAGGTGTTCCAGACCGACATCCATCCCGCCGCGCGCTTCGGCAGCGGCATCTTCCTGGATCACGCGACGGGGCTCGTCGTCGGCGAGACGGCGGTCGTCGAGGACGACGTCTCGATCCTGCAGAATGTCACGCTAGGGGGTAGCGGCAAGGAGTCCGGCGACCGCCACCCCAAGGTGGAGCGCGGCGTCCTGATCGGCGCCGGAGCGAAGATTTTGGGCAACATCCGGATCGGCTCCTGCACGCGCATCGCGGCGGGCTCGGTTGTGCTGCGGGATACGCCGCGCAATGTGACCATGGCGGGCGTGCCCGCGAAGATCCTCGGCCCCGCCGGCTGCGCGGAGCCCGCGCGCGACATGGACCAGCTGCTGAGCGAGCTGGCGTACGACGCCTTCAGCTACGTGATCTGAGACCCGCGCCCCGTCGGATGGGCAGGCGGTCGCGCACGGAAACGCGGCGCCCTTGGGACGCCGCGATTGCGACTGAAACGAAAGAGCGGCCTCAGCCGCCCCACAGCGTCAGCGAAAACGAGACCATCAACGGGGTCGCCGCCAAAACGCAGATCGCCGCGACGCAAACGACCGTTCGCGCGCTCATCTTTGGCGTCGCGCAGCCGTCCTTTTCGGTAATCGCGAACAACATTACGCTACCCTCCAGCCAGGCCTTCCCCCAGCACGTCGCACGCAGGCTCCATTTCACTCAGGCTAGCCATAAATGCTTAAGGCGTCGCAACGGTTCCCATGCGAATGCCGTTAAAGCGAATAAATTTTTTCGGCGCCTAAGCCGTCGCCACTCGCCGGCGCCGCTTCGGCTCGCCCGAGGTCTCGCTGAAGAGCTCGGCGAGCTTCTCAGTCATGGCGCCGCCGAGCTCCTCGGCGTCGACGATCGTCACCGCGCGGCGGTAGTAACGCGTCACGTCATGGCCGATGCCGATCGCGATGAGCTCCACGGGCGATCTGGTCTCGATCTCGAAGATGACTTGGCGCAGATGCCGCTCCAGATAGTTTCCGGGGTTGGCCGAAAGCGTCGAATCGTCGACAGGGGCCCCATCGGAGATCATCATCAGGATGCGGCGTTGCTCGGATCGCGCCAGCAGCCGACGATGCGCCCAGTCAAGCGCCTCGCCGTCGATGTTCTCCTTGAGCAGCCCCTCGCGCATCATGAGTCCGAGGTTACGCCGCGCGCGCCGCCAGGGCGCGTCAGCCGCCTTGTAGATGATGTGGCGGATGTCGTTGAGCCGCCCGGGCGAAGCTGGCTTGCCGGCGGCGAGCCAAGCCTCGCGCGATTGCCCGCCCTTCCAGGCGCGGGTGGTGAAGCCCAATATCTCGACCTTGACGCCGCAACGCTCGAGCGTGCGCGCAAGAATGTCGGCGCAGGTCGCCGCCACCGTGATCGGACGCCCCCGCATCGAGCCGGAATTATCAATGAGGAGCGTGACCACCGTGTCGCGGAAGTCCGTGTCTTTCTCCTGCTTGAACGAGAGGGGCTGCTGCGGGTCGACGATGACGCGGCTGAGCTTCGCCGGGTCGAGCATGCCTTCTTCGAGGTCGAATTCCCAGGAGCGGCTCTGCTGCGCCATGAGGCGCCGCTGTAGGCGGTTGGCGAGGCGCCCGACGACGCTCGAAAGATGCAGCAGCTGCTTGTCGAGATAGGAGCGCAGGCGCTCCAGCTCTTCGGCGTCGCACAGCTCCTCGGCGCGCACGATCTCATCGAACTTCGTCGTGAACGCGGCGTAATCCGCGCCGGAGCGGTCGCCGCCGGAGATGTTGTGGCGCCGCTGCGCCGCCTCGTCGTCGAGCGCGCCTTCGTCCGACTCTCTGAGCGTCTCGCCGTAGGGGGCCTCGTCCGCTTCCGCCTCGCCTTCGAGCGGGGCCTCCTCGAAGGCCGTCGCCGTCTGGCTTTCGGAAACGTTCTGCGCCTCGCTCTTCTCCTTCTCCCCGGCGTCGCTGCGGTCCTGGTCCTGCGGCTCGTCTTGCGGCTCGGCCTCTGGCTCGTCTCTAACTTCCCGGTCAGGGCCCGACAACTGCAATTGCCCCAGCAGATGGCGCACGATCTGCCCGAAACGGCGCTGGTCGAGCAGCGCATCGCCGAGCCTGTCGAGATCGTCGGCGCCGCGCTCTTCGATGAAGTCGCGCCAAAGCTCGACGATTTTCCTGCCATGGAGGGGCGGGGCGAGGCCGGTGAGGCGCTCGCGGGCGATGAGCGCCAGCGCGTCCGAAAGGGGCGCGTCCTCGCGGATCCCGATCGCGTCGGATTTGCTGCGGGCGTAACGGTCGTCGAGCATGGCTGCGAGATTGCCGGCGACGCCAGACATGCGCTTGGCCCCGACGCATTCGACGCGGGTCTGCTCTAAAGCGTCGAAGATTGCCTGGCCCTCGGCTGTTGCGGGAGCGAGGCGCCGATGTACGGCGTCGTCGTGGCAGGCGAGGCGCAGCGACAGCGAGTCGGCGACGCCGCGCAGGATCGTCGCCTCTTTTAATGTCAACTTCCGGGCGGGCTCGGGCAGGCGCGCGCGATGCCCCTCCTCGCCGGCGCTCAGGGAGGGGCGGTCGGGGGAGAAGGTCACCTCGAGCTTGGGTGATTTCGCCATGGCGCGCATGGCGCCGGCGACGGCGCGCTTGAACGGCTCCTGCGGCGAATCCTTCGGCTGACAAGGCTTGCGGTTGGTGGGCGCTGGCATGGGAGGGAGCTATAGCCCGCGGGGGGCGCGGCGCAAAGCGGGGCGCGCCATGATAAAAATATAGGGCTCTTGCATCTTGCGCGTCGTTGCGGCAAGGAGAGCGCGTCGCCTGTGGCTGCAGGCTCTTTTTTGAGCCTTTGCAGGAGTGTAGCTCAATCGGCTAGAGCACCGGTCTCCAAAACCGGGGGTTGGGGGTTCGAGTCCCTCCACTCCTGCCAGCGAGGTCAGCGGCTTATAAAGATTTTCCCCGTGAGCGCGGCGCCGCCGCCACGATCCCCTCGCAAAGCTGCGGAGCACCGACGGGGCCGGCGATTCATGGCGGTGGGGCTCGCCGCTTTTTCGGGCCGATCCACCATAGGCCTGACACAATTCAGAAACATATTTTTTAGCTTAGCTTACGTTATAGGCCGGGAGGGAGATTGATTAACCACCTCCTATAGGCCTGTACTGTAAACAGTGACGGGGGCGCGCTCGGCATGGCGCCTGGCGAACGGCAGAGGGTCTGATGCGGAAATTGGCTAAAGCATTTTGGCGCGACGAATGCGGGGCGACGGCCATCGAGTATGCGCTGGTGGCCTCGCTGATTGCGATCGCGGCGATCGCGGCGATGAAAAGCGTCGGCAGCCGCGTCAAGCTGACCTTTGGCGACGTGGCCAACAATCTGTCGTCTTACTGACGTCCTTCGCGCCCGGTGGAGGGCGGCGGTCGTCCGGCGAGATTTATCGCACGTCGGGGAGGCCTACTCGCCGAACACCCGCCTGAAGATCGTATCCACATGCTTGAAATGATAGGAGAGGTCGAACAGCTCGTCGATCTCCTGCGGTGAGAGTTTCGCACTCACATCCTTATCGGCGCCGAGTAGGGCGCGAAACTCGCCCTCGCCACGCCAGACCGGCATGGCGTTCCGCTGCACCAGCGCATAGGCGTCCTCGCGCGAGACGCCCTTTTGCGTGAGCGCCAGAAGCACGCGCTGCGAGTGCACGAGGCCGCCCAGCAGATCAAGGTTCTTCTGCATATTCTCGGGGTAGATCAGCAGATTCTCGACGACGCCCGTGAGTCTTGAGAGCGCGAAATCCAACGTCACCGTGGCGTCGGGGCCAATCATACGCTCGACGGAAGAATGCGAGATGTCGCGCTCGTGCCAAAGAGCCACATTTTCGAGCGCCGGAATCGCCATGCCGCGCACGAGACGCGCGAGGCCGGTCAGGTTCTCGCTCAGGACCGGATTGCGCTTATGCGGCATGGCCGAAGAGCCCTTTTGGCCTTCGGAGAAGAACTCCTCGGCCTCGAGCACCTCGGTGCGCTGGAGATGGCGGATCTCGATCGCGAGCCGCTCGACGCTGGACGCCACGACCGCGAGCGTCGAGAAGAAGGCGGCGTGGCGGTCGCGCGGGATGACCTGCGTCGAGACCGGCTCGACCGCAAGCTCCATCTTGCTGGCGACATGCTCCTCGACGCGCGGATCGACATTGGCGAAAGTGCCCACCGCGCCCGAGATCGCGCAGACCGCGACTTCCTTCTTCGCTGCGGCCAGGCGCTCTCTTGCGCGCGAGAACTCGGCATAAGCCTGCGCGAGCTTCAGGCCGAAGGTTGTGGGCTCGGCGTGAATGCCATGCGAGCGGCCGATCGTCGGCGTGTATTTGTGCTCGTATGCCCGCTTCTTGATCGCGACAAGAAGCGCGTCCACATCGGCGATGAGGAGATCGGCGGCGCGTGAGAGCTGCACTGAGAGGCAGGTGTCGAGCACGTCCGAACTCGTCATGCCCTGATGCACGAAGCGCGAGTCCGCGCCGATGAACTGCCCAAGGTGTGTCAAAAAGGCGATGACGTCGTGCTTCGTCACGCGCTCGATCTCGTCGATGCGGTCGATACTGAAAGTGACGTTCCCGGCCTTGTCCCAGATCGCCTCCGCACTTTCCTTCGGGATGACGCCGAGCTCGGCGAGCGCGTCGCAGGCGTGGGCCTCGATCTCGAACCAGATTTTGAAGCGGGTCTGCGGCTCCCAGATGTCGGTCATCGCTTTGCGGGAGTAACGCGGGATCATGGGGCTGCTCGCTTGGCTCGATTTTGGAAGGAGCGGCCCTAACATGAGGGGTGAGGTGCGGCAAGGGCGTTGCGGATTCGCGCCGGACTGCATTATGACGACGCAAAAGGGGAGCTTTTCCATGCCGCTCGACGCCGTTCTCGCCGACATCGACAAAAACGCCGACGCCGCCGAGGCGCGGCTGATCGAATTCCTGCGCATTCCGTCCGTCTCGACCGATCCGGCCCACGCCAAGGACTGCCAGCGCGGCGCCGACTGGCTCGTCGATGAGCTGCGCGGGCTCGGCTTTGAGGCGGAGTCGCGGCTAACGACCGGCCATCCAATCGTCGTCGGCCACGCCAAGGCCAAGCGCAAGGACGCGCCGCATGTGCTGTTCTATGGTCATTACGACGTCCAGCCCGCGGATCCTTTGGAGCTATGGAAGACCGGGCCGTTCGAGCCGCACATCCAACAGGGTAGGGAGTCGCCCGAGATCGTCGCCCGCGGCGCCTCCGACGACAAGGGCCAGCTTTTGACCTTCATCGAGGCTTGCCGCGCCTATGCCGGAAACGGCGGCCTGCCCTGCGAGATTACTTTTCTCTTCGAGGGCGAAGAGGAGACGGGCTCGCCTTCGCTGCCGGAGTTTCTCGTCAGATATCGCGACGAGCTGTCCGCCCCGGCGCTGGCGCTCGTCTGCGACACCGGCATGTGGAACGCGAGGACGCCAGCGATCACGGTCATGCTGCGCGGGCTCGTGCAAGAGGAGGTCGTGCTGACCGGCCCGACCCACGATCTGCACTCGGGCATGTTCGGCGGTCCCGTGGTCAACCCGATCCATGTGATCTCGAAGATCATCGCCGATCTGCATGATGAGAGCGGGAGGGTCGCGCTGCCGGGCTTCTACGAGGGCGTCGCGGAGCTCCCGGAGGACATCGCCGAGCAGTGGCGCGGGCTCGACTTCGATCAGATGGCGTTCCTGCTGAGCCTCGGGCTGACCGAGGTCGGCGGCGAGGCCGGGCGCTCGGTCATGGAGCAGATCTGGGCGCGCCCGACCTGCGACGTGAACGGCGTCTATGGCGGCTATGCCGGCGCGGGCTCGAAGACAGTGCTGCCGTCGAAAGCGGGCGCCAAATTCTCTTTCCGCCTCGTCGGCGCGCAAAATCCCAAGAAGATTGTGGAGAGCTTCCGCGCTTTTGTCGCTGCGCGGCTGCCGAAGGACGTAAAGGCCGAGTTCACCGCGCATGGCGCGTCGGGCGCGCTCTCCCTGCCCTTCGGTTCGGAGCCGGTGAAGCGGGCGGCGCGGGCGTTGGCTGAGGAGTGGGGCGTGCCGGCGGCGCTGATCGGTTGCGGCGGCTCGATCCCGATCGTCGGCGCCTTCAAGAAGGACCTCGGCATGGACGCGCTGATGATCGGTTTCGCGCTGGAGGATGACCGCATTCATTCGCCAAACGAGAAATATTCGCTGACCTCCTTCCACAAAGGCGCGCGATCGTGGGCGCGCGTGCTTGCGGCGCTGGCCGCTTGAGAGCTTCTCGTCGCGCGGACTGATTCCAAAAGCTTAAGCCATATGCTATGTTTATCGCATGGCAAAAGCGATTGATCCGATCATGAGCCGTTTGCGCGCGGCGCTCGGCGAAGTTTACGGACCGCGACTCGAACGTGTCGTCTTGTTCGGCTCGCGCGCGCGGGGCGATGCGCGTCCGGACTCCGATTACGACGTAGCTGTGTTCCTGAAAGACCTTGAAAGCTTAGGGCAGGAAGCAGATCGCATCGCTGAAATCGAAACCGATATTCTTTATGACACCGGAGCCGTCATCAACGCCTTGCCGCTCAAGGCCGGGAGTTATCTGGAGCCGACGGGACTGATGGGTGAGCTTCGCCGTGAAGGCATCGATCTGTGAAACCGGAAGCCGCCGATTATCTCGACAAGGCCCGCACCGATTTCGAAGACGCTAAAAAGATCGCAGCGATAGGAGTTGCGAGGGTTGCCGCGCGCTGCGCCTACTACGCCATGTTCCACGCCGCAGAGGCTTTCATCGTCGAAAGCACAGGTAAGGTCGCGAAAACGCACTCAGGCGTAAGAGCCGAATTCGCGCGCTTGGCGAAAGAAACGCCAGCAATCGACAGGTCTTTCCCGAAGTTGCTGGCGAAGGCGTATCTTTATAAGGAAGTCGGCGATTACGGAGTCGGCCCTGGCGCCGACGTCACGATGGCCGACGCGAACGATGCGGTTGCGAACGCCGCCCGATTTGTCGACTTCATAGCCGCGCTACTGGTCTCGCGTCCCTGACGCCGCCGACAGGATTCGATGAAGCTTCGCGGGGCCATGGCGCAATCACCGCACGCTCGCCTTGCGCAGCTTGCCGCGCGACATTCCGACTCCGATCCATCCCGCGGATTTCAGAGCGTTCTTGTCGCGCACGGCGAGAGAGACGCTCCAGTCGGGATAGGTTCGCCAGCCCAAGGTGCGATGGCCGATGCGGGCGAGATAGACCTCAGCATTGTGGACCAGCGGAACCAGCAGCGGGTCATTGTCGAGCAGCGTGTTGGGATCAAGTTCTTCGTCCTGCTTGATCGGATCGCCGAGATCAGGCGCCGGCTGAAGCTTCTCCAGCTCGTGGAATTTTGCTCGCTGCGGCTCGCTGAGCTTGGCGAGCGCCGCCTTGCGGGCTTCCTTGGGATTGCGCTGCACGGCTTCGACGAGCGCCAGCGCCTGCGGAACCAGAGCGCGGCAGGCCGGACTGTCGCATTTGACCTCATCGTCCGGCGCCTCGTCGTCGCCCATGCGGGCGAAGCGCGGCTCGAAAGCGAGATCGATCCGGCACGCGGCGCCGAAGAAATCCCTGTCCCACTTCACGATCGAGACGGTGCGCGACAGGCTCGGATGAAAGGAATCCTGCTCGATCTGAATTCCAACGATGCGTCCGTCGATTTCGGCGAAGGAGCGCTCGAAGCCGCCACAGACGTCCGTGTCGATGTCTCCCTTGCTTGGATCGCGGGCGTTCCAAGGCGGATCGGCGGCGCGCTGAGCGACGCCATCACGCACCTCGAAAGAAGTGTCCGAAAGACATTGCGCCGTGCCTTGGATCGTGCTCGCCGAGTAGAAGGAAGTTCGGGGCGCCCGCGAGATGGAGAGCGAGCTGGCTTCGAGCTTGCCGATGGCGACGATCACCTGGGGCGAGAATTTGAACGGCGGCTTCTGCCGGCGCGCCCAGGCGTCGAGCGAGGCGGGCTTCGGCTCGCTGACGTCGTCGCTCTCAGGTCCCGCGACGACGCCGCTGTTTTGCGTCTTGGCCAGGAGCTGGAACGGCGAGTCGTCGGCTTTCTCTCCTTTGGGGTCCGGGACGAGCGCAGCCTGATATCTCTCGAGGAAGCCTTGGCACAGCTCTTTGTCAGCAGGGCGCTCTGCAGTCTGATGCTGGAGGAGCTCGTCGAGCGCTCTGATGCGGGCGCGATATTCGGTCGCAAGGCAGCCGAGCGCCGTCTGCTGCGGGCCGCTTTTCGGGATCGGACATTTCTTGTCGCGCTCGGCGACCCAGCGGCGCTCTTCGCCAAGAAGCTTTTCGCGCTCGGCGAGCGAGGCGTTAAGCGAGACGCCCATTCTCTCAGAAAGGTCGAGATCAAGCTGACTGAGCTCCTTGTCGGCGCAGATGAACCGCTCGACCGGCGTTCCGGCCTTCTTGCAGTCGAAGCTTTGCGCCAGAGCGGCGGCGCAGGGCGCGGCGATTGAGATAATGATAGCGAGAGCGCGGGACATTAGGGTTCTCCAACGGCCTTAACGTGTATCTTTACAGATTGGCGGCCGTCGTTGCGAGCGAAGCGAAGCAATGACGGACCAAATCTCTTTGCCGCACGCGATGTGCGCTGTCGCGCAGTCCTTACCGCCCGACAAACTTCGGCTCCCGCTTCTCTAAAAACGCCATGCGCCCCTCGGCGAAATCGGCGCTATCGAAACAGACCCTGGCCAGCGCCTCGCATTCCCCGAGGCTCGGCGCGTGCGGCGCGCCGATCGCGTTGCGGATTGCGGCTTTCGCCGCGCGCAGCGTCAGCGGCGCTTGCGCGGCGATTATCTTTGCGAGTTCCGCGACGTCGGCGTCGAATCCCTCCTTTGGCAGCAACCGTGCGAGAAAGCCTCGCGAAAAAGCCTCCTGCGCATCGAGGCGGCGGCCGGTGAAGAACAGCTCCAGCGCCGTCTGCTGGCCGGCGGCGACGACCACATAGGGCATCGCCGCCGGCGGATAGCCGATCCCGAGCCGTCCTGCCGGAATGCCGAACAGGGTTCCCTCCGTGGCGATGCGCAAATCGCAGGCGCAGGCCAGCCCCATGCCGCCGCCCATGCAATACCCCGTCATCGCCGCGACCGTCGGCTTCGAGAGCTTCGCGAGCGCGTCGAAGGCCTCCAGATTGGCGGCCTCATAGACGCGCCCGCCGCCCGAAGTCGCGCGCAAGCTCGCAAATTCGGAAATGTCGGCGCCGGAGCAGAAGGGGAGGCCCGGGGTCGAGCCCAAAACCACGACGCGGATATCGTCGCGCGCCTCGATCTGCGCCAAAATCTGCGGCAGCGCCCGCCACATCGCGAAATCGAAGGCGTTGCGCCGCTGCGCATTGTCGATCAGCACGCGCGCTATGGCGTCCTCCGTCTCGACGCGGATTTTTTCGCTCGGCGAATGAATGTCGGTCATGGCGCCTCGAAGTAGGCTTTGAGCACGCGCGCGTAAATTTGCGTCAAAGCTTCAATGTCGGCAAGCGCGGCGTTTTCGTTGACCGCGTGGATCGTCTCATTGGTCAGGCCAAACTCCAGGACCTCGCAGTCGCGCGTGATGAAGCGCGCGTCCGACGTGCCGCCGCTGGTCGAGAGCTTCGGCGAAACGCCGGTCACGTCCTCCACGGCGCGCCCGACGAGCGCGCTAAACGCGCCGGGCTTCGTGAGAAAGGCGCGCGCGTTGCAAGGCGCGAAATCGATCTCGATCTTCTCGCCTCGGGCGGCCTCAAGGGCGACTCTGCGCGCCTCCTCGGCGAGGTGTTCGGGAGTCCATAGATCATTGAAGCGGATGTTGAACCGCGCCCGCGCTTGGCCCGGAATGACATTGACCGCGGGGTTGCCGATATCGATCGAGCTGAACTCCAGATGCGTCAGCGAGAAATGCTCTGTGCCTTGGTCGAACTCATGCTGCGAGAGCGCCGAGACGATGCGGGCGACGATCGGCGCCGGGTTTTTCGCGCGCTCAGGGTAGGCGACATGGCCTTGCCTGCCGAAGACGGCAAGCTCCGCGTTAAGCGAGCCGCGGCGCCCGATCTTCATCATGTCGCCGAGCCGCTCGACGCAGCTCGGCTCGCCGACGATGCAGTGATCGAAGACCTCGCCGCGCTCCTTCGCCCAGTCGAGGAGCTTCGCCGTGCCGTTGATCGAAGGCCCCTCCTCGTCGCCAGTGATGAGGAGCGAGATTGCGCCCCTCGGCGCTCCGTGGTCGCGCACATAAGCCGCCGCGGCGGCGATGAAGGCGGCGATCGCGCCCTTCATGTCCGAGGCGCCGCGGCCGAAGATCCTTCCCTCGGCGATCTCGCCCGAAAAGGGATCGAAGCGCCAGCGCGCGAGATCGCCCGGCGGCACCACGTCGCTGTGGCCGGCGAAGGCGAGATGTGGGCGGCCGGAGCCGATCTTCGCGAAGAGATTGTCGATGTCTGGCGTGCCGGGCTCGTGGAAGGCTACGCGATGCGTCTCGAAGCCCCCGTCTTTCAGCGCGGCCTCGATCACGCCGAGCGCGCCTGCATCTGCGGGCGTGACGGAGGGCCGGCGCAGAAGGGCCTGGGTGAGGGCGACGGCGAGAGAGAGGGTCATTTGGAGAGCAGGAACTCGCGGCGCATTGACGTTAGTGTCAGGGCGTCACGAAGTGAGCGAAGTCGCGGGACGCGTCATTGCGAGCGAAGCGAAGCAATCCAGGGCCTCACCGGCGACCGCCGGCGCTTCGAACACCGGCTCTGGGCGCTATTGTCGGCAAAGGTTGCGTCCTTGGCCCTGGATTGCTTCGCTTCGCTCGCAATGACGCTTCTCCCGCTGCAGGCAATTCGTGACGCAGCAGAATTGACAGCTGGCTCTATTTGTACCCCTCTCCCGCGGTTGAGGGAAGCCCGCCGGCAGAGCCCTTGCGTGCGATAATGCGAAAACTTCCATATTCGCGAGTCTGTGAAGCAAGGGCGCCTCCTTCTCCCGCAAGCGGGAGAAGGAGGCGCCCGACTTTCCTAGCTCCGCTTGACCTCCCAGCTCGTCGTGCCGTCCTTGTTGTCCTTGAGCGCGACGCCCATCGCCGCGAGTTTGTCGCGGATGCGGTCGGACTCCGCCCAGTTCTTGGCCGCGCGGGCGGCGTTGCGAGCGGAGATCAGTTTGACGACCGAAGGAGAGTCTACAGCATTCTGTTTTTCGTTTTCAATCCACTGCGCATAATTCTTCAAATCAATCCCAATTATTTGCAGAGCTTGATCGAGCTCGCTGGCCTCGTCGATCTCATGAATCAAAGTCAACGCGAAGGGCGTGTTCAGATCGTCCTTCAGGGCGCTCAACACGTCATTAAAACGCGCGACGCCTCCCCCATAACCCCATCCTGATCCGTCGCCTGAACCGGCACCAAATCCAGCGCCAAATCCTTCGCCGGGGGCCAATTCGAGCTTGTTGAATCGAGCGCCCCACTTTCGGAGCGCGATCTCCGCCTCCTCCAGCGCCTTCACGGTAAAATCGATCGGCTGCCGATAATGCGTCCGCAGCATCGCGAGCCGCAGCACCTCGCCCGGCCACTTGCGTCCGCCAAACTTCTCCGTGTTCAGCAGCTCATGGATCGTCACGAAATTCCCCAGGCTCTTGGACATTTTCTCGCCCGCGACCTGCAAAAATCCGTTGTGCATCCACACATTCGCCATCACGTCGTGGCCGAAGGCGCAGCGGGTCTGCGCGATCTCGTTCTCGTGATGGGGAAAGACGAGGTCGATGCCGCCGCCGTGGATGTCGAACACTTCTCCGAGATGCTTCCAGCTCATCGCCGAGCATTCAATATGCCAGCCGGGGCGCCCCGGCCCCCACGGGCTCTCCCAAGCCGGCTCGCCGGGCTTCGAGGGCTTCCACAACACAAAATCCATCTCGCCGCGCTTGTAGGGCGCGACGTCCACGCGCGCGCCGGCGAGCATCTCGTCGAGCGAGCGGCGCGAGAGACGGCCGTAATCCGGCATCGACGGCACGTCGAACAGGACATGCCCGTCCGCGCCATAGGCGTGGCCCGCGGCGATGAGCCGCGAGATCATCTCGATCATCGCCTCGATATGCTCGGTCGCGCGCGGCTGCTCGCTTGGCGGCAGGCAGCCCAGCGCCGCGACATCGGCCTGAAAGACCGCGTTCGTCTCTTCGGTCAGCTCGCGAATCGAAATGCCGAGTTCGGCCGCGCGGGCGTTGATCTTGTCGTCGACGTCGGTGATGTTGCGCACATAGCGCACGTGGTCAGGCCCGTACACATAGCGCAGCAGGCGATAGAGCACGTCGAACACGATGATCGGCCGCGCATTGCCGATATGCGCGTAGTTCCAGACCGTCGGACCGCAGACATAAAGCCGCACATTTTTGTCGTCGATCGCCTTAAACTCGTCCTTATTGCGGCTAAGTGTGTTGTACAGCCGGATCGGCATGACGCTTTCCTTTAACGATGTCGGGTCAAGCCTTAATTAACCTCAAGGCCTTACACAAGGGCGCTACGGACTGCATGTTGATGAAAGACGCCGTCATGCTGCTTCAGCTCTCGCGATTCGAACAGGCGCCCTGGGCCCGCTTTCTCCTGCCGCTCGCCGCCGGCGCCGCGCTCGCCGCGGCCTATCACGGCGAGGGGGCGGCGGCGCCCGCGCAGCCGCCGCATGCGGTCTATGTGCTCAGCGATGCGGAGGGCTACGGCCTCGCCGATTGCATCGCGCAAAGGCGCGAGTGCGGCCAGATCGTCGCCGACAGCTGGTGCGAGGCGCATGGCCACGCCCGGGCGCTGGCTTTCGGCGCCGCCGACGATGTCACCGGCGCCATATCGCTCGGCGCGTCGAAGCCCGCGGCGCCCGCCGGCGCAGCCATGGTGAGCTGCGCCGACTAGCGCTTCGGTAAGACGAATGCAGGCGGGACGCCCGCGCTCCGAGGAGGGCGCGTGTCTCGCGCGCCATAGCGTTACTTGACGTAGTCGGCGCAGCGGACGGCCTCGGCTCCGCCCCAGGGCATGATCGGAAAGGCCGAGGTCGAGTTCTCCGGGCTGCCCTCGACGAGCTTGTCGGAATAGACCATGTAGACCAGCGTGTTGCGCTTGGCGTCGCAGCCACGCACGATCTGCATCCGCTTGAAGAACAGCGACCGCTTTTCGCTGAACACGCGGTCGCCCTGCGAGAATTTTTCCTTGAACTTGATCGGCCCCCATTGCCGGCAGGACAGCGACACGTCGGAGGTGTTCTCGGCGAGGCCGAGCATGCCGGAGACGCCGCCCTTCTCATGCGCCGTGAAATAACAGGCCACGCCGTCGACGACGGGGTCGTCCACGGCATAGGTCGCGAGCTTGTCGTTGGGCGTCAGCAGCTTGAAGTCGGTCGATTGACGGAAGATCAAATCCGGGCCGTCGGCGCGGGCGGGGCCGGCGACGGCGAGAAGCGACAGCAGCGCGGCGGCGATCCCAAACATGCGCATGGTGGTCCTCTTTCGTTGAAGAGCGCCCGCGCGGGCGAGGCGCGCCGGGCCGAACTTGCGCTTAAGGCTCGCGCCCCGCGCCGCCGACATATGGGGGATCGCGCGCCGCAAAGGAAGGGGCGGCGGCGAGAGCGTGGCGAATTTGCGGGCCGCCCTCGCCGGGGCCGCCCCTGCGAAGGAACGAGCGCGTCCGCTTTCCGTATCGCGAGATTTCGAATTCTCCGCCGACTTCCGTCTCTCTTGCGGGAGAGCGCGGCCGGCGTCTTTTCCTTGCCGCCTTCCGAGCGCGCGGATCGGGGCCGAAGGACGCTTGCGGCTTTTGACGCTCAATCCGTGGCGACGTCGCGCAACAAGGCTTCCCATCGCTGCAGGGCGTGTCGTTTGGTGAAGGCCGCCTCGAGCAGGGCTCGGGCGTTGCGGCCCATTTCCTCGAGGCGAGCAGGGTCGCCGCGCAGGTCCAGGATGGTCTTGGCGAGGCCCGCTCCGTCGCTCGAGGCGATGGCGACGCCGCAATCGTGACGCGCCACGATTTGCGCGATTTCTCCTTGCGGGTCGCCGACGGCGATCGTCGGGCGCCCCGCGGCGGCGACGCCATAAAATTTGCTCGGCACGATCAGCCCCTCCATCGCCGGCGCCAGGGAAATCCAGTGCGCGTTGGGAACGGCGAGAGCTCGCGGCAAGGCCTCGCGATCCTGGTAGGGGCGAAAGTGAAAGCTTGCGCTCAAGCCCCTCCGCTCGACCTCCGCCTTCAGTCGCGCCGTCAGATTGCCGGCGCCGACGAACAGGAAAACGATGTCGCGCGCCCCGCGCAGGCGATCCGCAGCGTCGAGCAGCGTATCGTATTCATGGGCGCGTCCGAGATTGCCGGAGTAGCCGACGACGAACCTGCCCTCGAGGCCCCAAGCGGCGCGCAGCGGGTTGCCCTCCGTAGGCGAGGGGGTGATCGCTTCGTCGTCGGCCCAGTTCGGGATGATGGAGATCTGGTCGCGCGCGAGACCAAAAGACTCGAGCCGCCGCGCCATGACCTCGCCGATGGCGACGTTGCGAGCCGCCGTGCGCAGGCTGGCGTTGCGCGCGGCGACGAGGAAAGGCGCCGCCGGCGCGAGCCCGCGCACGCCGAGGTTTAGCGCCGTCTCCGGATAGACGTCCTGGAGCCAGTTGATCATGATGAGGCGCTTGCGGCGCGCGACCGGCGCGAGCGCCACCGAGAGCATCGGCGGATCGGTCTTGACGACGATTCGATCGCCCGGCGCCGCCAGCCGCCAGACGGCGATCGTGAAGCTACGATGCATGGCGAGATAATCCCACCCCCGGCCAAGCAGAGAAGTCCGTCCGAAGCGGGGCGCGCACACGCGGTGGATCGCGACTCCTTTTTCGATTTCGAAGGCGGGAAGGGCGGCGTCCGGATCGTCGTAACGCCCTCGGCTGGCGATGACGTTCACCTGGAAGTCCCGACGCGCCAAATGGAACGCCAAGTCGGACAGAATCTGGCTGGTAGACGAGTGATCCGGATAGAAGAAGCGGTTGACGAAGAAGAGCCGGGTGCACGACATGTTCGCGTGACTGGTTGCGCAAATGCGGGGAAACGACGCCTGAACCGAAGGGGGCGCCGTCAACACGCTCGTGGCTCCCGCGCGTTCCGACTTGCCGGTTTCGGGAAGCCGCGCCCCCTCTTCCCCCACCAGGCGTCCCAAAACAATAATAGGTTCTTACATCGCGTGCGGCGTCGGCGTCAAAGCATTTTTTGGAATAACGCCGCAAGTGCTGGCAATAATTCTTGTTTTTACATAGTTTGCAAAGGAGGGGCGGCAGTTGTGCGGGCTAGGCGCTCAACCTCCAGAGCCGATCGACGCCGTCCGTCTCTTTATGGCTGAGATTGCGGAGCGAAGCTCACCAGCTCGACGAGAGCGCCGTGCCCCCGAGCCGACTCCCTGGGACTTGCAAAATACCAAAAAGCTGTTTCGGCATCTCCGCTTTTCCTTTATTGTGGCGTCGACATTTCGGGAGGGGCCTCACTACCAACGAAGGCTTCCCGCTCCGCGCTTCAAGCGGCGCTTGTCGGCGCAAAAGCGAACTTCGAGCGCTTCTCGTGGAAGCGTGTGACAAATCGGCGGTCATGACTGAAGTGCAAATCCCGGGCGGAGCCACCATTCGACGGGCCCTGGCGGCAGGGCGCTTGATCGTCGCTTGCGCTTTGCTTGGGGCCGCAGGCGCATTCGCGCTTTGGACGAACGGCCATCCTTTCCTCGCTGTTTGGGCGGCCCTGGCGTCGATCGGGGTCCTCTTCGTTCACGGGGCGGGAAAGGCCTCGGAGCCGGAGACGGACGAGGCTTTCCGAGCTGGGGAGGAGGCCCCCGCGCCAACCTCCGCCGAGCAAGGAAAACAATCATAATTTCAATTGTGTTCGTAGATTGCAGACTTCATGCGCCACAATTTTGGCTTGTTTCTATACAAACCTTAAGCATCGATTGTCCGTGTTTGAAGCTCGGTTCCGGTTGGGAGGTTCCAAGTGCGTGTAGCGTCGCCCACGTCTCGAACGAGATTCCGCTTTCGGCTCGTCTTATTTGACGGGCTGTGGGCGCTTGCGGCGCCTTTTCTCGCCTTCGCGCTTCGCGATCCTCAGCTTCTGGATCCTGGCGGGCTTCCGAGCGAAATGCCGGAGACCTATCGATACGCGCTGGTCGCCGTTCCCTGCGCGCTTTCCGCTTGCGTGCTGTTTCGGCTAGGCGACCGCATGTATCGCTTCTTCACTTTGCACGACGCGCTCGTCATCTGCAGCGCCGTCGCTTGCGCCGCCGCCGCGAGCAGCGCGATCCTGTTCAGCTTCACGCGAGTGGAGGGCGTTCCGCGTTCAACGCCGCTGCTGTTCGCGCTGGTCTTGGGGAGCGGCTTGATTTGCGCACGCGCCGCTGTCCGCACGTTCTTCAAGGAGGTCTTCACGGCGCGAAAGCCGTGCGGCGGGGCAGGGCTCGACGCAAGGCTCCGCCGCGTCATCCTAATCGGCGTGGACCGATTTGCGGCCGCCGCGATCAAATTGACAGACGCTCAAACGCCGCGGACAACGCAGGTAGCGGCTATGCTCGACCTGCGCGCCGCGACTATCGGCCGCAAGATCGCAGGAGTCGATGTCGTCGGCCAGGTCGCCGATCTTGCGGCGGTCATCGACGAATACGCCATCCATGGGGTGGACATCGACGAGATCTGGCTGGCGAATGAGGCGACGCTATCGTCGGAAACGCGCGCGAGCATCGCCGCGCAATGCGCATCCCGCGGCTTGAAGCTGCAACCTCTCTCCGAGGCGTTGAACCTCGTCGCGCGGTCGGCCGCGCCGCTTGGCGAGCCCGCCGCGGTCCTGCGCGACTTGGTCGACCTCAACGCCTATTTTGCTCTAAAGCGCACGCTCGACATACTTGCGGCCGCCGCCCTGCTGATCGCGCTCTCGCCGATCGGCTTTTTGGTGGCCGCGGCGGCCCTATACGACGTAGGCGCGCCCGTCCTGTTCTGGCAACAGCGCCTCGGCAAAGGCGGCTGCAGATTTCTGCTGTACAAGTTCCGCACCTTTCACGCGCCCTTCGACCGGAACGGCCGCCGCGTCGCGGAGGAGAGACGCTTGACGGCGGTCGGGCGCGCCCTGCGCGCTTCGCGCCTCGACGAAATCCCCCAACTTTACAATGTGCTCGTTGGCGACATGTCGCTCATTGGTCCGCGACCGCTGCTGCCGCAAGACCAGCCCAGGGACCCGCGTTTGCGGCTTCTTGTCCGGCCCGGCGTCAGCGGCTGGGCGCAGATCAACGGCGGAACCTCCATCTCGCCGGAGGAGAAGGAGGCGCTGGACGTGTGGTACATCTGGCACGCTTCCTTTTGGTTGGACCTCAAGATCGCTGTTCTTACTCTGTGGGTGGCGGTCGCTGGCGAACAGGAAAATCCCGCTGCTCTCGCGCAGGCCTTGCGCTGGCGTCGACAGTATTTCGGCGAGCGCGGCGTGACGGACGCTGGAGAGAAATTTGTCGGCGAGCTCCCCGGCGACGCGTGGCGCGCGCCAGTCGACACGCCTCCCGGCGTCTTGGCGACGCGCTAGCCGTTGCACGCGGCCGAGCCCGTCTAGGCTCTTTTGCCGCCGCATAAGGGAACGCCGAGGCGCGCCAGCTCCAGCCGGGTAAGCGCGTGAAAAGCGCGGGAATTGAGCCAAGGCGCGACCACGGCGCGAACGCGGGGCGGATACATGCTGAGCAGAACGGCGTTTCCGACCGGGCTTGGGGAAAATTGGTCGGTGGAAGCGCCATGAAAATAAAGCAGAGCGTCAGGCGTGACGCATGTTCCCTTGTGTCCCAGCCACATCGTGCAGGCGCTCATGCAGTCGCCTGCGATGACATGCGGCTGCCCGCTGCTCGCGACGATGCGCTGAAGATAGGTTCCGACATCGCCGCCGCGATCCCACGGGCGACCCGGATTGAACCAATCGAGCGCAGCAGGCGCGAGGCCGCAGCAAGCGCCTGCGAGGAAGGCGAAAACTGTCGTTTTGCGGGGAGCGCGCAGTCGTCGAAGGTCGAGCGCGCAGCGGTTTTCTTCGCCTGGAGAAGCCTCCCTAGGCGCGGCGGCGGACTTGTCATCGCTCGTTCTCATGGGCGGCGCTCCAATCACTCGTGAGCTTGACGCGTCTGAGCGCGAGGCGCCTCCGACTGCTCCTCCGCGCGCGGCGGACCCCGGCCCGGAGAGAATCGTTGTTTCCGAGGGCTTCGGCCTTTGGGGGAAGCTTGCCGAGGCGCAGCACAGCTCTGCGTTGAAGAAATCGATAGCGAAATCCCGTTTAGGTTGCGCTTTGCGGTTCGCTAAAACTTGATTGTTGACGCGCCAGTCGTCGCCGCCCCGGCGCTAACTGGCGGGCATGATCTAGAGGCGCGGCCGAAAGGAGCGGCGAAGCGGCGCACCCGTCGCCAAAACCGGGAAGGGGCCTTTCGAGTGTGGGGAGCGGCCGAAAAATGCCGCCAGATGGTTTCCACCGTCTCAAGCGACTCCAATCGCCGTCCGGCGGGCGAAGCTATGATTGAAGACGAAACGAACGGGACTGCGCCTCTGAGGCGATTCTTTCAGCTTGATCGATTGGCAGGCGAACGGGGCGCACAATGTAATCAAAGGATGGCGATTACAATGACATCGATTCCATCCGATTTTATACATCCTCGTGATCTCATAAATTGTGAAGTATGCGTTGTTTCAGTATTATCAGATAAAAAATGCAGTCTGCGGTGCCATTACGATATTGACGCTGAGGTTATTTGCACCTTATCGTTGCGGAAGTCGGTGAAGTGGGGGCGTACGACTGACGATGCAAAATACATTTATAAGTTTGAGCTTGCTCCTGAGCTTGGCGCTGACAGGCTGCGACAGCGCCACCAGTCTTGGTCCGGTGTCGGTCGAGGAGCGCGAATCCTTGATCAAGTCTGCGGCCACGGCCTCGCCCAATTTGCTGCCGGGCGAAAAGATCAGAGTCACCGTTTTTGGCGAAGACCGTCTTTCGGGCGAGTATGAAATCGACCCCGGAGGCTATGTGTCGCTGCCGCTCGCCGGCACGGTCAAGGCGTCGGGACTGAGCAAGCTCCAGCTGGAGCAGGATCTTGCGAAGAAATTCCGCGGAGAGTTCCTGCGCGATCCCAAGGTCACGGTCGATGTCGCGAGCTTCAGGCCCTTCTACATTCTGGGCGAAGTTGGCAAGCCGGGCGAATATCCGTTCAAGAGCGGCTTGAACGTCATGAGCGCGATCGCGCTTGCCGGCGGCTCGACCTACCGCGCGAGCCGCTCGACCATGTTGATCCAGCACATCGGCGAAGCGGGCTTCCGGGAATATCCGCTCTCGCCGACGATCCCAGTTCTGCCCGGCGACCTTCTTCGCCTGCCGGAACGCTATTTTTGAGCCGTTCGGCCCGGGGCCGCGAGCCGAACGGCTTCATTCCCGACGAAAGGGCGCTCAGCCTCGCGGGGGATGCCCGCATCGAGGTCAGACGACTCGTCCGCCGCCTTGACTCGATGAGATACAAATCCTCGCTGCTTAATTTGAGAGGTTGTAGACATGGACATGTATTACTTACTTCCATTAAGACGTATGCAGAATATAGATAAAATACATATAATTGCCATTCGTCTCCGTCGTCATTTCTAAATTGTTGTTCGTAAGCACTATTTTCCAGGAGTGCCGCTACCATCAGGACAATATCGATCCGCTTTCAAAAAAAGTGCGACGAACAATCGCAACAATGCTTGTCAGTTGGCTCGCTCCGTCGTAGATAGGCGTCGGGTTGTTTGGAAACAAGTCGAACATGTGTGGACCCGCAATCTCACTGCGCGCATGCGCGTTGGCCCTCAGCCTGCGCGTTCTCACGACGCCAGGGTTAGCCGTCGCGGACGAGACGGCTTCCAGCGGAGCGGCGCCAATTTCCACAGTAGCGGCCGTGGGTGTAGGGCAGGGTCCAAACCCGGAGCTCGCGTTGCCGATCGCAGGCTGGTTGCTCTACCCGTCCTTGCAGTCCGGCGCGATTCTCAACGACAATCTCTATCAGCAGCCGACCGACCGACGCGCGGGCTTAGGGCTCCGTCTGCGTCCTTTCGTCGAGGCCGATCGCGACGAAGGCTTGTACAAAACGAATTTTTATGCGCTCGCGGACGTGCAGATATATCCGGGTCAAGGCTCCGATTTCACCTACTATCCGACTCCAGCTGTCGACGTCCCGCCGACCAATGCGACGGGCAGGGCCGGCTTCGCTCACACTTGGCGGCCGTTGCCGGATTGGACGATCCAGGCCGTCGCCGACTACACCCGTCAGAACGGCCTCTTCGGCTCGAACTTCGGCGCAACTGGTCCACAACAGCTCACTCTGCTCAACGCCAGCACTGTCTCGTCGGGCCCGCAGTACAGCAATCAGGCTTCCGGCTACGTCTCGGCCCAGAAGGAGCTCAGCGATCGCACATTCGTGCGTGGAACTACCGGCGTCCAATACGTCTTCTATGACAGCCGTCCGTCGCCGCTTGCGGGGGTCGAAAATCCATCCAACGCCAACGTCGGTGGGCAGAACGGGCTGAGCTATCAGGCGTCGCTGCGCGGCGGCCTCTGGCTGACGCCGCAGCTCTATGGCTTCGTCGAGCCCGGGGCGGATTTTCGCTTCTACGAAAATTCGGCTTACGACACCAACGGCTATCGCGTGACGGGGGGGCTCGGCTCAGATCAGATTAGCCTCTTCCGCGGTGAGATTTACGGCGGCTATCAAATGCAGGCGAGCGCGCGCGGCTATTTCGGAACCGCGAGCAGTCCCGCTTTCGGCGCGCGCATTTTCTATTATCCGACGCCTTACGTCACGCTTCTCGCAAGCTTGGATGAGACCCTCACGGCGGCGCCGAGCGTCACTTCGATCACCTTCGGCGACGCGACCTTGCCTCTGCCGCTCGCGTCCAGCCTCGCGCCCAACGGAAGCCAGGCGGCGAGCAGCAAGACTCTGCAGGCGCGCGTCCAGGGGGACTACGCACTATCGCAATATTGGACGGCCTACCTGCGCGGCGGCTACGGCGAGACGACCTACTCGACGCCCTGGAGCAAGCAGACCATGTGGAGCGCCGGCGCGGGCGTGAATTACGGCCTGTCGAGAAGCGTCTCCTTAACTATCGAATATCAGTTCGCGCGCAGCTTTGCGACGAACGTCAATCCGCTCTCTATGGGATTTCCGTTCCTGAGTTTTTCGAGCCTCCCGTCTGGCTATGCGCAAAACGTGGCCTCGATCGGGGTGACCTACCGCTACTGATGCGAGGATGCGAGCATGACCAGCCTCATCGCAAGCTCGGCGCATCGGATTTTCTGCTCATCGGACGCAGCCGGCGCGATCACAGCGCTTAAGTCGAAAGGACGAAGATGATGAAGTCGATCATGTCGCTCTCGATCGCTGTGGCGCTCGTCGTCGGCGCGGATGCGCCCGCGCAGGCGCAGCAGCCGGGTTCCCCGCGTCGCGCAACGCCGACGAATTCGGGTCAGGTCGCGATCCCCCCGGAGCTTCTCGCCCTGTTGCGCGCAGGCCCGAACGGTGGCGAGGCGCTCACGGCAGGCGTCGCCGACATTTTGAAAAAGAACCCGGCGATGGCCATGGCGGTCGTGGCCTTGGCCAAGCAAGGCAGTCCCGAACAGAAAGCGGCGATCGCGCAAGGCTATCTTCGCGCTCTAGCCGCGCTCAAGGATGTCGATGCGAGGCAGGCGCAGGCGCTTCGCGCGGCTCTCGCGGAAGCTGACGAGACTCTTGCCGCCATGGTCGCCGCGCTTGAAAGCCAAAATTATGCAGAGGCCGGCGGCCATGGCTCGACTTTCTTTTCTTCGGGCGGCGGCGGTTTTTCGACCGGGCCCTCCGGCGCGGGCTTCTCAGTGAGCCCGCAATGAAGGGGATAGCGGTTTTGGGCGCGCATCGCGCCAAAGTTCGTGCGCGCCCCTCGTTTGGCTGGCTGAGATGGAGGCATAGGTTCCCATGACGTCGTCCTCGCGTGGTTCTCGCGAGCGTCCCGCCGCCGATCGTCCGTTCTCGCTGACCGGCGCCGAACGCTGGTATGTCGCGCAGACGCTCTTCAAGCGTGAGTGCGGGGCGCAAAGCCAGCTCCAAGCCCAAGGGTTTCGCGTGTTTCTGCCGCGGGTTCTGAGAACCGTGCGGCATGCGCGCAGGCTCCGCACCATCCGCGAACCGGCGTTCCCGGGCTATCTCTTCTGCGCGCTCGACCTGCAGCGCGATCGCTGGCGCAGCGTCAACGGCACCTTCGGCGTAGCGCGCTTGATCATGGGCGAAGAAGCGCCCATGCCGGTTCCATTCGGCGTCGTCGAAGCGTTGCAAAGCTATGTCGACCCAGCGGGCTTTTGCCGTTTCGACCGCGATCTCGTCGCCGGACAATCCGTTCGGGTGACGGTCGGGCCTTTCGCGCAGGCGATCGGCGAGCTCGTGCATCTCGACGCTAAAGGCCGCGTGCGCGTGCTGCTTGAGATCATGGGCGGCAAAATTACTGCGACTCTCGACCGCTCGGCGCTCGTCGCCGTTTGATGCAGCCTCCGCCCATGGGCGGGCGCCGATTGCGAGTCTTCGCCGGGTGATCCGACTCACCCCAACTGCGGTAGCATGCGGCAATGCCGGGTAGCCGCAACGGACGTCACAACTGTTGCGATTCGCGCACTCTTCCTCCGTCGACGATTCGGACGCAGCCCTGCAAGCGTCACAAAACACTTCCGGCTTTGAGCGGCGCTGGAGCGAAGCGAAGGTGGAGACGCTGATTTTCGGCGGCTTGCTCATGGGCTTGGCGTGGACCCCGTTCTGGCTCGGCGGCAACCGCACGCCCGCGTGGGGCATAGACGGCGTCTATTTCCCATCGCTCGTATTCCTCTATGAAGCGCATCTTCTTCTCACTGGCGCCAGCCATCCCGTCGGCGTGAAGCGTCTCGCCATTCCCGCCGCGCTTTTCGCGCTCGTCGTGATCTGGATCTTCGTGCAGCTGTCGACCCTCGTTCCCGCGGCGCTCGCCCATCCCATCTGGGCCATGGCGGCGGATGCGCTCGGCCAGCCGATCGCGGGCGCCATTTCCGTCAATCGCGGCGCAACCCATTTGGCGCTGCTGCGTCTGCTGACTGCGGCGAGCGTGTTCTGGCTTTCACTGCAGCTTTGTCGCCATGAGACGCGCGCGCAGGCGCTGCTGCGCTTTTTGAGTTTCGTCGTCGCGGCTTACGCCGCCTATGGGCTGATCCTCGCCGCGCTTTTTTCCAGCGCCATTCCGTTCTTCGACGCTCCGGACGCTGGAGGCTTCGTGCGGTCGACCTTCGTCAACCGCAACAATTTCGCGACCTACGCCGGCCTCGGCCTCATCGTCTCCGTCGCTTTGACGCTGGAGCTCTATAGGCCCGAGGTTTCGACCGCGTTGGGGATGGAGGCCAATCGCTTGGGTAGATTCATCGAGGCCACGGGGCGGCGTAGCGCGGCGACCCTCGGCGCATCCTTCGTCACCCTTGTCGCTTTGCTCGCCTCGGGGTCGCGCGGCGCCGCCATGGCGATCTCGCTCGCGCTCCTCGTGCTTTTCGCTCTCGCCTTTTCTCGACAGCGCAGCCGCGCTGAAGCAATCGAGGCCATCGTCTTCGTCGCCGCCGCCCTCTTCGCGAGCTTTGCGTTTTTCGGCGAAGTTTTCCTCGGCCGCGTTGCCGCCTCGGGTCTTGAGGATGCGAAGAGGCTTTCCGTTTACCGGATCACACTGAATTCGATCCTCGACACGCCCTTGTTCGGTTATGGCTTCGGCACTTTCGCTGACGTGTTTCCCATGTATCGCGACCAATCGATCAGCCGCCTGGGCGTTTGGGAAAAGGCGCATGACGACTATCTTGAGATCTTCCAGGGTCTTGGCCTCGTCTTCGGGTCGGCGTTGCTCGCGGCTCTCAGCCTGATCGCCTTGAAAAGCTTTTCGGGCGCAATCAGGCGACGGCGGGAAACGACGTCGGGCGCGGTCGCGGCCGCGGCCTCCTTGCTCGTCGGCGTTCACGCCCTCGTCGATTTCAGCATGCAGATCGAGGCGGTCGCCTTGACCTACATGGCGATCCTCGGCCTTGGCGCGGCACAAGCCGAAAGCTCGCGCCGGAGAGTTTCGGACTGAACCTCCGTTTCGCACCGAAAACGGCTTGAGGAGGGAGTTGATGCTGCAACGTCTCGACGCCGCGCCGGAATTCGCCGTCCCGCAGGAAGCGGAGCACGGCTTCGATCTTCATGCGGCGCTGAACTTTCTCTGGCGGCGGTGGAAGCTCATCGGCGGCGTCACGGCCCTCGCTTTGCTCGTCGGCGCCGTTTACGTCGCGCGCGCCACGCCGCTCTATACCGCAACCGCGCAGCTCCTGCTCGACCCGCGCAAGGAAAAAGCAGCGGGCCAGGACATGATCATCTCCGACGTGAACCTCGACCTCCCGATGGTGGAGAGCCAGATCGCCGTCATCAAATCGAGCGCGTTGCTGCGCCGCGTTGTGGTCAAGGAGCGGCTCGTCAACGACATGGAGTTCGGCGCGGCGCCCGTGGGCGACCGCGGGCGGGGGCTGCTCGCAATGGTGCGCGGCCTCTTCTCTCGGCATGATCAGAGCGAGAAGGACGAGAAGACGCGGGGAGCCGTCACATTGTCGGATCTCGGAGACATGTCGGCCGAGACGGCCGTCGTGATCGAAAATTTCAGGAACGCGGTCAATGTCGCGCGCGCCGGCCAGGCCTATGTGCTCGCCGTCTCGGTCACCTCGGCGGATCCGGCCAAGGCCGCGCGCCTTTCGAACGCGGTGGCCGACGCCTATGTCGTCGACAAGCTCGACGCCCGTTTCGAGGCGGCCAAGCGCGCCTCGGCCTGGCTCTCCGATCGCCTGGTCGAGCTGCGTCGGCAACTGCGGGAGTCGGAGGAGGCCGTCGCGCGCTTCCGCGCCGACAACAATCTGCCGGCGGGCGGCGCGGCCAATGCGACGCTCAATCAGGAGCAGCTCGGCCAGCTCAACGCGAGGCTCGTCGCAGCGCGCGCGGAGGCGGCCGAGAAAAAGGCGCGCCTCGACATCTTGCAAAAGGTCGAGTCGCACGGCGGCACCATCGCTTCTATGCCGGATACTCTGAACTCCGGAGTCATCGCCGATCTGCGCAAGCAGGCGTCGGACATCTCGCGCCAGGAGGCGGATCTTTTGGCCCGCTACAGCGCCAATCATCCGTCCGTCGTCAATCTGCGCGCGCAGGCCGCGGACGTGCGTCGCGCCATCGGCGTCGAAGCGCAGCGCCTCGCCGACAATATTCGCAACGATTATGAGCTGGCGCGCGCGCGCGAGGAGGCGGTGGAGAAGACGCTACGGGAAGTCACGGGCCAGACCGATCTCGACAGCTCGAAGATGATCACGCTGCGCGAGCTCGAGCGCACGGCCGCGGTCAACAAGACTCTGTTCGAGGACTTCTTGCAGCGCGCTCGCGTCACCCAGGAGCAGTCGACCTTCGAGGCGCGCGACGCCCGCGTCATCACGCAGGCCCTGGCGCCGGATCAGCCGACCTCACCGAAGACAGCCCAGGCGCTGCTCGTAGCGCTGCTTTTGGGGTTGGCGCTGGGCGGCGGCGGCGCCTATGCGCTGGAGCTCTTCAACGACGGGTTCACGACTCCGCGCCAGGTCGAAGAGGCGCTTGGCCTGTCGCTGCTTGCGTCGATCTCGCGCATGGAGGCCCGCGACCTTTCGGTCAACGGCGCAACTCTGACCATTCCCGAATATCCGATCGTCAAGCCCCTGTCCCGCTTGAGCGAGGCCTTCCGCTCGCTGCGCAGCGCCGTGCATATGAGCGATGTGGATCGTCCGCCGAAGGCGCTGCTCTTCACGTCGGCGCTGCCCGGCGAGGGCAAATCGACGCTGGCGCTGGGCTTTGCGGCCTCGGCGGCGCAATCGGGCGCTAAGGTTCTCGTCATCGATGCGGACCTGCGCCATCCCGCGGTCTCGCGTTACTTTAGCGCGGAGAAGGAGTCAGGACTCGTCGAGCTTCTCGTCGGCGATGCGAGGCTCGAAGAGACGCTACGCTACGATGAAAAGCTTAGGGTCTGGCGTCTGGCGAGCGGCGGCAGGACGCAGAATCCTCCCGATCTTTTGGGCTCGGAGCGGTTGAGGGCGTTGATCGACGCTTTGTCCAAGGACTTCGATCTCGTCATCCTCGACGGCCCGCCGATGGGGCCGGTCTTCGATCCGCTCATCATCGCGCAGCTCGTCGACAAGGTGGTCTTCATCGTGCGCTGGGCTTCGACCGCGCGGGAAGTGGTCGCCCACTCGATCGAGCGGCTATCCGGAAATCGGAAAGTGGCGGGCGTCGTCTTCAACCTCGTGGTCGACGCGCAGGCGCAGAAATACGGAGGATACGCCTCCCGCTATTATTACGGCGGCCAATACTACAACCGGTATTACTCCGAATGATGCGCGTCCGCGAGCCGCGATTTTGGACCGCGCTCGTCGTGATGGGCCTCTCGGTCTTCACGATAGCGCGCTCCATCACGCTGTTGCGCTTCGGCCTCGAGGAACTCGTCGTCGATCGCTCGAGCCCCGCGGCGGTGCTGACGCCTTTCGAAGCCGATCCTGCAATCGGCTATTTGGCGCGTCGGGACGCACTCGCCTTGGATCGGGGCGAGAACGCGAAGGAAAAGGCGGCCGCGGCGAGCGCGCTGCTGACGGCGACGCCGCTCTCGGGCGCGGTCTGGCTCGATTTGGCGCGGGCCCGGCTCGGAGCGGGAGAGGGCATGGCCAAAGTCGCAGGCGCGCTTGTCATGTCCGATCTGACGGTGCCAAACGAAGCGCGGGTGATGGCTGCGCGGGCGGTGTTCGGCCTGCCGCTTTGGGCGTTGTCGACGCCGGAAGCGCGCAAGTCGCTGGTCGCGGATCTCGTCGGCGGATGGGACGAGACGACCGTCGCTGAACGCCAAGCGCTGCGCGCAGTATTTCGGGCGGCGCGCGCCGAGCGGCGCGAGGCGGTGCGAGCGAGGCTCCTGCTCCTGGGCAAGGAGGCCGCGCCGATCGCGGGCGCCTTGGGGCTCGAGCCGCCGCCGGCGCGTTGAGACAACCGGGAGGCGGAATTGGGTGGACGGTCGCGCGTGGGGAAGGCGCGGAGCTGCGGCGGCGCAAGCGCGAAACACCCCGCCTGGGGCTTCCGACGGCGCAAGTCGCCGCAAGGGATACTATGAAGGTCGCAGTCATCACGCCTTGGTTTCCCAATCGGCGCGACGGATGGCCCGCGCGCTTCGTCTCCGATTCCGCGATCGCGCTCGCTCACGCCGGCGCACGCGTATCCGTCGGCGTTCTTCGCGGTTTCACGCCGCCGGGGCTTGACCGCTTCGTACCCGCGGAGCACCGTGGCGCGATCGACGCCAGCGCGTTTCCAGAACTCGAGCGATTGCGCACGAAGCGATATTTCACGCTGCCGGGCGGCCTCGCTCAGCCGCTGAAAAATCTGGCGCTCGATTGGGCGGCGGCGTCGGCCCTCTTGGAAGAAATCGCAGATCTGCGTCCGCACGTTGTTCACGCGCACACCGAGATGCTCGCCCCCGCAGCGGTCGAAGCCGGCAAACGTCACGGTCTGCCGGTCGTCGTGACGCTTCACGGGCAGAATACGAACAGCCGCTACATCGCCTCGCCCAATCAGGAGCGTCGATTTCGTGAGGCCCTGTCGCTGGCCGAGCGGGTCGTCATCGTCGGCGAACCCTTGCGTCCCTTCGCCGCGAGGCTCGCGGGGCGGAACGACCACATAGTCACGGTATGGAACGGCGTGACGCCGCCGCCTGAACGACGCCAACCGCCGGTGCCGGACGACGCTCCGATCGAGTTCGTCACTGTCGCCAATCTGCAAGAGGGCAAGGGCGTCGACCTGCTTCTCGCCGCGTTCGGACGTCTCGGAATTTCGGACATAAATTCGTGGCGGCTCGCCATCATCGGCGACGGACCGATGCGCCGCGCGCTGCAGGCGCAGGCGGGGGAAGCGGGCTTGCTGGAAAGGGTCGCGTTCGCTGGCGTGATGACGAACGCGGCCGTGATCGAGCGTCTCAAAAGCGCCGACGTATTTGTTCTGCCTTCCTATCGCGAGGCGTTTGGGATCGTCTATCTCGAGGCGATGGCCTCGGGCCTCCTTACCGTCGGCGTTGAGGGCCAGGGACCCGCGCAGTTCATCACGCACGGACGGACGGGGCTTCTGGTGAAGCCCATGGATGTCGACTCTGTGGAGACCGCGCTTCGCCAAATCATCTCGGACAGAGGCCGAAGCTGGCGCGCGATCGCGACCGCAGGAGCCGAGCATGCGCGCGGGACCTGCACATGGGCCGCCCATGCCGAAAAGCTTCTCACCGTTTTTCGGGCTGCAATCGCGGCGCGCTCTAAGGGCGCGCATGACTCGGCGGCGCGGCGTCTGGAGGATGCAGCGCCGTGAGCCCGAGACCTAAGGCTATCATCGCTCATCCTCTATGGGGCCGAGGCGGCGCAGAAGCCGCCGCGATGTGGATCATCGAAGCGCTCTTGCAAGACTTCGACGTGACCGTGTACACGCGCGGCGGTTTCGATCTTTGCGCGCTCAATGAGATTGCTGGCCTGCGGTTGTCGCCGGAGCGGATAGCGCTTCGCGTCGCCAATGGGGCGAACGCCTGGCCGCTCGGCGCGCTCGCTCACGGAGCCTTCTTGCGCTCACTGGAGGAGGTTGGCTCTGGCTTCGATCTGCGCGTCACGGCGTCAGGCGTTTGCCATTGGGGGAGATCTGCGATCCACTTCCTCTCAAGCGTGACGTGGAATGACGCCCTCGCCGCGCGCTTCGAGAGGCGCGGCGACGCTGGTCTCGCGCGCGACGCGTTGCGGCGCTTGTCGGGCGCGATCTCGCAAGCCTCAAAGCGCTCGCTTCGCGGCGATCTCTTCATCGCCAACTCCCGCTGGACCGCGCGGCAATCCGCGCCTTTCTGCCCCGGCCCGCTCGAGGTCGTCCCACCGGCCGTTCCGCTGCTTAAGCCCGGTTCTTCCTGGGCCGCCCGCGAGAACGGCGTGCTTGTGCTGGGGCGGCTCTCTCCCGAGAAACGCATCGAAACCTGCATCGAGATCGTCGAAGGCCTGCGCGCGAAAGGAAAGCCGCTCATTCTGCACATCGTCGGTCCCGAGGGCGGGAGAAATTACGCGGCGCGGATCGACGACCTCCGCCAAGCCCGGTCGGATTGGATCGAATGCTTGCCGCTTGTCGTGGGGGCGGCGAAGCAAGATCTGCTCGGTCGATTTCGTTACGGCCTCAGCGCATGCGAGATCGAGGCCTTCGGCATCGCCACGGCGGAGATGGCCGCCGCAGGCATGGTCGTCTTCGCGCCCGAGGACGGCGCGCAAGGCGAGATTCTCGAAGATCCCCGGCAGCGTTATCGATCGGTGGCGGACGCCGTGGAGCGCTTGTCCGCCGTGCTCGACAATGAGCCGCTCCAGCATGAGCTTCATACGAGCGCCTTGGGCGCTCGAGGCCGCTTCGCGCCGCCTCGATTCGTCGAAGCCGTGCGTGCGCTCGCCAAGCGTTTTGTCGGGAGCTCGTGCGCCTCCTCCTCCTCCATCCCGGCGCAGCAGCAAGCATGAACGATCTGCTCGTGCTGCACGCCGTGCCCGATTTGCGCCGCTGCGCGGGTGGCATCGCTTCGGCCTTGCCGCCGCTCTGCGCCGCGCTTCGAGAGGAAGGCGTGGACTCTCAAATCCTCGCATCGGCGATGGACGAAGGCGATGCGCCGGCAGCGTGCGCGAAGCTGCTCATGGAGCGAAGGAGCTGGCGACTGCCGGCCCAGATTCGCCGCGAGGTCGCGTGTCGTCGCGCCGAGGCTGCGCGAAGCGGTCGCGGGCTTGTCTTGCACAGTCATGGCCTCTGGAGCTGGTTCAATCACGCGCTGTCCGCCGCGGCGCAATCCGAGCGCGCGCCTTTGGTGATTAGCCCGCATGGGATGCTGCTACCCTGGGCGCGGCGTCATAAGGCGTTTCGAAAGACAGTCGCGTGGCGCCTGTATCAGGCGCGCGACCTCGCTGGGGCAGGCGCCGTGCACGTCACGTCGGAAGCAGAGCGCGATGCTGCACGGGAAGCAGGAGTCGCGTGCAGCCTCGCAGTGATCCCGTTCGGCGTGGAGCTCGCTCCAGCAAACCGCGAGGCCGCGCTTCGATCTGGAAGCCCCGGCGCCGAACGAAATTTGCGGACCTTCCTGTTTCTGGGCCGAGTGCATCCAGTGAAGAACCTTGCGACGCTGGTCGACGCCTTCGCCGACGCCAGTCCCAAAGACTCGCGTCTTCGCATTGTCGGGCCGGACGAGGTCGGGCATCGTAGTGAGCTCGAACGCCTGGCTGCGCTTCGCAAAATAGCCGATCGCGCATCCTTCGAGGATGCGACGTTCGGCGAGGCGAAGCGGCGGCTCTTCGAAGAGTCCGACGTGCTGATCCTGCCGAGCCACTCGGAGAACTACGGCGCGGTCGTCGCCGAGGCGCTGGCGCATGGCGTTCCCGCGATTGCATCGACTGGAACGCCATGGCGGGTGCTCGAGCAGGAGCGGTGCGGCTGGTGGATCGGGCCCGATCGACAGAGTCTTGCCGAGGCGCTCCGCGAAGCCGCGAGCCGAGACTTTGGGGAACTGCGGGCCATGGGGTCGCGCGGTCGCGCCTATGTCGAAGCCAAGCTCACCTGGCGAAGCTGCGCGCGGCAGATGGCGTCGCTTTATCGCCGCTTGCACTGGGATGGAGTCCGATAGGCTAGCTCGGGCGTCTGCATAGGGGCGCGGGAACGGCCCCCGGCGGCGACGTCATCGTCATGACTTTCAAGCTAACGCGACCATAAGTGGAGGGATTGTTGCGGGTTCTGCTGCGAGGCAATTACGCGGAAGGCAATTTCGGCGACGACGCGCTGCTGCTCGCCGCATGCAAGCTTTTAGCGCGTCACGCCAAGGAGGCCAGGGTGGACGGGGCGTTCGCCTATCGGGACGAGCGGCTGAGCGGTCTCGCCGGGCAGGACCGGCACGACGGCCGCTACGACGTCATCGTCTATGGCGGCGGCACGCAGTTCTTCGAATTCGCGCATGATCCGCCAGCCAAAGCGCCGTCGCTTGCAAGCCGAATCATCCGCAAGATTGTGCGGCCGACGGAGCTCTTGGGAAGCGCGCGCGCGAGGCGACGATCTTGGCGCGAGGCGCGTAAGCCTAGGCTGGCGATCGGCTTCGGCGTGGGGCCGTTCGTCGGGAATGGCGGCGCCGAAGCGGCGGCGACCGCGCTTCTCCACACCATGCCGTTGGTCTGGGTGCGTGACGAGTCTTCGCTCGACTTCTGTCGTCGCCAGGGAATCGAAGGCGTCGTTCCTAGCGCGGACCTCTGCTTCACGAGCACGTTCGCAACTGTGGTCCGGGCGCCGAGAAAGCCAGATCGCGGGACGAGGCGGAGGCGCGTCGGCATCGTGCTGCGCGACTGGAACGGGCTCGACGACGCCTATTTCGAGTCCGCCATCGAGGCCTCTCGCCGCTTGCGGTCGTTCAATGTCGAGACCGCGTTCTTTTCTTTTTCGCCGAGGGATCGGCGGCTGCGCGCGGCGCTTCGGCGCGCGGGGGAGCCGGTTGCGGCATGGGGCTGCGAGCGGGGATCGCTCGAACGTTTCTGGGGCGAGCTGGCGGCGATGGACCTCGTCGTCACGGCGCGCTTTCATGGGGCGGTGTTCGCGCTGTTGAGCGAAACGCCGTTCCTCGCGCTTGCAATCGAGCCGAAGCTTGAACAGGTGCAGCGCTGGTCGGACGGAGGCTCCGCGCCTGAGTGCATCCTGCCGCCCTTGACCGACGCCGAGTTCATGACGCGCCGCATTCTCGCTGCGCTCGAAGAGGCTGCGCAGCGAACGGCGCTGGCGCGAAACATGCTGTCGCGCCAGCGGCGTCTCGCCTCTTTCGGCGAACGGCGCCTCGCCGCGTATTTCCAGGGAGATCTTTCGCGATGAGCTTTCCAACGGATCGTCCTCCGCGCGTGCTGATGTTCGCGCCGGCCTTCGCGCCGGATTTCTTCTCCGAGGCGTTGGTGAACAGCAAGCTGGCGCTCGCAATGCTGGACGCCGGCTGGGAGGTCGTCGTGTTCTCGGCGCCTGGCGGAGACAATGTGTATGCGCGCGGCTGGAGCGAGCCATGGTCGCAGCTACGTGAGATTTCGTGGAACTTGCCGCCGACGCCGCGCGGCGTTTTCGTGCGCCTCGCCGCCGCGATCTGCGCGCGCCACCCGATTTCCGGTAGTCTGTGGGCCGAACGGACGGCCAGAACAGCCGCCGCGCTGCACGCCGAAAAGCCCTTCGACCTCGTCCTTTCGAGGTCGACTTCCTGCGTCGCTCATTTGCCGGCCCTGCTGTTTCGTGCGCGGCGACGCAAAGAGAGCGCGCCGATTTGGATCGCGAATTGGAACGATCCGCCCGGACACCGCTTTCCGCCGCCCTACGACTTTCCGAGCCCGCCATTGCAGCGGCGCCTCATGGACCGTTATCTGAGGGCAGCGGCGACCGCCGCCGACGCGAACACTTTCCCGTCCGAGCTGCTGCGCGATTATTTGGCGGAGCCACTGGGCCTTGACGCAGAGGGAGTCCCGCCGCTGCGCCGCGGTGTCGTCATTCCGCATGTCGGCTTGGGATGGCGGCCGCGCGCCGCCCCTCTGGCGGATCTCAGCCGCTTCCGGGTCAGCCATGCCGGCAATCTCTCGCGCGAGCGGGACCCGACGATGTTCTTCGCAGCCTTTGCGAAATTCGCTGAACGGCATCCAGAAGTTCGATGCGAGATCGAGATCGTTGGACAGCTCGATCCCGCGGCGGAAGCGGCGGCGGCGAAGCTTGGGCTTCACGAGCGCATTCGTCTCGTGGGCGGCTTGCCTTATATGGCTTGCCTTGAGCGGCTCGCCGCCGCCGACCTACTCCTGCTGCTTGAGGCCCCTTGCGCGCGCGGCGTTTTCTTGCCGAGCAAGCTCATCGATTACATCGAGGTCGGCCGCCCGATACTCGCGGTGTCGCCTCGCATCGGCGTGGTGCGCGAGCTGATCGAGCATCACAACTTCGGCCTGGCGGCCGCCAATGACTCGGCAGCGGATATCGAGGCTGCACTCGAGAGGGGCTTCGAGGAGCGCAGCCAACCCAATCTCTGTCGCGCACGCCAGCGGGCGATCGAATGGATGCGCGACCTCGTGCGGCCTGACCGAATCGTCGCCGACATCCGACGGGTGGCCGAATTGGCCGGCTCGCCGACAAGCTGTTGTGCGGACGAGGCCAGCGACCTAACGAAGCCTTGGCGATTTTCTGAGCGACCAACCCCGATGGGAGGTCCAGGATGACGGCCTTATGCACAGACCTCTCGAAGGCGCTGGAGCGGCATCGAGGCGCCGTCCTGGAATCGCTCCGACGGGCGGTTGCGCCCGCTCCGGCTGACGACGACCGTCATGTCGGTCAGCAGCTCGAAACCGCGATCGTCTTGCTTGCAATCATGCTGCGGAGGGAAGGAGCGGATGCGGCCGACCGCCAGTTCGGGGCATGGCTGAAGGGCGGACTTCGCGCGAAAATCCCTCCTGGCTGAGCTATAAATGCCAAAGCGTTCTCCTCCTTCGCCGATGCGAACCCTGGCTCGTGATTCCCAGCTTCGGCTACTTCTTGACGCATTGGGGCGCCGTCGATTGTTGCAACGGCGCGCGCGCATGCAAAAGCAAGGCTGCCCATCCCTTGCGATCATCCCTGACGACGAGATCGGCATGGAGATATTGCAATTCGGCGTCTACGAGCGGCGTTTATTGTCGCTGCTGTTCGAGCACGTCCTTGCGAGATTCGCTGATGAGTTCGCCCAGCGGACTGTCTTGGACATCGGCGCGAATATCGGCAATCACGCAATATATATGTCGCGTCGGTTCAAGCGTGTTGTCGCTTTCGAGCCGGGCTACGTCGCTTATCATTTGCTGCAAGCCAACCTCCGCCTCAACGGAGCCTCCAATGTCGACGCGCGCGCAATAGGATTATCCGACCGGGACGCCTTCGCGACGCTGGCGCCGCAGGAAACCAATAATATCGGATCGAACGCCGTGACAACGAAATCCGATGTCGCCGGAGCTGAGCGGATAGAGCTTCGGCGTGGCGACGCCGTGATCGCAGGCTGTGCGGATATCGAGCCCATCGCGCTCGTCAAGATCGACGTCGAGGGGCATGAAATCGAAGCGCTTCGCGGGTTGTCGAACATGCTCCAGGCGCATCGACCCATCATCTTGTTCGAGACGAAGGGGAAGCACGGGGAGAACGGCAGCGACGCGATTCTCGCCCTGTTGAGAGGCTTGGGCTACGAAAACTTTTACACGCTGGCGAAGGACTTCCCTTTTCCGCATTGGCGCAGCCCGATTGCGCGCGCCGCGATCCGCGCGGCGCTCGGCGCGCGCTATGTGCTGCAACGGCGCGAGAGCTTTGACGACCGTTACTACAACCTGGCGATCGCCACCTCGGATCAGGAACTTGCCTGAGCGCGCGCAAATGATCGTCGATCGTCGCGAAATCCGGGAGGATATTCAGGCGCTGCGCGGCTTCGCCGAGCAGCTTGGCGCCGAGCGATGGATTGTCGCGCCGGCCGCCAGGCGAGGCGCAAGATGAATTCGTCGCCGCCGCGGGTGCTGCTGCTGCGCGTCGAGCCGGCGAGCTATATGGTGGCGTTGGCGCGGGCGCTCGATGACGCCTGGCCGGGCGAGCTGGATGTCGTGTTCATGACTCGCGCCTTGACTCAGAATTGGGAGGAGGCCAGCGGAAGCAGCGCATATGACGTGCTGCCCGAGGGCGGTCTCGCCGCGGCGCGCGCGCTGCGGCGAAGGATTTTGGAAACGAGACCCGATCTGGTTCACGTCGCCGGCTGGAGCAAGCCGGCTTCCATCGCCGCGATTCTAACGGCCCGCGCGCGAAATACTCCGGTCGTCGTCGATTCCGATAGCTGGCGGGGAAGCGCGTCGAGCTTGTGCGCTGGGGTCAAGCGCATCGTCTATCCGCGGCTTTTCGGTCAGGTCACGCACTTCGCGCCCGGCGGCGAACGACAGGCGGCATATCTGCGCAGCTATGGCGCGCCCGACGATAAGATCACGCCCGTGAACATGAGCGTCGATGTCGTCGGCATCCGTTCGTCTCTTGCGCGAGAGCCGAAAGCGGGCGCGATGCTGCGCCAACGCCTTGGGCTCGCCTTGGAGGCTCCCGTGGCGCTCTTTGTCGGAAGGCTTCTCGCGCTCAAGGGACTGGACGATCTTTTCGCGGCCTGGCCGCGCGTGGTTGCAGCTGAACCGAAGGCGCGGCTGCTGATCGCCGGCGACGGCGAACGCCGCGCGCAGGTGGAGGCTATGGCCGCAGCCGATCCGACCATCCGCCCGTTAGGACGTCTGAGCGGGGAAGACGTGTGGCGCGCCTATGCGGCCGCAGACCTTGACGTCGCGCCGTCGCGTTTCGAACCGTGGGGGCTCGTCGTCAATGAGGCGATGGCGGCCGGCGCGCCGCTCGTCGTCACCGACGTTTTCGGCTGCGTCGGCGATCTCGCGCGCAACGAGGAGACGGCCCTGGTCGTCGCCTCGGAAAGACCGCAAGAGCTAGCCCGGGCCATGTCGAGACTGATCGGCGACCCCGCCTTGCGCCTGCGCCTCGCCGGTCGCGCCAGGCGGCTCATTTCCGGTTGGACGATCGAGGCGCAGGCGAAAAACATCGCGTCGATTTGGCGACGCGCGCTGGCGAAGCAGGCGGGGGCCTAAAGATCGTGTCGCGCCGCGCGGAGATCGCAGCCCGATGAACCTTTCCGTTCCGATCCGCGACCGCGGGCGGCTCGACCCCAAGAACTCGCTGCGTCGCCAGCAGCTGCTGCTGATCTTGACCGGACTGACGCTGGTCGCGTTCGCCGCCGTCGATGTTCGATATCTCGGCGCCATCTTCAACGATTCGATGCGCTGGCTGTTGCTCGCGCTGCTGCTTGTCGTGTTGCTTATCCGGGGCGCGATTGGCTCGGGGACGGGCGGCGTCCTCGGCGCGCTGATCGCCGCTTATTGCATATGGGTCCTTTCGTCCGTTTCCTGGTCCCTGGTTCCTGCTCTCTCCCTGCCCAAGGCGATCGTCGCCGTGCTGGTGATCTTCGTTTTTACAGGTGCAGGATTCGAATGGGTGAGGAGGGTCGGAGAGAGGCATGCGCTGACCCTCTTCGCGCCGTTGAGCGCACTGGCTCTCCTCGTCGCCTTGGTCGGCTCTTCTTTGCCTGAGGCCACAATAGACACGGGATCTGTCGTCATCTACAGCGGCTTGGCGTATAACCCAAATCTTCTAGGGATTTTGATCATCATGGCCTTGCCGTGGGCAATGTCGACCTATGATGCGAGCCGCCAAGGCAAGATGCGAAAGCGCCTCTTCTCCTATTTGCTCCTGGCGACTCTTCTCGCCGCGCTCTTCTTTACCGGCGCTCGGGCCAGCATATTGGCCGTAGCTCTTGCGATCGCGACCTACGTCCTTTGCGTCGGATTTGGCCGCAATATGACGATCGCCGCGGTGGGCGTCCTCGTCGCTTCGGCGGTGCTGACGGCTTTTCCGGGCATGATCGGGAGCCTTTGGGAGATAATGCAAAAAGGCGCCGGGGAAGGCGGCGATATTTTTCTGTCGCGGCGCGAGACTTGGGGACAGTCGCTGGCGGGCGCCGAGCAGGGCGGATGGTTTGGATTGGGTTATGGCGTCTCGGCAGGACACGCCAATTTCGAGGGAGGATTTACGGCTGCGGGATATGGCCGCGAAAAGGGAAATAGCGCTCTGGCCGTGATCGAAGAACTGGGCGTCGTGGGGTTCGCATTATACCTGTCCATGCTTGCTGGCGTGCTGCGGACTCTGATTTCTGCGGCGCTGCGCGCGCAATCTCGCGAAGCGCGGGGAAGCTTGGCGATCGCCGCCGGCACGATTCTCGGATTGATCGCCAATTCGCAGTTTGAAGCTTGGTGGACCGCCCCGGGAGCGCCGGCTTCGCCTTTTTTCTGGACTTTGGTCGGCGTGAGCATTCGAATGGCTGAGACGCAAAAACGAAATTCGTCGCAGCGGCCTCCAGTCAGCTCGACAGCCGCGGAAATTTCGCGGCGGCGAAGGCTTCACGCTCGACTCCGCCAGAAGGCCTGGGAAAGAAAGATTAAAAACGTTTCGCCCTCGTCGGGCGTTCGCCGCCGTTGACGGGTTTGCTCCCTCGCGCCGAGTACCGGCGACTGCCGAAGCCGTCGCTCCAGAACAAATTGGCGCGACTGCTTTGGGGCGCCGCTTATATTGCTCTGTTCCGTCTCTCGCCGGTCCCAGCCCATGCTTGGCGCCGCGTGCTGCTCCGCGGTTTCGGCGCCCGGATTGGGCCGTCGGTCGTCGTCTATCCCTCGGCGCGCATTTGGGCGCCCTGGGCCCTGCAGGTCGAGGAAGGCGCAACGATCGGACGGGACTGCGAACTCTATAACGTCATGCCGGTGCGTCTCGGTCGGCGAGCCATCGTCAGCCAACACGCCTATGTCTGCACGGCCTCGCACGACTACCAATCGGATTTCCAACTGCTTGGAGCGCCCGTCTGCATCGAAGTCGAAGCTTGGGTTGGAGCCGGAAGCTTTATCGGTCCTGGGGTGACGATCGGAAGGGGCGCCGTCGTCGGCGCGCGCGCTGTCGTCATGCGCTCACTGAGCCCCTGGACCGTTGTCGCCGGCAATCCTGCGCAGATCGTCGGACGGCGCTCCAGCTCGGCGCGCAACAGCTTGCATGGAAGACCGATGGCGACCGACGAACGGCCCGCATGCTGACAGGCTTGTGGTCGCGTGCTTGGTTCGAGCGCCCATGCTTGCACCCGCCGGGGATATACGGGTTTTGTCGGCTGCGCCGCACGACGAATCGCGCTTCCTTCCCCGGCGACGCTCATCGCCAAGCTGATTCCGGGCTTGCCCAATGGCTGAGTTGAGTGGGCTCATACGCGTGGTGAGAAACACGCTTGTCCAGTTGATGCGATTATTTTTCGGCGGCGTTTTCACGCTTATAAGCACGCGGTTCGCGCTCGCGGCCTTGGGGAGAACCGACTACGGCATCTACACGGTCTGCATCGGGATCGGCCTCTTTTTCGGATTTTTGACGGGCGCTATCACGATTGTGACGCAAAGAACGCTTTCGATGTCCATTCACGACGAATCTGCTGTCAAAGCGGCCTTCAAATGCTGTCTGAAGAACCATTTGCGAGCGGCGCTGTTCTTCATGATCGCCGGACTGGGCGTCGCCTTCCCGTTCCTTGCATATGGGCTCGACATTCCCTCCGAGCGCGCGCCGGCGGCGGCGGTCGTCGTTCTGGGGGCTTTGACAGCGGGCGGCTTTGGAATACTGGCGGCTCCTTTCGAGGCTTATCTGTGGGCAAAAGAAGAATTCGCCCCGTTCGGCGTTTTGAACGTGCTCGGAGCCGGCCTCGTGGCCGCTGGCTCGAGCCTGCTCCATTTCTACTCCGGGGACAAATTAATCGGATACGCGGCAGTAACGTTTGGGTCTAATATTTTCGTTACGACGCTTGGCGTGTTATTTGTTGTTAGAAGTTATAGAAGCACCTCCATAAATATGACAGATATAATCAGGGCCGAGCCGGCGCCAATTGACTCGCGGCTATTTACGTGGAACGTCATTGGAAGTCTTTCCATGGTATTGATGCAGCAAGGAATCGTGTTCATCGTCTACTCCTTTCATGGAGCTGCGGCGGCGGCCGCAATGGGGATCGCGAGCCAAGTAGCAAATTTATTTCGTCAATTTGGTCAGGCTTTGAACGGATCTCTGTCGCCAGGATTATATGCCTTGGAAATTAAAGGCGAAAGATCCGCAATGGTGACGAATGCGCTTGTCGGTTCAAAATATGTCTTTATGATGGTCTCAATCCCGGCGATGATTTTTTGTGACAATTCTGATTTTATATTGTCAGTCTGGTTGGGGTCGTCGCCAATGTTTACTGGCGTCCTTTCTAAGTTTCTACTTATTAGTCTTATGGTGGAGGCGCTGACATCGCTAACTTTCACCGTTTGGCAAGCGATCGGTTCTATCCGCAAGCTATATTTGTATAACGTCTCAATAGCCGTGGCGGTTATCACGATATTGTATGTGTCGTCTTTGGCTGGGCTGGGTGTAGCGTGGCTAGGAGGCATTCTTATATTTGCGGCTTTCGCCAATACGCTAATCAGAATCGTCTTGTTGGGCGCCTATCAGAGCAATATTGTCATAAACTGGATATCGACGACTGCCGCGCCGTGCTTGCTTTCTATCGCTCCGGTATTCTGCTGGCTCGCAATATCTGTGGCTTTATTCGACGGATGGCTGAGATTGGTCGTTGGAGGCTGTGGGGCGCTGGTCGTCGCCCTGCCGGCCGCTTACTTCGTCGGGCTTGGCGCGGCCGAACGGCTTCAGCTGTTCGCATTCTCCGCCAGAATCTTCAGTCTCGCTCAGATTGCTGGGCTTCGATCCTAGAGCGCGTCGTCAGTTAAGCCAGAACAGGATGGAGACCAACTGGACGGCGGCGAGGAATGTATTCGCGAGCTTGTCGTAGCGCGTGGCGATCGCCCGGAACCCCTTAAGTTTGCAAAAGA
>Ga0187781_10000132_pt1 | contig 49713 bp, 52 predicted proteins | sample 0715_SJ02_MP02_2_FD_132447 | JGI IMG/M metagenome (GOLD analysis project Ga0187781, IMG submission 132447) | Tropical peat soil microbial communities from peatlands in Department of Meta, Colombia - 0715_SJ02_MP02_20_MG | ecosystem: Environmental > Terrestrial > Soil > Wetlands > Peat | place...
AGCGTATTGATTCCATTCGAGTGGTAATTCTTGAGCATGGATTCCCACTGGTCGCGCGGAATCCGATAGTAGAAAAATGAGGCGGCGTGCACGAAAAATGGCGTGCCGTCCACATGCAGCTCCGGATATCCTCCATGGGAGACAATTTCGACGCCCCGCGCCTCTTTTTCTTCGCCAGCTTCACCCTCCGGGTGCTGGCTCAGAGCCTGTGGAGTTGTCTTGGCGGCAATCAACACCGCGCAGGCAATCGCCAGAGCTGCGATTTGGAATTGCCGGAGGATTCGCCGAGGACAGCGGGCGCGCGAGGCCAGGCCCTGCATAGGCGCCAATTCTGCCATGATTCGGTAGATGCAGCCACAGCCCGCGGCGTAAGCACGTGAGGCAAATTCTCCCACCCCCACTCGCAGCGATCGATTTATTCTCGCGACGTTATGCCTTTGTTAGGAGGATTCCCGCTCTGATAAAATCATCCGTTTGCGGCCGGCAGGCCGCGTCGGCCGTGCAGAACGCTCCGGGAGCCAAGAGGTACCACATCAGCGGTATCGTGCAGGGCGTGGGCTTTCGCTATTTCGCGCAGCGAATGGCCCAGCGCCTTGGCCTCGCGGGCTTTGTCAGGAATCTCGCCGACGGGCGCGTGGAAGTTTACGCCATCGGCAGCCCCGAAGCTCTTGCCCAATTGCGCCGGGAACTCGAGCGCGGGCCGCGCTCCGCCGAAGTTTCGAGCGTCGCGGAAGAAGACGCGGCTTTTGACCCGCAATACGCCGGTAGATTTACCGTCGAGTACGACGCCTGATTTCAGAGGAGAAAATGGACGACCTGAAGAAATTGATCCGCGAGATTCCCGATTATCCTAAGCCCGGCATTCTGTTTTACGATCTCACAACCCTGCTGCAAAACCCCTCGGGGTTTCACTCGCTCGTGGACAAGCTTTGTGAGCATTACAACGGGAAGAAAGTGGACATCGTCGCCGGCATCGAGGCGCGCGGATTTATTTTTGCGCCCGCCCTGGCCTACCGCCTCGGCGCCGGCTTCATTCCCGTCCGCAAGCCGAAGAAATTGCCCTGGAAAACTGCGTCCGTGACCTATCAACTCGAATATGGCAGCGACCAGCTCGAAGTTCATGAGGACGCCGTTCGCGCCGGCCAGCGCGTGCTCCTGTGCGATGACCTTCTCGCCACAGGCGGGACGGCTTCTGCCGCAATCAACTTGGTTCGGCAATTGGGCGGTGAGATAGCGGGCGCTGCTTTCGCTGTGGAATTGAGCTTCTTGAAGGGCCGCTCGAAGATCCCCGGCGTGGATGTCTTTTCACTCCTTAAATACGACAAATAGCGAAAACAGAAAATTGAAAAGTAAAATCAGAAGATTGTCGATTTGTATCGTTCCCCCGATCTACCTGTGCCCCATAATCCTAGGCCCGTAGGGGCACGGCACGCCGTGCCCTTGCGGTGTGAGCAACTACTGCAGCTTATTTTTGCGAGGAATCCTTATCGGTTTTCTGATTTCGCCTCTGCCGTACTGCTTCGAATAGAATCACCCCTGCTGCCACAGAGACATTCAGAGACCGAACTGGCCCTGTCGTGGGAATCGAGACGAGGAAATCGCACCGCTTCCTCGTCAGCTCGTGCAGCCCCTCGCCTTCGCCTCCCATCACAATTCCAACCGGACCTTTCAAATCCACATCCGTGTAGGTTTTCTCCGCGCGCTCATCGAGCCCTACGAGCCAGTAGCCCGCTTCCTTCATTTCTTCCATCGCGCGCACTAGATTCTTCACCCGCGCGACGGGTAAATGCGCGAGAGCGCCTGCCGCGGCTCTCTCGACCGTGTCGGTCAATCCCACCGCGCGCCGCTCCGGGATCACTACGCCGCTCGCCCCGGCCGCGAGCGACGTGCGCACGATCGCGCCCAGATTGTGCGGGTCCTCGACGCCATCGAGCAGCACGTACAATCCCTGCTGATTCTTTTGCGCTAGCAAGTCCTCGAGCCCGATGGCCGGCCTTGCCGCGGCCAGCGCTACGACGCCTTGATGCTCGCGCGTTCCGGCCAGGCGATCCAGTTGGTGCCGCTCCTCGAAACGCACGGGAACACCGCGCGACTTCGCCAGTCGCACGATTGCCTCCATGCGATCGCCATGCCGGCCGCTCGCAATCACGAGTCGGTCAAGTGAGCGCCCCGCCGCAAGCGCCTCTTCCACAGCATGAAACCCTGTGAGCCAGTTCATCGATTCTTGGGGGAAGGACCTTCAAGGGTCGCGATTGTGTGCGCCGCGATTGCTTCGCCCCGGCCGATTTCGCCCGCGCCCTCGTTCGTCTTGGCTTTCAGATTGATTTGCTCAGGCGCGATTCCGAGCGATTTGGCGAGCTCCGCGCGCATGGCAGGAAAATGCGGGCCAAGCTTCGGCCGCTCACAAATGACCACGGCATCCAAATGGGTGATGCTGAGCCCGCGTTCGTCGAGAAGTTTACGCGTGTGCTCGAGGAAAACGAGGCTCGATGCGCCCTTCCACTTCGGATCCGTGTCCGGGAAATGCGTGCCGATGTCGCCCAGGCCGCCCGCCCCCAGTAGCGCGTCGCACAATGCATGGCTCAGCACATCGCCATCGGAGTGCCCCACCGGCCCCTTGTCGAACGGCACCTCGATCCCCCCGAGGATCAGCTTCCGTCCCTCAGCCAGCCGATGCAAGTCGTATCCAATTCCTGTGCGCGTCATTTGCCCTGGCGCTCCTGCACGAGATAGAAGCGGGCCAGATCCATATCCGCGGGACGCGTGATCTTCAGGTTCCGCTCCGAGCCCAACACCACAAACACATCGTGGCCGAAGCGCTCGACAAGCGCTGCTTCATCGGAAGCCGTCACGCCGTCTTGCTGCGCCTTGCGGAACGCGTCGCGCAACAATGCGTAGGTAAACGCCTGAGGCGTCTGCGCCAGTACGATTCGCTCGCGTGGAATCGTTGCCGTGATCCTCGCCACATCTTCAGGCAGGCTCGCGCGCTTCACTTCCTTCACGGTGTCAATCGCTGGGATGCCGAGAATCGCCGCGCCTCGCGTCCGCGCTTCTGCAACTACGCGGTCGAGCTGCTCAGGAGTCACAAACGGCCGCACGGCATCGTGCACCAGCACAAGTTCAGTCGTCGGATCTACCTGCGCCAGCGCGTTGGCAACAGACTGCTGCCGCGTGTCGCCTCCATGCACCACCCGTGCCGGCCGCCCGAGATTCGACTTCGCCACCTTGTCTTGCAGAAAGACGATATCTTCCGCCCGCGTCGAAATGAAGAAATCCGTAATCGCCGCGCAAGCAGCCAGTCGCCGCAGCGTGAAAATAATCAGCGGCATTCCGTCGAGTTCGAGAAATTGCTTGGGCATGTCCGCGCCCATGCGCGTGCCCAGGCCGGCGGCGGGAACGATAGCGGCGATTCGGCTCATGGAAGGGGCAACAGTCTAGCGCAATCCTGCCGGATTGAGCGAGGCAAACAGTCTTACGAGCGATTTGATTCTGGGTACATCGGCCGCGGAGGACGCTCGCCGCCGGCCGTGCCTTCCACGGCGCGCGGTCCAGGCTGCGCTTCCCCCTGAGCAACGGCGGTCGCCGTGGGGCGCGGAGCCTGCTCGCCGCGTTCGTCATAGCGCCCGAAAATCATCTTCCCCGCCGTCGTTTGATGCACGGAAGTCACCGTGATGTCGATCGTCTTGTTGATCATCTTGCGCGCGCCGTCCACCACCACCATCGTCCCGTCGTCCAGGTACGCCACACCCTGGTTGTATTCCTTCCCTTCGCGCAGGATGAAAACGCGCATCGCCTCGCCCGGCAGCACCACGGGCTTCAGCGCATTCGCCAGTTGATTCACGTTGAGGATCTCGATGCCTTGCAGCGCCGCCACTTTATTCAGGTTGAAATCGTTCGTTACGATCTTCGCGTCGTAGCGCTTGGCCAGCTCGATCAACTTCAAATCCACATCCGCCACCTGCTGAAAATCGTCGTCCGAAATCAGCACCTCCAGGTGCGCCATCTTCTGAATCCGTTGCAGCACCTCGAGCCCGCGCCGTCCGCGCTGCCGCTTCAACGGGTCCGCCGAATCGGCCACAAGCTGCAATTCGCGCAGGACGAACTGCGGAATCACCACCGTCCCATCCAGAAACTGCGCGTCGGCAATATCGGCCACGCGCCCGTCAATAATCACACTCGTGTCGAGCACCTTGAACGTATGCTTCAAGCTCCGCTCGGTGCCGAACAATCCGCCGAGCGCCTGCAAATTCAGCATGTCGCCCTTGTTCGCGCCCAGGATCAGCCCGATGTAAAACATCACCAGAAACACCGCCAGGCTGAAGAATGACCGCGTGGCCTCCGGCATCGAGGTATGCGTGAATATCAGCGACGTCAGATACGCGCCCAAAATCCCCAGAATCGAGCCTGTCGCCGCGCCAATCAGCCGCCGCAGGCTCGCGCGACGCAGCCGCACCTCGAACAGGATCACCGCCATCGCGAATAGGAATCCGGTGACCGACGCGGTCTCGCGCGACAAGCCGAACGGACGGAAGTGGTACCCCGCCGCGACGCACACCGCGACGAACACCAGCCGCACCGCCAGCATGTCCCAAAAAGTGCCGACCTGCTCGTGCGGCGCCGGCGCGCGCGACGATCCCGTGGTTTTAGTGGCTAAAGCTTCGGAAGGCGTCCCTGCCGGAAGCCGGCTGGGCACGTTAGAAGTCCCTTTCATTTCCGCACCCGATAAATCGTATGAAATTATGAATCGGTATAAACACGAAAAGCCGATTCGCTGCTGCCCGTCAGCCGGCGTTATGAAATATGTTTTCGGTCGCCGGAACGAATGGTGTTCCGTTATGAACAGCTATGATGTGCGTAGTATAACACCGCGGGCAAATCGCGAGTCAATTTTGCGCGGACATCCGTATCTCATAGGTAATAGCGGGGGACGCGCCGGCCGAGCGCGCACAGCAAATCCGAAGTCACCGTCCCGATCTCCGGCGCGACGTCGGAAACTTCGATCGCGGAATCTCCGTCGCGCCCGTAAATCGTGATGACATCGCCGAGGTCCGCGTCCGGCACGTCCGTCACGTCGAGCGCCGTCAAATCCATTGAAATCGTGCCCACGAGCGGCACGCGCCGACCGCGCAGCAGCGCGCAGCCGCGGTTCGTCCGCTGGCGCACGACGCCATCCGCATAGCCCGCGTTCATCACCGCGATGCGCGAAGGCCGGCTGGTGACGAATCGCGCGCCGTATCCGACGGCCTGCCCCGGCGGCACATCGCGCAGCGAAATAATCCGCGCGCGCAGCGAAAGGCACGGCTGCAGCGGCATAATGCTCATGATTTCGCGTTTCTTTTCCGGCGGGTCGAACGACTGGTGGTACCCGTAGAGTATCGCGCCGGGCCGCACCATGTCGTACCAGGTGCTCGGCCGCGCGCAAATCGCGCCGCTATTGGCCATGTGAACGATGCCCGGTGAAATGCCGCGGTCGCGCAGCCGGTCGAGACACTCGCCGAAAAGCCGCTCCTGGTCGTCCGTCTGCTGCGCCTTGAAATCTTCCGCCGACGCGAAATGCGTGTAGGTGCCCTCGAGCCGGATGTGCGGGCAGGCGGCCAGCTCGTTCGCGAATTCCTCGACTTCCGCCGGCGAAATTCCCAGCCGGTTCATGCCCGTATTGATTTTCAGATGGAAGGGCAGGCGCGCCGATTTTCCGCGGGCGCGTTTCGCGGCGCGCTCGAGGTGGCGCAGGTCGCTCACACGCGTCACGGTCGGCGTCAGATGATTTTCGATCAGGCGCTTTTCTTCGCCGGGCCAAAATCCGGTGAGGACCAGGATGCGCTTGTGGACTCCCGCCTCGCGCAGCTCGATTCCTTCGTTCGCGCAGGTGACGCCGAACCATTCCGTCCCGGCCTTATCGAGCGCCTTCGAAATGGGGACGGTGCCGAGCCCGTAGGCGTTGGACTTCACCACCGCCAGAATCATGCGCTTTCCGCCGACGTGCTGGCGGATCACCCGCAAATTGTGCAGGATGGCCTTAAGCGAAATTTCCGCCCAGACCGGCCGCCCGCCTGTATGAATCGCTTTCGTCATCGCTCTTTTAGTCTGCCAGATTCGGCCCAGCGGGCGCGACCGAAAATCCCGCGCCGGTGCGCCGCCGCGCCGTTTGGGTAAACATGCCAATCCGGCCTGTTGCAGGCGCTGTGCCAAGGTGCCGCCGGATTGTTCGGGCGGCAAGCTGCTGAATTTGCGCCCCTTGCGCGTAGCCGTCTGGCAAGCGAGCCGTGTAAGATTTACCGGCGCTGCGGCAGGGCGAACACGGCCGTGGGCGGGGCAGGACGCGCTCCGAACCAGAGGGAAAGAGGCGCGGACTTTCGCCAGTGAACGAAAGGAGAATAATTTTCGGAGATCGCAATTTTCAGAAAGTGCGTTTTTGTTGCGATTAGAAATTTGTGAAGTAGTTTGCTTGCAATGAGTTGACACAAATTTTGAATTGCCGACTGTTGCGATTAGATTATTGTTCGCCCCAGGCGAAAGGGGCGCCGTCCCCAAGAGCGGGACGGCGGTGGTAGCAAGCACGGACTCACCTCTACGAACGTGCAAAAATGTTCGATTAGAAATCGAGTTTTTGTTGATGATGAAGGGGTTCCGGACATTTCTAATCGTTATCATGTTCGATTAGAACTGCAGTGGCGAGTGGCCCGTTCGGCTGGCTCAAGGCAAGTTAGTGGCGAGTGACTAGAGGAAGGCAGTGCCCCTCGGCTCATCCGCCGGGGCGGATTCGCTCGGGGTGACAATCCTTGTCGGATTGCCAGAGGCAGGTCCCTCGGCTCCGCTCGGGATGTCCATCCTAGTCCCGCAACACCATCCGGGACGCAGAATGCGCGTCGGATGGCCAGATTCCCGAAATGGGAATGGGGAAGATTCGTTCCATTGCGTCGAGTGAGAGGCCCGATTGTCAGTTGAGAATTTTTCGTCATGTGAAAACGGGCCATGGTACCACATTTTGGTGCCAGAAGATATCCGTATTAATACGTAATTTGGGGGTTAGGGTGGTAAGGCGGCAGTTGAAGGTTAAGAGTTTAGAGTTGAAGGTTGAAAGTCAAAGCCGGGGGCGTAAGATGAGTGAGTGATCTTTGAATGGGATCCGGCTAAGGCTCGCCGAAATCGCCGCAAACACCGGGTTTCGTTCGAGGAAGCGGCCACCGTCTTCGGAGACGCATTGTCAGTAACTTATCCTGATCCGGACCATTCGGCTTCCGAAAACCGGTTTATCATTATAGGGATGTCGGGAAGAAACCGGGTCTTGCTCGTGGCCCATACTGACAGCGGAGAAGAGGTGAGGATTATCAGCGCGCGAGAAGCGACAACGCGCGAAAGAAAAACCTATGAAGAAGAAAGCTGAGAGCCGGCGCCGGGTAAGAGAAATGCGCGGGGAATACGATCTATCGAAATTGAAGGGCGGCGTCCGCGGGAAATACGCCGCGCGTTATCGAGCAGGCACCAATCTGGTCCTGCTCTCCCCTGATGTGGCGAAGTACTTCCCCGACGGCCCGTCGGTGAATGCCGCGCTGCGCAAGCTGATCCGCGTGGCCAAGCGCCCGCGCTGACGAATTCACGACCGAAATTGGACAGGCGGGAGTTGAAGGTTGAAAGTCAAAACCCGCGGTAGACGCAAAGAGTGCCCCTCGGCCCCGCAATACCGTCCGGGGCGCACAAGACGCGCTTCGCTCGGGACAGGCGGCGCCCTCAGAGACAAAATCGAAAAACCGAATTCAAAGGCTGGCCCACCCGCCGTCCGAGATGTGGATCACGCGCTTAGCCATGAGCCGATTATACACTGTGATGAGGCACGGAGTGACAGAGGTTAATCTCTAGGGAAACTGATTCCATTTGAATCGTGCATGCCTCAATTCGCACACGAGCGCGTCCAGAAGCCACAGGTGCTCCTTCCCAAGCCCATCACACTCCTTCGACTCCTGGGGATAGCGCAGTTCCGTGAAGAATGGGACAAATATCGCGAGCCCTTCTTGAATCGTCAGCGGCTCCTTGATCACGAGGCGAGGAAAGTCGAGAGTCGCCGTCAAATCAAGGTTCGCATTCCTCTCCGCTAATTGCTTCGCAAGTTTCACAAGGTCATGGCCCCAGGCGCAGTCCTCCCGCTTAAGCACGATGCCCGCATCCAGTTTGTCAGAGTCGGCAGGATTGAAGACCGTCATGCCGCTTACGATCGAGGCACATTTAAGATACATCTCAAGCGCGTGGTGGCCCAGTGTCGCCGCCGGGAAGAGCATGAAAGGATCGTCGGTCGCAAACAAGACCTTCGAAGCAGCGTAGTTAATTGCTGCGCCATTCCTCCACTCCCTAGCATCGCGCGCGTATCTATCCAGTTTCATATCCGCTGATTGTCTCACTGGAATCGAAGGGTTTGGCATTGAATTGAGCCTTGTTATGGAGGGTGTTAGATCAGTTCGGAGAAAGGGACACAGACGCGGCCTTCTTCAGCAAGCAAACGGACACGCTTCCGGAGAAAGTCGGGGAGGCTGATTCGCTCGCTCAGTATCATCAGAAGATCGTGGCCGTTCATAACGAAGAAGGATGGCGCCTTCCCGCGCGTTACGGCGTCGCGCGCCGGCTGGGTGAAGTCGTTGAGTGCGACGAAGACGCCCCGCGTGAATGTGGACCTGCCTTCAATCTTGCCTCTAAAAACGAGCAAGTCCGCCTCGGGTAACGGATTTTGCTCCGATTTTGATTCGAGAAGGTATACCTGGGCGTCGAGTTCAAAGGATCCGTCTATCTGCTCCCCCACAACGCGGAACGGTTGCCTAGGATGCAAGTTAAATGCCTCGAAGAGTCGGTTTAAGAGATGCTCCAACGCTATGCCGGCCGCGCTTCGATCGGTCTGAGCATGGAGGTGGAATAATTCCTCTTTCAGTTGTTGGAGCGTTTCGGATCTTCGTCGCAGGTCGGTGCATTGTTCCTTCGTGTTGATGCCCATTCCATGCAATGGACCTTCGGAGTCATCGAGCAGACGTGCAACGATTCTGCGGCATTGCTGATCGAGGTCTCCCGTCCCGTTGTGATAGTCGAGTAACGCGCTCATTAGCGTTCCGACTGTGCGGTTGTCCTGCTTCTTCCAAAAGGCTCGCAACCGGTTCGCTTTTGAGCCGCTTCCGTAATTATAACTAGGGTCGTAAATGTCGAGGCCAGTGCTGTCGAGAATGAACTCCGCAAACGTGCGATTGCTGAAATCTGAAACGTAGCCCGTACTCATTCCCAGAAGCTCTTCGAATTTGCGTCTTTCATTGAAGCTTAGATCGGACATCAGGCCCCCACCATTGCCCTTCGCCTTCGAGACGGAGAAAGAAGAACGGAAATGCTATTTCCTAGGAAAGCGGCGGCGAAATTTCTCCCGTGCCGCCTTAAGTAGGTCAATGAGCTGCTTTTTTTCGTCGCCACCAGGTATCCAAAACCCGTCACAAATTATGTGATAAAGCTTGAAGGTGTCCGCTTCCAACTCGCCAAGCGTTGCCTCAATTTTGTCCGGGACGAACGAATGAAGGACAAGACCTCCGTAGTTTCGACATCCTGGATTCGGACAATGCGACATGAAGTACACGCGCCGAAATTCAAGGAAATTCCGGACAAAAGTGAGCATGTCGTCTGAGAAGTTGTATTGCCCGGTTTCGAGAATCTGTTTCCAGTATTGATCGGGAACGACAAACCACGTCGGTAAGCCGCGGGACTGTGGGTTGCCAAGAGGGTTGGATTTGTTTCCATTCCATCTCATAGCCAAAACAGGATTGTTGTCCCACCGCCCTATCGCTAGCGAGTTCGGCGAGGTGTTGTTTCCTGTGTCTGCTCCACCATCAAATATGACGTGAACCAAAGACCAGTGACGCTTTGGTGCGTGGACATCGGTCGGTCGTACGTATGTGTCGGCCATAAGCTGAAAATTATACATCGTGTTCGAGTAAAGTCAATACGTATTGGCTTAGGTGGACATACACGTGCGAGGGCCGACGCCACAGAAAACGGAGAACAGCAGATTCCCTCCTTCGCGGTGAGACTGCTTCGGCGGACGGGCCTCGTCCCGCGAAATCATTCGGGACGCAAAAGGCGCGCTGTGAACCGCTTCCCTCCTGCGGCGGGCAGGCGGGATGACAACGTGATAGAAGAAACGCCAATCTGGAGAATGGCGTTCCCAGGGTCATGGAAACAAAATGTGGGGAATTGTGTTTGTATGGAGGGTGTAACCGGCAGAGAGCAACAGCAGGTCCCTCGCTGTGGATCGCGTCGGGATGACAATGTAATAAAAAAAGCGACAATCCTCGACGGATTGTCGGGAGGGATGATGAAAGGGATGAGGCAGAGATGGGTGGCGGGGGTCTTCGTCGCGGCGCTTATTGCGGCGACGAGTTTGCTCGCGGGCGGGGAGGTGGGGGCGCAGGAGATGGTGGTTGGGGTGAATGTGGTGAATCCGCTGAGGGCGAGCGTGGCGAATCAGAATGCGCTGCTCGAGCAGCTCAAAGCGGCGAACGTACACGTGATTCGCTGCGGCATCTCCAATGACGACAAGGGGATTGATTTTGCGAAGCGCGCGCAGGCACTGGGGATTCACATTCAGTTGATCGTCGGGCCGGAGTATGTTGCGAACGCGCCGTCGCGAGCTTACCAGCCGGACGTCTATCCCGCGATGTGGGGCGGGCATCCACTTTCCTACGCCGATCCGAAACTTTCGGAAGAAAATTTTCAGAAGCTCTTTGACAGCCTCGACGCGAACAATCTGGAGCTGGCGGGTGTGGAGCTCGGGAACGAGATTAACTGGGCGGCGTTCAATCCCGAATTTCCGCTGCCGGGCGAGGGAAAGGTGCTGAGCCTCGCGGATCTCGAGCACGATCCCGAGGGAAAGCAAATCGCGAAGGGATTCGCGCAATACGTGAAGATTCTCGCGGTGCTGAAGACGGTGCGCGACCATTCGCGGGTGAACCACGCGACGCCGATCATTTCCGCAGGGATGGTGACGGCGGAAGACGGCGGGAAAGTGTGGAACAAGAAGAAGGAAGACATGGTGTCGCTGGCGGCGACGATGACTTTTTTGCGCGCGCACGGGCTTGACTCGTACGTGGATGCGTATGGGATTCACACGTATCCCTCCGGCGCGCAGGCAGGCGACCCGGCGGCAGCGGCGCAACGGCTCGAGCGGCTGAACCGAGTGGATTTCGCGCCGTGCCGCGCGCCAGGCTCGAAGGAAGGGAAACCGTGCTGGATCACGGAGTGGGGGTTTCCGAATAGCGACGTCTCGTGCCCGCCAAATGAAACTTCGCGGACGCTGCTGATGGAGGAGATGCGGCGGGATTTTGACCAGGCCGGCAAGGAGCATCGCCTGGCGGGAATTGATTTGTACTCCTGGGATTCCGATCCGTGGTCGAAGGGTGTTGATGCGGATAGTGTCTATCGCTGCGGGGCGTTGACAGAAAGCGGGCGCGTGGCGATTGCGCCGCCGGGCCAGGCGAAGGCGCGACGGTGAGCGGGGAGCAAAGGTCAACAGCAGGTCCCTCGTCCCGCGAAATCGTCCGGGACGCAGAAAGCGCGCTATGAAGCGCTTCTCTTCGCCAAGGCACTCAGGGCACATTCGCTGCGCTCAGTGTAAACAGGCGGGATGACAACGTAAAAGCAGCGGACACGGCAACAGCAGGTCCCTCACAGTAAAACGCTTTGGGATGACAGCGTAAACCAAGGGCAAACGCAAGAAGCAGATCCCTCACCTGGACTGCAAATCGGTTCGGGAAGTCAACGAAGAAGCGTCGGCCCTTCGGATTGCTACCTCAGGGCGACAATCCTCGCCGGATTGTCGCGGGGCGAGGGGAAGCTATTCTTCGGGGCCGGGGGTGGTCCAGGCGTCGGGGGCGGCTTCTTCGAAGCGGGTGTGGCGCGCAAGAAAGACGAAATTAAGCGTGCCGGTGGGGCCGTTGCGCTGCTTGGCGATGATGATTTCGGCTTTGGCGCGGTCTTCCTCGGGCAGGTCGGTCTTGTAGAAATTCGGGCGATTGATGAAGAGGACGACGTCGGCATCCTGCTCGATGGCGCCGGATTCGCGCAGGTCGGAGAGTTGCGGTTTGCGGTCCTCGCGTTCGGGCGCGCGCGTCAACTGGCTGAGGACGAGCACGGGAATTTTCAATTCCTTGGCGAGGCCTTTCAGCGCGCGGGAAATTCCGGAGACTTCTTCCTGGCGATTCGTGCCGCGGCCGGTGTTGGTGGGAACGACGAGCTGCAAATAATCCACGATCATCATGGAGAGGCCGCGGTCGCGTTTCAGGCGGCGGGCCTTCGCGCCCATTTCGAGGACGGTGGACGAGGCGGAGTCGTCGATCCAGAGCGGCGCTTCGCCGAGGTCGGCGAGGGAGGAGCTGATTTTGGCCCAGTCGTCGCGATTCAGGTGGCCGGTGCGAAATTTGTGCGCGTCCACACGGGCTTCGGAGGCGAGCAGGCGGAGGAGCAGAGATTCCTTCGACATTTCCAGGCTGAAGACGGCGACGGGCTCGCGCTGCCGGAGCGCGACATTTTCGGCGATGTTGAGGGCGAGCGCCGTTTTTCCCATCGAGGGGCGCGCGGCGAGAATCACCAGCTCGGAGGGCTGAAGGCCGGCGGTCTCGTTATCGAGGCCGGGATAACCGCTGGCGAGGCCGGTGATGCGGCGGCCTTCGCTGAAGATGCGCTCGAGGCGGTCGTAGTTTTCGCGGACGAGATCTTTGACGCCGATGAGGCCGGCTTTTACGCGGTCTTCGGCGAGCTGGAAGATGGCGGATTCGGCGCGGTCGAGGATGATATCGGCGTCGTCGCCGGCGGCGAGGGCCTGCTCCTGAATGGCGGCGGCGGAAAAGGCGAGGCTGCGGAGGACGGCTTTTTCCTTGACGATGCGCGCGTAGTGGTCAACGTTGGTGACGCGCGGGAGGCCGTCGGCGAGCTGCGAGAGATAGGCGACGCCGCCGGCCGCTTCGAGTTCGCCGCGGCGGCCGAGATCGTCCATCAGCGTGACGGTATCGATGGCCTGCTGCTTTTCGCCGAGCTGGACCATGCGCTCGAAAATCGAGCGGTGCTGAGGGAGGAAGAAGTCCTCGGAGCGGAGTTTCTCGACGGCGGCGTTGAGGGCGTGGTTATCGAGGAGGATAGCGCCGAGGATGCTGCGTTCGGCTTCGAGATTGTGGGGGAGAGGTTGCGATAGAGAGGTATCGCTAGCCATTGGGGTCTTCGCCTTATTTTCGCCCAAGTTATAGTAGGATGCAAGCCGATGCGGCGTCCCGCCAATCCTTCTTTTTCCCTGAGGTTGACGAGTCCAATTGAGCGCACGGCATTCTGGTCCAATCGGACGCTTCCGCCAATCGGATGAATTGAAAAGAGAGTTGTGGATTTCACAAGATGTTGTGAAAAGTCAGTGGAGGCAGAAAATAAGACGAGGTTCGGCGGGAGTTCGACGCCTTAAGAACGCCAATCGGGACCAGCCTACCGGCAGGCAGGGATTGGCGTTCCCAGGGAGCTACTCTTCTTTTTTCACCGTGAGTTTGACGGTGGCGGAGACTTCGCGATGCAGCTTGATCGGGATTTCGAATTCGCCGAGGACCTTGATGGGATCGGCGAGCGTGATTTTGCGTTTCTCGATGTTGTAGCCCTGGGCGGCCAGCGCTTCGGAGATGTCGCTGGACGTGACCGAGCCGAAGAGCTGGTCATTTTCGCCGGCCTTGCGCGTGAGCGTGATGGAAACCGAAGTGAGAAGCTCGGCGAGCTTCTGCGCGTCGCCTTTCTCGACGGCTTCCTTCTTGGCAAAAGCGGCGCGCATTTTTTCCAGGCGCTTCATATTGCCCGGAGTGGCTTCGATGGCGAGCTTCCGGGGAAGCAGAAAATTGCGCGCGTAGCCGGCGGCGACATCCACCAGTTGGCCGCGCGTTCCGAGCTTTTCGACGTCTTCCTGCAAGATGAGTAGCATGTGATTGTCCTCAATTTTTATGTGCTACAGACAAAATCAAGAGCAGATTCCTCGCTCCGCTCGGAATGACAATAAATGTCCCGCGTTTACAATTCTGCTGCGAAAGGCAGCAGGGCGATATTCTGAGCGCGCTTGATGGCGACGGTCAGCCAGCGCTGGTGCCGCGCGCAGGTGCCGGTCATGCGGCGCGGAAGAATCTTGCCGCGCTCCTGAATGAAGGGCGCGAGAATCTCGGCCTTCTTGTAATCAATGTAATCAGCCTTGTCCACACAGAAGCGGCAGACTTTCTTCTTGCGGACAAAGCTGCGCTTGCCTCTTTTCGCCGGGCCACCCGGACGGCCCCCCGGTCCATGAGGCCTCGGTCCGCCTCCGCCGGGTCCTCCGGCAGCCGGAGGTACGGAAGGGGGCGCCTGCGTTGGTGCGTGCTCATCAGCCATTCGGTTTCTCCCTTTCTAAACTTGCGCGGCGGCTTGTTCGCTGCCGGGCATGGGCGCCGGCGCAGCGGCCGGCTTGCGCGGACGGCGAGCGGCGCGGCGTTCGCGATGCTTTTTGAGTTTGTCCTGCCGCTTCAATTCTTCGTCGAGCCGGACGGTGAGATACTTGATGACCGGGTCGGAAACTTTCAGCCGGCGCTCGAGTTCCCGGACGACCTCGCCGTGGCTCGACTTGACGATGAGATACACGTAGTAGCCCTCGCGCAGTTTGTGGACGCGATAGGCCATGCGCCTGCGGCCCCACTTGTTCACGGATTCGACCTTGCCGCCTTTTTCCGTGGCGGCGTGCTCGAGGGTCGAGATCAGCTTGTCGATATCCGGCTCCGGCGTGTCCGGGCGGACGATAAAAATCAGATCGTACTGGCGTTCTTCCATAGGTCCTCGGTTTCTTTTTACATCCACTGCAAAAATCTTTAGTTCGCTTCTTCCTGATCCTGCGAGGCGCGGCGATTGAATTGCGACATCGCCTTGCTCACGCCCTCCGTCAGAATCAATTCCACCGCGGCGCTGGCATCCACCACCATCTGGGCCGCGATGTCGCGTTCGGCGCGCCCCATGGTGCAAAGCACATAGTCCGCGAGGTCGCCCCAAACTTTTTCCGGCCCAACGCCCAGCCGAATCCGAAGAAAATCATCCGTGCCGAGCGCGCCGATCACCGACTTCAATCCGTTGTGCCCGCCGGCGCTGCCTCCTTCCCGGATTCGCAACATGCCCCAGGGAAGGGCCACGTCATCGCTAAGAACGATGAGATCCGCGGCGCCGGCTTCGTAGCGATTCAGCAACATCCGCACGGCGATGCCGCTCAGATTCATCATCGTCTGCGGCTTTGCCAGTATCACTTCCTGGCCAGCCAGCTCGCCGCGCCCGACCTGGGACTTCGCTTCCGGCCGCGTCACCCGGATTCCGCCCCGGGCAGCGATTTCATCCACGGCCAGGAAGCCCAGGTTGTGAGGCGTCCATTCGTACTCGGGGCCGGGGTTGCCGAGGCCGACGATGAGTTTCATCGCTTCAAAATCCCCAGCAAACAAGAGACAGGCCCAAGCGCCTGCCCCAAAAAGCGCATTACTTCTCCTTGCCCTTCTTCTCGCTCTTCTCGGCCTTCGGAGCAGGAGCGGCTTCCGCGGCGCCCTCCTCGCCCTCTTCTTCCTTCTTGCCCTTCTTGATGACTTCGGGCTCGGCCGGCGCAGTTTCGGCAGCGACGGCGGCTTCGGGCGTCGGCTCCTCTTCCTTCTTCAGCGTGACGACGTGGGCGAGCACGCGCGTGGGATCGGTGACGAGCTTCATCTTCTTGGGGTCGAGCGGCAAGTCGCCCGCGCGGAGCTGCTTGTGGATGAGCATTCCGCTGACATCCACTTTGAATTCTTCGGGGATGTCCGCGGGCAGACATTCGATTTCCACTTCGCGCGTGACCATTTCAAAAATGCCACCCTGCAATTTCACGCCCTGTGGCTCGCCAAACGTGTGAACAGGAACTTTCACGCGCATGCGAACGTCCATGGAAATGCGCAGCAAGTCCACGTGCAGCAGCGAGCCGCTGACGGGATCCACCTGCCAATCCTTGACCATGGCCTTCTGTTCCGTTGCGCCGAGCTTCACGGAAAAGATGGTGTTGTGACCGGATTCGGAGCGGAGAATGCGGCCAACCTGCTTGGCGTTGACGGTGATCGAGACAGCGTCCTTGTGGTCTCCGTAGAGCGTCGCCGGAATATTGCCGGTCATGCGTGTGCGGCGCGCGGGACCCTTCCCGCGGCCCTCGCGAATCTGTCCTTCGACTGTAAAGGTTTCCATACGTTCCTCTTTTTCTGAAAGCTAAATAAAAAGCTCGCTGATCGAAGTCTCTTCGTGAATGGACTGAATGCCGCGCGCGAGCAAAGGCGCGACGCTCAAGACCTTGATCTTCGAAACCTTGCGCGCCTCCTCGTCGAGGGGCACGGAATCGGTCACTACAACTTCTTCAATCTTCGACTTTATGATGCGTTCGACGGCCGGCCCGGACAGGACGGGATGCGTGCTGGCCGCAAAAACCTTCGTGGCGCCATTTTCGAGCAAAGCCTCTGCTGTTTTTACGAGCGTGCCCGCCGTATCAATGATGTCGTCCACGACGAGCGCCGGGCGCCCGGCCACGTCGCCGATGAGGTGCATCACCTCGCTCACGTTGACGTCAATGCGTCGCTTGTCCACGATGGCAAGCGGCGCGTCAATTTTCTTTGCGAAGTAGCGCGCTCGCTCGACTCCGCCCGCATCCGGCGAGACCACCGTCATGGTGCCGAGCTTCTTCTTCTGGAAATACTCCACCAGCACCGGAGCAGCGAACAGGTGGTCCACCGGAATATTGAAATATCCCTGAATCTGCGGCGCGTGCAGGTCGAGCGAAAGCACGCGGCTCGATCCCGCCGTCTCGAGCAGGTCCGCTACGAGCTTTGCCGAGATGGCCACGCGCGGGCGGTCTTTGCGGTCCTGCCGCGCGTACGGGTAATACGGAATCACCGGCGTAATGCGCCAGGCGGACGCGCGCTTGAAAGCGTCAATCATCAGCAGCAACTGCATCAGGTGGTAATCCACCGGATGGCTGCAAGGCTGGACGACGAAGACATCGGCGCCGCGCACATTTTCGAGAATCTGGTAGCGCGTCTCGCCATCCGAGAATTGGCCGTGCTCGGCGCGCCCGCGGGGGACTCCGAGATACTTGCAGATGGCGTCGGCCAGAGGGACATTCGCGGTCCCGCAGAACACCTTGAATTTGTCTTCGGCCAAGGCAATCCCTTCAGCCGGTCACCTGCCAACCCAATGCCCGGCCATACTTTTCCCTGGATAGGGTTTCGACGACGAAAACCGAATCTTCCGGAAACGCCCGAGCGGCTCGGCGCGCCTGCGCTGGGTTTCGGAATACTCCAAACACCGCCGACCCGCTACCCGCCAGCGCGGCATCCACGGCTCCTCGCTCGAGCAATCCGTCCCGAATTTCCTTCAGGCGCGGATGGCGGCCGAAGACAGGCCCCTCGAAATCGTTCGAGACGCCCACTCCCTGCCGGCTCCAGCACAGAGCGCAGAACTTCCAAATTTTAGGGGGTTCGGCGCGGTTTGTCAATTCGGTGGAGAGCCATTGATAGGCCTCTTTCGTGCTGACACCGATGTCTTGCGGCGAGACGAGGAGGACGGTGCGCTTGGGCAGGTCCTCGAGGGGATAGATTTCGTCGCCGCGGTTGACGGCGAGCGCACGGCCGCCAAAAAGAAAGAATGGGACGTCCGCGCCCAGGCTGCTCGCAATTTCGAGCAAGCGTTCGAGCGGAATTTTCTTTTTCGTTAGGCGCAGCATACCGATGAGCGCGGCGGCAGCGTCGCTCGAGCCTCCGCCGAGGCCTCGCGCCACCGGGATTTTCTTGTCGAGGTAAGCGGATACGCTCCCTTGGAAGCCGATTTCGCTGGCGATGGCAGTAACGGCGCGCTCGACGAGATTATCGGGCGCGAGCATCGCCGGATCGTTTGACTGCAAAGCAAAGGAAAAGCTGGAACCCGGGGTGATGGAAAGTTCGAGCGTATCGCGCAGGGAAATCGCCTGGAAAATCGTGCGCAGCTCGTGATAGCCGTCGGGACGGCGCCCCAAAACGTGCAGGCACAAATTGATTTTCGCGAAGGCCGGCAGGCGCACTACGCCCTTTTTTCCGAAAGCCATGCGGGGAGCTTACTGCGGTTTGGCCGTTTCCGTCCCGGATTTCTGCGCCATGTGGCGCTTGAGGGCTTTTAATTGAGTGTCAAGCTCGGCGACTTTCTCGGCTTCATAATCGGCCGGCGCGGAACGTTGCCATTCGGCGAGCGCGCGCTCCCAGAGTTCGGCGGCGCGTTCGGTCTGGCCGAGCTTCATGTACACGTCGCCCAGGTGGGCGATGATCGTGGGATCGTGGCTGGATTTGGACACGGCCTTGCGCAAGGATTCTTCGGCTTCCGTCAGTTTATTCTGCTTGTAAAAGGCCCAGCCGAGGCTATCGAGATAGGCGCCATTGTTCGGCTCCTGGGTGACAGCGCGCTGAATCATGGCAATCGCCTCGTCAAGCCGGACGCCGCGGTCCGCGAGCATGTAGCCGTAGTAATTCAGCACGGCGGCATTATTCGGATTCAGCTCCAGCACTTTCCGAAACTGATCTTCGGCGAGATCGAATCTTTTTTGGCGTTCGTAGATGGCCCCGAGCATGAAGCGCGCGCTTTCCTGCTCGCCGGGATCGCGCGCCAGGTCGATGGCTCTCTGTGCGGATTTCTCGGCGTCGGGATACTTGCGCCCGCGTTCCTGCGCCTGCGCGAGATCGAGGTAGATTTCCTGGTCGCCGTCATTGCCGTGCAAAAGGCCGGTGAGCAGCTTCGTCGCGGTGTCGGTGTCGGCTTTTTCGCCGTAGAGCATGGCCATGGTGATCGTCAGGCTGGGATCGTTAGGAGATTCCGCGAGCGCTTTCTTCGTTTCGGCGATGGCGCGGTCAAGATCGTGGCTCTCGCGATAAACGTCAATGAGGAGCATCTGCGCGCGTTTGCGCGCGTCAGGTCCGAGCTTGGCCATTTCCTCGAAGGTCTGAATCGAGGCGGGGTAATTTTCCTGCTCGCGATAGGTGCGGCCGAGTTGCTCGTAGAGAATCGCGAGGGCGCTGGGATTGCCTTCGCCGCCCTGGCTCTTGATGCCGGCAATCGCATCGGTGAGAACTTTGACGGCGTCGTCGTAGCGGCCCTGATCTTCATAGAGCAGCGCTTCGTGGTAGAGCACTTCGAGGCTGCCCGGCGCAAGCTGCTTCGCGCGCAGCAGGCTCGATTCGGCCTGGTCGTATTTTCCGAGCCGGCGGTAAAGCTGCGCCATCCGCAGATAATTTTCCGCCGTGCCCGGCTCGAGTTCCGATAGCTTCTTGAACTGTTCGAGCGCCTCCGAATACTTGTCTTGCGAGAGGAGGGCTTGAGCTAGCCCGTGGCGATGGCCGGCATCGTCCGGGTCGAGATCGATTGCCTTTCGATAAGCCTCCTCCGCATGCGGGTAATCTTTTTGCTGTGTGTAGGCGTCGCCAAGAAGATCGTAGATTTCGGGAGAGGAAGAAGCGCCGGCCGCGTTCGAGAGCAGTTCGATCGCGTCCTGTGAGCGGCCTTCGTCAATCAAGAGCTGGCTCAGGAGTTCGAGGGCGGGCCCATTTTCCGAGTCGCGATCGAGAACGCCGCGCAGCACTTTTTCCGCTTCGGCGTGATTGTTCTCGAAGCGATAGAGCCGCGCCAGCCACAGCGCCGAATTCGTGTCCTTGGGATCGAGCTTCAGGATTGCTTGAAATTGTTCCGAGGCCTTGGCCAGGCTTTCTTTTTGGACTTCGGCGGCGTTCAGATCGCCGAGTGCGCGGACGTAGATGCGCGCAAGCAGACGGTGCGCCGCGAGATTGTCGGGGTCCAGTTTCAGAACGGCCAGCGCTTCATTCTCGGAATCGCGAGTGCGCTGCACTTTGTAATAAATTTCCGCGAGGCGCTCCATGATCACCGGTGAATCGGGAGCGAATTCGAGCGCCTTTTTGTAGGAGTCCATGCTCCCCGTGGCTAATTCGCCGCGGCCGGTGATTTCATATTGCTGCTCGTCCAGGTGGCCGATGGCGAAGTAATAGAATGCGTTCGCCTTGGCGGCTTCGGCTGCGTCGGTTGCAGGATTTTGAGCGGCTAAATTTGAGCTGGCTGGATTCGCTGCTTTCTGCATTTGGGCCTGAGCCAGGGGCGCCCCGAGGAGGACAACCATAAATGCCGTGCTAAGAATGGTTTTCATATGTTGACCGTAAAATTCCATTATCGTATATGGTTCAGGGGGCGTCAAAGAGTTCCCCGGCGAGAGGTTCCTGAACAGGTCGCACATAATTGCGACGCGCCGAACACTCAGCAGGATGCCCCGGGGCGGAAGGAATTTTGGTTTGAAATTCAGAAGCGCATCAAGGATTATCGGCCCCGTCTGGGGGGAGCTATGAGGGAGGTGTGCTCGCGAGCGAGGTTTGCACGTGCCGGAGGCGCTGTTTGCGCCGCGATTCTGCTACTTACTTTGGCTCCTGCTGTCGCGCGGGCGCAGCGTCCGGCCGGCGCGGGGAAGCAATCGGCTGCTACGAGCAAGCCCGCCGACCCTCCGCCGTCCGCTTCAACGCCCACAGATAATCCTGCGGCGCCGAAAGCGAAGCTCGAGGACTTGGCGTGGCTCGAAGGGCGCTGGCGCGGCGATTGGGGGCCGAGGTTCGCGGAACAAGCGTGGTTCGCGCCGAAGGCCGGGATGATGGTGGGAATTTTCCGGCTGGTCGAAAACGACAAGACGCTGGTCATTGAGCTCTTCACGCTGATCGAGAAGCCAGATGGAATCGATTTTTATTTGAGGCACTTCACGCCGGAGCTTGTGCCGTGGGAGAAACCGGAAGCGACGCTGCTTCGGCTCGCGAGCCTTGATGTGAAAAAAGTGGATTTCGAGAATCCCGTGAATGGACTTCCCAAGCATTTGATTTTTCTGCACCCCGATGCTGACACCTACATTTCGCGTTCGGAGATCATCCCGGAAAAGGGTGACCCACAGGTGACGGAAATTACCTACCATCGAGTGAAGCCGGCGCCCGAAAAGCCGCCATCGGGCAAGAAGCACTGATTCGATTCGTAGTGGAAGCTGATAGAGCCTGCGGCCGGATCCATCACACCATGGGACTGCCCAAGAGGACTTAAAGCAAGCCAGCCCACTAATGCCGGAAGTGGCGGACGGCGGTGAAGACCATGGCTATACCGAGCTTGTTGGCCGCCGCGATCACATCGGCATCGCGCACCGAGCCGCCCGGCTGAATCACGGCCTTCGCGCCGGCCCTGCCCGCTTCTTCGACGCCATCGGGAAATGGAAAGAACGCATCGGAGGCCACAACGCTGCCCGTGAGCGCGAGACTCACCGTCGCAGCCTTGATGACGGCAATCTTCACCGAATCCACGCGGCTCATTTGCCCCGCGCCCACGCCGACGGTTTGGCCTTCGCGCGCGAAGACGATCGCGTTCGATTTCACGTGCTTGCACACTTTCCAGGCGAAGAGCAGCGCGCGAAGCTCGGCGGCCGTCGGCGCGCGCTTGGTCGCCACTTTCAAATCGGCTTCGGCGAGTTCGTGCCGGTCGGGCTCTTGCACGAGCACACCGCCGGAAATGCGCTTGAGGTCGAGCTCGATGGGCGCCTCTTCGCGAGGGATCTCGAGCAGGCGAAGATTTTTCTTCGCTGCGAATTTTTCGAGGGCACCTGCCTCATATCCCGGCGCCACGATGCACTCGACGAAAAGTTTCGCGACTTCCTCCGCCGTCGCGGTATCGAGCGCGCGATTGAACGCGAGCACTCCGCCGAATGCGGAGACCGGGTCACATTCGAGCGCTTTCAGATAGGCCTCGCGCTGCGATTCCTGCTCGGCCGCGCCGCAGGGATTGTTGTGCTTGATGATCGCGACAGCGGGCCGGTGAAATTCGCGCACGAGCGCCCAAGCGGCGTCGAGATCCACCAGGTTGTTGTAGGAAAGCTCCTTGCCCTGGAGCTGCCGCGCGCCTGCGAGACCCGTGGCAGCGCGCCCCGCGGGGACATAGAGCGCGGCGGCTTGATGAGGATTTTCGCCGTAGCGCATGGCTTGTCGGCGCTCGAGCGCGATATTAATGCGCTGCGGCAATTTTTCGAGCGCATGCATCGTCACGCTGCCGTTCGCCGCAAGCCGCTCGAGCTCCGTTGCGATTTCGCCGTCGTAGCGCGCCGTCCGCGCGTAGGCCTTGCGGGCCAGGTCGAGCCGGCTCGCGAGACTCAATTCGCGCTTCTCGTGCAATTCCGCCGCAATCGCCTGGTAGTCTGCCGGGTCCGTCACCACGCCGACGCTCTCGAAATTTTTCGCCGCCGACCGCACCATCGCCGGCCCGCCGATGTCAATGTTCTCAATCAACTCCTCAGCCGTGACGCCCGGTTTCGCCGCCGTCGCGGAAAATGGATAGAGGTTCACCACGACCAGATCAATCGCGCTGATGCCGTGCTGGGCCACTTGCTGCTGGTCCTCGAGCTTGCCGCGCTGAAACAAAATCCCGCCATGTACTTTCGGGTGCAACGTCTTCACGCGCCCGCCGAGCATCTCCGGCCAGCCGGTCAATTCCGAGACGTCGCGCACGGTGACTCCCGCCTCCCGCAGCAGCCGCGCCGTCCCGCCGGTCGAAACGATCTCGATTCCGAGTGACGCGAGTTCGCGCGCGAATTCGACGACACCAGTCTTGTCGTAGACGCTAACGAGCGCCCGTTCGATGGCCACCCAATCACCTCCCGATTCGAAGCGGCTGGGTAGTGTATGCGTTTGGGAAAATTTTCGGAAGGGGACTGCCGGTGGAAAAATTCAGCTCGAAATGCGCGCCTTCAGCTTCACGCGGCCGCCTTCGACGGTCACGCTGTATTCGATTTCATGGCCGCCTTTGCTCTTCAAGTCCTGCGTTTTCTGGCGGACGAACGTCTCGAAATCCTTCAGGCTCGGCACGGCTGCTCTATCTCCTGCTTCGGCGCGGGCTTTAATCAATTTTTCGTAAAGCCGCTGCACCTTATCTTTTTCGCGATCGGGATCGGAGAAGGAGAGTGCGAACGTGTCCGGCGCATTCCGCTCTTCCGCGGCCGCACGCGCCACCTCCGCAGCAGCTTCGGCGAAAGCCGCTACTTGCTCAGCCGATGATGCAGCTTCCTCGGCCGCCTGAGATTTTTGGCGCGCCTGTTGCCGCTGGCGCTCGGCTTCGATGGCTTTGGCGGCGGCGCCAAAATGATGCTGCGTGACAGCGCCTTCCTTCTGCATCAATTTTTTCCGCCACATTTCCTGATACTTGGCATAAGTTTGCGTCAGGTTGTTGTAGCGAAAGCGCTGGCCGGTGCTCAAATCTCCGCCGCGCTCGGCATAGCGCCGGATCAAGGACTCGACGCGCCACTGGGTGTCGGCGGGAGGCCGGGAGCGCCCGCCGCCGAAGTATTGCTCGTACTCAATCTTCAGCGTGCGGACGTCGCGCTCGATTTGATTCAAATCGTCGTCAATGGTGGCCATGGCGCTTGGTGGAACAGGTGAGATTTCAGCGTAGAACCTTCCCCTGGGAGCGTCAATTGCGGCGTTTTTTCGCTTGTCGCAAAGGGAAATCCCACGATTGCCAGCCCGTATCATATTGTGTTCAAATACCTTAGCGATGAACCCCGCGCCCGATTCTGCCGCTCGCATCGAGAAAGATCTGAGCGCCCGCCTGCGCGAACTGCCGTCCGTGGACCTCCTCCTTGGGCAACCGCAGCTCGTCGAACTGGCCAGGACCGTGGGGCATAAGCTCGTGGCGGATGCTGTCCGAACGGTACTCGAAGATGTCCGCGCGCAATTGAAGAGCGGTGCGGGAAATGCCGTTGCTCCGAATCTGGCCGGCCTGGAAGCGCTGGTTGCGTCGCAAGTGGAGTCCACGCTGGCGCCTTCGCTTCGCCGCGTCATCAATGCCACCGGCGTGATTCTGCACACCAATCTCGGCCGCGCGCCCCTCTCGGCCGAATCCGCCGTCCAAATAGCGGAAACGGCCACGCGCTACTCGAACCTTGAATACGATCTCGCGAGCGGCGAGCGAGGCAAGCGCGACGTACATACGCAGCGACTGCTCGCCGATGTGGTGGGCGCGGAATCCGCCATCGTGGTCAACAACAACGCCGCGGCGGTTTTTCTCGTGCTGAACACACTGGCGAAGGGGGCGGAGGTAATCGTCTCGCGCGGCGAGCTCATCGAAATCGGCGATGGCTTCCGCATCCCGGACATCATGGCCGAAAGCGGCGCGGTTCTGCGCGAGGTCGGGACGACGAATCGCACGCGCACGCGCGACTACGAGCGCGCCATCAACGAGCGTACGCGGCTGCTCCTGCGCGTTCATCCGTCGAATTTCCGAATCACGGGATTCACGGAGCGCCCGTCGCTCGATGAACTCGTCGCGCTCGGCCAGCGGCGGGACATTCCAGTGTTCGAAGATCTCGGCTCGGGCTGCCTGGCGGACCTCGCGTCGAGCGGAGTCGCGGAGCCGGTCGCGCGCGCCAGTTGCGATGCCGGCGCCGCCATCGTTTCCTTCAGCGGCGATAAACTGTTGGGAGGGCCGCAGGCCGGCATCATCGCCGGGCGCCGCGAAATCGTTGAACGCGTCCGCCGCAACCCGCTTTTCCGCGCTCTGCGCGTGGACAAATTGACGATCGCCGCGCTCGAAGCGACTTTGCGCGGCTACCGCCGAGGCGCCCTCGACGAAATCCCTGCGCTGCGGATGATTCGCATGCCGGCCACCGAGATTGACAGCCGCGCGGTTCACCTCGCGGGGCACCTGCGCTCGATTCTTCCCAGCGATTCGGCCATTGAAATTTGCCCGGGCTCTTCCGTGATCGGCGGGGGCTCGACGCCGGATCAGCAGTTGCCGACGCATCTCATTGCCATCACCAGCCGCCGCTATTCCGCCGCCGAGCTGGAAGAGCGCCTGCGCCGGCCCGCGAGTGGCATTCCCGTCATCGCGCGCATCGAAGAAGACCGGCTCGTTCTCGATCTCCGCACGGTTGCCGCAGACGAGGAACCCATCCTGCTCGCGGCGCTCGCCTCGGCTCTTGCGTAAGGCTGCCCCACAGGTGCATTGAAGTGCTTGCCTTCGCCGCCCGAAATCACGTGCTCGTATCTGTCCGGAGGCCGCTGCCGAAGCTGCGAAAAGGCTGGGCGCTTGTGCGCGTGCGCCTCGCGGGAATTTGCAACACGGACATCGAAATATTGCGCGGGTATCACGCGTTTCGCGGGGTGCTTGGACACGAGTTCGTCGGAGAGGTCGCGGATGTGCGTGGAATTTCGGCGCCTGCGAAATCCCGCTGGATTGGGCGGCGCGTCACCGGCGAAATCAATATTGGCTGTGCGGCGCTTGGGTTCCGTCCCGTTTGCCGCTATTGCCGCTGCGGAGTGAAATCGCATTGCGAGCGGCGAAAAGTGCTCGGCATCGTCGCGCAGGATGGGGCGTTCGCCGAATATCTCGCGCTCCCGCTCGAAAATCTTCACCCCGTGCCGGATTCTGTCGCGAACGAGCAAGCTGTCTTCACCGAAGCGCTCGCGGCCGCCTCTGAAATCCTGGCTCAGCTCGACATCCGCAAGTTTGCAAACGCCGCCGTGCTCGGCGACGGCAAGCTTGCCCAATTGATCGGGCGCGTTCTCGGTGCGGGGGGTACGCGAGTCGTGCTATTCGGCAAGTACGCGAACAAATTGGCGCTCGCCCGCCGCGCAGGGATCGAAACCCGACGTGTGCGCAGTGGCGACGCAGGTTCGACGCGCGCGCATGAAAATTTTCCGCTCGTCGTCGAAGCTACCGGATCGCCGGCCGGCCTCACATTCGCATTGCAAATCACCGAGCCGTGCGGCACTCTCGTGCTCAAGTCCACATTTCACGGCGCCGCGCCCGTCGAGACCTGGCCCATCGTGGTGAATGAAATCAATATTCTGGGGTCCCGCTGCGGGCCATTCGAGAGAGCGCTGGCGCTCTTGCGGTCGGGCGCAGTGGATCCACGCTCGCTCATCTCGCGTACTTTTCCGCTTGCGGATGCGAAGGCGGCGATTCAATTCGCGCAGAAGCCAGGCGTGATGAAGGTTCTCTTGAAGCCCTAAAGCCGGTTGATCACGCTCGCAACGCAGCCGGCGCCGAAGCCGTTGTCAATATTCACGACGCTCACATTCGAGGCGCAGCTATTCAGCATCGCGAGCAAGGCCGTGAGGCCTCCGAAGCTCGACCCATACCCTGTACTCGTGGGCACGGCAATCACCGGCGCCGCCACCATCCCCGCCACCACGCTCGGCAGCGCTCCTTCCATGCCGGCGACGCAGATGATCACGCGCGCGTCGTCGAGCTTTGCGCGATGCTCAAGCAGCCGGTGCAGCCCCGCCACGCCCACGTCGTAAATGGCCTCGGCTCGATTTCCAATGGCGAGCGCCGTCACGAGCGCCTCTTCGCCGACGGGAATATCGCTCGTTCCCGCGGTGACGACCAGGATCAATCCCTTGCCGTGATTCGCGCGGCTGCGCTCGATGGTGATGGCGCCCGAAAGCTCATGAAATTTCGCCGCACGAGCCAGCCGCTTCACCGCGGCGAAAGTCTTACGGTCCGCGCGCGTGATTAAAATGTTGTGAGACGAATTCGCGCGCAGCATCCCACGGACAATTTCCGTCACCTGCTTCGTCGTCTTCCCGCGCGCGAAGACAACCTCCGGAAATCCCTGTCGTAACGCGCGATGGTGGTCAATTTTCGCGAAGCCGAGGTCTTCATAGGGGAGCTTGCGGAGCGTGCGAACACTTTCTTCGACGCTTCGGTTTCCACGTTTCACCGCCTCGAGCAAATTTCGAATGTCGCGCTCGTTCATTCTCGTTTTGTTTCTCTTTCCGCCGCGCTGGCATTCTAGCACCGGCCATCTTTGCGAGTGTTCCCGTGGTTTCTGTGGTAGAGTGCCGCGCTATCAGGCGTCCCCCTCTCCAGCTCCGCGGATGCCTTAGGATTCAAATTTCCCTCGGAGGCAAAGCCATGTGGCTCCTTTGGACCATTCTGATCGGGATTCTAGCGGGCTTCATCGCCAGTAAACTCGTCAGCGGTTCGGGTATGGGCGTGCTCATGGATCTGGTTGTCGGCATCGTTGGCTCCGTGCTGGGCGGCTGGATATTCACATTGCTCGGCCTTTCGGCCTACGGACTGGTCGGCCAACTTGTGATGGCGGTTGTTGGAGCCGTTGTTCTGCTCCTGATCGTGCGCGCCATCAAGAAGTAGGTAAGCGGTATTGTCCTGATTTGATCTTCGACGGACCTTTCGACAAATCATCGAACATCGCGGCCATTGGGATTTATGGGACGGCATCTGGGGGGCAAATGATTTCCGGCGCTCACGTGGTCGTGTACAGCAAGAACGCTGAGGCAGACCGCGCCTTTTTTCGCGACCACCTCGGGTTCAAACATGTGGATGCGGGTCATGGCTGGCTAATTTTCGCACTGCCTCCGGCAGAAATTGCATTCCACCCTTCTGAGGGCGAGGCCCACGAACTTTTTTTCCTTTGCGACGACCTGAAAGCGGAGATGACTGCGCTCTCGAAAAAGGGCATTAAGTGTTCCAAGGTGGAAGAGGCGCGATGGGGTTCCATCACGAAAGTGCAGCTTCCCGGCGGAGGCAGCGTTGGCCTCTATCAGCCGAAGCACCCGACGGCACTGGGCTTGAAATGCGATATCCGTCCGACCAGGACGCCACCCGGTCAGCCCTTTGCTTGACATCGAAGAAATCGCCCGCCTAGACTCGACGATTCGGCCTATGGCGACGGCAAAACAAGCGGGCAGCGTCATCACCATCGGCGTGACCGGCGCGAGCGGCGCCGTGTATGCGCGAGCTACCTTGCGGCTGCTGGAATCAGACCCGCGCGTCGAGCGTGTTTTCCTCGTGGTTAGCGACGCGGGACTTCGCCTGCTCTCGACTGAACTGGGCATCGTTGCGTCAGACGGCAAGAAGCTGCCATCGCTGCTGACCGGCACTTCGGCCAAGAAAATCGAATACCTCCCGAACAAGGACATCGGAGCGACCATCGCCTCCGGCAGCGCGATTGTGGACGCGATGGCCGTGGTTCCGTGCTCGGCGGGTGCGCTCGGCGCGATCGCTGCGGGCATCGCAAACGATTTGCTCACGCGCGCTGCGGATGTTTGCCTGAAGGAGCGCCGCCCATTGCTATTGTGTTTGCGCGAAACGCCGCTGAACCGCATTCACCTAGAAAATATGCTGCGCGCGCACGATGCCGGCGCCGTCATCATGCCGGCCATGCCGGCTTTTTATTACGGCCCGGAGAGTATCGAGGACATGATCGAGCAGTTCGCCTATCGCGTGCTGGCGCAGCTCGGATTGCCGCAGGAAAAGCAGTATCGTTGGAAGGGCGGGAAGGAATGACGTCTCGCGCACGATTATTTTTGTTCAGCCGAAGATGACTAAAAGCCGCATCCGTGTCGTGCTCGAAATGATCAAGTTCGAGCACTCCGTCTTCGCGCTGCCTTTCGCGCTCGTCGGCGCTTTGCTTGCCGCGCGCGCGGCCGGGGGCCTGCCCACCTGGCGGCAAATCGCCTGGATCGTCGTCGCCATGGTGGGGGCGCGTTCCGGGGCGATGACCATGAACCGCATCGCCGATCTCGAGTACGACCGAAGAAATCCGCGCACCGCGAATCGCGCGTTGCCGACGGGCGAACTGTCGCTTGGATTCGCGTGGGCGTTTACGATCGCCGCGTGTGCCGTGCTTGTGCTGGCCGCGTGGCAACTGAATCCGCTCGCGCTGAAGCTTTCGCCCGTCGCGCTTGCAGTGCTCTTTTTTTACTCCTACACGAAGCGGTTCACCGCTTGGTCGCATTTCGTGCTCGGGTTTTGCCTGGGAATGTCGCCGGCGGCTGCGTGGATCGCGATACGCGGCTCGCTCGATTGGCGCATGCTAATTTTGTGCGCTGCCGTCACACTCTGGGTCGGCGGCTTCGATGTGCTGTACGCGTGCCAGGACGTCGAATTCGACAAAGAGTCCGGCCTCTATTCGATTCCCAAGAAATTCGGGATTGCGCGCGCTCTGCTGATTGCGCGCTCGATGCACATTGTGATGATTGCCTTGCTGGCCTGGCTGGCCTGGAGCTTTCATCTAGCGTGGCCGGCGTGGGCGGGAATCGGCGTTGTTGCCGCGCTGCTGGCCTACGAACATTCGCTCGTAAAGCCGGACGACTTGAGCAAAATCAATGCTGCGTTTTTCACCGTGAATGGCTATATTAGTCTGTTGTTCCTGATTTTCTGGGGCGCGGCAGCTATCGCGATGTAGCCCAGAACGACCGCGGAAAGTCACCAGGATGATGACCGGCCAACTCCAAATCACCGACCAGCGGATCGAGCCCGTCGCGGCGAAAGTTCTCACCGGCGACCGGCTCTCCGCCGATGACGGACTCGCGCTCTTCGAATCGCACGACCTGCTCGCCGTCGGCTGGCTCGCGAATCACGTCCGTGAGCAGCGCCACGGCAATGTGTGCTATTTCAACGTCAACCGGCACATCAATCCGACAAACGTATGCGTCGCGCACTGCCGCCTGTGCGCTTTTGGCCGGTCACCCGATGCGCCGGGCGCTTATTCCTTCGCGCTCGAGGAAATCTGGCAGCGCGCGGCCGACGGGGTTGGCGAAGGCGCCACGGAATTTCACATCGTCGGCGGGCTGCATCCCGACCTGCCGTTTGAGTATTACCTCGATTTAATCCGCGGCTTGAAAGAACGCTTTCCCGAGGTGCACCTGAAGGCGTTCACGATGGTCGAAGTTGGGTACTACGCGCGCATCTCGAAGCTCTCCATTCGCGATACGCTCCTGGCCATGAAAGACGCCGGCGTGGATTCTCTCCCCGGCGGGGGAGCGGAAATCTTCCATCCGCGCGTGCGGAAGGTGATCTGCGACCACAAAGTCAGCGGTCAGATGTGGCTGCAAATCGCCCGCACGGCTCATGAGATCGGCCTGCGTTCGAACGCTACGATGCTCTACGGCCACATCGAGACGCCCGAAGAACGCGTGGATCATTTGCTTCAGCTCCGCGCCACGCAGGACCAGACGCACGGCTTCGTCACCTTCATCCCGCTCGCGTTTCACCCGGCGAATACGGCGCTCGCGCATCTCCCGAGGACCACCGGCATTGACGACCTGAAGACCATCGCCGTCTCGCGCCTGCTGCTCGATAATTTCGACCACATCAAAGCTTACTGGATCATGCTGACGCCGCGCATCGCGCAAGTGGCGCTGCGATTTGGCGCGAACGACCTGGACGGCACGGTGGTCGAGGAAAAAATCTATCACGATGCCGGAGCTACCACTCCCGAGCACCTCACGCGCGCCGAGCTCGAGCGCCTGATTCGCGCCGCCGGGCGCGTTCCCGTCGAGCGCGATACGCTCTACCATCCCGTGGACCGCTCGAGGAGGCCGATTCCGGCGAAAGCCGCCGCCGCTTCGGGCGCGTCCTCCAGCTTCATCCCAGCGACCTCGCTGACACTGAATACTTAGCGGGCTCGAAATCCCCCTGCGGACACGGACCAATTAAAAAGGGCGGCGTAGCAATCTGCCTGCGCCGCCCTTTGTAAGGCCGCCTCACATCTGAATGTTGGTTACGAATTTCGGCCGAAGCGCAAAACGACGCCGGCGCTATACCGGAAATTGTTCTGCCGGTTGTTAAGTCCGTCCGGAATTTTTGTAAGGAAGTACTCGGCTTGCGCGGGGCGGAGCGAAAAATGCTTGGAGATTTTCACGTCAATGCCTCCGCCGGTTGTCATGGCGAAGTGGCTTTGCCACCCGCTTGTCTGAATACCGGAGCTCGTCACCACTCCTCCCAGAAGCACTTGAGCGAAAGGCGTGACTTTGCCCTTCAGAAAATTCACTCTCGGTCCAAACAGGCAAGGGATGGCCGCCCCGTACTTCGAGCCATTTGTCGCCCAAATGCCGCCCACGTCCCCTACCACACCAAACCAGTTGGTTATGTTGTATTCGAGATCGCCGCTTCCGCCGTTCCCATTGAAAACTTGGGAGGGTGGCTGGCCGCTGACGTTGGAATTGATATTGAAGCGGATGTAGTCGTAACCGCCGTAGAGTTCAATCCTCGAAGGTTCTTCCTGTGCTCGCAATGCGGGGGCTAGACCGATTGCGGCGAACAACGACAGAAGAGCAATGCATTTTCTCATTTGCGCTGGCCTCCATGAGTGGACATTCCGGGCCGTCCCGGGGTGGTATTTCTAGGCACTGAGAAGTCCTCGCGCGGAATGGCGTTGCCCGCGAATTGCGTGGCCCGGAGTGAGAGGTTGCTGGGAAACCTAGAGTTCGAAGCCCAGGTCGCGGAGAAAGACGGCCAGGCGGCTGACGGGGAGGGCGGTGATGAAGTTGTAGCTGCCGGAGACGCGCTCGGCGAAGCGCAGGACGCCGTCGCCTTCGAAAGCGCCGGCGAAATTCGTCACCGGATATTTGGCGATGTAGTCGAGGATCTCGCCTTCCGTGAGCGGGCGGAATCGTATTTCCGAGGACTCGACGGTCGAAAGCATTCGTTTCGGATTCGTGCGCAGGACGGCGAGCGAGGTGACGAAGTGAAACGTGCTGCCGGAAAATTCGCGAAGAAATACCGCGGCCTCCGCGTTGTCTCGGGGCTTTTCGAAGATTCTTCCATTCTTGGCCACCACCGCGTCGCCCGAAATTACGATCGCGTCGCGCAGCCCCTCCGCCACTTTCCAGACCTTCGCCTCGGCGAGTTTTTGCGTCAGGGCAACGGGGTCAGGGTCACGGATCGCTTTCTCGTCGATTTCGCTCGGAGAGATTTCGTATGGGACGCCGAGAATATCGAGCGCCTTCTTGCGCGAGGCAGATCCGGATGCGAGGAAAATTTTCATGGGAGGACAATTATGCCAAAGGTTCGCGCGCTTGAGGCGGGCTGCACGGATGCGCTAATGGCTTACTGTGGAATTTTTTTGAAGCTGTAAGGGCACGGCCCTCCGCGGCGGGTCTTCGACGTGCCGTGCCCCTCCGCCGAACGGTGCGCTCTCACGAAACGCCATGAACTATTTCGCGTCGGTGATCAGATGGACGTCCTTCATCTCCGTGATTTCCTTGATGACAATCGCGTGCGCACCCTCTCTTTCGTAAACCACCCCGGTGGCCTTCACATACTTGCCGACGAAAGGCATCAGCCGGTCGCGCTGGCTCTTGTCTGGCATGGAATCGGACATGGGCGTGTAGATCAGACCAGCCTTCGTGAGAATGATGAGCGGCGAGCCCGCCTTCGCACATTCGAGCGCGCAATCGAGATTGAACTCCGTCGCGGACGCTCTCTTATTCTGCATCGGGCACGCGATATCGCGGACGAGGCCCTCGACCGTGCCGGGAACACCTTCGTCCTTCTCGCTGGCCGGAGATTGTTTTTGGGTTTGGTCCTGCGCTTTGTTCTGCGGCGAAGCGGAAACTACAAGAGCGAGAGTAATAATCGCGATTGGAAATATGCTGATTGCGCTGCGGGTTTTCATACATCCTCCCCTGAATGACCAATCCACTCGCGGGCGATTCTAGCTTTTCTCAAGCCTGGATACTTTGACGCAGAACGAAACAACAGGGAAGCAGGCCGGGCTAAGTTGGCGAGGGGCAGGAAACGGCAGGGAGCAAAGAAGGCTGGCTACTTCTCGGATTCTTCCGGGACGCCGAGCACCTGCACTTGAATCGAGCGGTCGCGGGGCCCATCGAGTTCAGCCAGGATAATCGATTGCCACGTGCCTAATGCCAGCTCGCCGTCGCGCACGGGGACGGAAAGCGTATGGCCCAAAACCATGGCGCGCAGATGCGAATCGGCATTCTGGCGGCTGCATTCGGAGAGCTTCGGATCGTTGTGCCGCCAGTAATCAATGCGGCCGACGAGGCGCTCGAGGAATGATTTGATGTCGTCGAGCAGCGCCTGCTGAAATTCGTTGATGAAAATCGCGGTGGTGGTGTGGAGCGATTGCACGAGCAGGAATCCGGCCTTCAGCCCGTGCTTGTGCACGACCTCATTCAGATCTTTGGTGATGTTGATGAGCTCAAGCCGTTCGCGCGTCTTGTAGCACAACGTTTCAAGATACATCTGCAGTGCTGCGGTGGGACGCACTTCGGGCACGATGTGGCGCGTTTTCGCTGGAGCGGCTTTCATTCGATTGGTTCCCTGAATCTCTTGATTGGGGGCACGCCTATTTTGATGCCAGTGTGCCAGTTGAGTTGCTCCTGTTCCTATTATAGTGACCAATCGGCAAAGCCGCCACTGCTTAGATTCCGCGGCCGCTTCCGAGCCAAGAAGGGCATGACACACAGGCGGCCTTCCTGTAGCATCCAGCCATGGACCCGCGAAAAAATCCCGCTGAGCGTGTCATCTATTGGATTGCCTGGATCGCCTGCATCGCTGGCTTTGCGACAATTTTCTGGCACTTCATCCGGTCGAAGCCGTAGGAAGCCGCGACTAGAAATCGAAACGGTACCCGAGGATCATTTTGGCGATCAGGTGATCGGTCGAGCGCGTCACTCCGACGCCCACACCGAAATTGATTTCCCACCGCGGCGCGAGATTCAAATCAACCGCGGGAAAGAACTGGTGCATCTCCTGCGCAACGGGATCGAAGCCAGTGACCGGCCCCACCGAGCCATAGTACTCAAGGCCTCCGGCAATCTTCGGCGTCAGGTCGTAGCTGAATTTGAAGTTCGGCGAAAAAACCACGCCCTGGTTCACGCTCTGGCCGTGGAACGAGCGATCGAGGCAAGGATTCAGCGTCCAGTACCATCGGCCTAGTCTCTGATCCACGATGGGGCGGATTTCCCAGGTCCACGTGTCTGTTGAAAATTGGCGGCGCTGATAGCCGATTTCATTCGAGAGGCTCACGCCGACCGGCCAGTGCCATGATTCCGGAATCCGAAATCGCGGGCGAATGTGGCTTCCCACCCATTGCCAGCCCTGCCCCGAGCGAGCCGAGGTGAAAATGTAAAGGCCCACCTCGAACCAATCGGTGAAGCCGTGGGTGATTTCGAGCGTCTCGTGAAAGGCGTGATTCGTGGGGTAGAGGCCGTCCGCCATTTGTTTCGAGCCCTCGATGGTGAAATTGCTGTGCAGCTCAAACATGGTGTGGCCCGGCTCGACGGTCTCGTACGAATACACCTGAATCTCGTAGTTATCCTGGGCGGCGGCTGGCGCCGGGGTGAAGCCGAACAACAGAAACGCGGCTGCCGTCAGTAGAAATAGATCGCAGCGCGGGGTGGGCTCATCAAGAGGTGGATTCGATGCGGCGGCTGGACGCAGCATGGCGGTTGGACGCTCCGGGCGCGCTGTGTTTTCAGGCGTGGGGATGAGCCTTGTCGTACACGGCCATCAACTGCTCGATGCTCGCCTGCGTGTAGCGTTGCGTGGTCGAGAGCGAAACGTGGCCCAGAAGTTCCTGGATGGCGCGCAAATCCGCTCCGTCGCCGAGCAGGTGCGTGGCGAAGGCGTGCCGCAGCGAATGCGGATGCAAGTCCCAATTCACGTTCGCGAGGCGCGTGTATTTTTTCACAATCACCGCGATAGTGCGCCGGGAGAGCCGCCCTCCCCGGGAACTTAGGAAGACTGCCTCATGCGCGGGCTCCACGCGCGGATGCGCCAGGATTTCGTTGCGCACGGGCCAGTAGGCTTCGAGCGCCTCCTGCGCCTTCTGACCGTACGGCACGACGCGTTCCTTGCGGCCTTTGCCGAGCACGCGAAGCATCTTGCTGTGGTCGTTGATATCGGCGAGGTTCAGGCCGGTGAGTTCGCTGACGCGCAGCCCCGAGCCGTAGAGCAACTCGAAGATCGCCCGGTCACGCTTCAGGATCAGCTTTTCCCGCTCTTCGGCCGCGGGTGTGGGTTTTCTCCTGGGTTTCCTGCGAATGCCGCCTCGAGCCAATTCGTCGAGGAATCCATTCAGCTCACCGGGCGTCAGAACGCGCGGCACGCGGCGCGGCAGTTTCGGCGTGCTCACCAGGCGGGCGGGATTCTGCTTGGCGAACTTCTCGCGCACGCAGAAGCGGAAAAAAGTGCGCAGAGCCGCCAGCTTCCGCGCGACGGTGGCTTTTTCGAGCTTGCGGTCGTAAAGCGAGCTGACGAATTCGCGGATGATGCGGTGGTCCACGTGGCCGAGGGGCAGAGTCGGTTCGCCCGGCGGGGTGAGGAAAGTGCGGAACTGTTCGAGATCGCGCCCGTATTCGACGAGGGTCGCGGGAGAGACGTTGCGCTCATAGCGCAGGTATTGGATGAACTTTTCGACGAACTGCTTCATCGCGCCCCCGCTCGATGGCCTAATTATAGAGCAAGCGGGAAGGGCGGGCTACGCTGTCATTTCGGCGTGCGCGGGATGGATCACCCGGAAAAAGAAAAGAGCCGGGCAATTCCGTGCCCGGCTCTTTCCAGAAGGGAAGGCTGTTACTTTTCGCCAAAACGAATGACGAGGCCCCCTGAATATGTGAAGTTGTTCTGGTTATTAACGCTCGCACCTGGGATGGCCGCCTGGTCTGCACGCAAAGCACGGGTCTGCTGATAATTGAGTTCCGCCACGCGAACCGAAATGTGTTTGGTCCACTTCCAGTCCAATCCCCCGCCGACAGCGAAGGAAAGATTGTTGTCAGTTTCGTTCGGGGTTCCGGGCTGATTGAAGTCAATGTAGTAGGAGGCCAGGCCGACTAGTGCATGCGCAAAGGGGGTGAATCTGTGGTGACCGAGGGGATAAATGCGCGGCCCGGCGAGGAACGAGTATATATGCTCGCTCGTGTTGCCGCTGCTCGCGCCTTGACTACAGTAAACGCCTGAAGTGTCCAGCGCCAAGCCCAGCCAATTGAAAATGTTGAGTGTCCCTCCCGCATTCCAACCGTTGAAATTGTAGTGGTCGGGTGGCTGTAAGGAACTGGGGATCTGCCAATACATGTAGGTGTAGCCGCCGTTCACTTCGAATAGCGGGGTCTCGCTCCCTCTCCACTGTGCATGGGTGGGTATGCTGGAAAGCGCCAGAAACGCAAAAACTGCCAATAGCTTCTTCATCTGCAACTTCCTCCTCAGTTTTTATTGCGCTAACTCCCCGTAATTTCAATCGCTTACGCGACCATTCTCCGCGCCTATGCAACAGCACCACATTTTGTCATACAAGGGTAATGCACCAAAACGGGAAAGAGTTGCCTGTGTGCCGAATCAGGACACCTGCGCGCCGCAGTCTTCATGCCGAGTATTTCAGTTAAGAGAAGGAAAAGGTTCCAGAGAACGGACAGTAATTGCCGAAATCACTCACTGGGGAATTTGGATAGAGGCAGAGCGAGCCCGATCCCGCATTGTCTTGTACTCCGCGCTGATTGCCTCGCACATCGCCTCAATCTGCGCGGGATCTTCGTGGGAGCGGACGCGGCGGAGGGGGACGGCGGCGAGCAGGCGGCCGAAGAGCGCGAATTCACGCGCGCGCATTTCGGTATCGAGCAGGCCCGAGGCGTAGGAATTGGCCACGAGCGAAACGAGCGCCTCCTGCGGCGTGGGTGTTTCGAGAAAAGGAGCTGACGTGTCCGAACTTCTTTCGCCGAGGAGGAAGATGGCGCCCAGCGGCAAGGATTTCTCTTCGAACCGCAGTTTGTTTTCGTTCAGCAGGAGCATGTGCTTGTCCCAGCTCGCGGAAAAAGTGGGAAGTTTCTTGGCCGGGCCGTAAAGCATTTTTACCGATTCCGGCCAGAGCGAAAGGTAGGGATAGGCGGGCACCACGTAATAAGAGCTCTCCCGTTCTACGAGCGCCACGACATCATCCGAGAGGACGGCATGACCGCGCTCGGCGAAGGCCGCGGCAGTGGTGGATTTTCCCGCGCCGGCGTCGCCGACAAACGCGACCGCGCGCCCGTCGAAGGCAACAGCGCTCGCATGAAGGCACGTGACACCACGGAGCCGGAGGAAAAATCCAAGGACGGGCCCGAGAAGCAAAGTCGCGGCATCGTCGAGCGACGAATTGGCCGGCCATTTGGCCCACACCCGGCGGCCTTCGCAGTCGAGCCAGAATTTCGTCCCGTCGTAATAGGCGAGATAGAGATAGGCGCCGTCCGCGATTTTCCAAATGCGCAGTGCCGGCTCGCCGGACTCGTCCTTGTCGGAACTCACAAATGTGAGTTCTCCCTGCTGCTCTGGGGATTCAGAAACATCGGGTGGCCGCCTGTCCCAAAAAACTTCCACACCATGTTCAGCGCTTGTCGTGGTCGCAGGCGTCAGACCAGGAATGGGCAAATTCGAATGGAGGGAAAGCCCGAAGACAAAATAATGAAAATCCAAAATCGTTCAGACAGCACTCGTGCGGACGCGCGGGAATCGTCCATTGTCACTCGCGCGGCGCAGGGCAACCTTTTGCGTGAGCTCTTGTACCGTTCCGTAAATTGTCAGAATGGGGGATGAGTAAGGCTTCTTGGTGCCCCCTTGGCCGCCCTTAGCCATTGCTGGCCTCCGCATGCAAGTTATACCGAACTCTGCGCGCTGACTGCAACCAAAAGTTGAGACAGACTGGGCGGATGAGCAAATCTGTTTGCGGGGCTTTCGCCTCGATCAAAGGAGTGAGAGCGGAACGGTCCACGAACTGGTTCATTTCGGCACACCAGTCTACATGATCCACCCATTCTGCTCCCGGTTTTTGCAGGTGCTCGAAAAGCGGGTTGCCGGCGAGCGGTGTTTTGGGACGCCGCCGCACGCTTTCCGGCAAGCGTCCTGCCATGGCCTCCCGAAGGAGCACCTTCTCGTAGAACCAGGGGAAGGGGGGGAGGGCCAGCAGAAATTCGACGATTCGCAGATCGAGAAAGGGATGCCGGACTTCGACCGGCTGGCGCGTGACGCCCGGGTTTTCGTTCTCAAATAGCCCCGACCACTGGGGCGCAAGCAGGGAGGCATGGGCCGTGGGCCGGATAGGGTGCCCGGCATCCAAAGAAGCCTCCAGGCGATCTTTCCAGCGCGCCTCCAGATTCGCTCGGCGCGCAAATTCCGGCGCGATCCATCGTGGGAAGATTGCCGCGCGCGGGTCCATACCGAAGTACTCCATCACACGCCGGCGGACACCGCGCCATGGCGAAGGGCGCACCCGGAGGTAGCGCGGAACGTCGGCGAGGAATTGGCGCCAGTCGCGGCGGCGAATCATGTCTTTCGCATAGGGCCACATCTCGAAGTGCATGAGGTTGTCGCTGCCCTCACCGGTGAGGACGACGCGGCAATCGGCGGCAATCATTTTAAATTGGTCGAAGAGGCCGGCGAAAAATGGGTCGTCCACCGGCTCAGGCCAGGTGGTTTCCGGATCGGTCCAGCGGTCGAACAACGGAAGGTGGTCAATCGCCAGCGAACGAAGAGGGATCTGCAGAAACTCGGCCACTTTCCGGGCGTTAGCGCCGTCGCGATCTGGGATTAAGGATTCGTAGACGATGGTGTAGGCGTTGAGGCTCAGGCTCCCCGGCGACTTGACAGCCAGGCCGTGAGCCATGGAAGCGACAGAAGAAGAATCCAGGCCGCCGCTCAGCAAGATGCCGGCACGATCCGTGCGGAGGCGGTCCGTTACGGCCGCTTGAAGGAGAAGCTGGAAATGCTCGATATAATCGTCGGCTCGGTGATAGCGGATGCTTCCGTCGGTCGGCGCCGTCCAATAGCGTGCGATTTGAATGCCGGCGGGAGAAACCGTAAGCGTGTGCGCGGGCGGCAGGCGGCGCACCTGGCGATAGGTGGTCGCGGCGGCGTCGCAATTCAAGCCGAACAACAAGAAATCGCCAATGGCAATTTCATTTAATTCATCATCCAGGTCCGGATGCAGGCGGACGCAATTGAGTACGTTGCTAAAAAGGAAAAGTTCGCCGAGTTCCGCGTAAAAGAACGGCTTGATGCCAAAGTGGTCTCGCGCGCAGAAAAGCCTCTTCAGGTGCGCGTCCCAAATGGCAAAAGCGAAGTCGCCTCGAAGGTGTTGAACGCAGTCTGCGCCCCACATGGCATAGGCATGGAGAATCAGCTCGGAATCCGGCAGCAGGCGCGGGACTCTGTGCCCTGCTTTTTCAAGCTCGGTCTCAAGTTCTTTCCGGCGGTCGAGCCGCGCGTCTGCGCTAATCCAGAACCGGCCTTCGAGGCAAGCGGGCTGTCGCTCGTTGAGGGACTCGCGCGTCGTGCGCAGCATCGCGTGGCCGAGACCGACGCACCCCTCCGTCCATGTCTCGCGCGCATCAGTGCCGCAATAGGAAAGAAAGTGGACGAGGTCCTGCAAAAGCCCGCGCCCAACCGGCGCTCCGTCCCGTTGAAACATGCCGACAATCCCGCTCAATGCGTTTACGTCTCCAGTGAAGTGACTGCCTCTTGAAACGGAATAAAGTGAAGATGCGTTTCACCCGCGTCGTTCAAAACCAGGCCCTCGAATTCCACCCAGGCGTGCGCTTCGAAGTGATCCGAATCCTTTCTAGCTCCGATCTTTAATTCAGCCTTGATTCCCCGTTCGCCGAGCATCCATAACAGACCCAGGGATCGCACGAGACAATTAGTGCGAAACGGCAGCCGGCTCGCGACCGCTTCCTCGAGCCGCGCGACTCTTGCTGCAAACTCAGCAGGTGACACAGCGGCTGCTCTCCACGTTTTCTTGCGCGTGAGCCAGGTGATCGTGTTCTTCCACCGTTGGAACCCCAAAAGACGAAGGCCTGCGCGCGTCACGGTCAGGTTGGCAATGGACTCAAGTACGATCATCTGCTCGAAACCCTCGAGACACCAGTACTTGTGGCAATCCGTGATGGCCGCTCTAATCATCGGTTTCAACCCACAACTCCGCAGAAAGTCGCGTGGCCTGTCTAGGACGGCCCCCGGGCTGGTGACGGGCTGTCCTCGCGGGCCCGCAGGGACATCCCCGACAAACGTCGGACCGGAAGATACTACCTAACTTCCTCTCACTTCTATCAAACCTTCGCCGCGCATTTTTTCGAGCAGGGCCAGCAAATCGCGCTCGCACCGGCCTGCTTCCACGTCGTACTCACCGAGGAGCGTGTCTCGAAGCGCGCCGATGCTTTTCGGCTCTCGAAGCAGGGTCCACACCCGTGCGCCCACCGGATCCAGTCCGTAATAGACGCTGTTCTTCAAATTCAGGATGGCCGACTCGTCGCCGAGCGGGCAGGAGACCTGCTCCTGGGAAGCCACCACAATGGTTTCCACCGAGAGAGGTGTGCCCATTCTGTCTGTTCCTCTTGGGCCGGGTGGGGGTGCCTGCCGTCACCTTCGGCTGGGCACTTGAGCTAGGCGAATCCGCACGCCCCAGTGCGATCCGTTGAACGCCCGCCGCTATTCTACCGGGAGTCGCACATTCCGGCAATGAGGGAACTGGATTCATCCCCGGCAGTTCGGTTATAAGGAGATTGGATGCCGCCTCACGCCATTTCCGTCGAAAACCTCGAAAAATATTTTCCGCCTGCGCTTTCCGGATGGCGCGCCTTGCTCCAGCCAATCCTGTCTCCCACGGAGCGCGCTCTCGCTGGTGTCTCCTTCACCGTCGCCGATGGCGAAGCAGTCGCGCTCGTGGGGCCGAATGGCGCCGGAAAATCCACACTGCTGCGAATTCTGGCAACCCTTATCATTCCGACGCGCGGGAGCGCTGCTCTCGGAGGATTTGACGTCGAGCGCCACAGCGCCGAAGCCCGCAAGCAATTCGGGTATCACACCGGCGGCGACGAAGGATTTTATGGGCGCCTCACGGGCCTCGAGAATCTTAGATTCTTCGCGGCGATGAACAATATTACCGGGGTGGACGCGAAGGAGAGGATCGCGCGCGTTTCGGAATCCGTCGGTATCAGCGAAGAACTCGGCCGCCAGGTCCGCACGTATTCGACGGGGATGACCCATCGCCTGGGTCTCGCCCGCGCTCTCTTGCACGGCCCGATGATTCTGCTTCTCGACGAACCCACGCGGAGCCTCGATCCTCTCGCCGCATCGGATTTCCGGCGGTTACTGAAGGACGACCTTGTCCGGCGCCGTGGTGTGACGCTGCTTTTTGCCTCTCACACGCTGAGCGAAGTGGAAGAAATCGCGGACCGAGTGGTGCTGCTGGACGCCGGACGCGTGATTGCCTGCGATACGCCTCGCGGCCTGCGCGCCTCGACGCACACCGCGACGCTCGAAGCCGCCATCGAATCGCTTGCGCGCCATCGCACTCCCGCGGAGGCGGTGTCATGAATTTCGCGCGCACTCTGCGAAAAATCGCCGCGTTCTTCTGGCGCGACCTCGCGATTGCCCGCGGCTACCGCGGCGCCCTCGTGCTCGAGACTCTCGAAGCGCTCTTCGGCGTCGCCACCTACTACTACCTCTCCCGCTTCGTGCAGACGCCCGAACTGGCTCGTGAACTGCCCGCGGGGAGCAATTACTTTGCGTTCGCGCTCGTGGGGTTTGCGTTTTTCGATTACCTCAGCGTTTCGATCGACGCCTTTGACGCGAGCCTGCAAGAAGCGCATCAGAACCGGACGCTCGAGGCGCTGCTCGTGACGCAGACACCGCTGCCCGTGATTCTGACCGGCTCCGCCGTGTATCCATTCGCGGCTCTCGCTCTGCGCACCTGCGTATATATCGGCTGGGGCGCGCTGCTTTTCGGCTTTGCACCGCGTTCCGCCAACTGGCCTGGGGCGGTGGCGATCTTGCTGGCCTCCATTCTCGCGTTTGCAGGGCTCGGAATTTTATCGGCGGGCTATCAGATTTTGTTCAAGCGCGGCAATCCGGCGAAATGGGTCGTCCTAGGCGTTTCAGGTCTTGTCGGGGGAATGATGTACCCCGTCAGCGTGCTGCCGCAGCCCTTGCAGTGGCTCGCGCGCCTGATTCCTGTCACCTATTCGCTCGAAGGAATGCGCGCGGCGCTCCTTTCCGGCGCGGCATGGAGAGAGATTTGGCCCTCGGTCGGAGCGCTGCTAATTTTCGCTGCTATTCTTTTGCCGCTGTCCTTTGCCATTTTCGGTTTGGCTCTTCGCCGCACTAAAATCACCGGCACACTCACGCACATCTAGCCGGAATTTTCCTCGCAGTTTCCGCGTTGCCACGGCGAGCTTGTAGATAACGACGCTGTGAAGTAGAGTTTTCGCCCGGCCGGAAAAGGCGCCGCGAAATGAAAGTTCCTCTCCTCGATCTGAAAGCGGAGTATGCCAGCCTGCGGGATGAAATCCTGCCTGCGCTCGACCGCGTCGGCCAGTCAGCGGCATTCATCCTCGGCGAAGAGGTGGAAGCCTTCGAGCGGGAGTTCGCCGCCTATTGCGGCACGAAACATTGCGTCGCTCTCGCAAACGGAACGGCCGCTCTGCATCTCGGGCTGCTCGCGCTCGGCGTTCAGCCGGGCGACGAAGTAATCACCAGTCCCAACACGTTTCTCGCCACCGCCGAAGCCGTCACCTATTGCGGAGCGCGTCCCGTGTTTGTGGATATTGACCCCGCCTCGGCGAATCTCGATCCGCGTCTCTTTGAGCGCGCCATCACCCCTTCCACCCGCGCTGTAATGCCCGTGCATCTGTACGGGCGTCCCGCGGACATGGACGCAATCCGCGCGCTTGCCGAGCCTCGCAAAATCCGCATCCTCGAAGACGCGGCGCAGGCTCATGGCATGCGCTATCGCGGGCGGCGTGCCGGCGGACTCGGCGATGCGGCGGCCTTCAGCTTTTATCCGACCAAAAATCTCGGAGCCTGCGGCGAGGCAGGTGCGCTCACTACGGACGACGATCACATCGCAAATTTTGCCCGCGCGGCACGCAATCACGGTCAGACCGCCCGCTACGATCACGAATTCGTCGGGTACAATTACCGCATGGACGGATTTCAGGGCGCCGTATTACGCATCAAGCTGCGGAATCTCGACGCCTGGACATCCCGCAAGCAGGAAATCGCGCGCGAGTACCGGCGGATGCTCGCCTCGGCGAAGCTCGAGATGCCATCGGACGACCCGCGCGACGAATGTGGCTACCATCAGTTCGTGATTTACGTGAAGAATCGCAACGCCGTTATGGCCGAACTTGCCAACCGCGGCGTCGAGACAGCCGTGCACTATCCTCGGCCACTTCACTTGCAGACCGCCTATTGTTCGCTGGGATATCCGCCGGGGACTTTTCCTATCGCGGAGCTCGCCTGCGACCACGTCCTCAGCCTGCCGATTTTTCCACAGATGACCGCCGAGCAAGTCGGCTATGTCGCGAGTTCCGTCCTGGATGTGGTGGGAAGGAAATAAAATCAGTGCGGGTCAGGGAAATTCCCCGTGTGTCTTAGCTGGTCTGCTTGCGCGAAGAGCTGCTCAGGGGTTGGGAAGCGCCTCATTGCGTGGCGCAGGCTGCTCTCCGATGTCGCGGCTCGGCGGTGGAGGGGCGAATCCGGCGACCCCCGCCGCGTTCGCAGGGCTGGCGGGGCGGCTACGCAGCACTTCGCCAATTCCTTCAAAAATTCTGGCGCAGGAATCGCGCAGCGATTGGTCCGCCGAGCGCATCAAGGTTTCGATCACATTTTGCCCGTGCTCGTTGAGCCGCCTCACGGAAGAAACCATCCAGGAATCGCACAGGGTCTCGAGCCGTTCCTGGAATCTTCCGGCGGCTTCGGAATTCATCTGTTCCAGGTTGGCGCGCCAGTCCTTCTGATGCGCTTCGCGCTCCGCACGGTATTCCTCGAGCGCTGTTGAAAATTCCGCAGCCAGTGCATCCCGGCCTTCGACGATGCTCGTCTCCAGTTGGGAAGCCATCTGCGCGTGGAAGCGGTCGATGGAGGATCGGGCCGTCGTCTCGAGATTGCGGAGCAGAAGTTGCGTCGAACGCTCCAGCTCCTGCGCGCGCTCCTGGATTGCTCCACGGCTCGTCGTTGTGAAGTTCGCGATCTCTTCCGTCGAGATTTGGCGCAGTACCTGCCCGAAGGAGGCAGCGGCGGCTTCCGCAGCCTCGCCCATCTGGGTGCGGGCGCGGCCAATCAGCGTGCCGACGGCTCCTTCGAGCTGTTGATCCATTTGCGCCACGCGCGCCGAGGATTGTCCGTCGAGCATGGCTTCGAATTTTTCCCCAGCCTCGGCGGTTTGTTTTTCGAAGCTCACTCCGGCCGTCGCCAGAGTCTGTTCGACAAGTGTTTGCAAGCGCGCCCGCGCCTCCTGCTGGAGCCATTCCGAAACGCGTCCGATGGATTCCGTAGCCGAATGAGAAGCGCGCACGCCACCGGCTTCGAGCTCCTCGTTCCATCTTCCGAGCGCTTCCTTTCGTGCGGCTTCAAAATCGTTCTGCAGGCCGCGCAGTGTCTCGGCCATTTGCGAGGAAACTTCCCGCTGATTGCTCTCCGAAAGCTGCCGCAACCGTTCGCGGTGGAGGCGCAAGCTTTCTTCAACCTGCATCTCGCGCGCCGAAAGCTCGCGGAGAAGTTCGGGGACGCGCTCGAGGTGCGGCGCGAACTTCGTATCCAATTCCGCCATCGTTCGCTCGACAAATCCACGCCCCTGCGTCTCGAGCGACGGCGCGACGCGCTGCGCGAACCCTGCGGCCAGGCTGTCTGCGCGCCGGTTCATTTCCGCAGCCTGCGCGTCGAGCATATTTTCGAGTCTCTTGTGCAGGACATTGAGCGAGTCCTGATTCGCGGCCTCGAACTGCGCGGAGTGCTCCTTCATGCGGCCGGCGGCTTGCTCGATTTCCGCGAGCGACGCGCGTGCCTGCGCCACTTCCCGCTCCAGCGCGCTCTTGATCCCCTCGAGCGTCTCGCGCGCCTCCGTGGAAGCCTGCGCGAATGGCTGGCGCAGCTCGGCCAGCCGCTCGGTCAATTTTTGGTCTGCAGTGAAAAGAATGTTCTGCGAACACTCCGAAAGTTGCCCCGCCAGCCGCTGCACGCTGCCGTCAATCGAGGATTGCAGCAATTCGTTCCACTGCGTTTGCGCCACCGCCATTTCGGATTCGAGCCGCTCGCGCCAGGTGGCAACGGTGTTTTCCATGGCGGCGATTTCCTGCCTCCGGATTTCGGCCGCCTGCAATTGTCCGCGGACCGCTTCTTCCGCCGCTTCGACGACTTCAATTTGCAGGCGAGCCTGCGCCATGCGGCCGGCGGTCTCCTGCGCGGCTTCATTCTCCGTTCGAAGGGCTTGCGCCTTCCGTTCGAGCTCGCTCATCACCTCGCGCGCCCGGCTGAAGTTCTCGTCGAATTCCGACTTCAGTCCGGCCAGAAATTCCTGCTGACGCGCGGCCATCTCATCGGAAAATTCGCCACGCGCCTCCGACTGAGCCTGCTCGAATTGTTCCTTCCATCGCCGGAAGGCTTCTTCCGCCGGGGCGATGCGCTGACCGAATTGATCGGCAGCCAGCCGGATTTTTTCCTGCGCTTCCGATGCAGCCGTCTCGACGGCCTTCACGGCTTCCCGCTCGATTTCCGCGCGCAGTTCCCGCAGCAGCGGGCTATCCGACGCTGCGGTGAATATAAAAGGCGCGGCTGGCTGGTCCTCCGTTGTTCCGGGAGCTGCATTCTTTATCTCGGTCATGAGTTTTCCCATAAAGGCGGCGATCGTTCCTGGTACGGCTTCTTCCGCGCTTGCCGCGGTCTGCATTCCAAGCTCGGCGGCAGCGCCGGTTTCGGGCTGCTGAGCGGCTAGAGTCCAGCTCGCCGGGGAGGATTGCAGGCCCCAAATATTTCCCGGGCTTTCGAGCTCGGCGGCGATTTGAAAGAATTCGCGCATCGAATGAGGCCGCTGTATCCAGGCCACGCGCGCCCGAACGTTTCGGCGGTCGGCGCTTTGCGGCAATTCGAGCGTCACCCAGGTATTTTTCGGAAGATGGTGCTTCGAGGCGTAGCGGCAGCCGTGCAGATTGAAGGCGAGTGTGGAGGTGCGTTCCTCGAATGGCTGCCCGAGCAAGTCTATGCCGCGCACGATCAACGGAAGGTTATCGAAAACACGCTCGCTGCGTCGGCGCTCCGTGCTGGGTTGGGCGGAATCCACTTCTGGCACCGGGTCCCTTTAGTTCTGAAGGACTGCGAGAGGATAACATTGTCGCGAGCGCGGGTCGAGAGCAGATACACAGGTACTAGGAAGGGTTCTTCGGCTGGACTGCGCTCGTCGGCAATTTTCCGCGAATACGTCCGAAGCTCGCACCGCGTGGCAGCTACTTCTTCTTCTTTTTTCCGATGGAGGTTTCCTCGCCGCCGCTCATCTGGTCCAGGGCCGCCAGCAGATCCTTCGCCTGCTGGGCGTAGGGGCCGGTCGGGGCCGCGTCAATGCACTTCTGAATCGCATCCCTGGTTTGGGGCGGGATGATGTAAATCATCTTGTCGCCTTCCTGCTTCGTATCAATCGCCGCCATGTAGGCGCTGGCGAGCAGGAACCAGGATTGCGCGTCCTTGGGATCCGCTTGGGTCGCCTTCTGGAGCGGCGCGATAGCCTCCTTCAGTCGGCCCTTGTTGCTGAGCACGATGCCGACGTTTTTCCAGCAGCGCGCTGTTCCGCCCGGATCAAGAGATGTAACTTTGTCGCAGGCGGCCCCCGCATCCGCAATTTTTGCCGCCGCGACTTTCGGGTCCGTTTGCGTCGCAGCAAAACTGACCAGATTCAAGCTCAAGTGATCATACGTCGGCGCCTTCGGCACGAGATCGGCCGACTTCTGAAACGCATTGACGGCCTCCTCATAGCGCCCCGCATATTCGTAGGCCAGGCCAAGATTCGACCAAACGGTCGCGTGGGGAACGGTGTCCTTAGGCGCAACTCCCTGCTCCGCCGACGTAAATTCCGTAATGGCAGTCTGCAGATCCGTGTTCAGCTTGTCCTGAATCGGCGCCTTTTGGTCCGCGGGAGCAGTCTTCATCTGGGAGAGCTTTGCCCGCTGCGCGTCAGCGTCGTCCAACGCCGCTTTCCCGGTGTCGAAGTGCGCTTTCATGTTCTTGAACTTATTTTCCTCTTCCTCTTTCTTTGCTTTCTCTTCCGCCGTTGGCCCCAGCTTGCCGGCCATCTCCTTGAAGTTCAGGTTGAAGCCGTTGTCCTTGCCCGATTCGACCTTAAAGCGGACGGAGAAATTGAGCTGGTCTTTTGCGTTCGTCAGCGTGACCACGTATTCGCCCGGAGGGACGCCGACCTGCGTGAACTGCCCGCTCTTGTCCGTCTTGGTGTTGAAGACCTTGCCCGTCTCCGGATTCTTGATTTCCACACTGACGTCCGGATAGGGCCTCCCGTTCGTGTCCTTGATATCGCCCACGACCTGCCCCGTGTTCTGCGCGGCCGCAACGGCAGCAAACAAGAGCGCAAGCACCAGGGCTCCCCAAGCGGGCATCCATCGTCTCATGTGGTCATCTCCTCCTGCCGTACGTCGCACGCGGCCGCCCATTATGGCGCAACTGGCGCCCGGTAAGCGATAGGGTCGAGTATTCCAGCAGCCGCAAAAGCCTGAAGCCGCAGCCGGCAACTATCGCACGTTCCACACGCTTCGTCTTCAAATTGATAGCACGACCAGGTTTTGTCGAGCGGCGCTCCTAGCTCCATCCCGCGCCCCACGATTTCGCTCTTCCGCATCGCGATCACCGGCGTCACGATCTCGATGTGCGTCTCGGGCCGCGTTCCTTCGTGTATCAGCGCCTCGAACGCCCGGTAATATTCCGGGCGGCAATCCGGATATCCCGAGCTGTCTTCTGCCACCGCGCCGATGAAGATGGCCGTTGCGCCGATAACTTCCGCCCAGCTCACCGCCGCCGAAAGGAAGTGCGCATTGCGGAATGGCACGTACGTGATGGGAATTCCCGCTTTAGGGATAAGCGCCCCGCCGGTCTCGGGGACGGAGATGCGCTGGTCCGTCAACGCCGAGCCCCCAATCTGCGCGAAAGCATCGATGCGGATCACGAGCCGGTCGCGGACGCCGTAGAAATCCGCGATCTCATCGAAGGACCGCCGCTCACGCGGTTCCGTGCGCTGGCCGTAGCTCGCATGCAAGAGCGCAAGCTCGTGCGTTTGCCGGGCAATCGCTGCCGTGACGCAGGAATCCATGCCTCCGCTTAACAGTACGACCGCTTTTGGTTTCTGTGTCATTTCCAATCGCGACGCGAACCGCTGCTCAAACTCCCTTCATCGCCGGGTCCCAGATGAACTTGTGCAACTGCAATCCCAGCCGCACGGGCAGCCCGTCCTCGAGAATCCATTCCGCCAACTCGCGGGCGTTCAGGCCCGGCCACGAGCCTGCCGGGTCCGCAAACACGGGTGAGAAGAGGACTTCTTTCACGCGCCTCGTCAGTTGATGTTCCGCCGTGAAATTGCGCGCGTATTCGTAATCGCGCCGCGTGGCGATCACGAATTTGATTTCGTCCTTCTTATCCACGGCCTCGAGGTTGGCCCTCTCAAAAGTGTTTGCCTCTCCGGAGTCAGGGCACTTCACGTCCACGATTTTGATCACACCGCGCGGCAGCGCGCCCACGAATCTCTCGCCGCTCGTTTCGATCATCACCGTATAGCCCGTGCCGAGCAGTCTTTGCGCCAGTTCCGGAGTCTCCGGTTGTAGCAGCGGCTCGCCGCCCGTGATTTCAACCAGCGACACGCGCTCCGGCCCCGCGCCGGAAATGGCCTGCACCTTCTCGACAACCTCATCGAGCGAATATTTCGTCCCGTCGTAAAACGCGTACGCCGTATCACACCAAGTGCAGCGCAGATTGCAGCCAGTCAGCCGCACGAAAACGCACGGCAATCCCGCGCGCGTCCCTTCGCCTTGAATGGATTTGAATATTTCCGTGATGACCATGACGCCTGCTACCAATCAGCGGCTCGTCTCTTCCTCGCTCCGCCTTGTGCTCTGCCGCCGCAGCAGGTAAATTACTCCGCCGAGGATGACGACCAGCTCCGATCCCGTGACTACCGCGGCGAGCCTCCACCCCCATCCAAACGCCAGCCACAGAAACGACGTGATTACAGCAGGAATTCCGACGATGAGAAATGCCCGGTTCATTTTTCCCCGCGAATTTCCATCCGCCCCCGTTACGGGCGATACACCGCGGCCGTCACATCCGATTCCCACACGGTGATACTCGCCACGGTCGCGCCATTCGGCACCGCGCGCAATTGCTTCGCGGTTTCATCGTAAATGTGCCGCGCGATGTTCTCCGCTGACGGATTCACCACATCGAATGGCTTCATCTCGTTCAAGTATTTGTGGTCGAGCGAACGGATCACGCCCTGAATCACCTGCTTCAGATGGACGAAATCGTAGAGCAGCCCCACGGAATCGAGCTCCGGCCCGGCCAGCGTCACGCGCACCTTGTAATTGTGCCCGTGCAAATTCTCGCATTTGCCTTTGTAGCCGCGCAGATTGTGCGCCGCCGCGAACGACTCATCCACGTAAACTTCGAACATGAATATCCCTTCGAGCCCTCGCCGTAGCTCGGCCCCTCGCCCCGGCTACTTCGGATGATTTTCCAGGAAGAGCGCGACTTGCGCGAGGTCCTGCGTGGTAGCGTAATCGGGCAGGGACTCGAGAAAAATTCTACCATACTGCATTCGGTGGATCCGGTTGTCGAAAATCGCCAGGATCCCGCGGTCCGTCTTCGAGCGGATCAGCCGCCCAAATCCCTGCTTCAGCGCCAGCACCGCTTCCGGAATCTGATATTCCTCAAATGCGTTCCGCCCGTCCTCCTGCAACGCCCGCACGCGCGCCGCCACAATCGGGTCGCTCGGCACCGCAAAGGGCAGCTTATCTATGATGACGCAGGAAAGCTGCGCCCCTGGTACGTCCACGCCCTGCC
>Ga0187781_10000133_pt1 | contig 49604 bp, 54 predicted proteins | sample 0715_SJ02_MP02_2_FD_132447 | JGI IMG/M metagenome (GOLD analysis project Ga0187781, IMG submission 132447) | Tropical peat soil microbial communities from peatlands in Department of Meta, Colombia - 0715_SJ02_MP02_20_MG | ecosystem: Environmental > Terrestrial > Soil > Wetlands > Peat | place...
GCACCCGGCCGCGCTCTGCAATACCCCGTTGAAAGCCACCGTCACCGACGACGATGCCGTGAACCCACTCCCCGTCACCGTGTACGTCGCGCCCACCGGGCCCTGGTTCGGAGACACCGTGATTGCCGGGCCCGGGTCTTCGGGGATTGGGTTGCTGACCGGACTCGCGGATTCGGTAGTGACCGATGGTCCAGTTACGGACGCGGCGAGCGGTCCAGAAGGATTTGATGCACCTCTGACGGAAGTGAATGAAAAGGAACCCCGGTCGGCGACCTCCGCGAGAGGGGGTGGAGGCGAAGTTTCCACAGCGACGGCATGACCGTCGACCGAGACGTCGAACGACGGATGGGAGACGGGAGGGGAAGAAACTCCGATACTCGCATTCGGAGAAAACGAAGTACCTGGGCCGTTGGGGCCCGTCGCCGTTAGCCCGCCTGCAAAGGCCGGAGCGAGAGCGATACCTGCTACGGCCAACAGCGTTAGGGCGACCGCCCACGAGGTCCCTCCCGGTCGGGCTTGCATGAGGGGTTAGGGCGAACGCCTATCCTCCGTTAAAAACGTGTGGTTGACGGGTGGAACGGACCACCTCGGGCAATCGGGGGAATATGGGCCCGGCCGGGACGCGAAAACGTGACTTCCGCGTTGCTCGGACCCCGTCGCGTTAGAGTGACTCGTTCCCCGTGGTTTCGCGCGGGTAGCACCGGAGAGTTCACGCCCGAGCGGGCGTGGTTTCAGCGAGAAGATGGCACGCGGTTGGCGGTCTCCGTCCCCCGGGGTCGTCGCGCACGGTACGGCACGCTCGTCCCGTGGCTGTAATCGGCTAGCTTGTTGAGCGATCTTGGGGATCAGCCCCGGTCCGGAGTCCCCGCCGCGCTGGTTTCGGACAACGACCTGTAGGTAGGGTGGAAGTTCCTTCTCCCCGCCGGGAGCACTCTCCTCCCCGAGCGCTTCCGGCGGCCCTGGGTTTGCCTTCGACCGATCGCTTTTCGAATGAGTGGGCCATTGGGCGCGTGGGCGGGTCGGTGGCGCTCATTTACGTCAGGGGCTAGGAGTTTCTGAATTCCCGGAGCCCGTTCGGGTGATTCCGAAATAACGGAACTGGTATCAGCCGGACGAACTTCCCAAGAAACGGTGTTCGTTTACCTTTTCGAGGAGGCTAAAGGGCTGGACAAGTTCGCCCTCGGCGGGAAGGGGCTCGGTCTGGTGGAGATGACCTCCATCGGCTTGCCCGTTCCACCCGGGCTAATTGTCACGACGCAAGCATGTCGGGAGTACCTTCGGACGGGGCAGGTTCCGAGCGAGCTCTTTAGCGAACTGAAGGCGAAGCTCGCCGAACTCGAGCGCAAGACCGGCAAGAAGTTGAATTCCCCGGAGCGGCCGCTGCTCCTTTCCGTGCGGTCCGGGGGACCATTTTCCATGCCGGGGATGATGGATACGATTCTGGACCTCGGCTTAACCGACCGCATCGCCCAAGGGATGGGGCGCCGCGGTGTGGACGCGCGCTTCGCTGCGGATGCCTACCGGCGGCTCGTCCAGCTGTATGGGGCGGTTGTGCTGGGCATTCCGAAGGCCGAGTTCGAGGCTCTGCTCGACGAGACGAAGCAGAAGCTTGGGGTCGCCCAGGACGCGGAGATACCGGCGAGTGACCTCCAAGAGATCGTTCGAGCGTTCAAAGAGTTGATTCGCGCGAAGACGGGAGCACCGTTCCCGCAGGACCCCTGGCAGCAGCTCGAAGGGGCCGTGCGTGCGGTCTTCCGTTCGTGGGAGAATCCGAGGGCCAAGGAGTACCGGCGCTACTACAAGATTTCGGACGAGCTGGGAACCGCCGTCACCGTCCAGACGATGGTCTTCGGGAACCGGGGGAAGAACTCAGGCTCGGGCGTGGGGTTCACTCGCAATCCTTCCACCGGGGAGAAGGAGCTGTACGGGGAGTTCCTCGGCAATGCCCAGGGGGAGGATGTGGTCTCCGGAGCTAGGACGCCCGCGACCATCGCTTCGATGAACCCTTCCCTCAAGTCGCAGCTCGAGAGCATGGCGAAGCAGCTCGAAGGTCGCTTCCGGGACATGCAAGATTTCGAGTTCACCGTCGAGGACGGGCGACTCTACATGCTCCAGACCCGAACCGGCAAGCGCAGCGCGCAAGCGGCGGTCCGGATTGCCTACGAGATGGCGAACGAGGGACTGATCACCAAGAAGGAGGCTGTCCGTCGGCTCGACCCCGCGGACGCGGAGAAGCTCCTTCACCGCACGATCGACCCCTCGGTGGCGGTCCAACCCGTCGCCAAGGGGCTGAACGCTTCGCCCGGCGCTGTCTCCGGGACCGTCGTCCTCCTCACCGAGGAGGCGGTCGCGAAGGGAGCCAAGGGGGAGAAGGTCATTCTCGTCCGACCCGAGACGACGCCCGACGACATCGCGGGAATCATCGCCGCACAGGGCGTCCTGACGGCAAAGGGGGGAATGACATCGCACGCCGCGGTCGTCGCGAGAGGGATGGGCAAGCCGGCGGTAGTCGGCTGCGGCTCGATCAAGGTCGACCCCGCCAACGGCCGGATCGACATCGAGGGGGGCGCGGTCGTGAAGGAGGGCGATTTCATCACGATCGACGGAACGACCGGTAATGTGATGCTCGGCGCGCTCCCCACCGTGGAGCCGCCCCTCACGTCGGAGTTCGGAAAACTTCTCGAGTGGGCCGATGAGATCCGGGCCCTAGGAGTGTACGCGAACGCCGAGACGCCCGAAGGGGCCTCCCGGGCCCTCGAGTTCGGCGCGCAGGGGATCGGCCTCTGCCGAACGGAGCGGATGTTCAATGCGCCGGACCGCCTCAAGATCATGCACCAGATGATCCTCTCCGAGACCCTCGAGGAAAGGACCCGCGCGTTGCGGAGACTGGTCCCCTTCCAGGTGATCGATTTCGTCCAGATCTTCCGGGTGATGAAGGGCCGCCCCGTCATCGTCCGGCTGCTCGACCTGCCGCTGCATGAGTTCCTTCCGACCCGCGAAGAGGTGAAGGCGGAAATCGAGGACCTCTGGAAGCGGGGCGCGTGGTCGCTCGAGGTCGAACGGTGGCAGCGGATGCTCGAAAAGCTCGACCATCTGGTCGAGCACAATCCTATGCTCGGACACCGCGGCTGTCGCCTCGCGATCACCTACCCCGTGATCTACGAACTGCAGGTGGAGGCGATCGTCCGGGCCGCCGTCCAGGTCCAGCGCGAGGAAGGCGAGACGGCCCTCGTGGGCCTCATGCTTCCGATGGTGAGCGACAAGGAAGAGCTGGTCATCCTCCGGAAGGTGATCGACGCCGCTGCGAAGCAAACGCTCGAGGAACTGGGGGCGACGCTCGAGTACCGGGTGGGAACCATGATCGAGACTCCCCGCGCTGCGCTGACCGCGGGGGAGATCGCGGCCCACGCCGACTTTTTCTCGTTTGGAACGAACGACCTTACCCAGGCGACGTTCGCGTTCAGTCGCGACGACGTCGAGGCGAAATTCATGACGAAGTATCTTGAGGAGAAGGTCCTGCCCGAAAGCCCGTTCGAGGTGCTGGACGTCGCGGGGGTCGGGAAGCTCGTCACCATGGCGGTCACGGACGGGAGGAAAGCCAATCCGAACCTCGAGGTCGGGATCTGCGGGGAGCACGGCGGCGACCCGAGGAGCGTCCGATTCTTCAGTCGGGCCGGGTTGGACTACGTGAGCTGTTCGGGGTTCCGGATCCCGGTGGCCCGACTGGCGGCCGCCCAGGCCGCGCTCGAGGAAGAGAGCGGACCCTCTTCCGTTTGAGTCGGACGCGCGGTCGGTGCTTTCTCGGGTGCGAGAGCATTCTCCAGAACGCTGGTCGTTCGATCGGGCGGTGGGCCGAAGCGGAGAGCGGCGCTGGCCCCGCGGAGACCATCCTCTCCGACAGCGGTCCCACGCTAAGGGAGATGGGCGAAAACGTTCTGGAGGGCGGATTACGGGGCGTTCACGTAGGCCGAGAACGCAGCCGGACCCCACGGATTCCAGTCGGTCTCGGTCCACAGCGCGAAAACGAGGTTGGTCGAGCCGCGGACCCCCAGATCGCCGGTGTCGTACGACCCCGAACTCTGCACCCCGCACGATCCGTTATGTTCGGCGTAGCACCAGACCGGTGGCACCGAAGCTCCCGCCGCATACGAGTTCCAGGCGGCTTGCGCCCATACTCCTACCGAGAGGTCGCACTGGGGCGTGGACGAGCCGCAGGTCACCGTCTGGTTCCCGGTTGCGTTGGAGAACCCTCCGGTAGCGTAGCTCGCCGAGAAGTTGCCGACGACGCAAAAGAACGTCGTCGTCGAAGGCGTGATGAAATTGAGGGTCACGGCGTGCTCGACTCCAAGACCAAGGTCAAAATTTCCCGTCGTGCTTCCCTCGGAAAAGATATTCCAAAGCTTGGGCGAGGCGCCCTGCGGGTGGCACGAGGATGGTGAACTGGAAGTCGGCCCGACATTGGCCAGGACGAACATGCTCACTCCGACTACCGCGACAACCACGATCGAGACGAGAGCCGCATCCCGAGGCCTCACGGCCGGCATGACACGACGGCGATCGCCCCGGTCCTAATCAGCCTGTCCTTGAGGGGCACCTCCACCGACTCTTCCGGGGGGGCCTTCGGTCGCGTTCCCGAGGAGGTCTCGAAGTCGGCGAATCGCACTGTTTTACGTAGTGCCACAATATCTAAATATGCGTTAAAATTGTGTTTTACACGTGCGGAACGCCCGAGACGACGCTCCCGCGACTCGCTTCCTCGGAGTGCGCCTGACCTCCGAAGAGGAGTCGCTACTCGACGGCTTCCAGCGGGACCACGGGCTCTCGACCCGCTCCGATGCGGTGCGAGCGCTCGTGCGGACCGCGAGCGCTCCCTCGCCGGAGTCGGTGGAACTTCCCCCGACGCTGCGGGGTGAGCTCGAAGAGGTCGCCGAGAACGGCTACGCCCGAGACCTCGAGGGGGCAATCGCCCTCGTTACGAGCCTCGGGCTCACGGAGCTCGCCCGAACTCACTCGGAACGCCTTCCCGCCCTGCGCGAACGCGCTCGGTCGGTGAAGGAGCGACGCGAGGGACGGCGCCGGGCCGACCGCGAGGGACGGGGGCTCCTCGGGCGCTAGCCTCCGGGGTTGGGGAACGGTTGCACATGGAGTCAATGGCGATCGCCTGGAGCGAACGAAGCGGATTCATCTGCCGACTGTGCCGTCAGGACGCCAAGCATAATGAGGTGCTGCACATCTCGTACTGTCCCGTCCACGGTCTGAGTTCTCCCTTGGACCAGCTGCCGAGGCGGCCGGAGGCGAGAGCATCCCGCGTCTCTACAGCCGCACGGGCGACCATGGAACCACCGCTCTCCACGGTGGGTCGCGCGTAGACAAGGATTCCCCGCGCGTCCGCGCGTACGGAACGTACGACGAGCTTGGGGCGATTCTGGGGCTCGTGGAAGCGGAGCTGCCGGACGAGCTCGTCGACCTCCGCTCCATCGTCCACCGGCTGCAGAGCGAGCTCTACATCGCCCAGAGCGAGCTCGCGACCCCGGAGGGCCCTAATCCCCCGCGGCATCGCATCGAGGCGCGTCACGTGACCCGACTCGAGGCGGACATCGACCGCTTCGATGACTCTCACGAGCGGCTCCATTCCTTCATCCTCTCGGGTGGGTCGCGTTCCGGGGCCTTACTCCAGCTCGCCCGGACGGTCGCGCGACGCGCCGAGCGCGAGGTCTGGGCGCTCCACCGCACCGAGAAGCTCTCCCCCGAACTTCTCCAATGGGCGAATCGACTGAGCGGGCTTCTCTTCGCGCTCGCGCTCAGCACCAACCGGGCCCTCGGCGTCGCCGAGGTCGCCCCGGACTACTCCGTGTAGCCCGACCGTCGGGAGGTCCGCGTGGAGATCGGAATCGTCGGCAAACCGAACGTCGGAAAGTCGACGTTCTTCAACGCGCTCACGCTCCTCGACGTTCCGATGGCGCCGTATCCGTTCACCACGGTGATTCCGAACCGCGGGGTCGGCGCAATCCGGTCCCCGTGCCCGCACTCCGAAAAAGGAACTCCGTGCTCGCCCGGGAACGCGAAATGCGTGGACGGCACGCGGTGGGTGCCCGTGAACCTGGTCGACGTGCCGGGCCTCGTCCCGGGAGCCCACGCGGGACGGGGACTCGGTCACAAATTCCTCGACGACCTGAGGGCCGCCGACGGGTTCGTTCAGGTTGTGGACCTCTCCGGCGCCACCGACGATGAAGGCCGACTCGCCGAGCACGGAAGCCATGACCCCGCGCTCGAAGTCCGCTGGCTCGAAGATGAGCTCGTGGCCTGGATCGCCGAGATCCTGAGCCGGGACTTCGTTCGGCATGCGCGCGGCACCGAGCTCGAGGGAAAGAAGGTGGAGGAGTTCCTCGCCGAACGTCTCACCGGGCTCGCGATCTCGCCGGCGGCGATCGCCGCGGCTCTGCGAGGGTCGACCCTCGACCGGTTGCACCCGGCCCATTGGACGGAAGAGGACCGGACGCACTTAGCGCGTCAGCTCCTCGAGGCGTCGAAGCCCCGGCTCGTGGCGGCGAACAAGTGCGACCGCGCCTCTCGGGACGAAGCCTCCGGCCTCCTCGATCGGATTCAACCGATTCCCTCGGTCCCCACGGCCTCCGACGCCGAGCTCACGCTGCGCCGCGCGGCTCGGGCGGGTCTGGTGGATTATCACCCCGGCGACGCGGCATTCCGGGTACGAGACGCCGCACGGCTATCGCCGCCGCAGCAGAAGGCGCTCGAAGGGGTCCGGGCGATCCTCGCCGCGTGGGGTTCGACCGGTGTCCAGCAGGCGCTCGAGGAGATGGTCTACTCCCGCCTCGGCATGATCGTCGTCTACCCCGTCGAAGACGAGAACCACTGGACCGATAGCCAAGGGCGGGTGCTCCCCGACGCGTTCCTCGTGCCGGCCAACACCCCCGCTCGGGCGGTAGCGTACCGGGTGCACACGGACCTCGGCGAGAATTTCATTCGCGCGATCGACGGCCGAACCCACCGTGCCATGGCCGCCGACCACCCGCTCGGCGCGAACTCGGTCGTCCGAATCGTCGCCCGCCGGTAGTCCTGCTTAGCTTTCCACCAGCGAGGCGCCTTCGAGGGAAGGGTGCACCACGAACGGGAGCGCTCCCGCGCGAGCCAGACGTCGCACGAGCTCGGTCTCCTGGCCGGGGATCGGCAAGGCGATCACCGAGCCCCCGGCTCCCGCGCCGGTGATCTTCGCCCCCTCAGCGGCCGGCGCGGCCGCCTCCAGAAGGGCCTCGAGGCGCGGGTGGGAAACACCGACCTCCCGCAGCAACTCCTGATTCCGGCGAAGGAGGGCCGCGACCGCCGGCCGGTCCCCGCGCCCCACCGCGTCGATCCCTTCGGTCGCCGCGCGGCGAAACTCCTCGAGGAGCTCCGGTCCGCCCGGCGCGGCAACTCGGATGCCGACCGCGCGCACCGCCTCGGCCGTGGAACGGGGGATCCCGCTGTAGGCAACCACCCAGACCCATCCCGGGTCGCTGACCCGCCGAACCTCCCAGGATCTCTCCGGGGCGCGAATCGTCCAGAGAGGGTCGCCCGGCCCGCCGTTGACCGCGACGAACCCTCCCGCCACCACGGTGCTCGTGTCGCCCGGGCTCCCGACGCCCTGGGCGCCCCGCTCGATCTCGAAACTGCGCTGGGCGAGAGATGGCCGGTCGATCCCGCCCTTCGCGGCCCCGAACGCCGCGGCCAGGCTCGCCGCCAGCGCGGCCGAGGAACCGAGACCCGCGGCTTTCGGAATGCGGGAGACAGCCCGAACCTCGACCGGCGGGTCGTCCTTCCAACCCGCCTCCACGGCCGCGCGGAAGTAGGCGTTCCGCCGGAGGGCGTCCTCATCGGCGTTGAGCCGCGTGACCGACCCGCGTTGGACGAACACCTGTGTCCGCAGGTCGATCGCGAAGACGAGCTCGGGGGCGCCGTGGACCACGGCATGCTCGCCGAAGACGATGCACTTTCCCGGCGCATGCGCGGAAACGGGAAGACTCCGTGCGGGGATCGGGGGAAGGTCCTCGATCATCGTCCCCGTCGGGTACCGACGACGCGTTTGCCCCGTTCGGTCGGTACGACCCGCAGCGGCGCCTCGCCGGGAGCGACCGGCTTCGGCAGGCCGAGTAGGCGCTCGAGCGTCACGGCGATGGCGGCGACCTCGCTGTGCGGCTGATGGCCGACCGCCACGTTGTACGAAGCCTCACGATAGAGTTGGCTCGGCACCTTCGCCCCGCCCACCACGAGCAAGACCTCACGGTGCCGGGCGAGCCGTGGGAGGAGGCGCTCGAGCGGGAGGCCGTACATCGTGAGGTGCACCACCACCCCGGGGAAGGAGCGGACCACATTCTTCCAGTCATCGACCGGGACGACCTCGAACCCTCCACCCCATCGGCGGGCGACGGCGGCCACCCTGGCGGCGAGAGCATCGTCCCGAGGGTGAAGGTACATCCGACGGGCCCCGAACGCTCGCGCGGCCAGGGCAACGTGGGTCGTGAGTCGCGGGTCGCGGCCGGGACGGTGGCCAACCCGAAGGACGGAGACCTCAGGGCGAGCTCTACGTCGCGAGGGGCTCTTGGACGAACCGCTCGATCCGGTGGCCACGGTACTCCAACTTCTCGGAGCGCTTCACGAGCGCCTTCAGCCGCGTCGGGCTCATCCCGAGCTCCTCGGCGACGTCCGAGAAGAACCGCCCCTCGGCCCCGACAGCATCGTAGATCTTCTGCTCGAACTTCGCGTACTCGCGCGGGGGCATCGTGGCGATCGCGAGCACCTCCGAAATCTCGGCGAGCGGCGAGGTCGTGTTGATGTTGATGGTCGAGTAGTAGAAGTGGTAGCTCTTGTCGGGCTGGCGCCGCCCCTCCCGAGCCACCCATCGTGTGTCGATCAGGCGAAGCTTCTCGAAGAAGGCGAGAGCTTTCACGCCGTCCGCGCCGAACTCCCGCTCCACGTCCTCGAGCGTGAGCCAGTCCTCCCCCAGCCTCTGGACGAGCCGCAGCTTGACCGCCGAGTCCACCGCGCGAAGGATCGGGACCAGGTCGCTCGCATCGTTGACGACCTTGATCCGATGCATGGTCGCGGACATCGTTCACCGACCCGGCCCGGTCGCCGGACCGAGCGATTTCAGTAACATTCTCCGGTACTTCCCGTATCGGTCCCCCGGGTTGAACCGTGCCGGGTGCGCCGTCCGCGTGGCGCTGCCGCACTGGGGGCACCGTTCCCGGAACGTGTACCGTTCGCACGACCGACAGACGCGCAGAATCGAGGACGTCATGCTCGTTCGAACGTCCCTTGACCGCCGGCGCTCTTGATCGACTTGAGGGTCGCATCGGTCGCCTTCTTGAGGGTTTCCTCGGCGATCTTGTACTGCGAGGCCTGCACGCGGATCCGGTAGCGGGGGGCTCCGACGTACTGGACCTCCACCGCTTGCGGGTCCACTTGCTCGGCCGCGAGAAGCGCGGCTCGGACATGGTCGAGCCCGTCCGGCGAGAGGTCGCTCACTTCGAGCGTTCCGAGAATGGTGACGTGAGGGGGAACGATGTTGTCGCGAGCCACCTTGAGGAAGGTCGCCGACCAGGGTGCCTTCTCGTTGTCCTTCTGGAACCGCTTCGGGTCGGCGGACGCGACCTCGAACGCCTGGAAGAGTGACCCGTATTTCTCGACGAGGCCCGGTCCGAATTGGTCGGCCGCCTCGACCGCGGAGAGCTTGAGCGGTTGAGCGACCTGTTCGAGGAGCCGCATCGCCCGCTGCTCGTTCTTCCACGATTGGACCTTCTCCCGTCGCTGGTGGTCGTTGATCCGTTTCAGCGAAAGGTCGATCTGGGACTTCGCCGGGTCGACCCGCAGTACTCGCGCGACGATCTTCTGGCCCTCGCGAATGTGGTCTCGGATGTACTTGACCCAGCCCGTGGCGACTTCGGAGAGGTGGATGAACGCCTCGCGTTTGGCGTATTCGTCGAGCGTGACGAACGCTCCGAAGTTGCGGATCGAAGTGACGGTCCCGATGACGAGCTCGCCTTCCTCGGGGAACTCCGGGCGCAGAGGCATCCCAGGTCCGTGTCCCCGGCTACGGCGTCACCGGGCGCACGAGCTCGCCCCGGAGCTTCGCCTGGCCGCCCGTCGGCGTCGCGAGGGTCGCGCCGCAGACGGAGCAATTGACGACGGTCGCCGGTCGGCTGAAGACGGTCTGCTCGGTCGAGCAGTCGGGACACTTGACGACCCAGAACGGAGAAGGTCCTCGCATGCGCCTCTCGCCTAATGCTTCTCCACGATCTCGAGCTGGCTCGCCCGCCAGCTCGCGGGCTGAACGGTGTACTTGCACTTCTTGCAACGGAACTTGAGATAGACGCGCCGCACCGCCTTCGCCCGCCCCTCCGGTTTGGGCCGGGGAAACCCGCCGTATCCTCCGGTGGCGCGCCGGAACCGGCGCTGGCCCCACTTGAGTTCGGAGGCGGGCCGCTTCTTGCCCTTCTCGACTTCATGCTCCGTGTGCGTCTTGCACTTCGGGCAATAGGTCGAGACGGTCTTTGGATAGTGCATCGGCGGGCGGCGAGGCTCGGTCCGTATAAAGCCATTGGGGCGGCCTCCGGGGACGGTAGTCGGTGACGGCAATGCTTTCCGCGACCCGGATGCGGTCCAGAACGCGACCGCCGCGTGCGGCGCCACGGCTTTCGCGCCCGGGTCGTCCGCCCCCCGCGCCGAGAGGGGCCAAACCCAACGCTTAAGTAGGGTGGCTTTTTCGCGCGACCGCGTTTCCGCGTAGCGGAGAAAGGGATGCCCGACCGTCCGAGCGTCGAAGTCGTGACCGAGGCCATCGCAAAGGCCCCCGAACGGAAGTTCTCCGAATCGGTCGAGCTTTCGGTGAACCTCAAGGACCTCGACCTGTCGGTCCCCAAGAACCGCCTGGAGGACGAAATTCCTCTCCCGAAAGGTCGCGGCAAGACCGTGAAGGTAGCCGTCTTCGGTTCCCCCGAGCTTTGCCAGAAGATGCGCGGCGTCGCGGACCTCGTGGTTCCGGCGGGCGAACTGGATGACTTCGCGAAGGACAAGAAGAACGTCAAGAAGGTCGTCGGGTCCGTCGACTTTTTCCTGGCCGAGGCACCCTTGATGCCGACGATCGGTAAGCGGCTCGGCGTCATCTTGGGCCCTCGGGGCAAGATGCCGCGTCCGGTGCCTCCGGGGAGCGACCCCACGAACCTCGTGAACGCGCTCAAGCGCTCGATTCGCATTCGCTCGAAAGGGAACCGCACTTTCCACGCGGCCGTCGGAACGCGGTCGATGAAGCCGGAAGAGATCGCCCAGAACGTTGACGCGGTCCTCGCCCGCATCGTGGGAAAGCTCGAGCGGGGCCGCACGAATATCGAGTCCGTGTACGTGAAGACGACGATGGGGCCGGCGGTCCGGCTCTGGTAGGTCGGTCGATATGCCGGGACGGGGTTCGGTGCCTCCGGAGAAGATCGCGCGGGTCGACGCTCTCGCGGCGAGCCTCGTGGCGAAGCCGATGGTCGCCGTGGTCGGAATCCGCGGCGTGCCGGCGTCCGCCCTGCAGTCGATGCGGCGCGAACTACGTCGCCGCGACCACCCGATCACGGTCGCGACGAACAGCACGATCCGCCATGCCCTCGAGAAGGCGATGCACGACCGCCCGGCCTTCGGGCCTCTCCTCGATCAGGTTCAGGAGCCGACGGCGGTCCTCTCCGCCTCCGGAAATCCATTCTCCCTCTACCAAGAGTTCCTCCGGACCCGCTCACCCACGCCCGCGCGCGGCGGCGAGGTCGCCCCGCACGATATCTTCGTTCCCGCAGGTATCACGAACTTCAAGCCCGGCCCGATCGTCGGCGAGCTCCAGCACGCCGGTTTTCCGGCGGCGATCGAGAAGGGCAAGGTGATCCTCAAGAAGGACACCACGATCGTGAAGGCGGGCGCCACGATCTCGCGCGAGGTCGCGGGCCTGCTCACCCGGCTCGAGATTTTTCCCCTCGAGGTAGGGCTTACCCTCCGGGCCGTCGTGGATGGTTCTACGTACTATCCTCCTGAGGTCCTGTCGGTCGACCTCGAAGCGCGCCGCGGAGAGCTCGCGCGCGAAGCGACCCGAGCACTCGGTCTCGCCGTCGCGCTGGCGTTCCCGACCCCGCAGAGCCTGCCGCGCCTCCTCGGTCGCGCGCATCGGCGGGCATTGGGGCTCGCGCTCGCGACGCAGTACCTCACGAAGGAAACAATCGAACCGCTGTTCGCTCAGGCGATGCGGGAGGCTGCGGCGGTCGGCCGCTTGACGGGTCACTGAGGGTTCCCCCAGAGTCCACGGAGTGAGAACAATGGAGTATGTCTATGGCGCACTGCTGCTCAACGCCGCCGGAAAGCCGATCGATGAGAAGGCCCTCACCGGGGTCCTGACCGCGGCGGGGGTCACCGCCGACACGGCCCGGGTGAAGGCGCTCCTCGCCTCGCTCGAAGGAGTCAACCTCGCCGAGGTCCTCGCGAAGGCCGAGACGTTCGCGGCCCCCGCGGCCGCCCCGGCGCCGGCCGAGAAGAAGGAAGGCAAGGGCGAGAAGAAGGAAGAGGAGAAGAAAGAGGAGAAGGGCGTCTCCGAGGAAGAGGCGGCCGAGGGCCTCTCCGCCCTCTTCGGCTAGGTTCGGACCGCGCGCGGGCGCACCGCTTAAGACCCGCGACCGGGTAGGTACCGCGGGAGGTCGTCCTCCGACCTTCGGTCGTGTCATGCCCCCTCGGGAAGCGTGCGGCGTCGTCGGGGTCTCGCTGCAGGGAAAGGGCGCCGCCCCGTACCTGTTCCGGGGCCTCCGGGCGCTCCAACACCGGGGCCAGGAGTCCGCCGGCATCGCCACGTCGAGCCACGGCGTGATGCACCATCAGAAAGGGATGGGACTGGTCCACGAGATCTTCACGCAGGAGCTCCTCGATTCGCTTCGGGGGACGACGGGAATCGGCCACGTCCGCTACCCCACCACCGGGGCGACCGACCTTGAGAACGCCCAGCCGATCATCGTGAAGATCCGAGACGAGGACGGGGCGATCGCGCACAACGGCGACATCGTCAATTTCGAACGGGTCCGCCGACGTCTCCAGGCGCGGGGGGTCGACCTCCTCGGGAACGCCGACACCGAGATGATGGCCCAGTCGATCGCGCTCGAGTACGGCCAGATCCGGGACATCGAGGGCGCCATCCGACGGGCCTGCGCGACCCTCGTCGGGGGCTACGCGGTCGTTTTCCTGGTCGGGAACCGAGTCTACGCCTTCCGTGACCCGCTCGGCATCCGCCCGATGGTGTTCGGAACCGTCGACGGGGGAGTGGCCGTCGCGAGCGAGTCCGTCGCGCTCGAAATGATGGGCGGCAAGGCCATCCGCGACGTGGAACCGGGCGAGGTGCTGTCCCTCGAGAAAGGCCAGCTGGCCCACAGCTCCAAGATTCCGAACAGCGGCGAGTCGGCTCACTGCATGTTCGAGTGGGTCTATTTTTCGCGCCCCGACTCGGTCGTGGATAAGCAGCCCGTCTACGACGTCCGCTACCGCATCGGACAGCACCTCGCCAAGGAGGCCCCCGCCGAGGAGGCGGACCTGGTGGTGCCCGTGCCCGACTCCGCTCGGCCTCAGGCGCTCGGGTTCGCCGCGGGCACCGGGCTTCCCTACGCCGAGGCGCTCATCAAGAGCCGATTCGTCGAACGGACGTTCATCCTGCCCGACCAGCGCCGCCGCGAGATGGAAGTCCAAGTGAAATTGCACCCGGTCCCCGGTCTCCTCAAAGGGAAGCGGGTCGTCTTGGTCGATGACTCGATCGTCCGCGGCACGAGCATGCGGGAGATCGTCCAGATGGTCCGCGGCGCGGGAGCCATTCGCGTCGACGTCCGCGTCGGCTGCCCGCCGATTCGCGCTCCCTGCTACTTTGGGATCGACATGAAGGACCGTCGGCAGCTCGTCGCCCACGGCCGCGAGGAGTCGGACGTGGCGAGCATCATCGGAGCCGACTCCGTTCACTACCTCTCGATCCCGGGGCTTGTCGAGTCGATCGGACTCCGGGCCGAGCAGCTTTGCCTGGGTTGCCTCACGGGACGCTATCCCGTCGAGGTCCCCGAGGAACGTCATCGCTATCAGAAATCCCTCGCGGAGTTCTAGGGCGTGCGGCCGACGCTCGTCGTCGGGAACGGCCCGTCCCTGTTCCTCCTCGGTCCGGACGACCGGCCGGTTTCGGGGCCGTATCCCGTCGACTCCGACCCTCGGCGCGCCGCTGCCCGGTTCGAGGCGTTCCGCCCCGAGGACGTACCTTCCCCGCTCCTCGCGGCGGTGGAGGCGGAGGGCGCCGACCACCCCCTCGTCGCGTCACCGGCTCGCATCGCTCGGGCGCTTGCTGTGCGGCTGAATCGCCCGGTCGGTGAGCCCGATACCGAAGACCTTCGGCGCGCGCGGACCGCCCTGTCGCCGCCGGAGGCGAGTGACGAACGACGGTTCTTCCTCGCGCTCGGTCGAGTTCGCTTGGAGGAGGCGATGCGGTCGCCCGAGGAGGTCCTCATCACGCTCGCGCGCGAGGAAGAGCGGGTGGAGCGTTCGGTCGGCCGCGAGGCCCGGGCCGCCGAATCGTTCGTTCGCGTCCCCGGGTCCCCGCTCGACCGACACCTCGATACCTGGGCCCGGGCCCGCAGCGCCCTCGGCGACCTCGAAGAAGCGCTGAGACACACCCTCGAATCCCAGGCGAGACTCGTGGTCCCGAACCTTTCCGCGCTCGTCGGCTCGCGAACGGCAGCGCGTCTCGTCGCCGCGGCCGGAGGGGTCCGCCCGCTCGCTCGCATGCCCTCGGCGCGTCTCCAGCTCCTGGGAAGCCGCCGTCGCCCGTCCCCCGAGCGAGGTCCACGGTTCGGCGTGCTCTATCGGGCGGACCGGCTGGCCGAGGTGCCGATCGGACGTCGGGGTGCCTACGCCCGAAGCCTCGCCGCGCTCGCCGCGATCGCCGTTCGTGCGGACGCGACCACCCACCGTGACGTCAGCGCCGCCCTGGTGGCGCGTCGCGACCGACGGGTCGACCAACTACGACGGGAGGGTCGATGAGGACCGGTCGATCGTTCCGCCCCGTCGAAGGCTCGCCGCGTCTATTCATAAGCCGCCACGGCGACCGTAGGGAGCTCTGGACCGAGGCGGTCGGCGACCTGCCTCCCGTCTACGGCGAGCGGTGGGTCGAGGCCGGGAATCGACGGCTCCGCCAGTTCGAGCCGGGCCGATCGAAGCTCGCGGCCGCTGTGACACGCGGATGGACGGGGGACCTCCCGGCCCCCGGCGAACAATGGTTGTACCTCGGCGCCGCGAGCGGAACGACCGCGTCGCACGTGGCGGACCTCGTGGGCCCACTCGGCCGGGTGTACGCGATCGAACGGAGCGTACGGCCGTTCGCGCGGTTGCTCGCGCTCGCCGAACGGTGGCCGAATCTTCGCCCGATCCTCGCGGATGCACGCGTTCCGCGCGACTATGCGATGCTCGTGCCACCGGTCGACGGGCTGTACGCGGACGTCGCGCAACCGGATCAACTCGCGATCGTGTTGGCTAACGCTGAGCTGCTCCTCCGGGGAGACGGTGCCCGGCTCCTCGTCGCGCTCAAGACCCCGAGCATGGGTCGTGGCCGATCGGCGGGCGCCCACCGCGACGCTTCCGAGGCGACCCTCGCGGACTCGATCACTTTAGCCCCATCCGTATCGCTGGACCCGTTCCACCGCGGGCACTACATGGTCGGCGGCCGATGGGGCCGCTCGTCCAAGCTGCCGTCCCGGCCGGCTTCGCGGCCTACGCCGCCGCGCGGGCGGCGCCGCGGGCGATGAGCACCGTGACCACGTCCTCGTCGGCGAGAACGTGGTCCCGGCCCACCGTTTGACCGGGGAATCGTGCGCTGCGGCCCCAGACCTGCGCCGCTTTGAAACCCCGGTCGAGGTCCCCGGGGAGCTTCTTGAGGAGCCCGGCGACCGAGTCGCCGGCCCGGAGGATCACGGGTTCTTCCCGGTCGGGAGGGCGTCCGGGGGGCTTCACGTAGATCCGGATGAACTTGAGGGTGGTCCCGATCCGGTCCACGAGAACATCGAGCCCCTCGCCGGTTCGGGCGGAGATGAAAATCGGCTCATACGGTCGCAGCGACGCGGCCAGGGCGGTTCGCTGCGCCGGCGTCAACAGTTCGGATTTGTTGACCACCATAATGGCGGAGTTGTAGACCCGGTTGCCGGCCAGTACATCGATCAGCTGGTCCGCCGTCGCATCTTCCCGGAACACGATCGATCCGTTGTGCAGACCGAATTCCCGGGCGATCTGCGCCGCACCGCCACCGGCGAGGTGAGTGAGTCGAACCGTGCTCGAGACGGTGAGGCCGCCGCGGTCCGACCTCTCGATGACGATGCGCGGGGGTCGTTGGTTGATCCGGACCCCCGCCCCCTCGAGCTCCGCGGTGAGGGCACGAAGGTTCGGATGTTCGGGGTCGATCAGGAACAGCACGAGGTCGGTGACGCGAACCACCGAAAGCACCTCGCGGCCCCGGCCCCGCCCGCGCGACGCCCCGGGGATGAGACCGGGCATGTCGAGAATCTGGATCGACGCACCGCCCCATCGAAGCATGCCCGGAATGATGGAGACCGTGGTGAAGTCGTATGCCGCCGTGGCGCTGTCGGCGGCCGTGAGGCGATTGAGGAGCGTCGACTTTCCCACCGACGGGTACCCCACGAGACCTACCGTCGCGTTGCCACTCTTGCGGATGGAGTAGCCAACGCCGCCACCTCGACCCTTCGCGCGCGTTTCGCGCTCGATTCTCAGGACGGCGAGCTTCGCCTTGAGGCGCCCGATGTGCAGCTGGGTCGCCTTGTTGTAGGCAGTGTTTCGGATCTCCTCTTCGACCGCGACGATCTGCTCTTCCAGGGCCGACATGCGGATCGGGGGAGCTCCGTCTCTTGGGGGCGTCCGGATTACTTGAGAGTGACGTCACGGGTCAGTGTTCACTTTCCGTAATCCCGACGGTCGCCAACATCGACCAGGGCATCCGTCGGATATGGTCCTCGGACGGATTTCGTTCTCCACACCACCGGTCCTGGCCGAGTGGGTTTGGAGCGGGAACCTCCGCCGCGACCTCCGTTCCGAGGCGTTGATCGCGCGGCGAAACCTCCTCCTGGGAGCGCTCCACGCCGGCCACGGAATCGGGGCGGAGTTCGAGATCCACGTCGTATCCGGGCCGACCCCGGAACTGTCGCTGACGTGCACCAGCGGTGAAGCGGCACGATGGGTCGCCCGTGTACTGATCCCGGCATTCGGGCGGTCGAGTTGGACGCGCGTGGCCCCCTTCGCCCGGACGAGCTGGGAGCAACGTGAATGGGGTAGGCGCGTCCGGTCATGGCCCGAACGATTCCGCGACGTGGGGGATGGTCTTCCGGCGGGGTCCCATCTCCTGCTCGCGATGGCGACCTTGCCGGTGGGGATCCGACTCCGCTGGGCGTTCTCGCCCTCGAGCGCCGCGTGGAAGGGGGCTCCGGCGGTTCGGGACCGGGCGGCGGAAGGGCGCCCGCTCGGCTCGGGCGGAGGTCGAAGCGGTCTCCCCTCGCCCAAACCCTCGCCCGATCTTCGGCCCCACGACGCCTCGCGGCCACTGTTCTGGACCTCGATCGCGGAACTCCAATTCCCTCCCGCAGTGGCCGGAGAGCCTCACGTTCGAGCGCGAGCGCGCGCGGCGGTGGAAGGAGCTCTTCGATCGGGTCAGGCGAACGGCATCAGGTTCTCGTCTCGCAGGCGACGGTTCGGGTTTCGACCATGGTTCGAAATTTCGGAGGACGAGCTTCTCCTGATATGGCCGGACACCGAGGTGCCCGGCGGGTCTTCGCCGCGGTGGCCCGGCGGGGCATCCCAGGTCCTGCCGCTCGGACGGTCGGAGGCGGGAGCTGTGGTCGGTCCCCCCATCGAGCCGGGCCAGGGACGTCACGTGGCCATCCTCGGTGAAACGGGGATGGGGAAGAGCGCGGCGATCGTGGCGCTTGGGCACACCGCGAAGGGGATCGGCGGCGTGATCCTGTTCGACCCTCTCGGTGAAACGGCGCTCGGGTTCATCCGAGGGCTCACTCCGGAAGAACGGCGGGAACGTCTTCGCTGGGTGTCACCGAGCCGAGGGTCCGGAGGGATCAACGCGCTCGTTGGACTCACGGGTCCGACCGTCGACCCCGTGCTCGCCGACCGTCGCCTGAACGACCTGGTCCACGCCCTGCGACGAGTTCGATCCGAACGATACGATGCAAGGTACTGGGGCCCGCGAATCGAGGAGATGCTCACCCGGGCGCTCGCGGCGGCCGCCGTCCTCCCGGACGGAACCCTCGCCGACGCGCATGCCCTGCTCGCGGGGGGTGGACGCAGTCGCCGCGTCGTGCCCCCGGAGGCGCAGGAGGCGGTCCGGAGCCTGGTCGAGCGCATCCGCGATCGTCCCGACGACGCCGAGGGCGCTCGTCGGCTGCTCTACGAGGTCGTCCGAAGCCCCGTGCTCCGCCGGATGCTGTCGGACCGGGAGCCGCGGCTCCATGCCGCGGAGCTGGTGGCCCCCGGAAGATTGGCCGTGATCTCGGGGGACGCCTCGGTGGTCGGAGAATCCGCCGCTCGGTATCTGCTCGCCGTCCACCTCGCGCTAATCTGGTCCGAGCTACTCGCACGGCCGGTCCCGTCGAAAACCTTCGTTCTCCTCGACGAGTCCCAGTGGTTCGCCCACGACAGCCTCGCCGAGATGCTGCGCCTCGCGCGTCGGCGCAATGTCCACGTGATCCTCGCGACACAAACGGTGAGCTCGTTGCCCGAGGAGGTGCGCGAGGCCGTCTGGACGAACGTGTCGGACTTCGTCGCGTTCCGTGGTTCCCCCGAAGAGGCTCGAGAACTCTCCCGAGCGACCAGCCGCGTATCGGCGGAGGAGATTCTCTCGCTCGCTCGAGGCCATGCGGCGGTGTTGCTGGGAAAGGGACATTCCGTCGCGTGGGTCCGCGCCGTGGGCCGGCCCTCCGGGCCCGAGGCGGGCGGTACGGAGTCGGAATCGCCGCCCACCCCCAGTACATCCGAGCGTCCCAAGATCGATCGGGCGTTCGACCATTCCCACGCCGACCCTGAGACCGTACTCGAATGGCTTCGCGCGCGGGCTCGGGCGACGACCGGCGAAGGCCCGATGCAGGTCACGCTCTCGGAGTTGCGGGCAGCCGTCGACCCCGACGGTCATGCGATCCGTGCGGCTGGGGCGCTCCTGGGCCGGACCGGCGCTCTCCTCCAAACGTCGCATCCCGAGTCGGGGTCGGTCTGGACCCTCGACCCTGGCCGGCTCCCCCCGGGGCCGCCGGCCATGACCAGCGCGACCACGTGCGGAGATGCCCAGGAAACACAACCCTCTTAGGGACGGAGCGGCTCGTTTTATCGATGGAAGTTCCGCCGGCTCCGCCGACGGCCCCCGAAGCCGCGGACGGACTGCTCCCTCCGCCTACGGTGCTCGAGCGGTGCGCGACCGGCATCGAAGGGCTCGACAGCATCCTCGAGGGAGGGATTCCCCGCGGCAACATGGTCCTCGTCGCGGGGAGTGTGGGCACGGGGAAGACGACCCTCTGCCTCGAGTTCTTGGTACGGGGCGCCGAGCGAGGTGAGCGGTCGCTGTTTCTGTCGGTCACCGAGGCCTCCAGCAAGCTGAAGCAGAACCTTTCGACGTTCGAGTTCTTCCGCAAGGACCTCGTCGACAGTGACTCGCTCGTGTTCGTGGACCTTCCGAAGGTCTACGACCGGCTCGGCCTCGGGCGGGAGGACATGACCACGGAGGAGATCGGAATCCTGCTTCGGACGATCCGCGACCTCGTCCGGTCCCTCGGGATCCGTCGGCTCGTCCTCGACAGCTTGACCTCGGTCTGCTACCGAATCCGTCGGGAGGAACAGATCCGAGACTTCATGCTGCGCCTCGGCCAGGAATTGAACGAGCTCGGCTGCACCTCCCTGCTCGTCTCGGAGATCGGGCCGACGCCGGGTCGGTACTCCCTCCATGGAGTGGAGGAGGCGATCGTGGACGGCGTAATCCTGCTTTCCAATATCCACCGGATGGGCGACATCCTCCGCGTGCTGCAGATCATCAAGATGCGGGGCACGGCGCATTCCCATGCCCAGTTCGTGATTCAACTCACGCCGATCGGGATCTTGATGGCGCCGCACCTAAAGGGCGGACGCGAGGGCGGGAGCTAGGCGATGGCCCCGACGGCCGACCTCGGAGAGCGGCTCCGCGGTCTCCCGAGCGGCAGCGCGGTCGCCCTCAAGCTCGACCCCCGGGAGTACGCGGACGACTACTTCGCGGTCCTCAACGCGACGCTGCGCGACGTCGGGAGCGAAACGGACGCGCACACGATCTACCTCACCGTGACGAACCCGGCCTCGTTCGTCTGGACGCTCGCCCAGGCGCTCGACGTGCCGGGGGATCGGATCTCGTTCGTCGACGCGATCAGCCACATCATGATGAACTACGCGAACCCGCTCCCCAACGCCACCTACGTGGAGAGCCCGCGGGCGCTCGAGGAGATCATGCTCCGGATCGAGTACCTGCTCCGAAAGTTCCCCCATCCGCGCACGATCGTGGTCGTGGATAGCGTGAACTCGCTCGCGATCCACAACCAGCCCGAGCTCCTTTCGGAGTTCTTTCACATCCTCCTGAACAACCTCAAGTCGCGACAGGTGCTCACGCTCGTCCTCGAGACGAGCGAACAGGAGACGACCGGGATCGAGCAGATGCTGAACCTGGTCGTCGACGAGACGATCGACGTCGGCCGGATGGGGCGTTGACCGTGGCGGAGACCCAACGAGTCTTCGGGATCCCCGAAATCGACCAGCCGATCTGGACGGCCTTGCCGCCGGGTTGGCTCTCCGTGCTCTCCGGCACGTCCGGCTCGGGGGCCCCGCTCCTCGCGAAGCAGTTCGCCCACGCCGGGGTCGGCGAGGTGCCCGTCCTCTTCTACACCACCTACGAGCGGACCGAGGATGTGCGCAAGGCGTTCGACGACTTCGGCTGGGACCCCGCCGAGATCCAGATCGTCAATCTGGCCGACGAATATTTCGAGCGGGTGCTGGTGCGCGGGCTCGAGATTGCGAAGGCCCGCGAGGGCGGCATCTCTCTCGACGACCTCGTGGAGTCCCGTACCCAGGACCGCGTGCTGAACCCGTTCAGCCTCACGAGCCGCCTGCTCTCGGACCTCGCGAAGATCGACACGCCGTTCCGTATGGTCGTCGACTCGGTCGACTTCTTCCTCGAAGTGATGGAGCCCCACGACCTCACGACCGTGGCGCGACAGATTCGCCACCGCTGCCAGACCCTCGGGGGCCACGCCCTCATCACGGCCCACTCGATCGCGCACGACCGCTCGGTCTACGGCCTCCTCCAGGACCTGGCCGACCTCGTCTTCGAGCTCAGGGCGGAGCCTCGCGTCGACCACTTCGAGCACTCGCTCTCCATCGAGAAAGTCGGGAACCGCCCCGACCTCACGCGGATCTGGGGAGCGCAACTCGGCGAGAGCGGCTGGCAGGTGCAGGAGCGGTTTGCGTCACCCCGATAGATAGCGGCCTACGAACGGGTAAGCTAACCTTTATCGCCCGCGCCCGGCTGCATTGGGTGAGGTCGAGACTCCGTGGAGGACGTCGTCATCCGCACCGTCGAGAAGGTCGAGCTCAGCGACCCGGTGCTGGTCGAAGGGCTACCCGGGGTCGGCAACGTGGGCAAGCTCGCCGCGGATTACTTGAGGGAACAGCTCCAAGCAAAGCCGCTCGCCACGATCTACTCGAAGTTCTTCCCGCCGCAGGTCTACGTCAGTGAGGAGGGGATCATCCGGCTCGTCTCGAACGACCTCTATTACTGGAAGGCGCCCCCGACCGCGGGACGGGACCTGCTCGTGCTCGGTGGGGACTATCAGGGGATCAGCCCGGAGGGCCAGTACGAGATCACCCAGAGGGTCCTCGACTACTGCCACGCGCTCGGCGTTCGCCAGGTGTTCACCCTAGCCGGATTCGCGCAGGGTCGCGTCGTGGATTCGCCACGCGTTCTGGGCGCGGCGACCCACCCCGAGCAGGTCGAGGCAATGAAGAAGTTCGGCGTGGTCTTCTCCCGGAACGACCCCGGGGGCGGTCTCATCGGGGCGAGCGGTCTCTTCCTCGGGCTCGGCCGGCTGCTCGGGATGCAGGGCGTCTGTCTGATGGGCGAGACGAGCGGGTACTTCGTCGACCCGCGCAGCGCCGAGGCCGTGCTCAAGGTGCTCGCGAAGGTGCTGCGCGTCGAGATCGACTTCACCGCGCTCGAGGCGAAGGCGCACGAGGTCGACCGGATCGCGCAAAAGATTCACGAGGCGGAGGCCCGGTCGGTCGAGGTCGCACCGTCCTCGGGCCCGGCGCCGCGGGAAGACCTCGGGTACATCGGTTGAACGCGCGCCCGATGAGCGACCCCGGTCCTTCGGTGGCCACCGAGGATGCGGGTCACCGATCGGCGATTCTGCAGCTCCTGAATCGTGTCGCCGACCCGGACGGGTTCGTCCCATTCGACCGGTTCATGGACGTCGCCCTCTACGGTGAGGGCGCCGGGTACTACGCGCGCCCCGGCTCGCCGTTCGGGCGCGGCGGCGACTTCTACACGGCGGCCCACGTGAGTCCCCTGTTCGGCCGGACGATCGCGGAACGGGTACGGTCCATCCTGGCGTCGCTTCCGCCGGGCCCATCGGTTCGCATTGTGGAAGTCGGCCCGGGCGACGGGGCCCTTGGGGAGTCGGTCGTGCAAGGCCTCGCGTCGGCTCCGGGGATTCCGCCGGGGCTCGAATACGTTCTCGTGGAACGCTCGCCGTCCCTGGCCGGGGAGGGGTTCGAGCGAGTGTCGGCGGCTGGTCGCGCCGCGGGCATCGACGTCCGCGCCTCGACGGGAGTCGGTGCGGAGGGCCCGTTTCGGGGTGTGGTGCTCGCGAACGAGCTCCTCGACGCGCAGCCAGTTCGGCGCCTGTCCTGGGACGGCATCCGGTGGCAGGAGACCGGGATACGGCTAGGCCCCGACGGGCTGACCCCGGCGACCGCGCCCTGCACTCGGGCGGTCCCGAGCCCCCGCCTTCCCGAAGGGGCGGCCGAAGGTTCCGTTCTCGAGATTTCACCGATGGCGGAGGGGATCGTCCGCGAGGTGGCCGACCATCTTACGGCGGGTCTCGCCCTCTTTCTCGACTTCGGCATGGACCAAACGGAACTCTTGACGGCCCATCCCTCGGGCACGCTCGCGGCGGTCCAAAAGCACCGTCCGGTGCGCGACCCGCTCGACGACCCCGGCTCGTCGGACCTCTCCGCGTTCGTCAACTTCGACCGAATTCGCGCCGTGGCCCGATCTTCGGGCCTCGTCGAGGTCGCCTTCCGCCGTCAGGCGGAGGCGCTCGGCGCATGGGGGCTGCCGATGCTTTTGGAGAGGGCCGTCGGCTCGGCGCCCTCCGACGAAATGCGCGTCCGGGTCCACTTGGCCGCGAAGAACCTCTTGTTCGGCTTCGAACGGTTCTACGCGCTCGAACTCGCCCCGCCGTTCCGGGCGAACGACGCTCCCTCCCGTGGGGTCAGGTGACGGACCGGTTCGGCGCGGTCTCGACCGGCTCGACCACCTTCGCCTCCACCAAGAGCCGCGCGGTCTCCGCGGGGAGCGATATCACGTCGTCCGCTTTGAGGTCGACCGTGTCCGAGCCGACCTGAAGGGGTCGGGAATCCTTGAGTACGCGGACGTACACGAGCGAGGGACGCGAACGGGCCACGGGAACGGCCGGAGGAGGGGGCGAGGGAGGGGGCGGCGCCGCCGCCTCGGGCGGACGCGAGCCCGCCGGGGGGGTGGGCCCGGGCGTTGGCTCGATGTACGCGGCCGAAGCACGCCGGAAATCGAGGAGGGCGGCGAGCACCTCGTCGAACATCGCCCGCTCTTCCGGAAGCGCGTTCACGAGGTCCCGGCTCCCCCCGATGCTGGCCTGGAATGCCGCGTTGACGACCTTCTGGGAACGTCCCTCGACGATGTCCCGGGCGACCTGCACGGCCCGCTGGTACGTTTGCCGAGAGATCTCTCCTTTGCGACCCGAGGGATTCTCGCGGAGCTCGGATTCGTACGATCGTCGAAGCTCCGTGAGGTACGCGGACGTGGCGCTATAGAATTCCGATGGAATCTTGGCGAGACCCCGCACGGCGAGCTCACCGCGACGCCACTCGAGCAGTTGCGTGAAGTGGTCGGCCATCCGTCCTCGGGGGTTGGGCGAAGACCCGAAGGACTATACGAGGGCTGCGGTCTCGTTCGCTCCTCCCCCCGCGTTTCGGACCGAGGGGAAGGGGCTCGGGTCAATGGCTGGGGGACGAGATCCGACGACCGTTTTCGAGGAGTTCTGGGACGTGTGGGGTCGGTTGCTCGGCGAGAGCCGACATCCCGGGACGGTGGTGGTGGTGGAGGGAGAACGCGATCGACGTTCGGTGCGCCGGCTTGGCCTTTCGGGTCCCGTCGTGCTCGTCCACCGAGGACGTACGCTGTCGGAAACGGCCCAGCATCTCGCAACGACGTCCCGGCGTGTGATCATCCTGACCGATTGGGACACCGAGGGTGGCCATCTCGCCCAGCGGCTCAAAGAGTACCTCGGTGCAGGCCCCTCCGGCCCGGACCTGGAGCACCGGAGGAAGCTCGCACGCGTGCTCCGTGGCGAGCTCGTCCACGTCGAGGGCCTGTACGGGTGGGCCTCGCGGACGGCCGGCAAGGCGCACCGGTCACTAACGCAATTGCTCGAGGCCGCCGAGGCGGAGATCGACGCCCTTACGGGATGACCTTCGTCTGCGTCCGTCGGGTCGGGCGTCGATTCCGGGCTCGCGACGGCCGGAACCGCTCCGCCCCCTTCCCCTTCCAGCGAAGTCCGCGCCCTTCGGTGCCGGCGCTCGTGAGACCCCGAAAGACCCGTCCCTTGTGGACGGGGGCCGCGACCCAGGCAATCTTCGGGTCGGCCAGGATCTCGGGGTGGCACGGGTCGACGAGGATCACTTCGAAAAACTTCTGCTTCCCGTCCTCCCCGACCCAGTACGAGTTGAGGACCTCGAGATTGGGATAGTGCTTCTGCGCCCGCTCTTCCGCGATGCGGCGGAGGCTCTTCGCGAGCGTCATCCGCAGAATCCCCTTGTGCTTCGGGCGGCGACCCGCAATGATCGCGCGCTTTCGCTGGCCCCCCCGCCGGACCCGGACCCGGACGACAATGTATCCGCCCTTCGCACGGTAGCCAACGGCGCGGGCCCGGTCGAGCCGCGTCGGGTGCTCGATGCGGGTGACGGTGTTCTCCCGCCGCCAATGCAGCAGCCGCTCGTGGCGGAGGTCCGCGCCTTCCTCGCCCAGCGTACGCTGGAACGATTCGGCCATGAATCGATAGGCGGAGGTAGGCATGGAACGCGGCGCGGGGGACCCGGGTCCCGATTATAAAGCTGCCTCTCAGGATACGCTCAGGAAGCGCCGTTCTTGGCGGTCGGAGCCCAGGGGAGTCGGGGCTCCGCCGGGCGGACGACCTTGGCGGTCGCGTGGCTCTCGGTCGCAATCGCCCGCTCGAGATGGCTCGAGATCTCCCGCACGAGGCGGTCCATGCGCGGTCGCTCTTCCGCCGGCACCTCCGTGGGGAACTCCCAGACCAGGGCCGCCCCTCCCGCCGTCGGATAGAGCCGGAACTCGAGCGCAGAGGCGGCCGGCGGGACCGCGGGGTTCATCCGGTCCAACCGGCCCTTCACGCGGCTCTCGCTCGATTCGGCGGCGTCGGTTCGTTCGACGGTGTAACCGAGGGTCCCGAGGTACTCGACCAGATACGTCGCGAACCGCTCGCGGCCGATGCCTCGGACTCGCAGCCAATCGCCGTTACTTTCGCCCATGTTCCTTCCGGTCCAGCGCGCGCCCGTAGCTCTTGAAGAGCCCGAGCATCATGCGCAACTCCGCTTCGGACGGGGTCGCGCGACCGAAAACGCGACGAAACAGGAGGATTAAACCCCGTCGTTTGTGCGTGGGGTATCCCGTACGGGCCAGAAGTTCTTCGAGCCGAGCGAAGAACAGCTCTTTTTCCGGCCCGTTCAGCTCCACCAGCTCGGGAGCGGGTGTCGTTTCCGGGTCGTCCGGCCCGCGGGCCCGGTGGACCGCGTAGAGGACGATTCCGACCGCGTGCGAAAGGTTGAGCGTCGGGAACTCGCGACGGGCGGGAATGTGCACGAGCAAGTCGCAGTGGTGGAGTTCCTCCCGAGACAGGCCGTTGTCCTCGGGCCCGAAGACGAGGGCGACCCGACCTTCGAGGGTGCGCACCATCTCCCCCAAACGCTCGGGGCTCACCGACCGACGGAGGTAGGTGTTCGACCGGCCCGTCGACAGGTCGGTCGTGCCGATCACGTAGTCCGCCTCCGCGACGCCCTCGGCGAACGTGGGAACGCGCGCCGCGGTACGGAGGAGCGTGAGCCCGCCCATCGCGCGGCGGCGGGCCTCGGTGCCAACCCGGGCCCGAGGGGCGACGAGCACGAGGCGGTCCGCGCCGAAGTTGCGGGCGAGGCGCGCGACGGCGCCCACGTTCCCATCTTCCTTGGGGCGAACGAGGACAACGTCGATGTGCCGGGTCATGCGGCCGAACCCTCGGCGAAGAGGCGGCGCACCATCCAGTCGGGGTCGAACGGGACGAGGTCCTCGTAGCCCTGACCGGTACCGACGAACAGAATCGGCTTCTTGGTGACGAACGTCGCGCTCAGCGCCGCGCCGCCCTTCGCATCCGCGTCGAGCTTCGTGAGGACGAGCCCGTCGATCCCGATCGCGGCGTCGAACAGTTTCGCCTGTTCGAGCACATCGTTGCCGCTCAGCGCGTCCCCGACGAAGAGGGTGAGCGAGGGGGCGACGACCCGGCGGATCTTCTTCGCCTCCTCGATGAGATTCTCGTTGGTGTGCTGGCGTCCCGCGGTGTCGACGAGCACGACGTCGACCCCCTTCGCGCGCGCGTGTTCCACGGCGTCGTACGCCACCGCGGCCGGGTCGCTTCCCTCCTGTTGCCGGACGACCCGGATACCGATGCGCTCCCCGTGCACGAGCAACTGCTCGATCGCCCCGGCCCGGAACGTGTCGCCGGCGGCGATGACGCTGGAGAGTCCCTGACGGCGGAGCCATCCCGCGAGCTTCGCGATCGTCGTGGTTTTGCCGGTGCCATTCACCCCCACGAAGAGCACGACGTACGGTTTGGGGGAGTGTTGGCGGACCGCCGACACAAGGTCGACCGGCGGTCGGGCCATGATCGTCCGGCACGACCGCTCGAGGCAGCTTCGGATCGCCCCCTCGGCATCCACCCCGAAGCGCAGCTTTCGCCCCGCGAGCTCTTTGCGAAGATCTCGGCGAAGTCGCTCGATGACGGGCACCGCCACGTCCGATTCGAGCATCACGATCTCGAGGTCGTCGAGCACATCGTCGATCGTGCCTTCCTTGAGCCGCTTGCCGAGCAACCCTTCCGTGAATACGCCCGTGTCCTCGGAGGTCGAAGGAGGAGCTTCCGGGGTGGGTGCGGGAGAGCCGGAGCGCGTCGGAGGGGAGGGCGGAGCTGGCGACGGGGCCGGTTCTTCGGAACGCCGGAGGCGCGCCTTAATCGCTGCCCACATCGGTCGACGCACCGCTCTCCCGGGCGGCGAGGTCGAGACGCTGGGAGAGGGCTTGGATGCGCTCGTCGATCGACGTCATCTGGCCTTCGAGATCCCGAAGCGCCTGCTCGATACGGACGATCCGTTCCGCGAGCAGCTCCGTCACCTTCGGCCGTTCCATCTCGACCACGATGCCCGAGCCGACCCCGATGAGGACCGCCGCGTCCCGGTCGACCGAGCCGCGGACGAACGTCTCTCCTCCGAGCGGCATCAGAAGCTCCGATGAGGGCGGCGTACGGTCGACCCCTTCGAGGCTCTCCCGCGCCCTCAGGTGGTCTTGGCGGGACGCGCTGAGGATCTGGTGCTGCTGCAGAAGCGCGTTCAGCTGGTTGCGGTACGCCTCGAGCCGGACCAGGTCCTCTTGGACCTGTTCCTCGGTCATCCGTGGCGATGAGGCGCTCATGCCCCGGGGACCTCGGCGACCGAGTCGATCCGGATTTGGTGGCGCTTGACGTGGTGGCAACCGCCGATTTCCGAGAGGGCCCACTCTCGCGCAATCTGGGCGCTCTCGGCGTCGTGCAACTTGGTGAACGGCTGCCAGTACCCCCGTCGGGCGTAGAATGAACCTTGGACCTTGAAGTGAGTCATCGGCGACGACCAGATGCGGCCGCGCCACCCGAGGGCTCCTTTTAAACCTAACCCAACCCGCAGCGCACCGGCCCGCGGCCCCCGCCGCTCCTCGCTCCGAGTCCCCGGCACCCCCCTTCAATGGGACGTCTCGTCTGTGCGGTGACCGTTCTCGAACTTGGCGCGCTCCCGGTGCCACCGCAATTGTCGCTCGAGGAGACCGCGATTCGAAGGGGAAACGGGCTCGTTCGCGGGTCGAGCGGGGCGGGATGGGCTTGGGGATGGAGACGGTATGGTTGGCAGGGAAGCAGCCGGAGGTTCCACCGGAGGGGCGACCTCCAAACGCCGCTGGGTCACGAGACGAGAGCCACGACGTTCCGCCATCGTTCCTCCACTTCTTCGTCAGTGAGACCCACGGTCGGCGAGAACAGCACCCGATTGCCCCACGCCAACCCGAAGCGGGAATACTCCTCGACCGCGATCGGCAGCACCACGCCGTCCGCGTGCGACTCTTCGGCCAGCGCCCCCACCGCGGAGCTCCAGACCTCCACGTCCGTGCCGGCCGGGGTCGCACGGAGGTGAGGGTCGAACCGGGTCAGCGTGTCCTGGACGCACGCCTCCCCCTCGGGGAGCACGACACAGGCGACGCGGCAACCGCGCTTCATCATGAAGAACGCTCCTAAGGCTCCCCGAGCTCCTTCGACGAGAGCGACCAGACGACCGGCGACCCCGAGCGGCAACCCTCCCGGGCCATCAAAACGCTCCAGCGAGAGGTAGGTCCTCGGGCCCCGGACCTCGACGGCGAGCTCGACTTCCGGCCGATCGAGGTCGACCGTGAGATCGCGGTCGGCGTACCGTTCGAGCACGGCCGCCCCCAAGTTACCCGCCAGCTGCTGGCTGGTGAACGGATGCTGTCCCGTTCGCCGTGCGCGCACCGCAAATCGGACCCCCGGTCGAAGGCTTGCTTCGGCCAGGTCGAGCAGCCGCGCGCGGATGACCGCAGGGTCGCTCGCTACCTCTTCCACCGGGCTCACCGAAGTTACCCCGAAGACGCGACGAACGAGACGGACTCCGGCGACGACATCGCCCGTCTCGACATAGAGGTGACCACGGTCGGACCGGATCCGGCCCGGGAGACCCTCGCGCACGAACTGGTCGAGGATGTTCCGCCGCAACGTGCTCTCAAACTCGCGTCGGACCGGTGGGGATTTGAGGGCGAGTTCCCCGTATCGAACCAGAAGCAACGCCGCCATCGCGAACGTTAAAACGAAGCGACCGCTAAAGCGCTTCTCGAGCGGGTGGGTTCGTGTCGGATTCGGATGCCCTCCCGTCGACCTCGGTCGACCCGTGGGACCCGTTCATCGACGCGATCGTGGGGGGACTTGCCGCTGCCGCTGAACGGTTGGGAGCGTCCCTCCCGACCGAGACGATCGTCGGGGGATTGAGCCTCGAGGAGGGCCCGGAGGGGGAAGTCGCCTTCCCGTGCCATCGGGTCGCTCAAGCCGCGAAGCGGGCTCCTCCCGAACTGGCCAGCGCCCTCGCCGCGGCGTTTCCCGCCTCCTCGCTCCTCCAGCAAGTGACGGCCGAAGGGGCCTACGTCAACTTCCGAGCCGACCCGGTGTCGCTGACCCGGACGACGCTCGACCTCGTGCTCGCCCGGGGCAACCGCTACGGGCACACGGAGCCAGCGGGGCCCCCCGTGGTCGTGGAGCATACGAGCGCGAACCCGACGGGGCCGTTTCATATCGGGCGGGTTCGCAACGGCATCATCGGCGACACGTTCGCCCGGATCCTCCGAGCGTCGGGCGCGCCGGTGACCACGCAGTACTACGTGGACGACATGGGCCGCCAGGCCGCGATGATCAGCTGGATCTGGTCGAAGCCATGGGAGGAGTGGCCGGAACCCGTCCGCCGCGCCATCGCCGGAGAAGAGTCGCCCGAGGAGAAACCGGACCGACACTGGGGACGGCCATATCCCGCTGTCAGCGCGTATCTCAAGGAGAACGAAGTCGCCCGGGAAGAGGTCGCCGTCCTGGTCCAGCAGCTCGAGTCCGGGTCCCCTCCGGCGGACCACCGGAAGCGGGCTCAGCTGATCTTGGACGGGATGCTCGAGTCCCTTGCGCGACTGCGGATCACCTTCGATGAGTTCGTCTGGGAGTCCGACTTTGTGCGGGATGGGTCGGTCGACCGGGTGATCGCCCGGCTCCGGTCCTGCCCCACCGCGCTGGAGGAAGAGAACGGGGCATGGGCGATCGATGCGAGCGCCCACGGGCTCCCGAAGGAGTCCACCCATCTCGTGTTCCAGCGAGGGAACGGAACCAGCCTCTACATCACGCGCGATATCGCCTATCATCTCGTCAAGTTCGCACGGTTCGCGCGAGTGATCGATGTCCTTGGCCAGGACCACCAGCTGCACGCGCGCAGTCTCGACGCTCTCCTCGCCGAGATCGGAGAATCCCGCCGACCGACCTATGTGATCTATCAGGACATCACCGTCCCGCAAGGGGGGCGAATGTCGACCCGCGGGGGTTCCGCGGTCTGGCTCGACCACCTCCTGGCCGAAGCGGTGGACCGCGCCCGTGCGGAGGTGCTCAAGCGGCGTGAGGACCTCAGCGAATCGGACGTCGAGCGGATCGCGGAAGCGGTCGCCACGGGAGCCATCCGCTATCATATCGTCCGGGCCGCGCCGGACAAGCCGGTCGTGTTCCGCTGGGAGGACGCGCTCTCCTTCGAGGGACGGAGCGGGCCGTTCCTCCAGTATTCGTACGCGCGAGCTTCGAGCGTCCTCCGCAAGGGCGACGCCGCCGCGCCGCCCTACCCGTACGAGGCCGAGCGGCTGTGCCATCCCGAGGAGGCCTCGCTCGTGCGGGTGCTCTCACGATTTCCCCGCACGGTCGCCTACGCCGCGCGAACCGGGCACGTCCATGCGGTGGCGGGCTACGCGCATGACCTCGCCGACCAGTTCAATCGGTTTTACCATGCGGTGCCGGTTCTGCATTCCGGCGAGGAGCGGGCCAGCCGGGTCGCCTTAGTGGCAGCCGCGCGACAGACGCTGGGTAACGCCCTCGACTTGCTCGGGGTGGTGCCTCTCGAGGCGATGTAAACCACCCTCATCGAAACCGACTTATCGGGGGATGGTCGTCGCTCGCCGAGGGGAATTATGGCATCGATTCGGGAGGACTTTGCGAAATTTATCGAGCGAGGGAACCTTGTCCAGCTGGCCATCGCCTTCGTGATGGGCGCCGCGTTTTCGGCCCTCGTCACCGCGCTCGTCGCCGACCTCATCACCCCGCTCATCGGGGTCGCCGGGAAGTTCAACTTCGCGGGATGGGTGTACCACCTGAACGGAAGCGAGTTCCAGCAGGGATTGTTCCTCAACGCGTTGATCAGCTTCGTGACCATCGCGATCGTCGTGTTCTTCTTGATCGCCCTCCCGTACCAGCGATATTCCGACCGCAAGGCGGCCAAGGCTCCCAAGGCGGCGGCCACGACCCGGGCCTGCCCCGAGTGTCTCTCCCAAATCCCGATCGGAGCGAAACGCTGCTCGTTCTGCACTTCGTCGGTGACCCCGGTCCCACCCGCGGCGCCGGCGGCCGGTAGCTAACCCGACCGCACCGGGTCCCGTCGTCCCGCTTCCGTGAACCCCTTCTCCCGAAGGCGGCAGGCGTCGCACGTACCGCACGGACGCCGGCCCCCCGCGTAGCAACTCCAGGTGAGGCTCCAAGGCACCCCGACGCGCTCCCCGAGGCGAACGATCTCGGCCTTCGAGAGGCGCAACAGCGGGGCCACGATGCGCACGCCGACCCCCTCTTCGACGCCGGCTTTGGTGGCGAGCCGGGCCAGCCGCTCGAACGCGCGGAAATATTCGGGTCGGCAGTCCGGGTAGCCCGAATAATCGATGGCGTTCGCCCCGAGGTAAATCGCCGCGAGACGGTGGCTCTCCGCGTACCCGAGGGCAATCGACAGGAGGATCGTGTTGCGGGCGGGGACGTACGTGGACGGAATCCGGCCCGTCGGACGCCGGCGGTTCGGCAGCGGGCGGCGCGCATCCGTGAGGGAGGATGCGAGGAGCGGCCCCAGAGGAAGACGGACGACGGTATGGCGGGCGACGCGGAAGTGGTGGGCGAGCGCCCGGGCGGAACGCACCTCCCGCGCGTGTCGCTGACCGTAGAGGACCGTCAAGGCGTGGACCGGGCCCGGTCGTCGGCTCGCGAGCGCGAGGCACGTGGCGGAATCCATTCCTCCGGAGAGTAGAACGAGACTTCCCGAGGGACGCCGGTGGGAGTGGGTCATGAGAGCCCCCCGGCGACCGCGAGCACCAGGGCGGCGATGGCGACGGCGCTCAGCATGCCCAGAAAGTTGGTCGAACCCTTCGACAGGCGCCCGTCGTTCTCGTACAGCTCACCTAGGACGGAGTCGACCTGGCAGGCGACGAATCCGGCCGCGGCCACCGTGGCCACGAAGAGGAAAGGGTTCGGAATCGGCGTCCGGAACGCCCAGAACAAAAGTAGGCCGACGACGGCGGTGGTGACCGCTCCCACGAACGCGAAGAGGTGTCCCAGGCTCGAGACCCCACCGTTCGTTCCCGGGGTCACCGGCTTTCCGGTCAGGATGCTTCGGGCGTGCCCGGAGAGCACTCCGAACTCACTGGCAAAGGTGTCCGATGCGCCGAACGCTAGCGCACACGCGAACAACAGGGGGATGGTCCGGCTACCGAGAACGCTCGGCGCGATCCCGCCGACCGCCGCAATGGCGGTGGGGAGGACGATGTGGGCGACCACGTTCGAGACGCCACGCTCGCCCATGCGCCCCTCCTGAAGTTGCTGCCGCTTCTTCTCGTCGAACCGGTATCGGGTCGCGAGGGCACTCGCCGCGACGAACAGGACGAGCAGCGCGAGGTAGGGAAACCCGACGAAAATGACGATCACGATGCCAAAGGCCGCCGCGACCGCGCCGGCGTACGGCGTTAAGGCCCGTCCGGCCACCGCGGCCAAGGCGAGCAAGGCGGTCGTCACGACGCCGATGACCGCATCCTCTCCCTGAAGCACAGCGTAACCCTCCGCGGGCGCCAGCGGGCGGCGGGTTTAACCCTTCCGAACGCGGCCCGCGCAAGGGACTTCAGCCCCGGGCCAAGACCCGGAGGATGGCGTTAGGGAACGAGCCCGCGTTCACGTCCGCACCGCCTCCACGTCGCAGCAGGTCGTGGTGGGGGTCGTCCTCGTGGCCCGGGGTCGTCACGACCGCCGTGAGAAGGCCCAGCTGGCGGCCGGCCTCCACGTCCAGCTCCCGGTCCCCTACGATGGCGCTCGTGGCAAAGTCGATGTTCCATTCGTCCCGAGCCTGCCGGAATAGGAGGGTCCCGGGCTTGCGGCACTCGCAGTGCGCCTCCGGAGCGTGGGGGCAGTAGTAGAAGGCGTCGACCTGAGCTCCGTACGGGTGCAGCAGCTCGTTCAGGCGAAGGTGGATCCGATCGACGTCGTCGCGCGTGTAAAACCCACGGTCAACCCCGGACTGGTTCGTCACGCAGATCACGAGATAGCCATGGGCGCGAGCGAGGGCGAGCGCGGCGCCGACACCGCGGAAGAGCTCGAGGCGACCGGCCTCTCGAAGGTAGTGAAGGTCCGGGTTCAGGGTGCCGTCGCGGTCGACGAAGAGCGCCCGACGCGGCCCCGCGACATCTCCTTCCTTTGCGGGGAGACCCGTCATCGACCAGCGGAGCCCCAGGACGGGATAAGCGTTCATCCTCGGCCCCGTTCGGTCCGGGGAGGTTGACCCTTGAACGAGCCCGAGCCGGACCACTACGCCGAACTCGACGCGGCTTGGGAGGGGTCGATTCAACCACTCCGATTGCGTTCGGGATCAATCGGGATACTGTTCTCTGCGGGCGTCGATTCATCGCTGCTCGCGTGGGAGCTGCATCTCCAGCCAAATCTCTCCCTCTGGACGATGGGAGGCGAGGGTAGCCCCGACCTCACCGCCGGCCGGACCGGGGCGCAGTTGCTCGGCTTGCCCTGGACGGGAATCGTGGTGGTACCGGACCGCGTTCGGTCGGCGCAGCGCCGTTTCGCTTCCGCGCTTCGGGGTCTATCGAACGTGTCGCGCGATGTGCTTCTTTCGCTCGCGTTGGCCATCGAGGGCGCGGCGCCGCCGCTGCTCATCTGCGGTCAGGGTGTGGACGAGCTGTTCCTCGGGTACGCCCACTACCGCCAGCTCACGGGTCCGGAGGCGGAGCTACGGTCGCGGGAAGACCTCAGCCGCCTGCATTCGGTCGACTGGCCTATGGCTCAGGCGGCCGCCAAGATCCTGGGCAAGGAGATCGTGGCGCCGTACCTTGCCCCCGCCTTCGAGCGGGCCGCGTGCCGGATCCCCATCGAGCTACGGCTTCCCGGAGACGCGCCGAAGCGGTACTTTCGGGAATGGGCGGAGAGCCGGGGTCTTCCCCTGGAACTCTCTCGCCGGCCGAAGAAGGCGCTTCAGTACGGGAGCGGGGTCGCGGCCCTCGCTCGGAAGCTCGAACGTTCCCAGCCCTAGAGGAACTCAGGCTTCGACCCGCGTCCCGGCCTCGCCCCGGAGCGCTCGGGCGAGCGAAGGAATGTCCGTGACGATGAAACGGCGTCCCCCACCCTCGAGGAACTCAAGGCCCGCCTCAATTTTCGGTGCCATCGAGCCCGACCCGAACTCTCCGCGTCGAAGGAATTCGGCGAGTTCTTGACGGGAGACCTCCGTCAGCCAGCGTTCGCCCCGCTTGCCGAACGACACGGCCGCGCCGGGGACGTCGGTGATCACCGCGAGGGTGTGGAGAGCGAGTTCGCGGGCCACGAGCGAGGCGGCGAGGTCCTTGTCGATGACGGCTTCGACTCCCTCGTACGACCCGTCGGACCGTCGCACGACGGGGATGCCTCCTCCGCCGGCGACCACCGGGATCCAGCTCGAACCCACGTTCGATTCGAGCAACGACCGTACCGCGGCGCCTTCGAGCCAGCGAATGGGGCGGGGGGATGGGACAATTCGGCGCCATCCGCCGCGCGCGCCGTCGTACTGCATCGCCCAGCCGTACTGCTTGCGCAGCAGTCGAGCTTCGTCCTCGGGGTAATATCGGCCGACCGGTTTGGAAGGATGGGCGAACGCGGGGTCATCGCTCGAGACCTCGGTGCGGCTGATGACCGTCAGGACGGAACGCCGAACGCCGCGACGGGCGAGCGCGGGAGTGAGCTCGGTCTGAAGAAGATAGCCGATCTGACCCTGGGTCTCGGCTCCCAAGACATCCATCGGGCGGGGCGGGATCTCGCGAGCGCCGAGCTCGTTCTGGCGGAGCAAGGCCCCGACCTGAGGGCCGTTGCCATGGGACAGCACGAGCGCATCGCCGGCCGCCGCGACCTCCGCGAGCACCGTGACGGCCTGGCGCATCTGACTGCGGGCCTCCTCCCAGGACCCGAGGCCTCCCGCGCGGTGGAGGGCATTCCCTCCGAGAGCGACCAAGATGCCGGCCATCGGTGCTCGGCTCCGGCATCCCGGCGCGGGATGAATAGCTCGGCGGTGGAGCCGGCTCGACGGCCGTTCTCGGCGCGCGTCCGGAATATACCTATATACCCAGCTTCCGCTCTCCGGGCGTGACAGACGAGGCGGAGTCCCTGTTCTGCCCCCTCGAGTTTCGCTACGGCCGCGATTCCGTCCGGGAGATCTTCTCCCGCGGCGCCCGATTGGAACGGGCGTTGAAGGTCGAGGCCGCGCTCGCCCTCTCCGAAGCCGAGCTCGCCATGATCCCGGCGGATGCCGCGGCTGCGATCGAGCAGGCGGCCACCCTTTCCCGAGTCTCCCTAGCGCGGGTCGACGAGCTTGAGCGCTCGCTGCGCCACGACGTCATGGCGATTACTCGCGCGCTGGCCGAGGCGGCGGGTCCGGCCGGGCGATGGGTGCATTTCGGGGCCACGAGCGCCGACATCACCGACACCGCTCTCGCGCTCGAGCTCAAGGAGAGCGTCGGGATCCTGCGGGACGACCTCACGCGACTCGCCCGTACGCTGACCGACCTCGCCCGCCAGCACCGGGCCACACCCGAGGTAGGGCGGACCCACGGGCAGCACGGAGTTCCGATTAGCTTCGGTTACAAGGTCGCGGTCGCGGCCGCGGAAGTAGCTCGCCACCGCGACCGCCTGGACGAGGTGCTTCCCCGGCTCGCCGTCGGCAAGATGGCGGGCGCCGTCGGCACGGGCGCCGGCTTCGGGGCACGGTCCGCGGCTCTCGAGAACCTCGTCATGAAACGGCTGGGCCTCACGGCGGACGAAGCTCCGACCCAGATCGTGGGACGTGACCGGATTGCCGAGTTCACGAACTTGCTCGCCCTGATCGCCGGCACGGCCGAACGCCTCGCGACCGAGGTCCGGAACCTTCAACGGACCGAGATCGCCGAGGTTGCCGAGCCGTTCGATGAAGCTCGGCAGGTCGGCAGTTCGACGATGGCCCAGAAGCGGAATCCCATGGTTTCGGAGAACGTCACGAGCCTGGCCCGACTCGTCCGTGCCTTGGCGCTCCCGCCGCTCGAGAATATGGTCCAGTGGCACGAACGGGACCTCGCGAACTCGGCCAACGAGCGGATCGTCCTGCCCCACGCGATCGTTCTGACCGACGATTATCTCACGAAGCTCTCGGACGTGTTTCGCGGATTGCGGGTGGATGCGGGCCGCATGGCGGAGGAGCTCGCTCGCTCCGCCGGCGGGTCGATGACCGAGAGCCTCATGCTGGCCCTCACCTCGAAGGGACTCGCGCGCTCCGACGCGCACGAGCTTCTCCGCACGCTCACCGCCGAGCCATCGAAGGGACCCCCTCTGGTCGAACGGGCCCAGTCGAACCCCGTCGTGCGGGCTCACCTTTCGCCATCGGAGATCGAGGAGCTTCTCGACCCTTCCGCCTACGTCCGTGCCGCGGCCGAGAAGACCGACCGGATCGTGGCGGAGCTCGACCGGAAGCTCGAGCGATGACCGAACCTCCTTGGCCGTGGACGGCTTCGGTCCGACTGCGCGTCGACGACCCAAGCGTTGCGGAGTGGCTGGAGCAGGCGCTTCGGCCCGAGGCGTCCCGGGAGGTTCCCCGAGCGCGCGCTGAGCTGAACCGCAGTGCGGGGGCCACCCTCGACCTATCGATCGCGGCGAAGGATTCGGGAGCGATGCGGGCGGCGCTCAACACCTACCTGGGCTGGATCCACCTTTCGCTTGCCACTGCCCAAGCCGCGCGTCGCTCCGGCTGACCTCGGCGTCGCGTCCCGCTGCCGAAGCGCTTATGTTGGGCGGTCGGTCACCCCGACGTGGCTCTTCCGGCGAAGCTCCAGAACGACATCCGCCAGTTCCAGCGACTCCAGCAGGAACTCGCGGCGGTTCAGCAGCAGCGACTTCAGGTCGACCTGAAGCTCCGTGAGGTATCGCACACGCTCGAGGAGCTGCAGGCGCTTCCCGAGGACATCGTCGTCTACCGCCCGATCGGGGGTCTGCTCGTCCGTGCCAAGAACCGCAAGGAGGTCGAGGACCTCCTGACGGAGGACAAGGAGACGTCGGAAGTGCGGCTCAAGGCGGTCGAGCGCCAGGAGAACCACCTCAAGGAGCGCTACACCGCGATGCAGACCGAACTGTCGAAGGCGCTCCAGGCCGCCGGGGCCGGTTCGCCTGCCCCGCCTCCCGCTTCCGACTCGGAAGGCGAGGGTTAGTACCGTCCTACGACTTCCGACGGACGAGCCGCTCCGCCACCTCGTGGAGCAGCGGCTTACCTCGAGCCGGAATGGTCCGGCTCCGATCGACGCACCGAAGCGCGACGCGGTAGAGCTCGTCGATCCGACGCTCCGAATACTCGAGGCTTCCGGTCTCTCGAATGACGTTGCGGGCGCGCTCCACGTCCTCCGGTATCGCCTGAGCGTTGCCGAGGACCCGCGCGAGCCGAGCGCGGTCGGCCTCCGAGCCGCGCTCCCACGCCTTCACCACGAGCAACGTCCGCTTTCCTTCCACGAGGTCGTTCGAGCTCTTCCCGGACTCCTCCGCCTCGAAGCCGGCGCCCATGATGTCGTCCCGGAGCTGGAAAGCGATGCCAATGTTCGTACCGAAGGTCTCGAGGTCCCCGAGCCGGGTCGGGGCACTTCCGCCGAGGAGAGCCCCAATCTTGAGCGGCGAAACGACGGTGTAGATCGCCGACTTAAAGCGATGCACGGCGAAGACGTCCTCCTCCTTCACGGTCCCCGGGTCGAGCGCGCCGCTCCGGATGTCGAGCAGCTGCCCGAACGCGGTGAAGCGGGTCATCCGTGAGTATTCCGAAAGGGCCGCCAACCGGGCGGCCGGGGAAGCGGGCGTCGACAGGATTGCTTCCACGGTGAACGGCTCTTCGAGGTCACCGAGGGTGATGCCGATACCGACCCCGTACTCCTCGCTGGAACCCTCGAGTCGTTCCCGGCGGTGCGCCTGCGCCAGCTCCCGGTGCACGGACGGACCCCCGCGCCGTTCCTCGGCGTGGTCGATGATGTCATCGTGGATCAGCATCCAGCTCTGGAAGTGCTCCACCGCGGCCGCGGCGGAGAGCGCCGGTCGAGGGTCGCGGCCGGTCGCGAGATAATATCCGGCTAGGACGAGAGTCGCTCGGAAGCGCTTGCCACCGCGCAGCGTGAATTCTCGGTTGACCTCGAGATACGGTCCGATCTCGCGGGGGACGCCCCGCTTCGCGCGACCGTACGAAGCCCGCAGTTCGCGCTCGAGGGACGACCGGAAGCGGGTGAGAGCGGCGAGGTCCACGGCACGTTCGTTTGGACGTCCATGCTATTTAACGGACCGGGCGTTCGCCGACGTGATGGCATCCCCAACGTTCATCGAGTTCTCGAGCGCGCTCGTCGAGGCCATGGGCCAGAAGCTGGACGCGGCCAAGCCGACCGCAGAGGGGCTCACGCTCCGGACCAGCGACGGTTTCCTCTACTCGTTCCTCGAAGACCCGAACGTCGTATCGCTGGACACGATCCGGCATCTGCTCGGCGACGAGGGGAACGTTCTCGTCCGACTCGTCGTGCTCACTCCGGGCCATCTCCCGCTCGCCTTCTCTCAGGAGATCATGAACCATGGCGGGACCCTGGTGGAAGGGTCCCGATTCGCCGAACTCGCACGACAGCTCGGTCTCGAGACCTACCTCGGGGAGGAGCCTCGACCCCCGCCCAAGGAAGCTCGTCGTCTGCTCCCGAGCGCCCAGCAACTGGACGGAATAGTCCACCGCGCCCGAACCTGGCTCGACTGGGGGGTCCCGGCGCTGGCGTTACGGTTCTATCGACACGCGGCCGACCTAAAGCCCGGGTTCCTTCCCGCGAAGGTCGGCATCGGCCGTTCGCTGCTCGGCCTCGGTCTCGTGGATGACGCAGAACGGGCGTTCGACGAGGTCCTCTCGGTGCGCCCGGCGGATGTCGAGGCACGTCTCGGGAAGGCCGCGGTCTTGGGGGCCCGCGCCCGTCCCAAGGAGGAAGTGGCAGCCTACCGCAAGCTCCTCGCCGAGGACGATTCGCGCAACGAGGTGCGGGCGCATCTGCTCGCGGCGCTCATCGAGGTCGGGGATTGGCCCGGAGCAAGGGTCGAGATTGAGGCGCTGCTTCGAAAGACCCCGGAGGAGCCTCAGCTAAGGTTCCTGCATTCGGAAGCGCTTCGGAGGATGGGCGAGAAGGACAAAGGGGAGGAGGAGCGACTTGAGGCTCGCCGGCTGGGTCTTACGTTCGATCGAGAGACAGCCCTGTGCCGACATCTTGGGTTGCCAGCCCCCGAACCGCCCGTGTCGCCGGAGTCAATCGTGTCGACGGAGGTTGCTCCACCGGCCGTCCCGCGTATGCGACCCCGCCGAGTTGCTCGGCCGAAGCGCTCATCGGGTGCCCGTTCGAAGAGGCGTACGAAATCGAGCCGACCCGGGAAGGGCTCAGCCCCGGCTTCGCGCGCCGCCCCCCGCAAACGTAAGTAGCCTCCACCCGGCTTGGGTGGCCATCGGGAGGGCCGATGCGCGTTGCCTCGGTGTTACCCAGCGCTACCGAGATTGTCCACGCGCTCGGGCACGGTGCAGAACTAGTCGCGCGGAGCGCTGAGTGCGACTACCCTGCGGAGGTGCGGCAACTCCCCGTCGTGATGCGACCGCGAACCCTCGACTCGGAGCGCCCTTCGAGTGAAATTGACGAGCGCGTCCGGGCAGCTCGGTCCCGAGGCGAAAGCCTCTATCATCTGGACGCTGACCTTCTCCGCTCGGTTCGACCGGACCTTCTGCTGACGCAGAACCTCTGTGGAGTCTGTTCCGTCACGGAAGAGGAGGTGCGCGACGCCTGCGCCCGTGCCGGCGTGCACCCGCGTGTGGTCTCGCTTGCGCCCACGAACCTCGAAGAGGTGTGGGACTCGCTCGGAACGGTCGCCGAGGCACTCGGGGACGCTCCGGCCGGGTGGAGACTCGCGAAGTCGATCCGGGCGCGGACTGCGCCGGGACCCGCGACCGGTCGCAACGTCACCGTGGTAGAGTGGCTCGACCCCCCGATCCTCGCCGGCCTGTGGACCCCCGACATTGTTCGAGCGGCCGGCGGCGATCCCGTCGGCCCCCGGTCGGGCGAACCCGGTGCCCGGTGCTCCTGGGATGACTTGGTCCGAGCCACCCCGGACCTTGTGGTGGTCAGCCCTTGCAGCTTCTCCGTCGCTCGAGCAGCTCGCGAGATCCACGAGAGCCGTGAACTTCGGGCGGCGCTCGCCCGGCTGCGGGCGCCTCTCGGCATTTACCTGGCAGACGAGGCGTATTTCAGCCGACCCGGCCCCCGCCTCGCCGACGGCGTGGCGTTGGTCCGCGCCATCCTCGCAGGAGCCTCCCCCACCGGCCCGATGCCGGTCGAAGTCCTCAATCGTTCCGGGATGGCCGAGGTGGGCCCGTGAGCGGTGGCCGCGGTCCGTACTACTACACCGTCTGGACCCCGGCCGCGCCCCCGCTCGCGACGCACCGGACCTCACGGACCGAGCTTGCGCACATCACCGTCGCCTTCGTAGTGCTGACGGCCTGCCTCGTGATCATCCTGAGTGGCCACAGTTTCCTCGAGAGCGGCACTCTGGCGAGCATCATCTCGCCCGTTCCCATTTATTGGTTCGTTATCGCGCTGGCTGCGGCGCTGACGGGCTTCATCGCGCACGAGATGGCCCACAAGTTCGTCGCTCGTCGACTTGGCTACTGGGCGGAGTTCCGCATGTGGCCGATGGGGCTCTTGCTCGCGCTGATTTCCTCAGCCGGGGGCCTTCTGTTCGCAGCTCCTGGGGCCACGATGGTTCAGGGCATGGACCCGCGGGACGTTCAAGGATGGGGCCAAACGGGAGTGGCCGGGCCGATCACGAACCTTCTGTTTGCGACCGTATTCTACGTGGGGTCGGTCGGGACGGTCCTTCTGCACTCGGGGCTGTTCGCCCCGCTCCTGTTCCTCGCCATGATCAACACGCTGTTCGCGACGTTCAACCTCCTGCCGTTCGGCCTGCTCGACGGTGCGAAAGTCTACCGTTGGGGCGTCGGTCGCTGGCTGGTCGTGTTCATCGTTTCCGCCGCGTTCTTTGGGTTGGCCTACATCGCATTCTATTCCTACGGGTCGCCGCTGTTGGCCTGGTGAGGCGCGAACCGTGAACCGTCCGAGGGTAGTCGAGCTCGGGCAGGGGCGCCAGATGCTGGACCTCGACTTCCGGGACACCGAGGGCTTGGTGGCCGCCTACCTGATCCCGGGGCCCGAGGGCTGGAGCTTGGTCGAGACTGGCCCCTCGACGTGCCGGGAATCCCTGTTAGCGTGCGTCGCCCACGCGGGAGTCGGTCCCGAGGAGGTTCGACGCGTGTTCGTGACGCATATCCACCTCGACCACGCGGGTGGCATGGGAGCCATTGTCGATGCCTTCCCGCGGGCGACATTCTACGCCCACGAGCTCGGCGTCCCGCACATGGTCGACCCGACGCGGCTCGTTGCCAGTGCTCGAAGAGCGTGGGGAGCCGCCACCTCGGACCAGCTCTGGGGGCCGATCCCGGCGGTCCCGGCCGGACGGATCGTGGGTCTACACGGTGGGGAGGTTTTCCCCGTAGACCATGGATCCTTCGAGGTCCTCGCGACTCCGGGGCACGCGCGACATCATCTCGCGTTCTTCGACACCGCCCTCCGGGGCATCTTTACGGGAGACGGCGCCGGAGTGCGGCTCGAGCACTCCTCGCACCTTCGACCCGCGGTTCCTCCGCCGGACCTCGACCTCGAGCAGTTGTTCTCGAGCATCGAGACGATGCGGCGGACGGACCCCCGTGTGGTCCTGTTCTCCCACTTCGGCCCCAGCCCCGACGGCGCCGAGGACCTCGCCCGCTATCGAACGGTCGTCGAACAGTGGCGGGACGTTGCGCTAGCGGCGGCCCGCGAACAGGCCGAACCGGACTACGTTGCCGGTCGATTGATGGAATACGATACGCAGGGCGGGACCGGCGCACTCCCGACCCTGGGGGAGTCGATCATCTCGAGCTACCGTCTCGCGGCTCAAGGGTTCCTGCGGTACTTCGAGACTCGCGGGTTCCTCCCCAAGGAACCGCAGTGAGCGTGCCCACTCCGCCCGAGCGCCGGACCGCGGCGGTGATGCTGGTTCTCGCGCGGGTCGTCTACGCCTTCAGCTGGTACAACGTCGGGGCCGTGCTTCCGCTGATCGGGAAGGGCCTGGACGCCAACACGGGTCAGCTCGGGGTCGTCCTAGGGGCGTTCCTCGTGGGTGCGGGGATCTTCCAAGTACCGGCGGGATTCATCGCCCTGCGCTGGGGCTACCGGACCACCTCGATATTCGCCCTGCTGCTGATGGGTTCGTTCTGTCTCGCGTCGGCCGCTTCTCCGGACTGGGCGGTGCTCGCGGTCCTCCGCTTTGGGGCTGGGGCGGGAGCGGCGTTTTTCTTCGCTCCCGCGCTCGGACTCGTCTCGTCGTACTACCCGGTCGGTTCGCGCGGCCCGATGATCGGCATCTACAACGCTGGGTTTGCGATCGGGGCAACTCTCGGGCTCTTCCTCGGGGCGCTGATCGGTGCCGTGCAGGGGTGGACCTGGGCCCTGGCGTACGGCGGGGTGGCGCTCCTTGTCATGGCGCTGGGGTCGGCGTTGTCTCTTCCACGACTTCCCCTTCAGGGTGTTCCCGCCACGTGGAAGGCCGCCTGGGCGGCCGGTCGCCCGACTCTCACATCTCGCAATCTCTGGGCGCTCGCGCTAGGGATGAGCGGGATGTGGGCGTCCTTCTACATCGCAGCGGGGTACTTCGTCCAGTTCGCGCACACTATCCACCCCACCTGGCCGGTCGTCGTCGCGGCCGGGATTCCGGCCGCGTTGCTCCTCGCGGAAGGATTCGGAGGGCCGATCGGCGGCTGGATAGCTGAGCGCGGACCCGACATGCGTCGGATCCTCGTGCTTTGGGCGCTCGCCGGGGGAGCTGGGCTCGCGGCTGTCCCGTTCGTGCCGCTGGTCGCCCTGTGGCCGTTGTTCATCTTTCTCGGCTTTGCGGAGGGGGTTCTCTTCGCGGTGCAGTACCTCATTCCGACGTACCTTCCGGAAGGGTACGGCAACAACACGGCGCTCGCGATCGGCTTCCTCAACTCGGTGCAACTGTTCTTCGGGAGTCTCTTCGCCGTGGCATTCGGGGTGATGGTCGGGGTGGTCGGCTACACCACCGGTTGGGTGTTCGCGGGAGCAGTACTCGTCGGGTTCCTACCCTTCCTTGGGTGGCTGGATCTCCGGAAGGCTGGCCCGGTGGCGGTGCCGCCGGCGCCGTCGCCTCGGTGACACTCCTTCCTCGACCTCGACGACGGTGACCAGGTTGGTCGGACGACCTTCGACGGGGTAGCCGGCGGTCAGCACGAACGGCCCCGTCGGCGGGAGGTCCGGCACCTTCAGGAGTTCGTGCGAGCGCTTGCGCAACGATTCCAGGTCGTCATGGGCCGCGGCGGGGAAGGACCGTACGGCGCGGACGAGCGCGAGATGCCGACGGACGGGTTCCGAATTCGAAAGGGCCAGAACCGGGCATGTGGGCCGGAGCGCGGCGATCAGCCGGGCCGTTCGGCCGGAGTGGGTCGGCGTAACGATCGCCCGAGCGCGAACGTTCTCAGCGAGGTCGACGGCGGCCCGTGCGACCGACAGCTCGGCGGAGCCCGGTCCCCCCGCTCGAACGAGGCCGCGTACGGGCTGCGGGTCGAAGCGAACTTCGGTGGCCCGGGCGATGCGGTCGAGCCACTGGACAGCCTCGAAGGGATACTGTCCGACGGCACTCTCCTCGCTCAGCATCACCGCGTCCGCACCATCGAGAACGGCGTTGGCCACGTCGGTGGCCTCGGCCCGGGTCGGCCGAGGCGACGTCAACATGCTGCGCAACATCTGGGTCGCGACGATCGAGAACCGGCCGGCACCGTTGGCCTTGCGGACGAGCACCTTCTGCTCGAGCGCGAGGCGTTCGAGCGGGACCTCGATCCCGAGGTCGCCCCGTGCCACCATGATCCCATCCGCCACACTCAGGATCCGCTCGATCGCGCGGAGGGCCTCGGCCCGCTCGATCTTGGCGATGATTCCGACCGCTTCCCCACCGGGATGGCTGTCCAGCCAGCGGCGGGTCACGAGGACGTCCGTTTCGTCCCTCACGAAGGAGAGTGCGATGAAATCGAAGCCTTCCTCGAGCGCGAGCTCAGCGTCGTGCTGGTCGCGCGGACCGAACGCCGAAGTGCGAAGGCGTGCTCGGGGGAGAAAGATTCCCGCGTGCGAGGAGACGACACCGCCGCTTACCACCCGAGTTTCGATAGCGGTCGGGCCCGCGCTCTCGACGCGCAACTGGACGTCTCCATCGCCGAGAAGCACGGGGTCGCCCCGTCGGGCCGCCCGCTCGAAGGAAGGGATCTCCACGAAAGTCCGGTAGCCGCTCCCGAGGGTCGGGTCTTGATCCAGCGTCCAGTGATCGCCGCGCGAAAGTCGGACGGACCCTCCTGCGATCTCGCCGATCCGCAGCTTGGGCCCTTGCACGTCCACCACGATGGCGAATTCGCGGTGGGCCCGGTGGCTCACTTCATGCATCCGCCGAAGCGTGGCGCGGTGTTCGTCGTCCGACCCGTGCGAAACATTGAGGCGGAACGCATCGGCACCCGACTCTAGGAGCATCAAAAGGCGGTCCGCGCGGTCGGTCGCGGGGCCTACCGTAGCGAGAATCTTGGTCCGTCGCATCGGTGTCGGAAGCGCCCGCTCCCTAAAACCATCCGGGGCGGGGGAGCCGTACGCCAACTATTCTTTTGTAGAGGACTCCGGTGGATACCTCAGCCCCGTGGTGTAGTGGCCAAGCATGCCGGCCTTTGGAGCCGGCGACAGCGGTTCGAATCCGCTCGGGGCTATGATACCCGTTCGGCTTGTTGGACCTTTATCTCGTTCGGGCCAATCGCACTAACGGTTCACCAACCACGATTTCCTCGAGGTCTTCGAGGATTGGGTGATTCACGCGCATTCGGAGTTCCCACGCGGACTCCCTATCGCGTGCGTACTCCGCGATACAGCTGCGTGCCAGCACGAGATGGCCCGCGTTGAAGACCAGCCGGCTGGTGGTCGAGGGGGTGCCCTTTCATCCTCATTTCTACTGAGCGGTATGGGAAGATGGCGACGGAGAGCGTTCCCCCGAAGCCAGAACCGGACGCAACCGGTCTCCGTTCCCTGCTCGCCGATGGACGGTTTGCTCTGTGGCTCGGCTCCCAGACTGCGTGCAACCTCGGCTACTCGGCATGGGCCATCTCCGTGCTGTGGCTCGCCTACCAGATCTCGGGCTCCCTGCTCCTTTCCGCGCTCGTGCTCTTCGTCCAATACGGTATCTATTCCCTGACGTCTATCGCGGGACCGTTCGCGGACCGGGCCCGGGACAAGCGCTCGGTGTTCCTCATCGTGCTCCCCCTACAGGCAGTCACGGCCGTACTCGTTGGTGTCTTCGCCACCTCCGGCTGGCTCTCGGAAGGGGTGCTTCTTGGTGCCGTGGCCATGATGTCACTGCTCCGACTTCTGGTGGACGACCACCAATACGGTCCCGCGAATCCTCGTCGGCACAGACAATCTGCTCCGGGCGAACGGGGTCCAGACAGCCTTCTTCGGCGCCGGCTCACTCGCCGGCTACGCTGCTGGGGCGGTTCTCCTGATTATCGTTGGCCCCGCGGGCGGAGCGTTTCTGCGCGCCGCAATGCTTGCGCTCTCCGTGGCCCTCCTCCTCCCGGTCGCTATCCCTTCGGTCCCCACTCGCGTCCGGAGACTCTTCGGATCTTTTGTAGAAGGCTGGTCCCTCCTATGGAAGCAGGCGGGGCGATCCCTTTTGAAAATCGGCTCCCTCTTCGCCGCGTGGGGGTTCTTCGTCGGTGCTCCCGCGCTGCTCATCACACTCTTTGCGAATCGCGAGTACGGCGCCTCAAGTTTCGATTACGGTCTCCTGTTCACCTCGTACATGGTCGGCGTGATTGTGAGCGGAATCGCGGTCGGCCGGACCAACCCTCGGCGATACATTGGGACATTCCTGATTCTTGCCATGGTCGCCGAAGGGGTAACGATCGTTCTTGCCGTCGTCACGCTCCCAATGCTTCTCCCCAGTACCGCGGTCTGGTTCCTAGTCGGACTCGCCTCCGGAGTTCCCTCGACGCTAGTGTATGCTTATTTCCAAGCAGTCGCGCCTCCCGAGGCGGTCGGAAGAATCGTCTCGGACCTCGAATTCTTCCCCTCCGCGACCGGTGCAATCGGGGCCGTCGTCTTGGGAGTGCTGGCCACGTCTTTTTCGCCCACGGCTATCGGCACCTACATGGGGATGGCGCTCGTCGTTGTAGGGGTCGTCGCCCTCGGTGTCCCGTCGGTCCGCCGCATGCGATTCTGACCACGAACGGAAGCTAAGGCAGGGGAGCTTTGGGCCCGCACAAACTCATAACACCCCGCACTCGGACCGCGAAGCGACTGGCCGCACCCTGACAACAAAATCCCCGAAGCTCGGCCCTGCGTCGAGCCTGTGGAGCCGCAGGTGCAGGGCGTGGAGTGCCATCACCTTTTGCTCGAGGATCGACCCCCATTTCGGGACTGTAGAGTGATAAGTTCTCTGTTCCTTAGTGCACGCGGGCGATTCTATGGTTGCTCAAGTCGGTCGCCGGGCGAGTCCGCCGCCCTTTACCACTTCGGTGGATATCTTGCTCTTCGACGATGTGGAAGAGCTCGACTTTGTCGGCCCCTGGGAGGTTTTCTCGGTTGCGAACCGTTTGAGTCCGGGATCGTTTCCAACCCGTCTCGTTTCCATCGGATCCGCTTCAATCGTTGCGCGGTACGGTCTCCGGGTCGGAGGGCTCGAGAATCTCTATGATCGGAACATACCTCGCGTGCTTGTCCTTCCGGGGGGACCGGGTCGTAAGACTGTCATGAGGGACCCGAAACTGCTCGAATACGTTCGAAGAATCCACGCCGAGGGTTCGTTGCTCACCTCGGTGTGCACAGGTGCGTTCGTGCTGGCCGAGGCCGGTTTGCTTCGAGGGAAATTAGCCACAACCCACTGGTCCGCGCGCGATGAACTGAGAGCGTATCCTGAGGTGACCGTGGCCGGCCGACGGTACGTGGACGAGGGGGACATTGTGACGTCCGCAGGGATCTCCGCTGGCATCGACGTATGCCTGCACTTGGTAGAGCGTTTCTCGGGCACGGCGGTCTCTCGGGAAGTCGCTCGTACAATGGAGTACGATCTTCGTTCCCCGTCTCGACGACCGAGGCGGGCCCTGACGTAGCGGTGCAATTACTTCTTCAAGTCCACCGGCGACGCAGCTGGTCGCGAGTGGGCGACCACGTCCCTGGAGCTCGGCCCCGAGTCGATGTGGTGAAGCCTGACGTGTAGGGCCCGGAAGGCGATCACCTTCTCTTCGGGGATCGCAGGGGTTCGAAGGGCAGGGAGGATTTCGAGCTAGGATTCTGGACCCTGTCACGGCGGATACCCCCTCCGGGCGCGCCCGGAGCCTTCATGCGTTTCAATCGACCAAAGTCCAATGATACACATTCGGCTTGGTTAATGGGGTAGTCTCGCTCGGGGCTATGATACCCATTTGGCTTGGCCAACGGGGTAGCCTCGCTTGGGGCCATGGTACCCATTCGGTTGAGTTTGCGAGTATCCATGCTCGGGGCTATGCGACTTCATTCTTCCTCAGAATTCGCACGCGACCAGATCAAGCCGACGGAGAGATTCTCCAAAAAGTTCACATATTAATCTCAATGGCGCGGACCAGACCTCGGCCGGCAAACTTGGGGCCCGACAGCGAACAAATCTTCAGATTCCGGACGGGGATCGCCAAACGGCCTTGGGGGAATTGCTCTGCGGGGTTCAAAAACCCGCAGAGCTCCGTGCTGACTCTGCTTCCTCGAGGGCGGGACGCGCGCCGACCTTGGAAAGGAACTCATCCGCCTGGTCGGTTAACGCGGTCGCCCGCGCGCGCTCTCCGGTACTCCGATAAGCACTTGCGAGCCAGACCAGCGTCTCGGCCCATTCATACTGCCATCCGATCCGCTTCCAGAGGCGAACCGACTCCTCGAGCGGGGCGACTGCGGAGGAGCCCCCGGCGCGGGCCATCCGCACCCATCCCTCCGCTCGAGCGCGGAACGCATGCCCCAGATCCTCCCCAAACTTTTCGGCAAGAGCCGTAAGTTCTCGAAGGCTCGTCTCGGCCTCGTCGAGGCTGCCGGCGTCCAGGAACGCCCGAACGATAAGGGAGAGGGCTTCGAAGAGGCCGATGGTGTCCATCGCGGGGGGTCCCGCCTTGTGGCAAAGGTCGCAGGCCGTACGGAGGTGATCGACCGCCGAAAGCGGCTTCTTTCGCCGGAGCGCGCATCGCGCGAGGGCAATCTGTGTCTGTTCGCTCTCCCCCCAGTCACCCCCCTCGACGAGAAGACGCTCCGCCTCCCAGAGGAGCTTCTCCGCCCGGTCGATCTCCCCCCGCGCGAGCGCCACTTCGGCGAGGACGGTGATGGCGAATGGCCGCTCGCGACGAGGATCGCCGGCGGCGAACGCACGGTGCTCGAGCGCAATACGCTCGGCGCGCTCGAGGTCTCCTAGCCGCCACTCAATATGGGTCAAGACCGTTCCCTTCACGAACATCTCGAGGCGCATGTCCTGCCCCCTCCGGGCGTACTCGATCGTGTCATCCGCCCTCCGTCGCGCGCCCCTTCCATCGCCGCGCATTTGGAGGAGCGCGATCGCCTGTAGCATCATCACGGTCGGCACCAGGGTCCGCACGTCCGCTCGCGTGGCCAGGTCGAGCGCAGTGTCGAGGTACTCCCAGACCTTCCCGCTCTCCTCCGTCGGTACGAC
>Ga0187781_10000135_pt1 | contig 49569 bp, 43 predicted proteins | sample 0715_SJ02_MP02_2_FD_132447 | JGI IMG/M metagenome (GOLD analysis project Ga0187781, IMG submission 132447) | Tropical peat soil microbial communities from peatlands in Department of Meta, Colombia - 0715_SJ02_MP02_20_MG | ecosystem: Environmental > Terrestrial > Soil > Wetlands > Peat | place...
ATGAATGGTCTGCCCGTTGAGGTGGATACAACGGTTTCGATATTATTTTCCCCATTCGGGAAGGAAAAGCCACCAGTTCCAATCGAGTAGCTCAGATCCTGGTAAACGGGGTTACCGGACAAGTTCCTTTTCAAGGTCAAGACTGGGAATGTTTGCTCTTTCGAGAGTAAGGTCTGAATCCCAATCGAGGGGTTCGCAGGAACGGGCATGGCTTCATTTGCACCATAGCGTCTCTTGTTCGTTCCTTGTCGGTACCGGGCTGCTCCCGAGAGTTGTTCCTGTAGGGTGCGCGCCACAAGTCACAGAAGGAAGTGGAGTTAGGGTTTGCTTTCGGGCGGTTTCCTCTCTGCGCAGAGCCGTTTAAGGCCGTTACGAATGTTTCTTTGCCTTTCTCGGAATAGACCCGTGGCATGTGCATGGCGATAAACAGCACTCCGGGAGACGCTGAAACCACGGACGATGTCCTCGACGCGCTGCCACTCTCTGAAGTCGCGCTCGATCCGCTCCCGCTCAGGATGCCCACAGACTGAACAGCAATGGAAGTGACGGCGCAGGTTCGTTGTCTTAGGTCTTTGCAGCATGAATTGGTCCCGGAGGCTGTCGTAACTCACATTCATTGGAGCCACTGGAGGAGCCGTCCGGAACCCTTGCAGGCCACGCACTTGCTTGGTCCTGACTGCCAGCAAGTGCTACAGCCGCATATCCTCGCCCCGCCGCAATGCCAGCACTCGTCTTCACTATCATTTCGCCTTAGATCTGTCCCAATGCGCGTGCCGTCCGGATGGCAACATGGGACGGCCCTGCTTGCAGCCAACACGCTCAAGGCAAGGGCTTTAATACTGATTTGAGCTGACTGTCCCACTGTCCCGCTCCTATGCCGTGGGACGGCGGGACACTTCAGGTATTTCCGCTGCCCACTTTTGCCGGTACCTCCCGGCTTGACTCTTGCTTATTCCTAGCTCCTCGGCAACATCTCGCACGCTCATATGCGCGGAGAACAGAGCTGCCGCTTGTTCGGCTTTAGCGTCCTCTAGCTCCCGCCACGTCCAAATTGCGCGACCATGCTGACCGCTCTCCATTCGCACCTCGCAAGGTCTTGCCGCGTTACCCAGCATGGAGCGTGTCTTCTCGAAGTGAACTTCGCACCGTAGGCCCTCGCTCGCATTGTAGTCTGTGGAGTGCTTGAGTGTGATAACGGTATCGAGCAAATCTTCACGGCGAGACGTTCCCCTTTGTGACTTATTCTTCCCTGCGTGATGCACGAAAAGCACGGATACTCCGCGACGTCGCAGCCCCAGAGCCCAGTTCTGTACCGGAAGCCAGTCTTCGCCCTCGTTCTCATTTCCGTATCGGCAAAGGGCCGAAAGATTATCGAGCACAAGTAAATCAATCCCAGCAAGGTGTGGCTCCAACTGCCGCTGCCCTTGAGCTGTCGCCAAATCCGGTATCGGACGTTCCTGGAAATCAGGCGTGATGATTCTCAGTGTTCCGGGCGCAGGCTCGCCTCCCTCGATTCCCGCAACTATCATCGCAAGCCGCTCTTGTAGCGTCTTGGCTGCCAACTCACCGTCCACGTAGAGCACTCGCCGCGACCGAGGCGCGCTCCAGCGCAGAAATCGTGCACCGCTTGAAACGGCGGCTGCGATCCCGAGCGCAAGATACGTTTTGCCCACGCCGCGATAGGAATAAAGCATCGCAAGGCCCTGCTCCGGCAGAATCGGGTCAAGCAGCATTTCACGCGGTTTGATTCGGCTTGCTAGTAGCTCTTCAACCGCAACGGCTCGCAGGATACTGGACGAGGAAGCGCCGCCTTGGAACGCTATCATGTGCGCGATGGCCGCTTCATGATCACAGCTGAGCGCGGCTTCCCGGATAGCCTCTCCCAGATAGGCTAGCCGTCGCAAATCCGCTTTCTCAGTGATGATTCGGCCGTAGTGCTCAAGGTTCATCACTCGTGGTAACCCGTCCGCAAGCTGTGAGAGATACGCGGCTCCTCCTGCGTTCTCAAGCTCACCGTGCCCGTTGAGGGTTTCCACCAGACTGATCGTATCAATAGGCTGACGGCCCTCCGCGAGGCGCATCATGCCGACGAAAATGAGTCGGTGCTGAGGAAGAAAGAAGTCGCCCGCATTCAACCTCTCGGCCACTCGGCTGAGCGCAGCATTGTCCAGCAAGACCGCACCGAGAACAGCGCGTTCGGCATCGAGATTCGAGGGCAGCGGTCGGTCAATCATCGCAGTTCCCTAGCGGGAATCGTGCCCTCAGCGATCAGTCGCTCGGTTTCTTCCGGACTTATACGGATCGCACGCCCCAGGCGCACAATTCCGATGCGCCTCTGCGCAATCCACGCTCTAACAGTAGATTCCTTAAGGCCCAATAACTCTGCAACTTGCCTGACTGTCAGTAACTTGCTCATGCCCCCTTACCTCGCCGCATGGATTTACATTAGTCCTTTCAAGTTGGGCCATCGTGGAAAGGAAATGTTCTGCGAGGAAAGTTCTACGTGCTAACCAGTCGAAATTGAATGCACTGCGTAGCTGTGGAGGAAAGAAGGAAAGAGCTAAAGGAAAGAGGGAAAGTCCGGGTCAGTCGCTTCGCCTGTCTTTCGCAAATAGCACGTCGATTCGGCTGCGGTATTTGGGTTCCTTATAGGCATCCCTCCACGACTTGAATCCCGCTTCCTGCCATTTGGCCGGAAGCCGCACGCTACTGCGGTCGAGTGTTTCGCACAGGTCACTTGCGTCTATGTCTCGATTCGACCTTACAATCGCCCTACGTTTCGCGACTTCCGGGTCATGGCTCTTGGATGAAATCGGTAGCTTGCGCGAATCCTTGTTGACCTTGATCGCTTGCTTTCCGAGTCTCGTCGCTTCGATCTCGTAGCGGTTTGATAGATCATCCTTGAGATCGAGCATTTTTCTCTCGAAGTATTCCAACACGCCGGGTGGCGCAGAGTTGGAAAGGCTCCACGCCCCCAACTGACGCCGAATGATCTGCTCGCCGTCGCTCAGTGCTGCGAATATCCGAGGACGCAGCTCTTCACGGACGAATTCCGGAGTGTTTGGCTCTCCGTCTGATTCCCATACTCCACGGCACACTTTATCAACCTCTTCGAGGAATTCGCGGAGCACGCTCGTGTCCTTATCCACTTCCTGCACACTAGAGCCCACGGGGAAGACCCCAAAAGTGGAATCCTGAAATCTGCGCTCGATCATCTCGCGCCGCATGCGCTGGATCGGCTCGCGCATTTCAAGCTCGAATAAATGCTGGTCGAAAGGCTTCATCGCCACCTCCCGCGTGGGTATCCCGGTTTTGCGAAGTGAGCGCGGCAGACAGGACGGGATGCTCCTGCTCTTCGGCTCGCGTAGCCTAGCCGCATGAGGATTCTATCATTTCGGGCTTGACTAATAAACCTAAACAGATTAGGATATATCAATGAATCGGACAGAGCTAAGGAAATTCACCAGTTGGCTCGGAAAGCGCAGTTACGCAGCCCGCGTCAAACGCCTTGGCATCGAGCGTATCCGCGAGATTGCGAGAGAGAACGGAACGAAGGGCGGCAGGCCGCCCAAGAAAGCGAGAAACAAGCGATGAGCATGGGAATTTTCCAGGTGCTTGTCCTACTTGGCATCGGTTGGCTCGGATGGATTGGAGCGAATGCAGTCCATCTCTTAGGCGAAATTCTCATTGAAATTCGGGGATTTAGAGGCAGCCCGAATGCGAAGAAAGGAGCCTAAAATGAGTCTCTACCGGCGCGGCGAAGTTTGGTGGTACAAGTTTTGGTTCAACGGGCAGCTAATCCGCGAGAGCTCAAAGAGCGACAGTAAGACGGTTGCGAAGGAAGCGGAGCGAGCGCGTCGCCGCGAATTGGAGCAAGCCTACAATCACATCCCGAAGCGCGAGAGGATGCCGCTATTCTCCCCTGCGGCAGAATTGTGGCTCGCGAGCAAAGCGGGCTTGGCGGAATCGAGCCGACTTCGCTATTCGGAGTGCATTGCCCACCTGAAAGAGGAATTTGGCAAGCGCCTAGTCTGCGACGTGGACGGGGACGATGTAGCGGAGTATCGGAGAAAACGTCTCGCGGCAGGCGTCACTAATCGCACCGTAAATTACGAGACGGGCGCACTTCGCGGCGTCTTGCGGCAGTACGGGCTTTGGGGCCCGATTGCGGACCGAGTAAAGGCGCTTCCCGAGCGCCACGATGTGGGCCGGGCCATTTCATCGGAAGACGAATCCAAAATTCTCGCCGCTGCCAGTGTGAGCCGCTCCCCGGCGCTTCTACCACTCGTTGTGATCTCGCTCGATAGCGGAATGCGCCTAGGCGAGACTCAGGCCCTTCGCCGCCGCGATCTGCGCTTGGAATGGGCCAACGGTTCAATCGTTCGGGGCGAAGTTGTGGTGCCAAAGAGCAAGACGGCTGCGGGCACGGGCCGCCTGATTCCGCTCTCGCGCCGTGTGTGCGCTTGTCTCTCACTGTGGCTCGAACGCTTCCCCGAAGCAGGGCCAGATAGCTTTCTTTTCCCCTACCACAAGGTGGGCCTGGCCGGGAATTCTCGCGTGCCAGTCCTTTACGGCGTGGATTTGAGGTGTCCGATGGGTTCGTGGCGCAAAGCATGGCGGCTGGCATGTAAAGCCGCCGGGGCGCGCTACAGACCCCACGATATGCGCCACACATTCATCTCGCGGCTTGCGGAGAATCCGAGCGTGAGCGAGCAGACGATTAAGGCTCTCGCCGGGCACGTCTCCCGACAAATGCTCGAACGCTACAGCCACATCCGCGCTGAGGCAAAACAGGCCGCGATACAGGCTCTCGGACAGGGTGCAATTGAGCCGATCTTCGAAGCGATAGGGCACAAAATCGGGCACACTGATACTAGCGGAGACACGACTGCGCAGCCTAACTCACTGAAAACAAATGGTGGGCCCGCCAGGATTCGAACCTGGGACCAACGGATTATGAGTCCGCTGCTCTAACCAGCTGAGCTACGGGCCCCACGTTGTGTAACGCCTTGATTTTATATGTATTTCGAAAAGTCGGGCAGAGAATTCGGATGCCCTGAAATGGTGCACTCGAGTGTTTTCGGATATGGCTTAAGAAGCTCTGTCGCCATCCTGCGGTGGCTAATTTTCAGCAAGCCGGCTTGCCGGCAATTGAGCGGAGGGCTCCGCACCGTTGCCCAGCACGAGGAAGGAAATTTCGGCCTGGCTCAGAAGACTCTTCAAGGGGGGATATTTTCGAAGTGCTTCCGCTGAGGTCACTACAACGGTGTCAACAGCCCCCGCATCAAGCGCCCGGAAAAGCGACGTCTCATCTCCGAGATCAATTTCACGAAAACGGATCCCGAGATCCTGGCCAGAAAGCAGTTCCTCCGCATCCTTGCGCATTACGCGAGACTTTTCCGGACTTAGCATGGGCAGCAGGATCATGATGCGGCCGGAGGTAGCGGCGGCGAGCTGTGCCGTCAAATTCAAGGCGCCTTTGGATGCAGCCGAGCCGTCAAATTGAGTGACCCACTGCGCGTGACGCGACAATCCCGTCTCGCCGAGAAGCAGGACGGGAATCGGGCTCAAGGCGAGCTCTTGCGCGGCGGAACCTACGCGGTGCCGTCCTCCGAACGACCAGCCAACTTTGCCCATCGCCACAAGATCCACATCGCCGGCGGCGGCCAACACTTCTGGAACCACGTTCCCCTTCACAGAACGGAATGACCACGAAACATGGACTCGGTTGGCTTCTTTCTCGAGCAGCGCGCGGGCATGTTCTGATTGGGCTTTCAATCTCCGCTCCATTAGATCTCTGCTCATGGGAGATTGCTCAGCGGAGTGGTAAAGGATTTCCTGGGCGAGCGGCGCCTCACCGATGCGCAGCAATTCGATGTCTTCAACTGCCACACCCGACAACTCGGCCTCCATGGCAGCCGCAAGATCGGCCGCAGCCCGGAGAGCAGCCCGGCTGCTGGGAGACGCGTCAAGCGCCACGAGAATTCTGCGGATGAGATGCGCAGCCGTCTGAGTCATGACGGCTCCTCCAGTTTCGCCCGCTGGCCGGCGGCGATGCGTATCTGCGCCAGCTCAAGCAGCCGAGATTCCACTTTGTGGTTCACCGTGCCGGGAGGGAAATTCCCGGAAGCATCCCGCTCGCCCGCCGGAACGCTCGTGAGGATTTCGATTCCCTCATCGATTGTGCCGACCGCGTAAATCCGGAATTTCCCATCGCGGGCGGCTTCCACAACATCCCGGCGCAACATCAAGTGGGGAATATTTGCGCGCGGGATGATAACTCCCTGGTCGCCGGTCAAGCCGCGGGCTTTGCATAGGTCGAAGAAGCCTTCGATCTTCTCGTTCACACCACCAATGGCTTGGATCTCTCCACGCTGGTTTACCGAACCAGTGACGGCCAGTGACTGCTTCGTAGGGAGGCCAGAGAGCGCCGAAAGCAGCGCGTGGAGTTCTGCCGAGGAAGCGCTGTCGCCCTCGACGGGGCCATACGATTGTTCGAAAACCAGGCTCGCGGAAAGTGAAAGGGGATGGTCCGCGGCGTAGCGCGCTCCCAGAAAGCCGGAGAGGATCAGCACGCCCTTCGAGTGGATAGGGCCGCTCAGCTCCACTTCCCGCTCGATATCGATCAACTCCCCTTTGCCAAGCCGCACGCGCGCGGTGATCCGGCTGGGGTGGCCGAATGCGAATTGGCCGAGTTCGAGAACGGAAAGCCCATTGACCTGACCGACTTTTTCGCCCTGCGTGTCGATCAGAATTGTGCCGCGAACCGTTTCTTCCAAGAGGCGGTCGCGCACGCGATCCGCGCGGTCGATTTGCGCTTCGATGGCCCGCTCGACTTCCTGCGCTCCGACGTCAGCCCGGCCTGCCGCACGCGCCCAGTAGTCAGCCTCGTGCAACAAATCGGTAAGAGCGCGGCGGCGGGCAAAAACCTTTTGCGAATCCCCCGCCAGGCGAGAGCACTGTTCGATGGTTCGGGCAACGCCTTCCCGCGTGAACGGAAGGAGTTTTTCCTCGCGGGCGATCGTCGCGATCCAACGCGCGTAAAGCAAATCGGTTTCCGGATTGCGCGGCATTTCGTCTTCAAAATCCGCTGCCACCTTGAAGAGCTCGTTGAATTCGGAATCGTAAGTGGAAAGCAGGTAATAAAGGGTGCGGTCACCGAGGAGGACAACTTTTACGTTCAGCGGAATGGGGGTGGGGTCCAGCGAAACCGTGCTGGCAAATCCCAGCATCTGCCCGAGAGGCTCGATGCGAATCTGTTGGGAGCGAAGCGCACGCTTGAGACCTTCCCAAACATAGGGCTGAAGAAGGACCTTGTAAGCATCCAGAATGAGGTAGCCGCCATTGGCGCGATGCAAAGCGCCCGGGCGAATGAGAGTGAAATCCGTCGAGAGCGCGCCCAAGTGAGCGATGTATTCGAACTGGCCAACCAGGTTCGGATACGTCGGGTTATCTTCGTAGACCACTGGCGCGCCTTGGGGGCCCCTGTGGTCAATGATCGGATTGACCTGGTAACGCCGGAGGAATGTCTCACCGCGCGGCTCAAACGGCGACGGAGCGCCTAAAAGCGCCGCGAGCGGGTTTTCAGGAGGAGCGATGAACTGATCCACATTCTGACGTATATCCGATTCCATGTTGTTCAAGAATTGAACAACCTCGGGCAATTCGACGTATTTCTTCCGCAATTCGTCAATCAGATGGCCGACGGCAAACATCACCACTTCCTGATTCAGTTCCCGGATTCTCTGCCGGCCTTCGTGTTCGAGTTTCGGGACGTCACGGAGAGCGGCGCGCAGCTTTTCCTGGAGGCTCGAGATTGCTCTTTCCAGATTTTGATGTTCGGATTCCGGCAGCTTATCGAACTCGTCCGGGCTCATCACTTCGCCATTGTGCATTGGCGCGAGCACAACGCCCGTCGGAGTTCTCAGGACGGCGATCCCTTTCGCTTCCGCTTCTTGCTGAAGGACTTCGAAGATTTTTTCCTGCCGCTCCTTCACCTCTTGCTCGATGACGTGCTTGCGGGCCTGATAATTTTCGCTCTCAAAGGCAGCCGGAATCGCGGACCGCAAGTGTTCCACCAGCCGCTCCATATCTTCCCGGAGCTGCACGCCGCGTCCCGGCGGGAGCTTCAAGGCGCAGGGATTTTCGGGACTTTTGAAATTGTTGACGTAGCACCAGTCGTCCGGCGTAGGCTCTGCCCCGGCCCTCTCTTTCAAAAGAGTTTGGGCGACACGGTGCTTCCCGATACCAGCTGGTCCCAACAGGAAAAGATTGAACCCGTAGCGCTGGATGCCGACGCCGAATTGGATGGCCTGCAGGGCGCGGGCCTGCCCCACGAATTCGGTGAGCACTTCCAACTCTTCGGTGTTCTTGAAGTCGAAATTTCGAGGATCGCAGGTCCGGTAAAGACAATCCGGCGGCAGCAGATTTGCTTCGGCCCCTTTGGGCATCGCGCCGTTTTCTCCTTGCGCCATCAGAACCGTACGGAACGAATCTTCTTGCGTCAACAATTTAGATTTCGGCGTCATGGATTGCAACCTCGCGATGGTGGCCACTCATCCTCGGAATTCAGTTCCTCCCAGCCTCGGAAGTTGCCTACTTGCTTCCGTGCTCAAGCCGCGAAAGTTCTCCCGACGGGTCCATTACTTCGACCGGTTGCGCGAATGACGCCTTTTCCAGAAACGAATGCAACGTGGCCTTCGCGGCTTCTGCTTCGGGGCCGAAACGGGCTGCGAGCGCAGCCCAGAATGCCTCCACTGGAAGCGCGCGTGTGATGTTTAGCCACATGAGCACCGCTGCTGTGGCCGCCAATCTCGGGCCCGCCAGGCGCCGGAATGGAAAGCGCAAAATCTGGCACGGCAATTCAGGCAGAATGATCTGCTCGTCGGCCAAAATCAGCGTTGTCAGGCGCGCGGAATCGAAGACGCGGTTCCGTTCCAGTTCGTGAGCGCCGTCATCAGAGACGATCAGAAGCGCATCCGGCTTCTCGATCCCGGTGAAGAGAATTTCTTCGGGGCTGAGAATGAGCTCCGACAGGGAAAAGCCCGTTCCTTGCGTAACCGGGTTGTCGTTTTTTTGAGTGGCGTGTAAGCCGGCGCGCATTCCGGCTGCGGCAAGCAGCGAAGCAGCGGTTTGCACGCGCTCTCCCGCCGTTCCGGCCAGCATAAGTCCGACCGGCCGATCCAGCGGAGAAGCAAACTCATTCCCGGCGATTGGCCTCGCCGGGGCGTCCGCGGCTCGCTGCTTGTACTGCGCCGCAAACGTCGGCCGCGCTTCCTCGCGCAGAATTCCAAGTTCGTAGCCGGCAGCGTCGGCAATATTTTTCAGTTGCGCTCCGGTGATTGGATTCCAGCGGGTCGCGTAGGCGGTGCACAATTCCAGGACTTCGACCACAGCAAGCCCCGGATGGGCGATGGCGCGAGCGATTGTTTCGGGGAGGTCCCGGTCCGTGGCCAGTTTGCGTGCCACAAACGACGCACGGCTGGCGATGAACAATTTGGCAAGATCAAGGGGCGGAGTGACATTTCCTGCCGGCGTGGTTGAAGTGATGAAGCCGAGCGGCGAGAAGGCTGAATTTTGCCCACCGGTCATGCCGAACAGAAAATTATTGTGCAACAACACCGTCATATCCGGATTCATCAGCGCGGCGTTCACCAAATGATTCAAGCCGATCATGGCGCCACCGTCGCCGATTAGGACAATGGGTTTCAATTGCCCCGCTCCGAGCGTTCCGTCGGCTAATGCAATGCCCGCGGCGAATGCGGGCGAACGTCCATGAGTCGTGTGGACCGTGTGAGGGGTGGAGAATTGCGCATCGGCCAGGCCTACGCAGCCGATGTCCGTGACGATCACAACATTCTGCGGGGGCAGTTGGAGGCGACCCAGCGCCTCTCCGAGCGCCCGCAACACCTGCCCGTGGCCGCAACCTTTGCAATAAGGCAGCCCTGGATCCGGCGTGAGATACGCATACGCCATCATGCGGCCTCCGCAACCACCATGATTTCGGCGGGCGTGATCATTCGTCCCAGCCCATTCACGCGGACCAGCCGATCCTTTTCCACAATTGACGCGAGCACCGAGGCGTAAAGGCCCGGCGAATTTTCCTCAACTACAACAACCCTCGAGCATCCTTGCGCGGCTCGACGGATCGCCTCCGTTGGAACGGGGAACAGCGTGAGGAGCTGCAAGAAGGAAACGCGCCGCCCGTCGCGGTTCAGCCGGCGGCACGCCGCGCGCGCAGCCCGCGCCGAAATCCCGTAACTCAAGACAAGAGTGCGGGCGTTAGCGGCGGGCTCTTCCTCGACGATGGCCATCTCTTCCGCACAGGCGGCGATCTTCGCCTGAAGATGCTTCAGCAGTTCGATCGCTTCCGGCACATTCTTTCGCAGCCGCCCGGCGCGGTCATGAAGCGAGCCCGTGGCCACCACGCGGTCCGGACTTCCGAGCGGCGAAAATGCCGGAGGCTCTTCCAGGCAATCGCACGCATAGGGAAGAAACTGACCGCGCACGCCGGTGAATGGCGCTCGATCGGCGACCGGCAGGCGCTGAAGCGCGGAAACTTCAACGCTTTCGAGTGTCATGCCCACTTCTTTGTCCGAAAGGAGCACAACGGGCGTGCGCAATCGCTCCGACCAGTGAAATGCGGCTTGCGCCAGCTCGTAGCATTGCCGCGCCGTCGCGGGGGCAAACACCGGCAGTGTGTAGCCCCCGGACGTGCAGAACTCCGCCAGCAGGACGTCGCCTTGTGCTCCCTGCGTGGCGCCGCCTGTGGAAGGTCCCAATCGCTGCACCTGGGCGATCACGACCGGCGTTTCCGTCATCACTGCGTATTGAACGGTTTCGATCATGAGGCACCAGCCGGGGCCGGATGTCGCCGTCATGGCCTTGTAGCCGCACATCGACGCACCTACACATTGCGCCAGTGCCGTGATTTCGTCAGGCGAGGCCAGAGCCAGCCCGTTGCGGGCGGGCAGTTCCTTCATCATCGTTTCGTAGATTTCACTCGAAGGAGTAATGGGATAGCCGCTGAAGAAACGGCAACCCGCATCCAGCGCTCCCTGCGCCAGCAGGCGATTGCCGGAGAGCAGTTCGCGGCGTGCTTCTCTCACCATCTCGCCGACCCGGGGCCCGGCGGAGCGGGCGGCGAAAGCTGCACGACTATGGGGTGCACCAGCTCTTGAAAGTCACCGAGCGGCACGCGGAAGCATTCGCCTTTCTTTCCGCTGAGCATCTTCGGACAAAACACGAGCGCTCGAAATTGCTGCAAGTTTTCATCCAGATAGACTGGCGCGCCCAAAGGGCTCTCGAAGGGGCCGGTGCGTCCCAGCTCGGTCACGGGGAAAATCGCGTCCAGTTCCGAGTCCAGCATCGGCTCCACGCGTGCTCCAGCCAAAGCTTGCGAGAAGCGAGCGGGACTTAATTCATACCCCTCCGGCACGATCACCGAAGCGGGCAGGCCATTCACACGAAAGAGCAGGATTCGCGCGTGATTTGGATTCCCGCAACTGCACTCGGTCTCTTTGCGAACGTCCTTAGGAAGAAATTGCCGCAGATGGTCGCGTAGCTCGTGTTGTAGGTTCATTTGGATGCCTCCCGGGTGCTACCCCCGAGCGCTCTTGCCGACACCCTGCCCGCACCCGAAATTGGCGGAAGCCGACTCCGAGTCCGCTGCCATCCTGTTCCCTGGGTTCGAGAGGTTTCTGTGATAACAATCACATCCGCCTGTGACCAATCTCTCTGTCGTTCGGTAATTCTGCTCAAGTGTGCGCTCGGAGAGAGGCTGCGGGCAGGGGGCTAATTGGGCTGGCTGCTATAATTTGGCGCTGTGAAAAGGCATCAAAAGCGGCAGGAGCGTTCTAGTTCGGCTATTCGAATCCTCCCTCTCCGTGGTCTGCCGGAAATTTTGTTCGGAGACAATCTCGCAGGGTTCATCGCGCGGGCGAGCCGTCGGCAGCGCCTTCGAGTGTCCGCAGGCGATGTGTTTGTGGTCGCGCAGAAAATCGTTTCGAAAGCGGAGGGGAGAATCGTCCGGCTCGATTCGATCGAGCCATCCGAGCGCGCAAAAATGTGGGCCGCACAATATGGGAAGGATGCGAGGGTGATCGAGCTGGTGCTGAAGGAAGCTGCGCGCATCGTCAAGATGGAGCGAGGCGTGATTATTGCTGAGACCCCGCACGGATTTGTCTGTGCGAATGCCGGGGTGGATAGTTCGAATACGCCCAAAGGAACCGCGGCCCTGCTGCCGGAGGATCCGGATCGCTCGGCGCGCAAACTTCAGGCTGGGCTCTCTAAGCATTTCGGTGTGCCCGTCGGCGTCATCATTTCAGACACGTTTGGACGGCCGTGGCGTGAGGGGCTTGTGAATGTCGCTCTTGGAGTGGCGGGCATCCCGCCTCTGATTGATTACCGCGGCCGGCGGGATGCAGGCGGAAAGATTATGCAAGCGACGATCATCGCACTGGCCGATGAGCTTGCCTCCGCTGCGGAACTCGTAATGGGGAAATTCGACCGAGTCCCGGTGGCGATCATTCAGGGGGTCGCCACTGTTAAGCGTAGCGGAAAAGGCCGTGAACTGATTCGTCCGGCTGAAAGAGACCTTTTTCGCTAGCGGCGGCCGGCGGATGGACAAACCGCAGCGGACCTCAGTAACATAAGTGCGAATCGAAACAGATTTTTGGCAGGCCTAAAAGGAATCGGGCAAACTATGCGACTCGTCACGTTCGAATCAGCGCCGAACCAGCGGCGCATCGGCGCGGTCACTCCCGACCAGCTAATTGTCGATTTGAATCTCGCCTGCGCGCTTCAATTGCGGGACGCTGAGAACGAGCCTGCATTTTACCGGCTCGCGGATGCGCTGGTGCCGGCGGAGATGCGCACGCTTTTTGAAGGCGGAGATCGGAGCCTCGATGCGGCTCGAAAAGCTCTGGCGCACGCGCAGAGACTGGGCCCGCACACCAAGGGCCCGTCGGGCGAGCAGATTTTCTACCCGGTGAAGTCGGCCAAGCTTCGCGCGCCGATTCAGCCGAAAAAATTCTTTCATACCGCCGGAAATTTTCGCGAGCATCACGAGGAGGCGCAAAAAGCAGGATTTTCGCACCCGGTCCTGCCGTGGATTGTTTTCTTTCAAAACGTTGACGCGATCATCGGGCCCGATGAGCCGGTGATTTATCCCGCTCACTTGACCCAGGAACTCGATTACGAACTGGAACTTTCGGTTGTGGTGAAAAAAGCCGGGAAACATTTCGATTCGCGCCAGGCCCAGGAGTACGTCGGCGGGTACGTGATATTCAACGACGTCACGGCGCGCGACATCCAGCGGAACGAAATGAAATCGGGCGTTTTCAGCTTCTGCAAAGGAATCGAGAGCTTTTGCCCGCTCGGTCCGTGGATTGTTACGGCGGATGAAATTCCCGACCCACATAATCTCGCGATGGAGTTGCGCGTAAACGGTGAGGCGCGGCAGCGCTCGCATTCGAGCAAAATGGCGGTGAAGATTCCCGAAATCCTGGCGCACTATTCGGCAATGGGCTATAGCGCGGGAGACGTCGTCTCGACCGGCACAGTGTCCGGCGTCGCGGCGTTCAGCGGAGATCCGAAGGCCTGGTATCTGAAACCCGGCGATGTGATGGAGTGCGAAATCGAAAAGATCGGGATTCTGCGCAATCCGGTTGTTTCCTGGGAAGACGTGTACGGCAAAAAGGCGCCCGCGGTGGGAGCTGCAACGCGATGAGTGACAGACACTCCAACGGGGTGTGGGTGAGTGAGTTGAATGCGCGCTCGGGCATTCGTCCGCCATTGCGCGTGGATCAGCCGATTCGTTTTTACGATACGACGCTGCGGGATGGCGAGCAGACAGTTGGCGTGGTGCTCGACCCGCACCAAAAACTCGAGATTGCGCAAAAGCTCGATGAGCTGGGAATTTCGCGGATCGAGGCGGGGTTTCCGCGCGTTTCGGCTGACGACGGGGAAGCTTTTCGTTTGATTCTCGGCGCAAAACTCAAAGCGGAAATCTGGGGATTCGGCCGCTGCGTTAAGGCGGATATCGACGAGCTGATTCGGCTGGGAGTGCGCGCGACGGTGCTCGAAATTTCTGCGAGCGACTTGAAGCTCCATGCCTATGGAATGACGCGTGAAGATGCGTTGCGCCGTGCCGCCGAAGCCATCGGCCACGCGCACAAAAACGGAATCCGCGTGGCATTTTTCCCGGTGGATGGCTCGCGCGCGGATCTGGGCTTCCTGAAGACGCTCTACCTGGCAGGCCGCGATGCCGGCGCCGAAGAGGCAGTCGTGGTCGATACAATCGGCGCGTGTACGCCGGAAGCGATCGAGTATCTGGTGGGAAGCGTCCGCGAGTGGCTGGGCAAGGAGATGCCGCTCCATTTTCACGGCCACAACGATTTTGGTTTGGCAACCGCCGGGGCGATCGCAGCCGTGCGCGCAGGAGCGAATTGGATTCAGGGGACCATCAACGGAATGGGGGAGCGCGCAGGCAATGGCGACCTGGGAGAAATCGCACTCGCGCTCAAGTGTCTCTATGACGTTCCGGTGGCGTTGCGCCTGGAAAAAATTCGCGAGGTTTCCCGGCTGGTGCAGCACGAGGCGCGGTACGAACTCGAACCCTGGAAGCCGGTGGTAGGCGAGAATCTTTTCACGCGCGAGAGCGGCGCGGTGGCGAGCCAGTTCCACATGCCCGAGGCGATTGAACCTTTCTCGGCGGATCTCGTACGTGCGGAGCGATCGATCGTGCTGGGAAAGAAGAGCGGGCTCGACAATATCATTCTCAAGAGCAGGGAACTCGGCCTGGAGATTCCGGAAGGGCAGCGAGGAGCCGTGCTGGCTGCGGTGAAAAACAAGAGCATCCAGAAGCGAGGCCTGGTGACCGACTCCGAGTTCCGGCAAATCGTGAGCGAACTCTGCCGGGCCTAGTTTGATCTGCGAAGACGTTGCATCTCACCAACGACTCCGGCAGGCGAAAAGCGAATCACCCCGCTTAATTCAATTGAGTTAAGATGAGCCGACGCGAATTCTCGGCATTCTTTCCACCCGGGGGGAGGGAAGCGCGATGGACCGCGAGTTCTTTTATTCCATCATGAACGGCGAGGGGACGCTCGACTACGAAATTTATTTGCGGACGAAGGCTCTCCTTTCCTGCCAAAAAGAGTTCAAAGAATTCTGCAATGCGGACGAATTGCAATTTCAGATCGTGCATCAAGTCGAAGAGTTGTGGATGAAGCTGATGGGCTACACGCTGCTCGACATCGACGAGTATATCCAAAAAGAAGAAACGAACCGCGTAATCACGCTGTTCAAGCGGGTGCACATCGCGCTGCGGCTGATGATCGAGCAACTCGCGCTTCTGGAAACGATGTCGCCCAAGGAATATCAGGAAATCCGGCTCCAGCTTGGAAACGGCAGCGGCCAGGAATCGCCGGGGTTTCGCACGCTGCTGCGGATGCACACACCGCTCTGGGAATCGTTCAAGGCGCACTATCTCGATAAGCACGGACTCACGATCGACAAAATCTACAATTCCGAATACAGCCACTCGGACGCGTACATGGTGGCCGAAGCATTTGCGGAATTCGACGAGCTCTTCCAGCGATTTCGCTACGTGCACCTCCAACTGATTATGCGCACGATCGGGCTCGGGGCTAAATCGCTCAAAGGCCGCTCGGTGGACCTATTGAACGAGGGACTGCGCGTGCGATTCTTCCCTGAGCTGTGGGAAATCCGCCACCAAATGACAGACCATTGGGGCGGCGAGTACGGCGTCGTGCGCGATTCGATCGGCGGCCACTGAGGCGAAGCGCGCCTACTTCCGGAAATGCGGCAAGACTGCTGAGCCGAAGAGCTCTGCCTGCTGCGTGCGATCATCCCCCCAAATTTCGAGCATGATGTGAGAGCATCCCGCCGCCCGGTATTGCTCGATGGCCTGAATGCAATCTTCCGGCGTGCCGGCGATGGGACAGACTTTTTTGAGCACTTCGTCGGAAACGGCTCGCGCGGCAGCTTTGCGCCCGCCTTTTTCCATGGCGTCCGCGATTGGCTGAATCTCCTCGGCTGAAAGTCCTGCCATCTGGAGCAGCACATCTGCGGAGGCGCGAATGTTTTGAACTTTATTGGCCAGGTACATCGCCGCCATTTCGCGCGCGCCTTCCCTGCCTTTGGCGCGATCCTTGTTCACGCTCCCGACAATCACGGAGCCCAGGTCCAAGTTCGCGGGATTTTTTCCCGCCTGCCGTGCGCCCTCGAGCATCATCTCTCGCGAGTACTTCACGAAGCCCGGCGTCGTAATGCTGGCCGTCAAAAGCCCGTCGGAGTGTGAACCCGCCAATTTTTGCAGGACCGGGCCTGTGGCTCCGATGTAAAGCGGGACCGGAGAGCGCGAAACGTGAGCGTCCGGGCGCAATGCCGGAATCTGCGCTGAAAATGCCTTGCCTTCGTAATTGAACTCGCCGCCTCCAAGCGCGCCGCGAATGATGTCGATGCTCTCCTTCATCACGGTTGCGGGGCTCGCGGATTTTCCCTTTTCGCCCTCGCCGATTTCCTTCATGAAGATTTTCGATGCGCCGAGGCCAAGCAAAAAGCGGCCATCGCCGGCCACGTCCTGCATCACGCGAGCCTCCATCGCGATTTGCACCGGATGACGCGTGTAGGGCGAGATGATTCCCCAGCCGACGGCAATTTTTTTCGTGGCCCGTGCAATCAACGCGGTGATAGCCGTCGATGAGCGCGCTTCCATCGAGTGTTTGCGCCACCAGGGGTATGCCTCCGCGAGCCAAAACGTGTCGAAGCCCGCGCGCTCGCACGCCTGGGCCATCGCAATCGTCTCTTCCACCGGCTCCATGCTGAGTTGCAAAACACCGATGCGGAACGGAACGCTCATTCGCCGTCCTTTTCTAGTTGTGTAAAACGCTTCAAGGATTCGTCCATGAGTGCTCCAGGCCTTTGATCAGAGCCCACATTGCTTTGTTCAAAGGCGTGGGCACGCCGTGCTTTTCTCCCCAATTCACGATCGCGCCGTTCATGAAGTCCACTTCGGTCTGGCGCCGCGCCAGCACGTCCTGCAACATGCTTGCTTTGTGCTTGCCCGGGGCGGAGGCGCCTTTTTGCACCAACTCGCGCGGGTCGCCGTGAAGCTTGATTCCTAGCGCATTCGCAACTGCCATGCCTTCGGTGATCAGGTCATTGAACAATTGGCCAGTTGCAGGGAATCGTGTCGCGGCTCCGTGGTGAAGCAATGTCAGAGCGCCAACCGGATTCGTCGAAGCATTGAAGATGAGCTTCGTCCACTGCGCCCCGCGAGCGTCTTCGAGTGCGACAACGCTAAGCCCTGCGCGATTCAGAAGATCGGCGAGTGTGCGCACTCGTTCCATCGGGGTCCCGGTCGGCTCGAACGGGCCGATCCAGGTGTCGCCCTTGATGTCGTAGCCCACGTGCCCCGGCTCGATCAGATGTCCTGCGGGGAAAGTGGTCCCGCGGATTACGCGGCGGACATGCTCGGCTAGGATTTCTTCATTGCCCACCCCATTCTGTACGGAGCAAACCGCGCTCGGCTCCGAAAAGAGACTTGCAGTCGCCGCAATCGCGCTGCGAGTGTGATTGCTTTTCGTAGCGACGATCCCGAAGTCGCAGACGGGAATTTCGGCAGCATTCGTGGTTGCTTTTACTGGCGCGGTAAAATCCGCAGCACCGGAAAGGCGAAGCCCGTGCCGGCGAATCGCTTCGACGTGCTCCCTCGCGACGTCGTAGGCATACACTTCGGCTTCGCCGTGCCGCGCGAGATGTGCGGCAAAGATGCTTCCTACGGCTCCGCAGCCGACGATGCAAATCTTCATCCCCGGTAACCTGGGCCTTTCGCTGCCGTTGAAGAATTTCCAGGGAATGTCGGCCAAGCGCTCTCCCTCTTTTTTGCCGATGCGGTAGGTGTCCTGCGTGTAGAGACACACGGTTCCATCGGCATCCACAACCTGGGGGTGAAAACTGAAGATCATGTTTTCGCGCAATTCGGCGCGGCTTTCCCCACCGATGGCCGGATATTCGATCATGGTCGTGCCGATCGAGTGCCCCGTGAGATGGCCGAGTCCGAATCCGCTGCGCTTGAAAACGGCTGCGGCGGCCTGATGAACAGCGCTTGCCAACTCGCCGTCGCGCATTTTTTGCCGCGCCGCCTCCAGCGCTTCGGGATACACTGCGGCCATCGCAGCCGTCCGTGAGCTTACTTTGCCGCGGATCAGAGGACGCGAAAACTCCACCCAGTAGCCTTCCGCTCCCGTGATTTCAAGCGAGTAAAGCAGCAAATCGTCCGCAGCCACGACCCGATGGCCGGGAACTTTAAAGTGAGCTTCGGCCTCGCCGTTCGTGCCGGAGAGGACGATGTTCATCATGCGCAGCCCTGCGCCGCGCGCAAAAAACCGCTCGACAGCGGGCGCCATAATTTCGGCCTCCGTTTTACCCGGTTCGTAGGCTTTGATGAGCGCCCAAAAGCCGTCAATGATGATGTCCATGCTGTCGCGCACGGCTGCCAGTTCTTCCTCGCTTTTCACAGCCCGCGCGGCATCGAAAGGAACGTCAAAGGGAACGAGTTCGTAGCTCCCTCCTGCCAGCGCGCGATAGTCCCGCACCGTCATAACGTAATTGAGGCCGTACACCCCGACGCGCTTCCACTGCTTTGCCTCCGCCTGCTCGCGCAGCCACAGGCCCGGCACATCGGCCCACACCTTCTCGTGCACCCACGGCTTCGACTTGTCGCCAATCCATCGCGCTTCCCGCGGGAATACGAGCACGGGCTCGCCTTCGAGCGGGATCAAAACGTACACAAAACGGTGAACGATTTCGAAATTCGAAACGTAGCGAACCGCGCCCTCAAATCCGGTGTACTCGCTCCCGCAAACAATCACCGCATCTACGTTTTCTGCCTGCATGGCGGCGCGGATATTACGGTAGCGCCGATCGACTTCGGCGTGCGACATGCCGGGTTGCGTTTGTAGTTTCGTGGGCACGCTCGACTCCTCAGGAGGCGCCGCAGATTTCCGCCGCTGCGAGCGCATAGATTTTCGTGATGGCAACGAGCGTTTGAATGGCGACTTTTTCGCCTTCTGCGTCGCGCTCGCCGCTCGAAGGCCCGTAATTCAGCGTTTCGATGCCGTAGCGAGTCATCACCGACGCGTCCGAGCTCCATTGCACGGTGGTGCGCCGCGGCGGACTGCCCATCACGCGCGTATGCGTAGCTTCGATCGTTTTCACGAGCTCGTGATTTTCGCTAATCTGCGCGCCCGGAACGGAGACATATGTTTCAAATTCCAGGCCATATTCCGGGAAACGCTTCTGCAAGTCGAGAAACAGCCCTTTGGCGGCGCGCCGGGCCTCTTGCAACGGCATCGTGGGCGGCACGCGCATATCGAGGCACAGGTCCGTTCGTTCCGGAGTGCGGCTCGCGCGCCATGGATGGCCGCCTCGAATGCAGCCGACGTTCACGATTCCCTTGTGCCCGGCGTATCCGGATTTGGCTTCCCACGTGGGAACCCATTCGTACACCGCGGCGAGGACGTCCTGCATGCGCCGAATCGAAGTGTCGCGCTGGCGATCCTGGCTGAACGCGGTGTGCACGTATAAACCATGCGTGGTAAGTCTCACCCACATGGAACCGTAATGGCCGAGGACCATCTGCATGTCAGTCGGTTCACCAAGAATGCACATATCCGGCGTGATTCCATGATTCACGAGGTAGTGCGTGCCCACTCCATAGCCGCGATATTCCTTGCCGACAAATTCATCGCCCCACTGGGATTTCTCGATTTCGCCCGCCACCGCCGCAACAAGCAGGCTCCCATCCAATTTCACGCCTGCGTGCTTGAGCGCCTTCACCGCGTGCGTGTAGCAAACGAGCGCGCCTTTCATGTTGTAAATCCCGAGGCCGTAAATCATGCCGTCTTTAATCACAGCTTTCGGCTTGTAACCGATCCCGGTGAGATACTCTTCGCGCCCGGTGTTGGATGTGTCCATGTGGCCGTTGAACATCAGGCTCTTTCCGTTCCCGCAGCCTTCCCAAAGACCCACCACGTTTGCCCGCTCCGGCTCGACTTCCTGCCACGTGACGGCGAGGCCGGCTGCTTCGAGCGCCGAGCGCATGTATTTCGCCATCTCCAGCTCTTCGCCGGTAGGGCTTTGAATATTCACCACGTCACAGGCCATCGAGACGATTTCGTCCTCGCGAACTCCGGAAAGAATCGCCTCGGCAAGATCCGGTTTCAGCAAACCATCATCTCCTCACTTCAGTGCCGAAAATCATCGGGATAGGAGCAGAGCTTCTCGCAACCATCCGCTGTGATCAGAAAATTGTCTTCGAGCCGCAAGCCGCCTCCGCCAGGCCAATAAATTCCCGGCTCAATGGCCAGAACCATTCCCTTTTTCATTTCGCCTGGCGCTGCTCGATGGCAATAGGGAGGTTCGTGCGCGCGCGCTCCCACTCCGTGACCCACGGGATGCGAAGGCTGGCCCGGATAACCTGCTACATCGATGCCATCGCGAATGACGCGATCGATTTCGCCGAGTTTTGCGCCGTCTCGAGCGGATTTAATCGCGCTGTGAAAGATGTGGAGCAACTGCTCGAGCAATTTGTTGTATTCCGGCGTCAACTTTCCTGGACAAAGATTTTTCGTCAAATCCGTCCAGTAGCCATCGGCACAGACCCAAATTTCTACGAGCGTCGGCTCATTCTGCTGGATGGGCCGGTGGCTCGTGGCTGTAAACGTGGCTATGCCTTTTCCGGACCACACGAGCGTGAAAGCCCGCGCCATCTCGACCTTGCCCTTGTAACCGACGCCCATCGCGTGGATGTGCCCCTCGATCATCGCCGCGACTTCACTCTCTTTCATTCCGGCGCGGATGTGGTCGCGCACGTAATCCATCCCGATGGCCGCAAGCTCATTGGCCAGCCGCATGCGCTCGATTTCCTGGTCCGTCTTGGTCATGCGCAACTCGGCGAGGAACGGTGCAGCGTCCACCACCGTTTTGACCGCTGGGCGGAACGCGTCGAAGTAACCCTGTGTGTAAAGCGTGGGCTCGCCCACCATGCGATCGCAAATCTGCGAAAGCTGCGAGAGTTCCACGCCGACGCGGCCGGTGAGGTTTCGTTCGCGCAGGACTTCCAGACACATCTCCAGGGAGCGGGCGGTGGGCGGGCGCGGATCGCTCGGATGGTAGAACCGGAAAAACCGGACGTCCTTGTTCCAGGCGGTTTTCTGCGCTTCGGCGAACTGCGGCTCCACAACAATGAGAGTCGGGTCGCCCTCGCGAGGGAAGATCGCAATGTCGTACCCCTTCATGGTCCAGTAGTTCGTGAGGTACAAGATGTTGTCGGGCGCGCGGACAACCAGCGCATCGAGATGGTCCGCCTCCATCTTTCGCCTCACGCGCTGCCACTTTTCCTGGTCCAGCGGGTACGGCATTGATTTCCCTCGAACGTCCTTCTTTGCAGGCTGAAAACTCAGCCGTGTTTTGCACTCCCTTTCGAACTTCGCGAATCCTCTGGCTTCCAATTCCAGGAGGCTTCCTTCCCTTTGATCAGGCGGTAAAGCGCCGTGTGGAGCGGCGCGCTCAGGCCGTGCCGCTCGGCTTCTCGCGCGATGGCGCCACCGAGGAAATCAACCTCGGTAGCCAGGTGATGTTGAACGTCGTAGAGCATCGAGGGCGGATGGTCCGTCTGCGCGCCGATCTTGTTCATTTCCCAGGGATCGTCGTGAAGTTCCACGCCGAGGCCGTGAGCGACCTGCCGGCCCTCTTCGATCAGCGCGTGCAGAAGATGCCCGAGGTCCGCGAACTCGCGTTCCGCAGCGAACTCAGCGCAATGAGGAAGCTCCGTGAGAGCCGAAACGGAATTTACGCTGGCATTAAAGATCAGCTTTGACCACTGGGCGGGCCGGGCATCTTCGAGCGCTTCCGCCTTCAGTCCGGAAGCCACGATCAGCTCGGCTGCATCCCTCACAAGCGAGAAAGGAGTGCCCGTGGGCTCGAACGGGCCGAGCCAGGTCTCGGTGTCCAATTCCATTTTCACCTCGGTGTCACCGCGCCGCGAGCCGCTCATGAACGTAGTGCCGCGCATCACGTAGCCCTTTGTGAGATCAGCAATCACTTCCTCGCACCCCAGGCCGTTCTGGGCCGAAAGCACGGCGCCATGAACAAACCGATCGGCGACCGGCCCAACGGCTTCGGCCGTCTGCGTGGCCTTGCTGCATACAATTCCCAGATCGCATTCGGGGATTTCTCCCGGGTTCGCCGACGCCCGAAGCCGTACGGAAAATTCATGCACGCCGCTTACGCGCAATCCGTGCTCATTCAGATCTCGTGCATGGTCGGCCCGCCGAACGAACGCATGAACTTCCGCGACTCGCGCCAAATGGGCGGCGTACAGGCTGCCAATTGCACCGCACCCGACGATGCAAACGCGTTTCGCCAAGCGTGCCCTAGTCCGCCGCGCGGCGGTGCTCCACATGGACTCCGGGCAATCCCCGGCCCTGCGAAGCTTGGCGGCTGGCCTGGAACAGGCTGTCGCCCGTGTTGTGCGAATCCCGGATCAGGACCCCGCTTGAATACATCGCGTCTTGCAGCGCGGCGCCAACCGCATGCAGCGGCGCAGCTCCGCCTTCGCCCATTCCTTTCGCGCCGTTGTAAGAAAAGGGTGACGGAGTTTCCATGTGGTTGTAGAGAAGGTCGGGCATGTTCATCGCCGTGATCGGGGTGTAATCGCTGAACGTCGAGGCCAGCAAGTTGCCGTCCGCATCGTAGGCAAGATTTTCCATGAGCGCAGCGCCAATTCCATGCGCGGTGGCGCCGTGAACCTGCCCTTCGACAATTCTCGGATTGATCGCCTTGCCGCAGTCGTCCACGCAAGCATACGCGAGGATTTTGGGTTGAAAAGTTTCCTGGTCGACTTCGATCACGGCGATGTGGACCTGTGCGGCGTAGGTGAGCGTCAGGTTGCCGTACTTCCGCTTGATGTCCGGTATCTGGAACGGCGCATGGTACACATGGCGGCAGTTCAGCGTGATGTCCCACAACTTTTCCGGCATCCCCGCGTTATTGAGATTCACGAGATTCGAGAGCGCCCAGTAATTCATGGATTTCTTGGTGCGTTTCGCGCGGACTTCCGGGCCTTGCTCGCCCACGCCAAACTCGATGTTCGCTTCCTTCGTTTTCAGCGCCCATGCAGCCAGGCGGCTGATCTCTTTGCGCAGCTTCATGGCAGCGCCGTGGATCGCGGAAAGGCCTGTGACAGCAAACTGGCTCGCATACGTCCCGGTGTGGCCGGTGTAGGCGTTATGCTCGGTGTCGAATCCCGGCTTCACGTGGACAAGATCCGGCGTGATGCCCAGTGCATCGGCCACCACTTGCGCGGCGGTCGTTTCGTGTCCCTGCCCCTGCGGCACGGAGCCCATGTTCACAACCACTTCGCCGTACGTATCCAGCTTGACGATTCCGACTTTTGATTGGCCTGAAAACGGGGCGTAAGGATTGATCAGCCGCGCCTGCCCGAAGTTGTTTGTGCCGGAATCGAGCGTCGAGCCGATTCCGATGCCGACCCAGCGGCCCTGTTTGCGAGCGGCTGCCTGCTTCTTTTTCCACTCGTCCCAGCCAATTGTCTTCTTCGCGAGCGCCAGCATGCCGGCGTAATCGCCCGAATCGTAAATGCAGCCATTCGGTGTGGTGTACGGCATCTCGTCCTTGCGGATGTAGTTGCGCATTCGCATCACGTCCGGCGGGATGCCCAGGGTGTGGCCGCAGATATCCACAATCCGCTCGATGAACCAGAGTTGTTGCATCCGCGAATAGCCGCGATTGGGGCCCACGGGGCATTTGTTCGTCACCACCTGGTTCATCTCGATGCGAACATTCTTCACTCGAATCGTTCCCGGCAGCACCTGCGCCCAGATGATGCACCCGAGCGGCTCGTAGCGCGGGAAGGCGCCGCAATCATCCACATGGCGCGAATCGATCGCGGTGATTGCACCGGTTTTGTCGAGCGCCACGCGCGTATCGAGGTATGTGCGCTCGTTTCCATGAGCGCTCGCCTGCATGTGTTCGGTGCGCGTTTCGGTCCATTTCACCGCGCGGCCGCCGGCCTTGCGCGAAGCGAGCGCGCAGATGGCCATGTAGGGATAGTTCGTGATTTTGATACCGAAGCTGCCTCCGATATCGAAACTTCGCATATGGATTTGATCGATGCGCACACCGAGCGCCGAAGAAAGAAACTGCGCTGCGAACGATGGGAAGGCATTGTTGGACCAGTATTCGATGCGGTCCACGCGCGAATCCCAGACGGCGATGACGGCGTTGTTTTCAAGCGGCGTGCTGGAAAAGCGGTGGAAATGGAGGCGATCGATTTGAATCACATGCGCCGCCTGCTTGAACGCCTTATCGATGTTGCCGTACTCGAACAGACCGTGCCAATTGCGATTCGTTCCCATCGCCGGGTGCAGCAGGCTCTTGTCGGTCAAGGCATCGTCCGAGGTCATGACCGGGGGCAATGCGTCGTACTCCACTTCAACAAGCTCGGCCGCATCTTCCGCCGCGAGCCGCGATTCGGCGACGATGGCGGCTACCGGCTCACCCTGAAACACCACTTTCTCGACCGCCATCGGATAGTCCGCAATTTTTTGACCCACATCCGGCCCGATTTCGATGAAGGGCTTGACGAGATCCTTTATCTCCGCGCCCGTGAGCGTGCATACCACTCCCGGAGCGGCTGCGGCGTTTGAGACATCCATGCACGCGATTTTCGCGTGAGCGTAAGGCGAGCGTACCAGGCGCAGGTGCAGCATTCCGGTCAGCTTCTCATCATCCACAAACAGACCTTTGCCGCGGACCAGACGCCCTTCTTCCTTCCTCTCGATTGGTTGGCCGACCCACTTGCCCGAAGGCGCCGCAGCGCCTCGGCGCTTTGCGGAAGTGGGCCCGGTCTTTTTGACTTTCGTTTTTGCCATAAGGGTGTGCGCCGATTAGCCGAGGGCTTTTTGCAGCCCGTCGATTAATTTCTGTATGTTTTTCTTGGCCAGAGGTTGCAGCATTCCCCCGGCAAGAGAGGTGACGCGGCCAACGACAATCGCCTGCCCGCTCCAATTCACCCTTGTCTGGCCGTCCACAATTTCTTCCAAACTGAATCCCGCTCGCAGCGTGGCTGACCCGCCCGGAACGTCTCCCTTCCCCTCATACGCCGCCCGGCGCGGGTGCTCTTCTTCCACGAGCGACAATTTCACGGCGGCGGTTCCACGAATGTGGGAGATGCCCACTTTCAATTTCACCAGGAAATTTTTCCCGTCCTGGATTTCGATGCTTTGATACTCGGGCAGCAGCGGGCAAAATCGGTTCGGATCCACCAGAAACGCGTAGACCTCCTCCAGCTTCTTATTCACGGTGAACGCATCCCCGAACTTGATTTCCATGGCCTACCTCTTGCTCATTTGCTCAGCCGCTGCGCGAATTGCTTTGAAAATGTTTTGATATCCGGTGCAACGGCAAACATTTCCCGCGATGCCCTTTCGAATTTGCTTTTCACTCGGTTTCGGTGTTCTTTCCAGGAGCTGAAGGGTCGAAAGCAGCAGCCCCGGAGTGCAGTAGCCGCACTGCAAGCCGTGGCACTTGGCAAACGCATCCTGCACGGGATGCAGCTCGCCGTTCTTCGAAAGTCCTTCGACGGTCGTGATTTCACCGCCGTCTGCCATCGGCGCAAAGAGTGTGCAGGATTTCACCGTGCGTCCGTTCAGAATCACCGTGCAGGCTCCGCAGTAAGTCGTGTCGCAGCCGATGTGCGTCCCGGTGAGATTCAGATCCTCGCGCAGAAAATCGACGAGCAGCGTCCGCGGCTCTACGCGCGCTTCGCGCATTTCGCCGTTGACGCGGACGCGCACGACCATCTTCTCCTCACCCGACATATTCGTGGCCTGCCTCGACGCGCTCACCGTGCGCTCGCCGCATCGCAATCACAAGCGAGCGCTTCACCAGCGCACCCACAAGCGCCCGTTTGTATTCGACCGACCCGCGCATGTCGGCCTGCGGCTCGGCGGCTGCCATGGCTGCTTCCGCGGTCGTTTGGATCGCTTTCGGCGTGACGCCCTTCCCGCGCAGCTCGGCTTCGGCTTGGGTCGCGCGGATCGCCGTCAGCCCCGCGCAGCCGAGGACGATGCGCACATCCTCGCAAACATTCTTATCTGCGAGCGTCAACTGCGCGCCCGCGCTCGCTGTCGGATAGACCGGCGCGCTTCGCTTGAAGGCGACATATGCTCCGCCACTGTTTGGAGGAGGAATCTGGACGGTAACGCCGGTTACGAGCTCATCGTGGCCGAGCACGGTCGTGTAGGCGTCCGTAATGAATTCCTCGAGAGCAATCGTGCGCTCTCCCTTCGGCCCGAAGCACTTGACCGTGGTCTCGAGCGTGCGCAGCACAGCGGGCCAATCACCGCTCGGATCCGCCTCCGCCAGCGATCCTCCGATCGTGCCCTGGTTGCGCACCTGCACATCGGCGATGCCTGCGGCACAGTCGTGAATGGAGGGAATCACCGCGGCGATATCCGAATGTTCGATATCCGTGTGCCGTGCCAGCGCGCCGAAATGAATTGCGCCGGCCGATTCCTCGATCTGCGAAATCCCCGGAATGTGATTCAGGTCCACGAGATCCGAGGGACGGCTCAAGCGCAGTTTCATCAGCGGGATAAGGCTCTGCCCGCCCGCGAGCGGCCTGGCATCGGCGCCCAAATCCGATAGGAGGCCGACGGCCTCCTTCAGCGAGCCTGCGCGATGGTAACGAAATGGATGCGAGTACACGGTCAGTTCCGTAAAAGCGCTGCTAAGTCGCGAATCGCCTGCATTCCCTGAAGCCAGCTGCGGGAATTTTTCTCGCGATGCGCGGCGATTGTAAAGCTAACTCCGCCCTCGTTCAACGGGTGGCCCCTCCGGCCGAGCGATCGCAAATCCCACAGCGACGCACAATAGCGCGAGAGTGAGGATTGCTGACCCCAGAATTGCGAGCAGCTTGGGTCCCCATCCGCGGTTGGCGGTTTCGAGTAGGACCCCGAGCGGGAACACGATCGCGCCAAGCACTAATCCCACCGAAAGCCGGATTTTCACGCCATCGGAAAAACTCACCAGGTGAAACACGGCGCCAAACAGAATCAGCAGCATGCTCAAGCCGATCCAGTGGCCGTGCGCATCCACTTGCCGCACGTACACGTAGCTCGCCGCAGCGAAATCTGCGAGAGCCGCTCGAGCTCCCGGAAGGTCGCGACCGCCTGCGAGAGCGAAGCCGCTGCCAAGAGACGACCCGAGCCGGTCAAGTGTCTGGTGCTCGATGAACACGGCGTAATAAAGTCCGTATCCCATGCCCCCGAGCGCGAGCGCCAGTCCGCTTGCGATCAGCAATTTTCTCGCCCCGCTCATGACGCAACCTCTTGCGCGGCATCGAGCCGCCCGGTGTATCTCACGATTCCCGTCAACATCCCCGCCAGCGCGATGACGACAAGCAATCCACCCACATCGGCAATACCCCCAGCCACGATGCCCAGGCGGAGCTCGAGCAAAACAAAAACCGGCAGAATCAGCGACCCAAGCAGCAGCACGGCCGCCCAAGTCTTCCGCCAGCGCTCACTCAAGAAAACGTAAGGCTGGAACAGCGCAACCAGAATGGCCAGAATCCCGAATTCGATGATGTGCGCGTGGGCAGCGATGTTCACAGCCTTGGCGCCTTGAAGCTGAGCGTAATCGCCCAGCGCCTGCGCGGTGTCTGCTGGTTGGCCTGAGGCTGCGCTCATTGCCATGGTTGTAATCAACGATTGGTCCATCGCCTCATTCGCGTAAAGGTGAAAGCCCGCGTAGTACGCGCCGTGGAGAAAACCGGCCAGGATGAGCAGCGTGCCACCGCAAAGCAAAGCCCGCGCGGGTCCGGCTGCGTGCGCCAGCAAATCGTCGCCGGCGCCATTTTTTTTCGGGCCTCGCCAATAACGCCAGAGACCCGCGAGCTCTCCCGCTGCCGCAACCATTACCAGAAAACCGCCCAGGTCCGCGAACACGCTGGCCCACCCGATCGCGCTAAACGGGCTCCCCGCCAAACCCACGTAGTGAATCAGGAACACGCACACCGGAAGCAGCGTGGACCCGAAAAGGAAAAGCGCTGCCAGCCGCTTTTTCGTTTCTTCGGCGAGCGCGACGCGTGGCTGGAGAAGCGCGAGAAGCAAGGCGATATAGCCGAATGCGATCATGTGCGCGTGCGCGTCCACCTTGGTTCCCCGGTTTTCCAGGAATCCTCCGGTATCCTGAAACGCTGCTGCGATTCCGGCTGCATCCCGCGCCGCCACCGCCTGGGTGGCCGCAAGCAGGCGAGCGTTGATTTGCGCAGCATTCTGGTGAAGGACGAACACCGCAAAAATATCCCCGAAGAGCATGCCCGCGAGAATGAGCGCCATTCCTCCGATCACAAGCATTCGCCGGGCGCCGAGCGGCGGAAACGACGCCGCTTGCGATTCGCCCTCCATCGGCCGGATTGTCTGGCTTGCCGAGCTCATCCTAATTGGGCGGCTGCCCGCTGGGCGCGGAAAGCCGGCATCACGCGCGTGGCGAACAGGTGCTGCGTCTTGATCGATTTCCAGTGCTCGAGCCCGCCGAAATTCGACACGATTGCAAGCTCGCCGATTCCGCCTTTCGCCTGCAGATTCTGAATCTGACGGATCACTTTTTCCGGCGTGCCGATGAACCCGATCTCCTGCTCGACGATCTCATCGTAAGTCAATTTGGTGAGCGATTCGAGTGCCCCGCTGGCATAAAACCCGTATCCTTTGGCGCGCAGCTCCGCCTTTTTAGCCTCGTCTTGCAGCGAATCGACCGGCGAAGCATTGAACGCCAGAAAATTGTGCAAAGCGGTTTCGACTTCTTTGCGAATTTGCTTTTCATCCTCATCGAGGTAAACCGGCCGGATGTAAACGATATTCGGCTGGTGTCCGTGCTCGGCGCAGGCCTTCTTATAGATTCCCAGGGGTTTTTCCAGCACACCCCACGGCAGAAGCGGCGGGACGAATATCCCCCACCCGCGCTCGCCCGCCATTTGATAAGTGATGTCGCTCGTCCCGCCGGTATAAAGCGGCGGGTACGGCTTCTGCACCGGCTGGGGAACGACGCTCAAGTCTTTTACGTTGTAAAACTTCCCGTGGTAGGAGAATTTGTCCTTCGTCCAGGCCAGCAGCAAAATTTCAATCGCTTCGTCGTATCGCGGCCGGCTTTCCTCCAGCGGCACGCAGGACGGCCCGAAGAGCCACGCATGCCCGCGCCCCAGGCCGCATTCGAGCCGTCCCTTCGTCAAGATGTCGGCTTCGGCAATCTGCCCGGCCAGCCGCATGGGATTTTCGAGCGGTAGTGTGAAGAGGGCGACGCGGAAGCGGATTCGGTCTGTTCGCTGCGCCACAGCGGAAAACAGCGCCAGCGGATTCGCCGAAATTGAAAATTTCTGGAAAAAGTGATGGTCAATCACGGAATACACGTCGAACCCGACCTGGTCGGCGTGCTCAATCTGCCGGAAGATTTCCCACGTCATCTCGGCGTAGGACTTGCCGGGAGGGGTCTGCATCTCCGCATAGATGCCGAATCGCATGGTTGCTCCTGCGTTACGGCTCTGAACAACCTGAGGAAAGCTCGCGCCCGTTGGGGGAGAGCTCTTGTACAAATTGTGACAGCCTGCTGCCCGGTCTAGAACGAAAATCGCGCAGCCAACTGAAGCTGCCGCGGATTGAACACCGCGCTCGGCGTGCCGTAGCTCGGGTTTGGTGAACCCTCGCGGAACAGGGCGGGCGCATCAAAGCAACCAGGTGCGCCTGGATCCGGGCCGCAGAAATCGGCCGCGCCGTAGTTGGTGTTGTAATAGTGCACGTTCACCGTGTTCATCAAATTGAAGGCTTCAAAGATCAAATCAAGTTTCAAGGCTTCGTGGATCGGGAACGTCCGCGACAGGCGGACATCCACGGTTTGCAGCGTGTCCCCGCGGAACGTGTTGCGCGGCTCGCCGCCCACTCGGTCGTTGTTCCCGAAGACGTCGCCGTTCGCGTCGAATCCCGCGTATTTCGTGAACCAGTTCGGCGACTGAAAGGTCAAAATCGTGCTGAAGGAAATGTCACGCAGGAGAACGTTCCAGTTCCTCGGGCTTGTAAATGTGGCGTTGCCGACGAATCGATGACGCACATCATCCGATGAATTGGCGCGTTCCTGTCGGAAGTCACCGCCGCTGCTGTCTTGCGGGATCAGCACGAAGCTCGGATTCGGCCCGTCATCAATGGAATGGGCATACGTGTAGCTGATTTGGAAGGAAAAATGGTGGGAGAGCCGCTTATTGAAATTGACCAGCAAGCCGTCGTACACCGAATCCCATTTTGATGTGGCCTCGAAGAAAACGCTGTACTGGTCATCACGAAATCCCGGGATAGCATCTACGTGCGGAGTGTTCGGAATGTGGAATCCCGCTGGATAGGGGCTGCATGCGGGAGGAGCCACGGGAAACCCGGACGCCGGAAAGTCCCAATACACATCCTTGCAGCTTGGCACTCCCTGCGAATTGAACACCTGAAACGTGTCGCTCGGGTCCGGCTGGTTCACGTTGTAAAAGCTTCCCAGATGCACGCCGCGAAGGTGGATGCCGGATATGCTCAGGACGGAGTCTCTGAATGGTTGGAATTCAACTGAAGCGCTCGCTTGAATTCCGTAGGGATTCTGGTGGTTCTTTACGAACCGCACGATCGTCGCGTCCTGGAGGAATCCGCAGCCCGCAAGTGTGCCGCCCGGACAGCCCAGATCCACACCGTCCGTGGTGTCCCCATTCGGATATTCTGCTGAATTCAGCAGTGCTCCCAGGGCCACGTTGGTGATGAATGGTGAGCTCGCAAATGTGAAGAGCCCCGTCCTGGCATTAAGCTCATCCTCGAATGGGCGGCCCGGATATTGCGATTGTCCGCCGCAGGAAGGCTCCTGGCACATGATCAATGGGGAGGGAATGATCCCGTGGAAGAGGCCGAATCCAGCCCGGAAAACGATGTTCCTCTCTGTCCCGATGTTGTAAGCGAGTCCGATCCGCGGATCGATGTTGTCCCATTGCGTGTTGAGCACGTTGGAAGGCCAAGTCTCAAATTCCCAGCGGAGACCGCCATTCAATGTCAGCTTCTGGTTGACCCGCCATTTGTCCTGGATATAGACGCCGTTATACGTGTGATCGAGCGTGGCGGATGATTGATCTCGGACGGCCTGGGATATTGGCCCCCCCTGGTAAACGGCCGTGCCACCCAACAGCGTCGGCTCCGTAAAGAGTGGGTTCGTCGTGGTGCTGAATCTTTGAAAGAAGATTACGAAGGGATCCGGGCAAAGAGCGCCGACACAATCGGGCGACCCTGCCGCCGCACCGTCGGTTCCAAGAAACGCAGGCAAGTTTGCGAAGTCTGCTTCAAATGGGTAAAAAAGAGGGAACGATTCGTACGTCCGCACCCAGTCGAAATTTCCACCGAAGCTGAGCGTGTGAGCGCCCATGGTGTGGGTCACGTTGTCCACGATCTCGAATCGGTTCTCGGTGTAAATATCCGGGTTGCCGCGGTTCACGCCAACCGCGAACTCGTTCGACACTTCCAGATGGGGCTGCGTCGAGACGACGGGAAAATCGAAATTGCGGTGCGCATACTGCATGCGCAATTCGTTGATCCAGCTCGGCGAAATCGTGGTCGAGAGCGATCCAGCGAGAGATTGATCGCGGATGTAGTTATTTTTGAACGCCGAGGGCAGGTCGAAGCCGTTATTCAGCGGCGACTGGTTGGTGAGCCGGCCATCGTTGATGAAATACCGAATGAACATGTAGTTCTTGCTATTGAAATTCTCATCGAGGCGGACAAAACCGTTGTCGAAGTTCGAAGTGCGCAGCACGAAGAGATTTTCGGGAGGGAGATGGAACACGTTGACCTTCACCGCGTTGATTGTGTTGGGAACCGAGCCGTCCATAGGCCCGATGTTGTTGAGCACAATCGAGTTGTAGAACGGAGCCTCGCCGCGCCGCTGCCCCTCATAATTGGCGAAGAAAAAAGTCTTGTCTTTCTTGACCGGCCCGCCGGCGGAAACGCCGAACTGGTTCTGGCGGAGAGTGTTGAAGCCCGGCGCCGCCAGTTCGCTCTTGGCATCGAAGGCGTCATTCCGGAAATATTCGTACGCGGCCCCGTGAAACGCGTTCGTCCCGCTCTTCGTGATAATGTTCACGATGCCCGCTGTCGCCCTGCCGTATTCCGTGGTGTAATCCGTGTTGATGACACGGAATTCCTGCACCGATTCCTGCGGCGGCGTCCCACGCTGTATTCCTGATGCGGTCGAAATGTCGTCGGCGCCATCCACCGCAATGAAATTGAAATGGATGTTCTGGCCGGCAAAGGAAAGCTTCGTCACCGGCTCGACGATCACATCCGTGCTTCCCGCGGTGGTGTCGCCGATCTGCACGCCGGGTGAGAGCAGCGCGAAATCGATGAACTCGCGCCCGTTCACAGGCAGATTCTGAATCTGGTTCTGCGTAATCACGTCGCTGATTTGCGTGCGCGTCGGCTCGGTGACCTCTGTGGTTGCCTGCACCACCACCTTCTCGCTCACTTGGCCAACCACGAGGCTGAAATTCAGAGTCGCGATCTGGCCCACCTGAAGGGTCACATCCTTTTCCTGCGATTGGAAGCCGGTGGCACTGGCTGTGACCTTGTAATCGCCAACGGGGATCGCTTGCAGGTCATACAGGCCCGAGGCGCCGGCGTCGGCGGTTCGGGTGAACCCCGTCGCTTTATTGACCGCGGCCACTTTTGCCGTTGTAATGGCACCCCCGCTAGGGTCAAGTACTTGGCCTTGCAAGGTGGCCGTAACAGCCTGCCCGTGGGCCGCACCAGTGAACGCGAGGGTAGCGAATACTAGTACTCCGAGCACAACTATCTTGAGTGTGTTCATAGGTTTCCCCCAGCGCGAGAGAGATGGCACCCCAACCCAAGAAAACTGAGTGGCGCTTTACAATAGCTGAGTCAGGATTGTCAAGGGAATTTGCGAGGGTCAATCGAGCAGTTGGTCTTTTCACATGTTCAACAGTTGATATGAGCCCGAAAACCCCGCGTCCGCACTTCCAGCAGCCTACGTCTGTCCGCATCGCTCACTTCAGCGGTGTTTGTTGCTGCCCATTGGGGAAGGCGCTACGATTCCAATGAGTCTGGCTTCGCTTGATCGTGCGCCTGACCATTGCTGTTATCTCCCGCGGGACCGCTCATGACTGCTGTCAATCGTGTTTCGGAATCGTCCAGATGTTGCGCGAGAAGTTTGGCGCACTCGTGCAGCTTGCGGCCAGCCAGCAGCTCGTACATTTGGTGATGGACGGGCCCCAGACCCTCGGGATCATCGTGAAGCCTGTCCACCAGCACCATGCCCATCCGCAACTCGCCGATGATCTTCTGATAAAAGGCTTCGAGGCGCCGGTTCCGATGAAAGCCAATCAGAAGCGTATGAAAATTCAGGTCGAAGCTGACCGCCCGGATCCAGTCCCGCGCTTTCACCATTTGCTCGTAGCCTTCGAGGGCCATTCGAAGATCGGACAAAATCTTAGCGTCTCCATGTCCCGCGGCCAGCACGCCGGGAATCTCCAGCAGACGGCGCACGTGGTAGATTTCCTTGACATCCATGGGCGAGAGCTGCGCCACCGTGATCCCGCGGTGGTTGGACCGCTTCAACAATCCTTCCGAGCACAGCACGCGCGTTGCTTCCCGCATCGTGTTTCGCGAGACACCCAGCGACGCGGCCAGATGCACTTCTTGCACGGCGGTTCCGGGGCGGAGTTCGCCATTCAGGATTCGTTGGCGCAAGATGGAGGCGGCCTGGTCGGCTACCGGGACGCGGCTGATTTGTGAAGGTTCCATATTGATTCCCAAGAGGATGGAGTGCCGTGAATCCGTGGGGAAAAATAACATACGCCGCAATGCATCTCAAGCTGACGGGGCGTGAGGAGCCGAGGCGGGTGTATCATTCGCCCTGCCGGATCATTCTGGGGGGCGGAAGCTCGTTTTCGGCATAGGGACTTAAACCTGCACAAATGATTGCCATCGTGGGTGGGACGGGACCGGAAGGAACCGGCTTGGCGCTCCGCTGGGCGCGCGCGGGAGAGGCGATCGTGATCGGGTCGCGCGACGCGCAACGCGCCCGCGACGTGGCGGCCGAACTTGCAAGAAAGGCAGGAGCGGGAGCCCGGCTTACCGGAGCAGCGAATCCCGATGCGGTCGCCTCGGCTGACATTGTTGTCGTCACCGTGCCCTTCTCGGGCCACGCGCCGATGCTGAAGTCATTGCGCTCCTCTTTCAACCCGGGCGCCGTTCTGATTGATACCACCGTGCCTCTCGCCGCCACAGTGGGCGGACAGCCCACGCGCACGATCGGCGTTTGGCAGGGCTCGGCAGCTCAGGAGGCCGCGGAGCTAGCTCCCGCAGGCGTAAGTGTTGCTGCCGCTTTTCAGAACATTTCGGCAGAGCTCCTGAATGGCGATGGACCTGTCGATTGTGATGTGATTGTTTGCGCCGACGACGAGCGCGCTCGTCAGGTCGCCTCAGACCTGGCGGGGAAGATCCCCGGAGCCCGCGCGATCAATGGAGGAAAGCTCGAAAACGCTCGCATCGTCGAGCAGCTCACGGCTCTCCTGATCTCCATCAACACAAAATACAAAATTCATCGCGCCGGATTGCGAATTACCGGCCTGCCGATTCCGGGGCCTTCGCACTAGCGCTCGCCGCGAAGACCTTATCTTTCCCATCGGCAATCGCGGTTGACTGTCGCAAGATTCCACGGTCTTCGGCCCACTTCGCCGTCGCCGAGCCTCGGCGCAGAAGACCCGCGACGCTTCGCACTTCATCCAATTCGTCGATGTCCAGCTCGATGCGGGCATTTCGTAGCACGCGAGCGCGCACGCCGCACCGCTCTGCTTCCGCCAGATGAAGGGCAAAGCTGTTCGGGCCAAAATGCGAGGGGAAAAGATTGGGCGGGTTGCGCAGAAGCGCGTTCGTCCCCGTGCCATCGCGCGAAGGGACGATCACGACTGCCGGCGCAGAATCCATTTTATCGAAAATGGCCTCGATGTCTTCGGCTTCTACGACCGGAATATCAATCGGCAGCCGGAGGAGAGAATTCACCCTCCAATGAGCGCAATAGCTAGAGGCAGCATCCACGGAGCTGCTCTCCGACACTTGGTGAGACTCTCGAATCGTTTCCCATCCGAAAGTTCGCGCCCATTCAAGAGCCACGGGTTCTTTGCTGATCACGAAGACGCGGTCAACACCGCGTACCCCGGCCACGGTTGAAAAAAAATCCCTTCACAGCGCTTCCGCCAGGGCGGCGCGGTCCGCCGGCGAAAAATGGGGAGCCAGCCGTTTTTTCGACTCGTGGAATTCCTTGACGGGGATCAGGATCGCATTCATGCGCCAGCCCCCGCCGCGCGCGGCGCGAAGCATTGCAGTACTTCCCGCGCGAGCGCCTCTTTTTCATCGGCGGTGTTCATCACTGTCGCGCAGATTTTTGTTTTCATTCCGAGAGACTCGATTTCGTCCCGTTGCCCGGCATCCGCGAGGTCCATTACGAAAATCCCGCAGCAATCCTGATAAATTCGCGCAACGCCGGCGGCCGACACATCATATCCGAGCTGCGCGAGCATCCGGTCCGAAGGTCCTTTCAGCGACTTTCCTCCAACAATCGGGCACACGGCGGCGACGGCGTCCCTCCTGGCGCGTAAGGCGGCCCGCACTCCCGGAACCGCCAGGATCGGGCCGATGCTGATCAAGGGATTGCTCGGACACAAAATAATTCCGCGAGCTGCGCGAATCGCTTCCAGCACTCCCGGCGCCGGGACGGCTTTCTCGATGCCCTCGAATATAATTCCGCGAACTTCCGGCTGGGCTCGCCGCTGAACCAGGTATTCCTGAAAATGCATCCGCCCTTCGGCGGTCTCCATCATGGTGGGAACGGGCTGCTCGCACATGGGCAGAATCCGGGCCCGGACGTCGAGCGCCCGCCGGATCGATTCCGCTGCCGCGGTCAAAGTTTTTCCCTCGGCGAGCAGGGCTGTGCGATGGATGTGAGTTGCCAGATCCCGATCGCCCAGATGAAACCAATCCGCCCGTCCATACCGCCCGAGTTGTTCCAGTGTGTGGAACGTATCTTCGCGGAATCCCCAGCCGGTTTCCGGATTCACTTCACCGGCCAATGTGTACGTCACGATATCGAGATCGGGCGAAATATGCAGGCCGTGCATCACGATGTCGTCGCCAGTGTTCACGACAATCGTGAGCTCGCCCGGATCCATCACGCGGCTGATCCCCAGCAGGAGCTTGGAAGCTCCGACCCCGCCCGCCAAGGCCACGATTTCCATCAGTAGCCGACTCCCGCCGCTCGAGTGTGGCTTGCCGAAAGGACTGGCATGCGCTCGATCGGCAAGCGTTCCTCGCCATCGGGTTGCTCGAAAATCTTGCGGATTCGATACGTCGTGGTGCGTTCGGCCGGGGTCCGGCCGATGGAGCGGATGAGCGCGCGAAACTCTCCGGGAGACAAATACTCACCGAAGTTCGCGCCTGCCGATTTTGAAATGCTCTCCTCCATCAGCGTCCCGCCAAAATCGTTGGCGCCCGCTTCGAGACATGCGAGCGCGCCCTCGAATCCCAATTTCACCCAGGAAACTTGAATGTTCGGAAAGTGGCGGTTCAACATCAAGCGCGCCAGCGCATGCACCAGTAGGTGCTCCCGCGGTGTGCTTCCCGCTCGGGCGTGGCCCGTCTGATAGAGCCGCGTCTTCGAGTGAATGAAGCCAAGCGGCACGAATTCGGTGAAGCCCTTCGTATCTTTTTGAATCTCACGCAGCAGAAGCAGGTGCCTCACCCAGTGTTCCGGCCGTTCAGTGTGGCCGTACATCATGGTCGACGTGGTGGGAATCCCAAGGGAGTGCGCCGTCCGAATGACTTCGACCCATTGCCGCACTTTGAGTTTGTTGGGGCTCAGCGTGCGGCGCACTTCGTCATCCAGGATTTCGGCTGCGGTTCCGGGACTGCTCCCGAGGCCCGCCTCTTGCAAACGGAGCAGGTATTCACGCAACGCCATTCCCGTTTTCTCCACGCCATACATAATTTCCATCGGCGAGTACGCATGAATGTGCAATCCGGGCAGCCGCGACTTGATGGCTCGTAACAATTCCGCGTAGTAGCTGCCGTCGAGATCGGCAGGAAGCCCCCCCTGAATGCACACTTCCGTTGCCCCACGCTCCACCGCCTCCACCGATTTCGCCACCAGCGTTTCGGTTGAATGGAAGTACGCCTCCGGAGAATTCGGGCCGCGGCTGAACCCGCAGAAAGCACAGCCCACGATGCAAACATTTGTGAAGTTGAGATTGCGATTCACCACGTAGGTGATGAGATCGCCCACACTCTGCCGGCGAAGTTCATCCGCCACTTTGATCACCGCCAGCAGGTCCGGGCCATCGGCCTCGGCCACAAGCATTCCTTCGCCGAAATCGAGGTCCTCTCCCGCGAGAGATTTCTCCAGAACACGCGAAATCTCCGGACGAGCGTCCGCAAGTGCCTGCACCCAGGTGGCTTCCCGCCAGCGCGGCTCCATCGCCTTCAGCATATGGGTCCCTCCGCCCGGGCATAGCCGTCATCGGCTTGAATTTTCGCGAGCGGACCCCGCAGCCGCGCGCCCACGAATTCCGGCCGGGCAGAAAATTCCGGATAAATCGCCAGCCGCTCACGCAGAGTGAAACCCGCGGCAACCATTCTCGCGGCCAGCGCGGGGATTTGCGGCCAGGCAGCCTCGGGATTGATGAAGTCCTTGGTCACCGGCGAAATCCCTCCCCAATCGTTGATTCCGGCATCGAGCAACCGCGGAAATTCTTCGGAGACCAGGTTGGGCGGAGATTGGAGATTCATCTCCGGCCCCAGGATCAGCCGCGCAAGAGCCAACGTCGTCAGCAGCTCCTCCATCGACGGCTCAATGCTCGCAGCCATGCGCGTTCCGGCCTTGGCCCGGAACGGCTGCACGATCACCTCTTGAATGTGGCCATATTCTTGGTGCATCTCACGGATTGCGAAAAGTGAATCCAGACGTTCTTCGAATGTCTCCCCGATCCCCACGAGGATTCCCGTTGTGAATGCGATTTTCAGCTCGCCTGCATCCCGGATTGTCTTCCATCGCGCAGCCGGGAGTTTGTCGGGCGCCCGCCAGTGCGCCGCGCCAGCCGCCAGCAACCGCGTGCTGGTGGTTTCGAGCATCAGCCCCAGGCTGACGTTCGATTCTTTCAGCCGGCGCAGATCCGCCTCTCCCATGACGCCAGGATTCGAGTGAGGCAGCAGCCCAGCTTCTCTCAGGACAAGCTCCGACATCTCGGCAAGATACTCGAGCGTCGTCTCGCATCCGAATCGGCGCAAAAAAAACCGTGCCTCCGGGAAAATCCGCTCCGGCTGATCCCCGAGACTGAAGAGCGCTTCCTTGCATCCCGCCCGCCGGCCTGCCTCCGCCGCGGCGAGAACGTCTTCGGGGCTCATATACGCCGGGAGACCGGGCTGTGGGTCCGACCGAAATGTGCAGTAGCCGCAGTAATCGCGGCAGAGATGCGTGAGAGGAATAAAGACTTTCTTGGAGTAGGAAACCGTGCGCCCTTTGGACTGATTTCGCATCGCTGCCGCCGCTTCCAGCAGCGCCTCGAGTTCGCACGATTCCATCAAAACGAGAGCATCCTCGCGCGAAATCCCGAGGCCTTCGCGCGCGCGCTCGAGCGCAGCCATCCAGCGAGCGGGAGCAGACACTGGAGTCATCGCCACGCCTCACCAGTCATTGCAGTGATCCTTGCCATTGCAGCACAGGAAAGAGCCAGGATCGCGTCCACGAATCACCTGCGGAAAGGCTGAGTATAACAATCCGCTGCGGAAGATGTGCCCTGATTTTGGGTCTTTGGCTGACGCACTCTGAGGAAATAAGGTGGAGGAAGCCGTCAGTTCTTGCTTAACAGCGAGCGGAACGCTTTCGTGAGAATCTCGCCCTGCACTTGCCAATTCAGCCCGTCCTGTGCGCGTTTCCGGTTGCGGTCGCCGAGAGTCTTGCGGAGCGTTTCGCACTCGAGCAGTTGTTCGATTTGCTCGGCGAAGTCGATCGGATCGTTCGGGCGGGCGTAAAGGGCGCCGTCGCCCAGCGTTCGCCGGCCTTCCTTCAGGTCGAATAGCACCACCGGTTTTGCGTATGCCATGTATTCCAGGTTCTTGATCATCGTGCACCGGTCGTTCAGCTCGTTCAGTGGATCGGGTGCCACACAAACATCCGCCGAGCTGAGGTAGTGTCCTACCTCCGCGTGAGGAATCTCGCCTGTAAATTCAACGAACTCGTCCAGACCCTTTCGGGCAACAGCCATCCTGAGTTCGGGACATTCCGTTCCGTCTCCGACCAGGACAAAACGTGTGTCCCTCCGCCCCTTCTCCTTCACCAGATGCTCGATCGATTCGAGCAACAGTTGCAACCCATCCTGGGATTCCATCACTCCGACATACAGCACCATATTCCGAAAGCCGCCTTTGACCTTGGGATCGGGCTGGTTTCCGTTGACTTCCCGGAGGTCCGCGCAGGTTTGCACCACCACGACGCGCTCCGGTCTCATCCCTCCTCTGGCGATCGCGATTTCGCGATAGGACTCGTTTGTGGCCAGCGAAAGATCCGCGCACTGAAATGCCCAGCGCTCTGCCCACTGCATCATGCGGTACACCAGCCCTTTCCTATTGAACTTGACCGCATACAGCTCCGGACTCAGATCGTGATGATCAAAGACGAATCGCACGCCGAGCGGCTTGAAGGCGAGCGCCACCAAAAATGTCGTGTCCGGCGGATTGCACGCCTCCAGAATCTGAAACTTGTGATCGGAATAAGCCTTCAGCGCAAGGAAGAACTCCGCGATGAGAGAAGTGCAGTACTCCACCAGATAGCCGAAGTGTCCTTGAGCCGGCCAGAACCGGTGCCGGTAGATCTCGATTCCCCGAAGGGTCTCGCGGCTTGCCTGTGCGCCGTGGCCCTTGGGACAGATCACCGCCACATAGAAGCCGGCGTCACGCAGCGCGCAAGCTTCTTGCCAGGCCCGCTGATCGAAGGGCACCGACTCGTTTTCCACGATGATGCAGACTCCGGGTGCGTTCGGATCCATCAGAGAGACCCGCCCGGTCCAACCAAAATTCCGCTGGATGACCCTGTGCCCAAGATTTGCATCCCTCACGACCTCTGTAAATCACAATGCAATGCGAATGCGCCACGGCCTTGATCGGCCGCCTGCACTCATGGGTTGGAGGAGGGGCAGGGACTTGAACAGGAGGAATTTGTTCACCCATGTGTGCAGGGTGAATATCGGCCAGGGCAGAGGAGGAGAGCGAGGAGGCGACGCCCTAAGATTGATGAATAGCTCCATGGGTCCAGGGGGCGTTCCAGGCAACGCAGCCCCTGGTCTCACTATACGTGAGCGAGCGGGATCGGGTTTCCGGTGTGTCGTAATCGGGACGCCGCCCACGCTCGATCTCAATCCACTTGCCGGCCGGGTTCGGGGTCTTCAATGAAGACCACGCCCACGCCGTTTTGAGTTTTCTCGCGGCCCGCGTCGAAATGGACGACCGTGGCGCGAAGCGAAAGCATGCTCGAGCGGGATGGATCTCCGGCAGCTTCGATCACCACACGCATCTCCGATTGCAGGCGGGGGCGATTCTTCAGGCAGAGATACGCTCCCTGCAAGCTCAAGTCCCGCACCATGGCTTTTTCCTGAAACGGCGTGCCGTCATCCAGGTGCCCGCTCACCACCGCATTGAAACGCAGCCTCCGGCGCTGCCCCAGGCGCGTTTCACGCATCGAAACGGTCACTCCGCGATTGCTCAAATGAATGCCCATTCCTTCCGCCGCAGCCCAGGTTGCCGGAAATTCCTGCCGCGCCGCCGATAAGAAGCCATCGACCACCCGGTCCGAAGAATCCGGATCATGATGGAACAGGATGAGGTTTCGCACCTTCGCATCGCGGGCGATTTTCACGCCTTCGAGCCAGCTCGAATGGCCCCATCCTTTGCGCTCCGATGCGAGCTGTTCCGGCGAGTATTGCGCGTCGTAAATCAACACATCCGCCCCGTGCGCCAGTTGTCTCAAATTCAGGTCGAACTCCGCGGGCCCCGGTTCATTGTCCGTGGCATACACCACCGAACCCCCGGACGTATCGAGCCGGTATCCCAGGCATCCCTGCGGGTGGTTCAGCCACGCCGCGGTGATGTGGGTTCCGCCGATTTCCCATTTGTCGCCGCCAGTGACTTCGCGGAAGTCGCGTCGGGCGGTCATCATGCTCACGTCCACGGGAAAGTAGGGGCTTGCGAGCTGCGCTTCGAGGACCTTCCTCAGGCTATCGGGACCGAGATATTTCGATTGAAAGCTGTAAAAGTGAAACTGGTTTTGCGATTCGAAAAAGGGATGAAAAAAAGGGATGCCCTGGATGTGGTCCCAGTGATAGTGGGTGACCAGCACGTGCGCCCGAATTCCCCGCCCGTTGGCCTGTTCGGTCCAGCGGTTGCCAAGCGTCCGCAGACCCGTTCCACAATCCAGAATGAATTGAGTTCCGTCCGGCGCCGTTAGTTCCAGGCACGGCGTGTTCCCGCCATAGCGCCAGGTGTCGCGCTCCGGCGTCGGCGTCGAGCCGCGCACTCCCCAGAACACCAGCTTGGCTTGATGCGTCATCGCGGGGTGAATCGTGACGCGTTCCGCCTGCGCCCCCTCTGAGAGCGCCTCGAAGACCGAGGCTTAAGTCATGGTAGGCAGGGCCGGCGAGGGATGTCAATTGTGATTCGCGCAGCGCGTTCATTCCGGTGAACTTACGCCACGCTCGTTGGCCCATGGCCATCCGCGCCCCGTCACGATCTCGCCCCATCAATCAACACCGGGTCTATTCGGCGAGACGCACCTGCGGGTAGAATCCCACCGTGCACACCCACGCTCATGGCGGTGGTCATCAGCATGCGTCAGGGCACGTCCACTTTCACGCCGGCCACATCGGCGAAGGCATGACCCTCATTCTCGGCGCCTCCGTCGTGGCCACATTTATCCTGGTAGCCGCCGAGCTCATTGCCGGCTATGCCGGGAACTCGATGGCTCTCATCAGCGACGCGGTTCACAACCTCACCGACGTTCCCATGCTCGTGATTTCCTGGCTCGCCACTCGCTGGGCCAAACGCGCTCCCACCCCGGAGAAAACCTACGGTTATCACCGCGCCGGAATTCTCGCGGCGTTCATCAACGCCACGCTGCTCACCATCGTCGCGCTTTTCGTGCTTTACGAATCGGTCGATCGATTGCGCCACCCCGTCGGCGTCGAAGCAAATCTCATGCTCTGGATTTCGGTTCTCGCCCTGGCGATCAATGGCGGCATCACGCTGGCTGTCCACAGCCGGCGACGCGACCTCAACGTCCGGTCGGTGTGGATCCACAACCTGGGTGACTCGCTTTCCAACCTCGCCATCATCGGCGGGGCGATCGGCATTCGCGCCACCGGCGCGAACTGGCTGGACCCAATGCTCGGTATCGGCATTGGCGCGCTGGTCTTGTGGTCAGGGACGGGAATTCTGCGCGAAAGCAGCCACATCCTGCTGGAGGGCTTGCCGCGGAACATTCGCCTGGAAGATGTGGCCGCCGCAATCCTGCGCGTCGAATGCGTCCAGGAAGTCCATGACGTCCACATCTGGACTCTCGGCACCGACCTGCACGCACTCTCCTGCCATGTGCGGATTCCCGATATGCACATGGAAGAGAGCGAGAAAATCCTGGCGCAGATTCGCGAAGTCCTCGACCATGATTTTCAAATCACGCACACCACGATCCAGTTCGAGCGCGCCGGCCTTCCCGAAGCCGGCCTCTACATGCCCGCCCCGGTCCGCCGCTCGCAGGAATAGCTCCGCCGAGTCATCACAAAAAAGTTTTCATAAAGCTGTAGCGGTGAGGTTTGCGGCCCAAAGGCGGGTTTAGGATTTTTCTCCTAGGGGCACGGCATGCCGTGCCCGAATTAGGCACAGCCGCGCTCAACAGCTCCCGCGCCGACAAGAAAATCTTTGTAGGTCGCGGTTTCAACCGCGACATTACTGCGTGCTGATCACCGGGCTTCAGCCCCTGAAGCTCCCGCGGGGGCCTTGGATGCGCAGGATAAAGTTAACTTCCCCTCAGGTTCTCGGATCGTTCCGGGGATTCAACTCGGGCAGCTGAATCGGAGTTCCGCGTTCCTGATTCAGATGAATCGTGGCGTTTGCATCGAGCTCGTCGATGGCGATGCTGCGCCGCCCGCCGGCCGGCGTGATGTAAACGATCTTGTCGTCCATCACCGTGAATGCCAGAGCATCGATCTGCACACCCTGCCGCGTCACGAGCGTGAATTCTCCCTCATCCGGAATCGGGGCCGCTTCCGGTGAGGGTTCCGCGCCGGCCATCTCCGGCGGAGCCGGCTGTTGCGGAGCCTGCTGAACAATGATCACCGGCTGCTGCGCTTGCGGCTGCTGTTCGTTGTCCGTGGGCACCGCATAGTAGCCTCCGCCGTCCAGCAGGAAAGCTCCCGGCGCGAATCCGTTCAGCCGCGATAGGCGCAGTGCAATTCGCAGGCGCGCTTGCGTCGCCGGATCGATCAACGCCTTGATGGCGATGTCCTGGTCGATTGCGGAAAGATGTTCGAAGTTGAATCCGAACCCGGGGAATGGATCGAGAAGCTGCTGCACCGTGAGCGCTCCGCCGAAATTTGTCGAATCGAGCGCGCCCACGGGCCCAAGTGCCGATGTCGCAGCCCGCGTGCGACTCGCGCTGGTGCGGGTATACCCGGCTGTCCGCGCCGGGACGCTTGCCGCAGCGCTGCGCATCACGGGCGCCGGCGCGCTGCCTGCGCCCCCAGTGCGTTGCGCATGTGCCACCGCGGGAACAACCAGCAGAATTGCTGCGGTCAGGCCAATCGCGCGCGCGGTTTTCATGGCAGCCTCACCTCTAACCCATCTGACGCAATCACCGGCCGGGCGGTTGCACGGATTCTAACTCCAACCGGCTCCGCACTTCATCCACGAATTTAACGCGGCCACTCGCATCCGTCCCGACGCTGAATTCCCCGAGTCGCCCATCCACGTCCGGTTCGCGAGATTTTTCCGTTGCTTTTCCCAGTGGGCCGGATGTGCTATAAACGGGCGTCCGAAGGACGCCTTTTCATGGCAGAGCCGGAAGCGAACGTACCGCCGGCCCAACCAAAGGAATCCAGAGCCGTCGCGCGCGGGATTGAATCCCATCGGGAATCTCCCTCGGGATATTGTCCGCGCTGCTCGGCCCGGCTGGAGCCGCGCAGCTGCAAGTTGATCTGCGCCGTTTGCGGGTATTACATGTCCTGCTCGGATTTTTATTAAAGAGAGTGCGCGGGAGGAAGCCAGGCGGCCATCCTTCGGCGCCCAGGCCTTTCAGAAACTCGAGGAAAGTTTTTCAGGAGGCGCGACAGTGGCACTCAGAATGACCGATCGAGACGTCAGCGGGATCACCGTGCTGGAAATTGAAGGGCGCATCGTGCTGGGCGAGGAGAGCAACTCGTTCCGCGAGAAGGTGAAGAGCCTCCTCGCCGCCGGGAAGAAAAAAATCGTGCTCAATCTCTCCAACGTCAGCTATATCGATAGCGCGGGGCTTGGGACACTGGTGGCCACTTTCCACAGCGCCCGTTCCCAGGGCGCCACTTTGAAGCTGGCCAACCTCGGCGCGAAGTTCAAGGAAGTTCTTCAGGTGACGAAGCTCATGACCGTCTTCGACACCTACGACAACGAAGCCGCCGCCGTCGCCAGCTTCAGCAAATAACCGCCCCGGAATTTCAAGCTGCGCGGCCCGGCCTTTCCGCCGGGCCGCGCGGCATCGGCTCGCGCGCAGCTGCAATGATCCGGCGCCGCGTTCATTCACCCACGCGCCCTTCCACTCGGTAGATCGCCAGGCCACTGAGCAGCTTGGGATAGAAGTCCGTGGATTTCTGCGGCAGCACGTCGCCGCCGAGCGCAATCTCCGCCACCTGCTCCACCCGCACGGGATTCAGCAGGCAGGCGAGCTGCGCCTCCCCTTTGTCCACCGCTGCAATCGCAGCGGTCATCTCCCGCTCGTAGCCAACGTTTTTTTCCGCTTCCACAGCTTCGGCCGTGATCCCCAGCCCTTTCTCCAGGATCAGCCGGTGCAGCAGCACCACGTCAAGCCCTCGTTGCGCCGCGGAAATGTCCGGCAGGATTTGCTCGAGGTCGGCGTCCTTTCGCAGCGCGAAGAGATAGAACGCTCCGCCTCCGGCATAAATGCCGATGGCACGCCGTCCGTGGGTGCGCCCTTCGAAATCCGTGCGGAACTCGCCGAAGCTCGCCCCGCGCTCTTCCGCGTTCTGGAAAGGATAGGAGTACCAGTCGAAATTCGGCGAGACCGCCTTCCGAAATTTTTCGAAATTGAAATCCGCAAGGTTGCGGATCACGCGGTGCGTCGGCAGGATCGTCAAGCCTTTCGAGTGCGTGTTGATGAACGTCATCATGGCGAATTCAGCGGCTGCCATCGGATCCGTCTGGCCCCGTTGCGCGCGGCATTCGTTTCTGTAATTCAGCGCGGTCTCGTACCGGTGGTGGCCGTCCGCGATGATCAGTTTTTTTTCACTCATCTCTTTCCGGAGCCGCGCGATAAGCTCGGCGCCGCACACCGGCCAGAGCCGGTGCGTCACGTCGTATTCGTCGGTCACTTCGAGCGGTGGGCTCTTGGCCGCGGCTTCATGGAGCCATCCCTCGATCTTGAGCGCTGGATCTTCGTAAAGCATGAAGAGCTGGCCCGTCTGCGCGCGCGTGTGCCGCAGCAGCTCGATGCGGTCCGCTTTCGGCGCCGCAAGCGTCCGCTCGTGCCGGAACACGATCCCCTCGGAATAATCCACCGCGCGCCCGAGCGCAATGAATCCCGTCCGCACCCGCCGCGAATGTGTGCCCGGGACGGTGTATTCCTGCGAGTACACGTAGATATTGGCCGTGTCGTCCTGGACTAGAATTTCCTGCGCGCTCCATTCCTTCAGTTTTTCCGCTGCGCGCGTGTATACATTGTTTGCCGGCGTGTCTCCGGGAAGCACGCGCCCCTTTTCGATCGCAACCAGGTTGTAGGGACTCGCTTCGTAATACCTTTCTTGCATAGCCGGAGAAATCTTGTCGTACGGCTGCGTCAGCACATCGCCCAGCGCCACGCGTTCCGTGTTGTACCGGTAGGCTCGAAACGGATGGATTCCAGCCATGGGCCCTCTAGTGAAACGCAGTGCTCCGCGGAAGCAGGCGATTGTATCAGCCGCCGCCGTGCGAGCCAAAGGCGGGCTCCACATGTCCGTGACACCTCGAATCACCCCGAATAAAATGGAAGCTTTGTTGCCCCAATTCTAAGAGGCCGAAACGAATGGCGGATTGCAACAACCGCTTTTCTTCGGTGCGCGTCCTCATCTTCGATCTCGATGGCACGCTCATCGACTCGAAGCTCGATCTCGCCCACTCGATCAACGCCACGCTCGCCCACATGGGCCGCTCGCCGCTCGCTCACGACAAAATCTTCAGCCTCGTGGGCAATGGCGCGCCCACGCTGGTTCGCCGCGCGCTCGGCGAAGGCGCCACCGATGCGGAGGCCGAAACCGGGCTCGCCCATTTTCTCAGCTACTATCGCGCGCACATGCTCGATAACACCGTCCCATATCCCGGTGTGCGCGAAGGCCTCGAGCTTCTTGCGGGTCATCCGATGGCCGTCCTGACCAACAAACCCGTCCGCTTCAGCCAGGCCATTCTCGATGGACTCGGCCTCGCGCGTTATTTCCGCTTCGTCTATGGCGGCAATAGCTTCGAACGAAAGAAGCCCGACCCGATGGGCGTCGAAATTTTACTGCGCGACCTCGCGGCCGCTCCGCGCGAAGCCATGATGGTAGGCGATTCCGACGTGGACGTCCGCACCGCTCGCAACGCCGGCATCTGGTCCTGCGGCGTCACCTACGGCTTGGGCTCCGAAGGCCTCCGCGCGAATCCCCCGGACCTGATGCTCGACTCCCTAGCCGACCTCCCCTCGCACCTGAAGACTTCCTCATAAGGCTGACAATATCCGAAGCGCAACTTCCTTCTCCGCTCTGCCTCCGTGCCCTCCACGCTTTTCTCTGTGCACTCTGTGTTGAGCGGCTTCAATCGGCGGCGTTAGTTGAAACACGGAGGGCACTGAGCAAACCACCGAGTGCACAGAGGAACCGCCACGCACCGCCAGGGAGGGTTCACTTCCTGCCGTAGCTCTGCCTGTACCACTCCCAGGTGCGCCGCAGCCCTTCCTCGAAATCGACGCGAGGCTCATAGCCGAGGATCTCTCGCGCGTGGGAAATATCCGCCTGCGAATGGCGAATGTCTCCGGTGCGCGGAGCCTCGTACTTGGCCTGAATCTTTTGGCCGGTGATTTTTTCGAGCAGCTTGAGCACCTGATTGAGCGTGACCCGCGTGCCGGTGCCGCCGTTGAAAACCATCCCCGAAGCGCTGGGAGCTTCGCAGGCGCGCAGCGTCTCATCCACCACGTTTTCGATGTAGGTGAAATCGCGCGATTGCTCGCCATCGCCATACACCACCGGCGGCTTGCCCTCGAGCAGCGCCAGCGCAAACCGCGCCAGCACGCCCGAATATTGCGACGTAGGATCCTGCCGCGGCCCGAACACGTTGAAATAACGAATGGAGACATTTTCGAGCCCGTAGGCGCGCCCGAAAACCTGCGCGTACAATTCGCCGACGAATTTCGTCACGCCGTAAGGAGAAATCGGCTCGGGCGGCATCGTTTCCGATTTCGGCAGCGTGGGCGTCTCGCCGTAGGCGGAGGACGAAGCCGCGTACACAAATCGGCGCGCTTTCGCATCCCGCGCCGCCACGAGCACATTCAGCGTCCCGTCGATATTCACGCGGTTGGTCTCGAGCGGGTCGGCCACCGACCGCGGCACCGACGTGCGCGCGGCCAGATGAATTACGTAGTCCGCGTTCCGCGCAGCCGATTGCGCCGTCGCGAGGTCCGTGATGCTGCCGCGGCGAAATTCGATTTTCTCGCGCACCCCTGCGAGATTCTCTTCTTTGCCCGCCGAGAGGTCGTCGAGGACAACTGCCTGGTGTCCGCGGCGCACGATTTCGTCCACCATATGCGAGCCGATGAATCCGGCGCCGCCGGTCACCAGATAACGCATTCCGGAGTTTCTCCTCGGGAACTTTCGGACCGGGAAAGGATGATCCGAGTTGGTGCCTCGCTGCACGCAGTTGGCCCGCGCGCAGCGTTTCGGGTACGCTTGACTATAGCCCGGCCTGCGGCACGCGACAAGGACGCAGGCCGCGCGCAATATTCAGGATGCAAATTTGAAGGAGTGATTCTCGAAACTCGCGTCATGGGGCTTGCTCGAAATCGTTCGACACGCGGCCGCGCTCAAGCTGCATTTTTCGCGTTGCTGCCTCTTATTTTTGCGACGCTCCTCGCCGCATTTTCAGGCGCGGTCTGCGCAGCCCAATCCTCCCCGGCCAAGGCCGCCAAACCTGCCAAAACAAAAACTCCCGCGAAAAAATCTCCCCCCGAAGCCCCCGTGCCTTTCCACATCGGCGAGACCCTGAATTACAACGTTTCCTGGACGGCGTTCTCCTCGGCCGCCTCCGTGCAGTTCAGCATCCCCGAGCGCAAGGAACTCTTCGGATGGGGCACCTGGCATTTCCGCGTGACCGCGCACACGCTCAACACCATCCGCACGCTCTTTGCCATCGATGATCAGTTTGACTCTTACACCGACGCCGTGACGCTCGAATGCCGCCAGTACGAGATGTATCAGAACGAAATGGGGAAAAAGCACGATGAGGTTCTGCATCTTCTTCCGGAAGGCACATCCGCGCGCGGAAACCTGCCGGGCATCATCGTTTCCCCCGGCACCCGCGATCCGCTCGGCGCGATCTACAGCCTCCGCGGCGTCGATTGGGAACGCACGCCCGAATTGCGCGCGCCCGTCTATGATGGCCACGACGTTTACGAATTGCGCGCGCATCGCGAAGCTCCCAGCGACACCGTGCAGGTCGCCGCGGGAAAATATTTCGCGACGAAAATTTCCATCCATGTTTTTCATCGTGGCAAAGAACTGGCCGGGGAGACATTCGCCGCCTGGCTCGCGCACGATTCCGCGCGCACTCCCGTCCTCATGGAGGCCTACCTGCCGCTGGGAACTCTCCACATGGAGCTCGTCTCCGCCTCCAAATAAATCGGTCGAAATGCGTGTGTCTCGGGGCTTCAGTTCTCGGGGACGACCCAATCGTCCGGGGGAAAATCGATCTGCCAGAAGATGCGGGAAGCCTTCATGAATTCGATGCCCATCTGCGTTTTTCCGCCTTGCTGCGTGCCCAGATAAACGACGCGGCATTCCATCGTCTGGTGCGTGGCGTTATTCGCTACCTTGATTTTCTGTTCCGCGGCCACCGGGGCGGCCAGCGAAAT
>Ga0187781_10000137_pt1 | contig 49557 bp, 55 predicted proteins | sample 0715_SJ02_MP02_2_FD_132447 | JGI IMG/M metagenome (GOLD analysis project Ga0187781, IMG submission 132447) | Tropical peat soil microbial communities from peatlands in Department of Meta, Colombia - 0715_SJ02_MP02_20_MG | ecosystem: Environmental > Terrestrial > Soil > Wetlands > Peat | place...
AAGGCCTTCAAAAAGGGCCTGTCCGAAGACGAGACCGCCCAGGTCGCTCCGAAGACCGAAGCGCCGATCCGGACCATCGATCATCAGCAGGCTGCCGGCGCCGGCAAGGCCGAGAGCAAGGTCGAGCGCTCGCTGTCCTGACGCTCCGTGCCGACGCAGGCGACGCGCCGCCGGCTCTCTGTTCTGTCGGCGCTTGCGGCGCGACGGGCGGATGAGGCGGCCGGAGAGTTTTCATGTTCGACATCTCGTGGACCGAGTTCCTGCTGATCGGCATCGTGGCGCTGATCGTGATCGGGCCGAAGGAGCTGCCGGCGGTGATGCGCACGGTCGGCCAGTGGACGCGCAAGATCCGCAACATGGCCACCGATTTCCAGCGTCAGTTCGAGCGCGAAATGCGCGAAGCCGAGTTCGCCGACCTCAAGAAGGAGGTCGACGACGTGGAACGGAACATCAAGGGCTACGATCCGCTCAAGGGCGTGCGCAGCGACGTCGAGGCGATCGGCAAGGATCTCGAGAGCTCGCTGCAGCAGAAGACCGCCGAAGCACCGCCCGCTGCCGCGGCGCCGCCCGCAAGCGCCGAAGCCGCCGCCGAAGCGCCGCCTGAGCCGGTGCCGCCGACCGCTGAACTTGCGAGCCCCGAACCCGTTCGCGAGAAGCAGATCGTCGCTGCGGCCGCCGCCGCGATCGGCCCGGTCACGCCGGCAGCCGTTGAAGAGGCGCAGCCGGGCGACAGCACAAGGCCGACGGCATGAGCCGGGAAGACGAAGAAAAAGCGATCGAGGCGACCAAAGCGCCGTTGATGGACCATCTGATCGAGCTGCGCGGGCGGCTCATCAAGTCGATCGCCGCCTTCGGCATTGCGGCCGTCGCCTGCTTCTTCGTCGCCAAGCACATCTACAACGTCCTGACCTGGCCCTATGTCTGGGTCGCCGGGCCGGAGAATTCCAAATTCATCTATACCGGCTTGCTCGAATACTTCGTCGTCCAGCTTAAGCTCGCGATGTTCGGCGCCGCGTTCATCTCGTTTCCGGTGGTCGCGTCCCAGATCTACATGTTCGCGGCGCCGGGACTCTATAAGAACGAGCGCCAGGCGTTCCTGCCCTATCTGATCGCGACGCCGATCTTCTTCCTGTTGGGTTCGCTGATCGTCTATTTCGTGGTGTGGCCGATGCTGGCGCGCTTCTCGCTCAGCATGCAGCAGCTCGGCGGGCCCGGCCAGGCGACGATCGAATTGCTGCCCAAGGTCGAGGACTATCTGTCGCTGATGATGAAGCTCATCCTCGCCTTCGGCATCGCCTTCCAGCTGCCGGTGATCCTCACGCTCCTCGGCCGTGTCGGCATCATCACCTCGGAGCAGCTCAAATCGAAGCGCCGCTACTTCATCGTTATTGCCTTCGTCATTGCCGCGGTGCTGACCCCGCCGGACGTGCTCAGCCAGATGTCGCTCGCGCTGCCGCTCCTCGCCCTCTACGAGGGCTCGGTCTGGTCGGTGCAAATCGTGGAGAAGCGCGCCGCCCGGGAGGCCGCCGCGGCGGCTGCGGCCGGCAGCCCAAGCCCGCGGAGTGATTGGCGCCTATAATGTTTGCGACCCACGCTGTTGATTCGTCATGGCCGGGCTTGTCCCGGCCATCCACGTCTTTGCCCGCCTAGAGCATGATCCGGAAAAGTGGGAACCGGTTTTCCGAAAAGATCATGCTCTACTAGACGAAGACGTGGATGCCCGGCACGAGGCCGGGCATGACGTTTTGGAAATCACCGATGCACGACATTCGCTTCATCCGCGAGCATCCAGACGCCTTCGACCGTGGGCTTTCGCGGCGCGGGCTGACGCCGCAGGCGCAACGGCTGATCGCGCTCGACGAGAAACGGCGTGCCGCGATCCTCGCATTGGAGACCGCCCAAGCGCGCCGCAACGCCGCGTCGAAGGAAATCGGCAAGGCAAAAAAGGCCAAGAACGAGGAAAGGGCCAAGGGCCTGTTGATCGAGGTCGCGGCGCTCAAGGAATCGCTCCCGCTTCTTGAAGCTGAGGAGAAGAAGGCGACCGCAGAACTCAATGACGCGCTCGCCGCGATTCCTAATCTGCCGCAGGACGACGTTCCCGACGGCAAGGACGCGAGCGACAATGTCGAGCGCCATCATTTCGGAGCCAAGCGCAACTACGCGTTCGCGCCCAAGCAGCATTTCGATCTCGGCGAAGCGCTTGGGCAGATGGATTTTGAAATTGCGGCGAAGCTTTCCGGCGCGCGCTTTGTCGTATTGAAGAGAGATCTCGCGCGGCTCGAACGCGCACTCGAACAATTTATGCTCGATGTGCACACGAGCGAGCCGCACAACTACACTGAGGTGGCGCCGCCGCTGTTGGTTCGCCCAGAGGCGATGTTTGGTACTGCTCAACTTCCAAAGTTTGCAGAAGATCAATTTTTAGCGACGACATTATTCGATCAAGATAAGTTTTGGACTGACTATGAAGCGGCTCGTGAAACTCAATTTGAAGAGTTTCGGCGGCGGAAAGTTAGTCCCGCGACGATTGCAAGCGAGGCCCTCAAGCGGCAACGGGAATGGGTCAATAAAGCCTACTCATTTCAGGAATATGCGCGATCGATGTGGCTCATTCCTACTGCTGAAGTGCCGCTGACTAATCTCGTGCGAGAATCCATCCTCGACGAAGCCGAACTGCCGATGCGCTTCACTGCCGGCACGCCATGCTTCCGCGCCGAAGCCGGCGCCGCGGGCAAGGACACGCGCGGCATGATCCGCCAGCATCAGTTCAACAAGGTCGAGCTCGTTTCGATCACCACGCCGGAGCAGAGCAAGGACGAGCACGAGCGCATGCTCGCTTGCGCCGAGGAAGTCCTCAAACGGCTCGAATTGCACTACCGGGTGATGACACTCTCGACCGGCGACATGGGCTTTCCTTCACAGAAGACTTACGACATCGAGGTATGGCTGCCGGGGCAAGGGGCCTACCGCGAGATTTCGTCCTGCTCGAACTGCGGCGAGTTCCAGGCCCGGCGAATGAATGCGCGCTACCGCACCAAGGAGAGCCGGCAGGTGCGACACGTCCACACGCTCAACGGCTCCGGCGTCGCCGTCGGCCGGGCGCTGATCGCGGTGATGGAGATCTATCAGCAGGAGGACGGCGCGATCGCGGTGCCGGAGGCGCTGGGCCCCTATATGGGCGGCATCAAAAAAATCGAGAAGCAATGAGCCCGATGCGCATCCTGATCACCAATGACGACGGCATCCATGCCGAGGGGCTCGATGTCTGCGAGCAGATCGCACGCGTCCTCTCCGACGATGTCTGGGTGATCGCGCCGGAATACGATCAATCGGGCGTCGCCCATTCGCTCACCCTCAACGATCCGCTGCGGCTGCGCCAGGTCGCCGAGCGGCGTTTCGCGGTGCGCGGCACGCCGACCGATTGCGTCATCATGGGCGCGCGCCACGTGCTCAACGGCAAAGGCCCCGATCTCGTCCTCTCCGGCGTCAATCGCGGCCGCAACGCCGGCGAGGACGTGATCTATTCCGGCACCGTCGCCGGCGCCGTCGAAGGCACCGTGATCGGCGTTCCCTCGCTCGCGCTCTCGCAGGCCTACGCGTCGCGCAGCGGTCGCCCGCCCTATTGGGAAACGAGCCTGAATCATGCGCCCGAGATCATCCGCCGGATCGTCGCCAAGGGCATCCCGCGCGACGTGCTGATCAACGTCAATTTCCCGGATTGTCCGCCGGACGCGGTCAAGGGCATCGCCGTGACGACGCAGGGACGGCGCATGCAGGAGCGGCTGCAGATCGACCAGCGCAAGGACGGCCGCGGCAATCCCTATTATTGGATCGCCTATGTGCGCCACGGCTTTGCTCCGGCCGAGCACGGCACCGACCTCGCCGCGCTCGAGGACCATTGCATCGCGGTGACGCCGCTCAAGCTCGATATGACCGACGAGCCCTATATGACGCAGCTTGCCAAGCTGTTCGTGTAGAGCGGGTCAGTGGCCGCCATTGGCAGCGGCGGCATCGAGCGCTTGCGCCAGCGCGTCCAGCTGGAACGGCTTCTGCAGGGTCGGGTTGCCGCGATAGGGTTCCGGCACGCCGCGCTGGCCGTAGCCGGTGGCGAAAACAAACGGCACGCCGCGCGCGATCAGGACGTCGACCACCGGCGAGATTGGCTGGCCGTTGAGGTTCACGTCGAGGATCGCGACGTCGAACTCACCCGCTTTCGCAAGCGCCAGCGCGTCCTCGATCCGGCCGGCTTCGCCTGCGAGCGTGTGGCCGAGGTCGGCGAGCATGTCCTGGAGCAGCATGCGGATCATCAGCTCGTCCTCGACCACGAAGACGCGCTTGCCTGCGGCGGAGATTTCCCCGGACGTCATGACAGGCCCCGTGCCTGCGGCGATACTGCAAAATACTTCCGCGATTCGTGCCACTGCAAGACGGCAAAGGGCTGATCCGCGGCCGACCGCATCCCGCGTGTGAAAACTTCAACGCCGCAGCGCGCGAGCGGTTCCGCTCTGAACCCAGTTAAGCTGCGTAGCCAGTGCAGGGGTAGGCGCGTAGTGGTAGAACGCGTAGCGGCGCGATCGCAAGGCGGGAGCATGGCGGCCGGAATTCACGCAGCCGACGTGGAGCGCATGGAGTTCCAACTGGCGTTGCGGCGGCGCGGCATCAGCAACCAGGCGGTGCTGCGCGCCATGGATGAGGTGCCGCGCGAGCATTTTGTCGTGCCCGAGTTCATCGACAGCGCCTATGCCGACCAGGCCTTGCCGATTGCCTGCGGGCAAACGATCAGCCAGCCTTACGTCGTCGCCTACATGACCGAGCAGCTTGACGTCGAGCCGCAACACCGCGTCCTCGAGGTCGGCACCGGGTCCGGCTACCAGGCCGCGATCCTGTCGCGGCTTGCTCGCGAGGTGGTGAGCATCGAGCGTTATCGCACGCTGGCCGATATGGCGCGCGAGCGCATCAAGACGCTGGGCTACTCTAACGTTCTCATTCTCACCGGCGATGGTTTCGGCGGTGCGCCCGAGCAGGCGCCGTTCGACCGCATCATCGTCACCGCCGCGGCCGAGGAAGTTCCAGACGCGCTCCTCGAGCAGCTTGGCGACGGCGGCAAGATGGTGCTGCCGCTCGGGCCGCGCAGCGGCACTCAGTATATTGTGAAGCTCTGCAAGACGGCCGGCGCGCTGTCACGGGAGAATCTGATCGCCGTCAGATTTGTGCCACTATTGCGCGGACAGGCGCGCGAGTTGTAACCGTTTTACCACAGTCGAGCATAATTCGATTCCGATCTAAGTACTTAAAGTCCTGTTTACCCCAACGCTGTTTAGTCGCGCGCGGCTGATGTTGTGTGCGAGTGAGTAACCATGTGGGCGTCGCGTCATTCGGCCTTCGGGCCGCAAGTGGTTGCCGTTGCGTTAATTGGTTTGGGTGTCGCGAGCTGCACTGATTCCGATCGCTTCATAAATCCATTCGCTTCCGACAACGCTTCGCGCAACGACGTGACCGGCTCGGTTTCGTCGGGCGGTTCCGGACACGTCGACAGCCGGCCGATCGCGCACCTTAACGGCAGTTCGGGCGAGGGGACTTCCGGCGGCGGCCGCGGCATGGGGTCCTATCAGCCGGGCGATGCCGATGTCACCGGCACGGTTCCGCCGAAATGGACGTGGGAAGGCGGCAAACCGATCATCGTCGCGCCGGGCGAGACCCTGGACACGATCTCGCGGCGCTATGGCGTGCCGGTCGCCGCCATCATGAGGGCCAACAGCATCACCAGCCCGGCGATGGTGCATCCCGGCCAGCATCTAGTGATCCCGCGCTATCGCGGGCCGACGGTTGGTGCCGCCCCTTCGCCGCCGCAGCGCCTTGCCGCGAATACGCCGACGCTGCCCTCGACGACACCGGTTGGTCCGCCGCGCAGCGTGCTGGCGCCAGCCTCGAGCGTCCACATTGTGGCGCCAGGCGAGACGCTGCACAGCATCGCTCGGCTCTACGGCAAGCAGGTGATGGTGCTCGCCAAGGCCAACAATATTCCGCCGGATACGATGGTCCGGGTCGGCGAGCGCATCACCATCCCGGATGTGCGACAGGCTGCGCCTCGTGTAGAAACGCCGGCGGCTCCAGCAGCGGGCCCGGAACTCGCGACCGCGGAATCCCCGCACAGTGCTCGGCTCGCGACGCCCGCTGCGCCGGCAGCGCCACCGAGCGCGGTCAAGACCGCGGAGCCCGCGGGCGGGCTGCCGTCCTTCCGCTGGCCGGTGCGCGGCCGCGTCATCGCCGGCTTCGGTCCGAAGCCGAACGGCCTGCAGAACGATGGCATCAATCTCGCCGTGCCTGAGGGCACGCCGGTCAAGGCCGCCGAGGATGGGGTCGTGGCCTATGCCGGTAACGAGCTCAAAGGCTACGGCAATCTCGTGCTGGTGCGCCACAGCAACGGCTTCGTCACCGCCTACGCCCACGCCAGCGAGCTTCTGGTCAAGCGCGGCGATGAGGTCAAACGCGGCCAAGTGATCGCCAAGTCGGGTCAGACCGGCAATGTCACGGCGCCGCAGTTGCACTTCGAGATCCGCAAGGGCTCGACGCCGGTTGATCCCGCGCAGTATCTCAACGGGGCCTGAGAACAGACGACAGAGGACGGAAATTCGTTCATCCGTCCTTCGTGTTCCGTCCTCCGTCCTCGATCTTCACCCCGAGCCGCCCCGCCAAATCCTGCACGTATTGCCAAGCGACGCGGCCGGAACGCGCGCCGCGCGTCGTCGCCCATTCCAGCGCTTCGCGGCGCAGCTCGGCCTCGGCGATGCGAATGCGGAAATGCGCGACGTAGCCGTCGACCATGGCGAGGTATTCATCCTGGCTGCAGCGGTGGAAGCCGAGCCACAATCCGAAACGGTCCGACAGCGAGACTTTCTCCTCGACCGCTTCGCCGGGATTGATCGCGGTCGAGCGCTCGTTCTCGACCATGTCGCGCGCCATCAGATGGCGGCGGTTCGAGGTGGCGTAGAAGATGACGTTCTCGGGCCGGCCCTCGATGCCGCCTTCGAGCATCGTCTTCAGCGATTTGTACGAGGTGTCCTCGACCTCGAAGGAAAGATCGTCGCAGAACACGATGAAGCGCTGCGGTGCATAGCGCAGGAGCTCCATCAATTCCGGCAGCGACTCGATGTCCTCGCGGTGAATCTCGATCAGCTTCAATCCGGCGGCGGAATGCGCGGCGCCAATCGCAGCGTGCGCGGCCTTGACCAGCGACGATTTACCCATGCCGCGCGCGCCCCAGAGCAGCGCATTGTTGGCCGGCAGGCCGCGCGCAAAGCGCTCGGTATTCTCGACCAGGAGATCGCGCACCCGGTCGATGCCTTTAAGGAGCGACATCTCGACACGGTTGACGCGCCGCACCGCGTCGAGCCCCTGCTTCTCCGGGTGCCAGACGAAGGCTTCGGCGGCGGAAAAATTCGGCGCCGAGCGCGGCGGCGGCGCAAGGCGCTCCAGCGCATCGGCGATCCGCTCGAGGACGTCATCGGGGTTGCCTTGGCGCGAAGGATTCTCCTTGGCTGCGCCGGCCGGCGCAGCCTTGGTCGCCTTGTTCCTCAAATTCGCCGGAGTAGGGGCCATGGTTTGACCGTTTGCTCGGCCCCCACTTAGCGGGGCGCCGGCACCCTCGCAAGCGCGCCATGGGCAGCGTTGCAATTGGGCCAATGGCCGCTATAGTCCGCGCCGATTTCCGGCGCAAAATCGGCCCTTCTTGGCGAGGCCGGCGCGTCTTAGAACGGCCGCGGAGGAGTAATGCTGATCACGCCCGCCTTTGCGCAAGGCTCGCTATTCGGCGGCGACAGCAGCGGCATGCTTACTTCGCTGCTGCCGCTCATCCTAATCGTCGTGATCATGTATTTCCTGGTGCTGCGCCCGCAGCAGCAGCGCATGAAGCAGCACCGCGACATGGTCAAGGCGTTGCGCCGGGGCGACAGCGTGGTGACCAATGGCGGCCTCATCGGCAAGGTCACCAAGGTCGTCGACGACGATCAGATCGAGGTCGAGATCGCGGACGGCGTGCGGGTCCGGCAGATGCGCTCGATGGTGAGCGAGGTGCGGGCCAAGGGCGAGCCGGTAAAGGACGAGAGCGCCAGCTGATCGGCCGCCGGTAACGAGGATTATCGCATCCATGTTGTTTTTCACCCGGTGGAAGGCGGCCGGTATCCTGCTGACGGCGCTTGTCGTCTGCCTGTTCGCGGTGCCGAATTTCTTCCCCGAGAGCACGGTGCGGACCTGGCCAAGCTGGGCGCAGCGTCACATCGTGCTCGGTCTTGATTTGCAAGGCGGCTCGCACCTTCTGCTCGAGGTCGACGCCAATGCCGTGCGCAAGGAGCGACTGCAGGGGATTGCCGACGAAGTGCTGCGCGTGCTGCGCCAGGCGCGCGTTCCGTTCACCGGCCGCGCCATCCATGGCAACAGCGTCGAAGTCCGCATCACCCGCGACAGCGATATCGAGACGGCGCTCGGCAAGCTGCGCGAGTTGTCGCAGCCGCTGTCCGGAATCCTCGGCAGCTCGGGGCAGCGCAGCATCAACATCACCGAGAGCGGCGGCCTGATCACCCTGACCCCATCCGACGCGGCAGTCACCGAACGCATCCGCCAAGCGGTCGATCAATCGATCCAGATCGTCGAGCGGCGGGTGAATGAGCTCGGCCTGGTCGAGCCCACGATCCAGCGCGAGGGTCTTGACCGCATTCTCGTGCAGGTCCCCGGCCTGCAGGATCCATCGCGGCTCAAGGAAATCCTCGGCAAGACCGCGAAGCTCGATTTCCGCATGGTCGACCAATCGACCTCGCCGGAGCAGGCGCTCGCCTCGCATGTCCCGCCGGATTCGGAAATCCTCGACGGCGAGAAGGGCCAGAAATATCTGATCGAGAAACGGGTGCTGGTTTCAGGCGCCGACCTCATCGACGCGCAGCCCGGTTTCGACCAGCGCAATGGCGAGCCGATCGTCAGCTTCCGCTTCAACTCGATCGGCGCCCGCAAATTCGCCGAGGCGACACAGCAGAATGTCGGCAAGCCGTTCGCCATCGTCCTCGACAACAAGGTGATCTCGGCGCCGGTGATCCGCGAGCCGATTCTCGGCGGCTCCGGCGAGATCTCCGGCAGCTTCACCGTCGAGCAGGCCAACGATCTCGCGATCCTGCTGCGGGCTGGCGCCCTGCCGGCGCCGCTCACCATCGTCGAGGAGCGCACGGTCGGCCCCGGACTCGGCCAGGACTCGATCAACGCCGGCGAGCACGCCGCCTATGTCGGCGCCGCGCTCGTCGTCTTCTTCATGCTGGTGACCTACGGCCTGTTCGGCCTGTTCGCCAATATCGCGGTCGCCATCAACGTCGCGATGATCTTCGGCGTGCTGTCGATGCTCAACGCCACGCTGACGCTTCCGGGCATCGCCGGCATCGTGCTCACGGTCGGCATCGCGGTCGACTCCAACGTGCTCATTTACGAGCGCATCCGCGAGGAGGTTCGCGCCGGCCGCAGCGCGATCAACGCCATCGATGCCGGCTTCTCCCGCGCGCTCGCGACCATTCTCGATTCCAACATCACCACCTTCATTGCCGCGGCGGTACTGTTCTATATTGGCACCGGGCCGGTGCGCGGCTTCGCCGTCACGCTCGGCATCGGCATTCTCACCAGCCTGTTCACCGCCTTCACCTTGACCCGGCTGATCGTGGCCTATTGGGTGCGCCTGTGGCGGCCGCGCACGGTGCCGATCTAGCGCGCGATCCCGAAAAGTGGATGCCGGTTTCCGGAACAGATCATGCGCAAACGTAAAATCTAATCGGAACAATCCCCGTGCGCTTGCTTCGCATCGTCCCCGATGACACCCGCTTCGACTTCATGCGCTTCCGGCGCATCAGCTTTCCGATTTCGGCGATGCTGTCGATCGTCGCGATCCTGCTCTACTTCTTCCACGGGCTTAATTTCGGCATCGATTTCATCGGCGGCACGCTGATCGAGGTCGAGACCAAGGCCGGCGCGGCCAACCTTGCCGAGATGCGCTCGACCATCGGCTCGCTGCAGCTTGGCGATTTCCAGCTGCAGCAGTTCGGCGCCGCAAACGACGTGCTGATCCGCATCTCCGAGCAGCCGGGCGGCGACGCGGCGCAGCAGGAGGCGGTGCAGAAGGTGCGGGCGGCACTGGGTAACGAGGTCGACTATCGCCGGGTCGAGGTGGTGGGACCGAGCGTATCCACTGAGCTTCTTGCCTACGGCACCATCGGCCTCGTGCTCGCGATCGCCGCGATCCTGATCTACCTCTGGTTCCGTTTCGAATGGCAGTTCGCGCTCGGTGCCATGATCGCCAACGTGCACGACCTGGTGCTCACGGTCGGCTTCATGTCGCTGACCCGGGTCGATTTCGATCTCACCAGCATAGCCGCGCTCCTGACCATTCTCGGCTATTCGCTCAACGACACGGTGGTGATCTACGACCGCATCCGCGAGATGCTGCGCCGCTACAAACGCCTGTCGATGCCCGAGCTCCTCAATGCGTCGATCAATGCGACGCTGTCGCGCTCGATCGTCACCCACCTCACCGTGTCGCTGTCGCTGCTGGCGCTGCTGCTGTTCGGCGGTCAAGCGATCCGCAGCTTCACCGCCACGATGATGTTCGGCGTCGTCCTGGTCGGCACCTATACGTCGGTGTTCATTGCCTCGCCGATCCTGATCTATCTCGGCGTCGGCCGCACGCGCTTGGGCGAGGCGGAAGAGCCCGAGAAGTCGCCCGAAGCGCCCGCCGCCGTCACAAAGCCCCTCCCGTCGCCGCAGCGTGCCCGGGCGCCGCGCTAGTGGAGGCGCCGCATCTGCCGCGGCAGGAGTTGATCGACGCCCATGGCGGCGGCGGCTTCCGCTTTGCCGGCATGTCGCATCGCGGTTCGCTGTTATGCCTGCCGGACGGCATCTGGGCGTGGCCGGTTGAAAGCTGTGCCGCACTGACGGACGAAAGCTTGGCGCTCGTCTTTGACCGCGCCGGCGGCCTCGATTTCTTCATTCTCGGGACCGGCGCCGCGCCTTGGGCCGCACCGGAGCCTTTGCGCGCCCGCTTTCGCGAGGCGCACATTTCATTCGATGCGATGACAACCGGCCCGGCGGTGCGCACCTATAACGTGATGCTGATGGAGGGGCGCCGGGTGGGCGCCGGCCTGATCGCCGTGGCGTGATCGCTGTGGCCTGACACTGCTTGAGCATGATCCGGAAAAGTGGAAACCGGTTTTCCGCAAAGATCATGCTCCACGAAAGACTTAGAGCGCGATCGCTTCAATAAGAAGCGATCGCGCTCTAAGTTCCGCCCATGCCCGATGCTTTCGCCTATTGCGCCGACCTCGTCCGGGCGACCGACCGCGACCGTTTCATTGCGACGCTGTTCGCGCCGGCAGAACGGCGCGGCGCGTTGCATGCCCTCTACGCCTTCAATAGCGAAGTTGCGCGCGTCCGCGAAGTGGCGCGAGAGCCGCTTCCCGGCGAAATCCGCCTGCAGTGGTGGAGCGAAGTCATCAGCGGCGAAAGAGGCGAGGAGGCGCGCGCCAATCCGGTCGCCTCCGCGCTTCTCGAAACGATAGCGCACCACGGTCTCGCTGCGGGAAGGCTGATGGCGCTGATCGAGGCGCGGCGCTTTGATTTGTACGATGACCCGATGGAGAGTCTCGCCGCGCTCGACGTCTACGCGGCGAAGACCGCTTCGGCACTGTTTGCGCTCGCGGCGCAAATCCTGTCCGGGTCCGACGCCGAAGCGGTCACCGGGCCGGCCGGAATAGCCTACGCCATCGCCGGCCTCATCCGCGCCTTCCCGCTCCACAGCGCGCGCCGCCAGCTCTACCTGCCCGCCGAGGTCTTGGAGCGCCATCAGACACATCCGCATGACATATTCGCCGGCCGATCTTCGGCCGGCCTCTCGGCCGCGCTTGCCGAGTTGCGAGACCTCGCCAGCCGTCATCTTGACACGGCGCGGGAGCACGTGACCGCGCTCCCGCAAAAGGCCATTCCGGCTCTCCTACCCGTCGCGCTGGTGCGGCCCTTGCTCGATCGCTTGGCGCGCAGCGAGCCATTCAATCCCGCTGAGATTCCGCCCTGGCGGCGGCAATGGCTGATCTGGCGCGCGGCGCGCAATCCGGCGCGAATTGCCGCATGATCGCTCCTACTCGGCGGCGTGGGGCACGGCTGCGCCGATCCAGGCGTCGAGATCGCCAAGGGCGCGCGCACAAAGCGCCGGTTTCTTGCTGTCCCGCGCAGCGCCGTGCCGGAGCGGCGGAAACAGGCCGAAATTGATGTTCATCGGCTGGAACGAGCGGGCGCCGGAATCGATCGTCTCGACATGACCGCCGGTGATGTGACCGATGAGCGCGCCGTGTGCGGTGGTCGGCGGCGGCAATCGTGGCTCTTCGCCGCGCCGCTCGGCCGCGGCGATGGAGCCGGCGAGAAGGCCGATCGCCGCCGACTCGACATAGCCCTCGCAGCCGGTGATCTGTCCGGCAAAGCGCAGCCGCGGCATCGCCTTGAGCCGCAGCGTCGCATCAAGGAGTTTCGGCGAATTGAGGAAGGTGTTGCGGTGCAGGCCGCCGAGCCGTGCGAACTCGGCCTTGGCCAAGCCGGGAATGGTGCGGAAGATGCGCACCTGCTCGGCATGCTTCAGTTTGGTCTGGAAGCCGACCATATTGAACAGCGTGCCGAGCTTGTTGTCCTGACGCAGTTGCACCACGGCGTAAGGCTTTGTCGCCGGATGACGCGGATCGGTGAGGCCGAACGGCTTCATCGGCCCATGGCGCGGCGTTTCGCGTCCGCGCTCGGCCATCACTTCGATCGGCAAGCAGCCATCGAAATAGGGCGTCACCGTTTCGAAGTCGTGGAATTCGATCTTGTCGCCGACAACGAGCGCATCGACGAAATCTTCGTATTGCGGGCGCGTGAGCGGACAATTGATGTAGTCAGCCCCGGAGCCGGCGGGGCCGGCCTTGTCGTAACGCGACTGGAACCAGGCGATGTCGAAATCGATCGTCTCGCGGTGCACGATCGGCGCAATTGCGTCGAAGAAGGCCAGCGCGCTCTCGCCGGTGAGCGCCCCGATCGTCTCGGCAAGCGCCGGCGACGTGAGCGGGCCGGTCGCGACGATGACGCTGTCCCACTCTGGCGGCAATGAAACAACCTCGTCGCGGCGGATTTCGATCAGCGGCTCGCCTTCGAGCGTGGCGGTGATCGCGCCGGCAAAACCTTCGCGATCGACGGCGAGCGCGCCGCCGGCTGGCAGCTTGTGCGCGTCGGCCGCGCGCATCACCAGCGAACCGAGCCGCCGCATCTCGGCGTGCAGGAGACCGATCGCGCTCGCCTCGGCATCGTCCGAGCGGAACGAGTTCGAACAGACGAGCTCGGCGAATTGTCCGGTCTTGTGCACCGCGGTCGAGCGTTCAGGCCGCATTTCGTGCAGCAGCACCGGCACGCCGCGGCGCGCGATCTGCCAGGCCGCCTCGGAACCGGCAAGGCCGCCGCCGATAACGTGGACGGGCGACATCGGATGCGTCATAGTTTCGAAATTAGGCGCGCAAGGCCGCGCGGGCAACTGAGCCTAAACTGAGAGCCGGGGGCGAAACACCATGTCGAACCGCAGCATAGTCGCGTTTGCCGCCATATGCGCAGTCGCCGTCACGATGGTCGCGGGCCAGGCCCGCGCCGAGGTACTCAAGAAAGAGCCGCCGATGGGGGCGTTGCGTGAGGGCCAGGTGGTGCTGGTCGATGACGGCTCGTGCCCATCTGGGCAAATCAAGGAGGTCACCGGCGGTAATCACGTGGCGGCCGGCGGCTTCAAGCACATTGTGCGGACCCGCAGGTGCATCGCGCGGTAAGGGCTCGGGCGCCAAGCGCGGCGGTTGGCTCGTGATTGGGGCTCTGCTATAGCCGCCCACGCCGCTGGCCGTTTGCGCCGGCCCGAGGTTTCGCATGTCCGTCGACGCCGACACTGTCCGCCGCGTGGCGCATCTGGCGCGCATCGCGGTTGCCGAGGACGAAGTTGAGCATCTGCGCGAGGAGCTCAACGCCATCCTCGCCTTCGTCGAGCAGCTCGCGGCGGTCAATGTCGACGGCGTCGAACCGATGACCTCGGTCACGCCGATGGCCATGAGGATGCGCAGCGACGAGGTGACCGACGGCGGCATCGCCGACGCCGTCATGGCGAATGCGCCGGCGCGGGAAGATCATTTCTTCCTGGTTCCCAAAGTGGTGGAGTAATGTGCATCGCCTGTGAGCTGAATTTCACTTGGCTCGACTATCTCGAAAGCCGCGATCTGGGCGGCGCGGCCGGACGCGCGGCTGCGCCGCTGCCGTTCGCCGCTGCGAGCAAGCTGCCATCGGCCGCCGCCGAACACGACGCTCAAACCGCCGATACCAACAAATTTTCCTGCGACGATCCGACCGCTAGTGCGGCGGATTTGAAGCTCGTTCGCGCAAGCCGCAAACCCGAGTAGGAACTTCAAATCCAAGAGCCGCACTAGAGCTATAAATTTGCTAGTGTTCTTTTTGATTCCGAAGTTCGCCTTGGATCATCCCGCCTGCACCTACGAACTTCGGAATCAGGACACGAGATGACCGATCTGACCGCGCTCACGCTAGCGCAGGCGCGCAATGCGCTGCGGCGGAAGGAATTTTCCGCCGCTGAACTGGCCGAGGCGCATCTTGATGCCATGGCGAGGTCGCGGACGCTCAATGCCTTTACGTTGGAGACGCCGGACCGTGCGCGCGAGATGGCACGCGCCTGCGACGCGCGCCTCAAGCGCGGGGAGGGCGGGCCGCTCGAAGGCTTGCCCCTCGGCATCAAGGACTTGTTCTGTACGAAGGATGTTCGCACCACGGCGAGCTCGCATATTTTGGAGAATTTCGTTCCGCCATACGAATCGACCGTCACGGCCAATCTCTGGCGCGACGGTGCGGTGCTCCTCGGCAAGCTCAACAATGACGAGTTCGCCATGGGCTCCTCGAACGAGACGTCTTATTTCGGGCCGGTCGTCTCGCCGTGGCGCCGCAGTAGTTCGGACGTAAAACTGGTGCCTGGAGGCTCCTCCGGCGGTTCAGCGGCGGCGGTCGCGGCCAATCTGTGCGTCGGAGCGACCGGCACCGACACCGGCGGCTCGATCCGCCAGCCGGCGGCATTTTGCGGGGTCGTGGGGCTCAAGCCGACCTATGGCCGCTGCTCGCGCTGGGGGATCGTCGCGTTCGCGTCCTCGCTTGACCAGGCCGGGCCATTTGCGCGCACCGTGCGCGATTGCGCGATTTTGCTGCGGTCGATGGCAGGACCTGACCCGAAGGATGCGACCTGCGTTGAGGCGCCGGTGCCGGATTATGAGAAATCGGTCGGCGCGTCGGTCAAAGGTAAGCGCATCGGCATTCCCAAAGAGTACCGTGTACCGGGCATGGCCGCCGAAATCGACGCTCTGTGGCAGCGCGGCACGGAGTGGCTTAAGGATGCCGGCGCCGAGATCGTGGAGATCTCGCTCCCTGCCACCGAGCACGCGCTGCCGGCCTACTACATCGTTGCGCCGGCGGAAGCCTCCTCCAATCTTGCGCGGTATGACGGCGTGCGTTACGGGTTGCGTGTTCCGGGCAGCGACACGATCGACATGTACGAGCGCACGCGGGCTGCTGGTTTCGGCAGAGAGGTGCGGCGGCGAGTCATGATCGGGACCTACGTCCTCTCCGCCGGCTATTACGACGCCTACTATCTGCGGGCGCAGAAGGTGCGCACGCTGATAAAGCGCGACTTCGAGAGCTGCTTTGCCGCCGGCATCGATGCCGTGCTGACGCCGACGACGCCGTCGGCCGCCTTTGCCGTCGGCGAGAAAGGCCGCGCCGATCCGGTCGAGATGTATCTGAATGACGTTTTCACGGTGACGGTGAACTTGGCGGGACTGCCGGGTATGTCCGTGCCCGGCGGACTCGACGCCAACGGCCTGCCGTTGGGCCTGCAGCTGATCGGCCGGCCGTTCGAGGAAGAGACGCTGTTTGCGCTCGGCGAGGTCATCGAACAAGCGGCCGGGCGGTTTGTTCCGCAGCGCTGGTGGCGTCAGTAGACGCTGCGGTCCGCTCATGACTCCGGCCGCCTTCAAACGCTCGCTGAGCCAAAAAACTCCACCGGCCGGACTTTCGCCGGCGCTGACCGCGCTGTGGTGGCTGGGCAAAGACAACTGGGACAAGGCGCATGGTCTGGTCGCCGACGAAGGCAGCGCGGACTGTGCGTGGGTCCACGCTCATCTGCACCGTGTCGAAGGTGATCTCGACAATGCCCGATACTGGTATCGCCGGGCCCGCCATGAGCCGGCGCGCGGCGAACTCGCCGATGAATGGGCGGCAATCGCCGCCGCCCTTCTCGAGCCGAAACATCCCTGACGCGCGCCGGGATTGCCACGGGCTGACCGGCGTGGCATCAAGCGGCGAAATCAACGCACCGCCCGGCGCCCGCATGAAAAATTTTTTTCTGCGTCTTTTCACCTGGTGGAACAGTCAGACCTTCGGGACCCAGCTGTCGACGAAGCTCTATGGCGAGTTCGTCGGCGAGGACGAGTTTGGCAATCGCTATTACCGGACCAAAGGCGGCCGGATCGATCCGGCGCTCGGCATTGAGCGGCGCTGGGTAATCTACAAGGGGATCACCGAAGCCTCCACCGTGCCGCCGAGCTGGCATAGTTGGCTACACCATACGGTGGACGTGCCGCCGACGCAGGAGCAGGTCAGGACCTACCGCTGGGAGAAGCCGCATCGGCCTAATCTCACCGGCACGGCAGGCGCGTATCGCCCGAGCGGCTCGACTTTGGCGCAGGGCCGTCGCCCCAAGGCGACCGGCGACTACAAGGCGTGGACGCCTGGCGGATAGGCGGTTCCGCCCTTTCCGCGCCTTATTCCGCATGTTAAGCGGGCGGGATGCGATGAAGCGCCAACCTGGGTCGCGCTCAAGATTTCATGCGTCGTCTTGCCGCTATTTTGGCTGTGCTCGGCGGAACGCTCGCGGCGGGAGCGGCGCAGGCGCAATCGAACAACGTATTCGGTGAGCCGCCGCGTCCGCCTGCCGAGGTTCCGAACGGACAATTGCCGCCGCAACCGCCGCCGGTAGGAGCGCAGACTCAGTTCCCGACATATCCTGCCGAACGTCAGCCATCCATCCAGGCGCAGCCATTGCCGCCCCCGCCGGGCGCGGTCGCGGCGCCGCCGCAGCGCGCGCGGGTTTCGCCGCCGCCGGCCAATCCGTCGCCGCCGCCAGCCAATGCGCCGCCTCAGCCGGCCAATCCGCCGCCGCCGCAACCGGTGGACACATCGCCGCAGCCTGACGATACCGTCGTCACCGAGATGCCGTCGCAAAAGATTCCGAACGGCCGCGCCGTGTTCTCAGGGCTCGACAAGATCACCGGCCGCATCATCTCGTTCGACGCCGGCATCGGGGAGACGGTGCAGTTCGGCGCCCTGCAGGTTACCGCCCGCGTGTGCTACACGCGCCCTCCGACCGAGGCGACCAATACCGACGCTTTCGTCGAGGTCGATGAAGTGACGCTGCAGGGCGAGATCAAGCGCATCTTCAGCGGCTGGATGTTTGCGTCGAGCCCAGGTTTGCACGCCGTCGAGCATCCGATCTACGATGTCTGGTTGACCGACTGCGCCTCGCCCCGGCCGATGCAGGTCGCGCAGCCCGAGGTCCCGCCGGCGCCGGCTCCGAGCCCGGCGCGAGCGCCAACTCCGGCAAAACCGCGCCAAGCGGCACCGGTGCGCCAGCAACCTCAGCCGCCGATCACGCCGGCGCCACTGCCACCGGGACAGCAGCAGCACTAAGGTCGTTCGGCGCCTGCGAGTTGCGCCAGGGCGGTCGTGCCTGAAATCGGCCGGTCGAGCGCCAACGCGCCGAAATCGGCCTCGCCCACGAGCGCGGCATCGAGCAGCTTGTGATAGGCCGGCCGCGAGACTTCGACCGCGCCGAACGTCCGCAGATGATCGGTGACGAATTGGGTGTCGAGCAGCCGGTAGCCGCCGGCCCGCAGCCGCGCTACGAGATGCACCAGGCCGACTTTGGATGCATCGCGAGCATGATGGAACATGCTCTCGCCGAAAAAGGCGCGGCCTAGGCTGACGCCGTAGAGGCCGCCGGCAAGCTTGCCGTCCTCGTACACTTCGACGGTGTGGCAGTCGCCACGCTCGTAAAGCTTGCGGTAGAGATTGCGGATGCGGGCATTGATCCAGGTGCGGCTGCGCCCCGCCTTCGGTTCCGAGCAGCCGGCAATAACGGCATCGAAGTCGCGATCGATGAGGACGCTGAAGCGGTCGGAACGGATCGTGCGCGCCAGCCGGCCGGGGACATGGAACCGATCGAGCGGGATGATCCCGCGACGTTCCGGCTCGATCCAGTAAAGCGCCGGATCCTCGGCGCTTTCCGCCATCGGAAAGATGCCGCAGGCATAGGCCTTCAGGAGAACCTCGGGCGTGATGTCGACGAGCGCGGATTCGCGGCTGGCCATGGACTCCGTTTAACCGGCCGCGCGCGCCTTCTTCAAGAGGCGCCTTTGGACCGCCGCGCTGCACTTCGACCGGCGTAAGGGGAAAGCCCAGCTTTGACGATTTGCAAACCATGATTCGCTAAGATTTTCGTCGCCTTGAACCAATCCCTTCATGGCACGTTTTGCCATCAAATCGAGCGGAACCAGGAACGGCGATGAAAACAATGGTCAGGCGGAACGAGCCAATCCGGGTCTTGCTGGTCGAAGACGAGTACCTGATCAGCGAATGGGTGGCCGAATCGCTGTCTGAGCAGGGCTTCGCCGTCCACGCCGCCGCCAATGCGGCGGATGCGCTACGCCATCTCGCGACTGCGCCGGTCGACGTGCTGTTCACCGATATCAATCTGCCCGGCGCCATGGACGGAGCGATGCTGGCGCGGTGCGCCCGCGAACTTTTGCCTGAGCTGCCGGTCGTCTACGCTTCCGGCCGGCCAAACGTGCTCGATCCGACCATGCGCGTTCCCGGCTCGAGCTTCGTGCCGAAGCCCTATGTGCCGGCGCTGGTCGGGCGGATCCTTGCCGACACCCTGAACGCCACGGCAGAACGCATGCCCGCGTGAGCCGCTATTGCTCGAGCGCGCCGCGCGCGAGGAACTCCTCGAGCCAGTGGATGTGGTAGTCGCCGTCGATGATCTCGGTCTCGCTCGCCAAGGCGCGAAACAGCGGCAGCGTGGTCTCGATGCCGTCGACCACGAATTCGTCGAGCGCCCGCTTGAGCCGCATCAGGCATTCGCTGCGGGTCTTGCCGTGGACGATGAGCTTGCCGACGAGCGAATCGTAGAATGGCGGAATCGCGTAGCCGTGGTAGACGGCCGAATCGATGCGTACGCCCAAGCCGCCGGGCGGATGATAGTGGATGATCTTGCCGGGAGACGGTCGGAACGAGACCGGGTTCTCGGCATTGATCCGGCACTCGATGGCGTGGCCGTGGAATTTTACGTCGCTCTGCGCCAGCGCGAGGTCGTTGCCGGCGGCGACACGGATCTGTTCGACGATGAGGTCGATGTCGGTGATCATCTCGGTCACCGGATGCTCCACCTGAATACGGGTGTTCATCTCGATGAAGTTGAACTTGCCGTCTTCGTAAAGGAATTCGACGGTGCCGGCGCCGAGATATTTTATTTCCCGCATGGCTTTGGCGACCGTCTCGCAGATTTGGTCGCGCGCCGCTGAATTGAGCGCGGGCGAGGGGCCTTCTTCCCAGACTTTCTGGTGACGGCGCTGAAGCGAGCAGTCGCGCTCGCCGAGATGGATGGCGCGGCCCTTGCCGTCGCCGAGCACCTGGATCTCGATGTGCCGCGGCCGATCGAGGTATTTTTCGAGATAGATCGTGTCGTCGTCGAACGAGGCCTTGGCCTCGGCGCGGGCGACGGCGAGCGCCGAGGCAAGCTCGCTCTCGGCGCGCACGACCTTCATGCCGCGGCCGCCGCCGCCGGCCGCGGCCTTGAGCATGACCGGGAGCCCGATCTCGCGCACCAATCGATGCGCCTCTTCGTCCGAGCCGATGCCGCCTTGGGAGCCCGGCACCGTCGGGATGCCGAGCTCGCGGGCGGCGCGCTTGGCCGCGATCTTGTCGCCCATCAGGCGGATATGCTCGGGACGGGGGCCGATGAAATCCAGATTGTGCTCGGCGAGGATTTCGGCAAAGCGGGCGTTCTCGGCAAGGAATCCGTAGCCCGGATGCACGGCGTCGGCGCCGGTGATCTCGCAGGCGGTGAGGAGCGCCGGAATGTTGAGATAGCTGTCCTTCGCCGGCGGCGGACCGATGCACACGCTCTCATCGGCGAGCCGTACATGCATGGCGTCGGCGTCCGCGGTCGAATGCACCGCTACCGTCGAAATGCCGAGTTCCTTGCACGCCCGCAGCACGCGCAGCGCGATCTCTCCCCGGTTGGCGATCACGATCTTGTCAAACATTGCGGCGGCTCGGGGCGGCGAATAGCGAGGCGGCAATGGCGAATCGGCGGACCGGCCGTCATCTTGCTGTTGGCAATGGCCATTCGCTATTTGCTCACTCGATGATCATGAGCGGCTCGCCATATTCGACCGGCCGGCCGTCCTCGACCAGAATCTGGGTCACCGTGCCGCCGCGCGGCGCCGGGATTTGATTCATCGTCTTCATGGCTTCGATGATGATCAAAATGTCGCCGGCCTTGACCTGCGTGCCGATCTCGACAAAGGGCCGCGCCCCCGGCGAAGGCCCGAGATAGGCGGTGCCGACCATCGGCGAGGCGACCACGCCCGGATGCTGTGTCGGGTCGATCGGGCCCGCCGCGGAAGCGACCGCTACCGGCGAAGGAACCGGCGCGTCAGACGGCCGCGGCCGGGGCGCCGGCAAGCCCGAATTTCGCGCGACGCGAATCGAAACGCCGTCGCGCTGAAACTCGATCTCGCTCAGACCGGTTTCCTCGAGCAGTTTCGCCAGATCGCGGATCACGTCGTGATCGATCGCTGGCGTCTTCGGCATCGGCGGGCTCCCGGACTTGCGCGCCACGATCAAGCCTTGGCGTCGATCATGGCAGCCAGGCCGGTCATGGCAAGGGCGTAGCCGTTGACGCCGAAACCGCAGACCACCGCCCGCGCCGCCTTCGAGACATAGGAATGCTCGCGGAACGGCTCGCGCGCGTGGATATTGCTGATGTGCACCTCGACCACCGGCGCGGCCAAGGTCAGAAGCGCGTCAAGAATGGCGATCGAGCTGTGCGAATATCCAGCCGGATTGATCAGCACGCCGGCGGCGTTCTTGGCCCGGGCCTCGTGGATCCAGTCGACGATTTCGCCCTCGTGGTTGGATTGCCGGAATTCAACCGTCAGCCCGAGACGCTCCGCCGTGGCGCGACAGAGTTTCTCGACGTCAGCGAGCGTGGCGCGGCCGTAAATCTCCGGCTCGCGGGTGCCGAGCAGATTGAGATTGGGTCCGTTGAGGACGTAGACCGTCTTCGCCATTTCCCGAGATGACCCGGCTATGGCCGCGGCGGGCGTCCACCGTGCCGGGTCCGTTTATAGGGAAGGCACCTGCAAAGGGGAAGCCGGCCCGGCCGCCGCCACGATGAAAGCCAAAATTCGCCACCGCTCCCCCGCGACCAGACCACAGAGCCGACCGACGTTCCCGGCCGGCGGGCGACGTCATTGGAGAGGTTATTCCATGCGCCGCAGAGCATTCGTGCATCTCGCCGCGTTCTTCCTCAGTCCACTTGCGTTCGTTCCGTCGGCTTTTGCCGCCGACGACATGCGTGTTTCGGATCCCATCGTTCACGACAATCTTGCCATCTACCTGCTGCGCGGTACGGCGACCGATCGTGCGGTGCCGGTGACGCTGCAGGAGGCGCTCGCCAAAGGCAGCGTCAAGGTCGACGAGACCGGCGGCGTCAACGAGCTCACCGTCGAGAATCTGGGCGCCGATGAGGTGTTCGTTCAGGCCGGCGATATCGTGAAGGGCGGCCGGCAGGACCGCGTGCTCTCGGTCGATCTTTTGCTGCCGCCGCGCTCGGGGCGGGTGTCGATCGCCGCGTTCTGCGTCGAGCACGGCCGCTGGTCCGGCCGGGCCAACGAAGATGCGGCGTCATTCTCCAGCGCATCGAGCGCGATGCCCTCTCAGGAGGCAAAGCTGGCGATGCGCGCCTACGCGGACGCGGCTGCGGCGTCGACGCCGAGCGCCGCCGCCCCGGCCATGGCACCGGCCCATCCGCCGGCCTATGCCGGGGCCGATACCGGGTCGAGCCAGCAGACTATCTGGTCGACCGTCAAGAAGGTCCAGGAACGCCTGAGCCGTTCTGTGGGGGCGCAAGTCGCCGCGCCGGCCTCGCCGTCGAGCCTGCAGCTCTCGCTCGAGAACGAAAAGCTCAAGCAAGCGCAGGCGGCCTATATCAAGGCGCTTCAAGACGCGGGCGAAGCCGATACCGATGTCGTCGGCTACGTCTACGCCATCAACGGCAAGATCGATGGCGGCGACGTTTATGCGTCGAATGCGCTGTTCCGGAAAATGTGGCGCAAGCAGCTCGCCGTCAACGTGATCGAGGCGATCAGCAAGAAGGATGCGGCGCCAGCCGCAGCGCCGTCGGCCAAGGAGGCGCAGGCATTCCTGGTCACGGCCGAGACCGGCGCCAAGACCGAACGCGCCGTCAACGGGCATGTCCGCCTGGCAACGCTTGACGGCGACGTCTCGCTTTATGCCGAGACCAGGCGCTCCGACGGCAGCTGGGTGCACCGAAACTACCTGGCCAAGTAAGTCCTGGCCAAGTAAGTCGCCCCGCAAAAAAGCCCTCCCCGAACACGGGGAGGGCGATGCCTGCGAGGCTACTTAGCGCGACGGCTTACTTCCGTTCGGCCTCGATTTTCTGTCTCAGCGCGTCGAGGCCGACGGCCCCCATCACGACCTCTTCGCCGACGACATAGCTCGGGGTTCCGCTGACGCCGAGCGCATCGGCGAGCTTCATGTTTTCGTCGATCGTCTTCTTGACCTCGTCGCTGCCCATGTCCTTCTCGATGCGCGCCATGTCGAGGCCGACCTCTTTGGCGACCGCGAGAGCGCGCATCTTGTCGACCTGCCCGCGACCGCCGAGCAGCTTCTGGTGAAACTCGATGTACTTCTTCCCGGTGCTGTCCTGCATGCGCACTGCAACCGCAACATGGGCGGCCTCGACCGATCCCTCGCCGAGGACCGGAAACTCCTTGAGCACGAATTTGAGGTTCGGGTCGGTCTTCAACAGGCCGAGCATGTCGGGGAGGGCGCGTTTGCAGTAGCCGCAATTGTAATCGAAGAACTCGACCATCGTGACGTTGCCCTGCGGATTGCCAAGGACGACCTGATGCGGCGAGCTAAAGAGCGTCGCGTTGTTTTCCCTGACCACCTGGCGATGCTTCTCGGCTTCCGCGGCCTGCTGGCGCTTGTCGAGCTCGGCCAGTGCGTCCTGCAAGACCTCAGGATGCTGCGTGAGGTAGTTCTTGATGATGGTTTCGATTTCGCCGCGTTGCTCGGTGGAGAGGGGCTCGGCTTGCGTCGGGGCCGAAGCCGGCGCAGCGAAGAGGAGCGCGGTTGCGAACAGGATTGCCATTTGTCGGCGCGATGTCATTTCCATTTCCTCTTGTGTGATCAGGGGCCGGCCCGGAGCGGATTCTGCTTCAGGTTCTTGTTGAACGCGACGATATCATCGGCTCTGACCCAACCCGGCGAGCCGACCGGGAATCGCGTCTTGGCGCGCGCGGCGAGCTCGCGCGCGGTCTTGTTGTCGCCGCGTGCGAATGCTGCCTGCGCCGAAGCCAGATCGGCATCGGCGACGTCACCCTTGCGGCCATACGCCATCGCGAGCTGCTCATAGGCGTCGCCGGATTCCGGCTCCTTGGCGATCGCCGCCCGCAGTAACGGGACCGCCTCGTCCGCCATCTTGACGTTGTTGTTGGCGATCAGTGCCTGTCCCAGCATGATCTGAATGAGCGCCGGATTGGGCGAGAGCTCGACGGCGCGATGCAATGGTGCGACCGCGTCAGCCGGATGTCCGCCTTCGAGCAACGCCTGCCCCTTGAGCTCGTAGAAATAGGGATAGTTGGGCATCGCTTGAATCAGGCCGTCGATTTGCGCAACGGCGGCGCGCAGGTCGCCGAAGCGGTAGGCCGAGATCGCGCGCGCATAACGCGCGGGGATACTGTTGTCGGACAGTGGGTAGCGCCGGGCGATCGTGTCGGGCCGCTCGGTGAAGCCGTAGAGCTTTGCCCGCATCAGGTCGTGGCGGAACTGCAGTTCCGGCGGATCCTTCTTGTCCCAGTAAGGCGTCTTGACCAGCTCAGCGAGCGCCGCCATGCGCTCGGCGGGCATCGGGTGGTTCTGCGCATAGGGATCGACGAACTTCGCGGAGAACATGACCTCGTCGGCAAAGCGCTTGAACGTATCGTACATGCCTTTGGCCGACTGGCCGGTCATCGTCAGGAAGCGCACGCCGGCGCGGTCGGCCTGCTCTTCCTGCGCGCGCTGGTAGGCGAGCAGCGTATGCATCAAGTAGGATTGCGGCGCGCTGACGATTGCGGCTCCCGCGTTGCCGGTGTTCATGTTGCCGGAATGCGCACCGGCGACCATGGCGCCGACGCCGAGCAGCATGGCGACGATCGCGGCGGTCTGCGCGTTGGCGAGTTCCTGGCGCATCTTCGACAGATGGCCGCCGACGATGTGTCCGGTCTCGTGCGCGAACACGCCGATCAGCTGGTTGGGCGTCGTCGCCTGCATCAAGGCGCCGGAATTAACGAAAATGCGGTGCGCATCCATGACGAACGCGTTGAACGATTTGTCGTTGATGACGACGACCTGGACGTTCTGCTGGCTGAGGCCCGCCACCTTCAGAATCGGCTGCGTGTATTCGCGCAGCAGCTGCTCGATCTCCGCGTCGCGGATCATCGGGATCCCGGCGTTCGAACCGGTCTGCGCCCGCGCCGGGGCGCTCGTCAGCGCCAGCGCGGCGGCCGTCCCAAGCGCGATCGCGCGCGATGCTGGCCTCACCGGGCGCACCTTGCTAGGAGGTCTGGTAGCCATCATGTGGGGCAAAGTTTTGGTCCCCCGGTCCAGGACCCAAGCTATGAATGGAGCCGGTTGCGGTCAACACGGGTCTGGCGCGTTACCGGGCGAAGCCAAGCGGCACAAAACCCGGCGAATGCGGCAGTACCGCGGCGGCGTCCGCAGCGACGGCGAACAGGCGGATTGATGCTCGAAAGAGCTAAACATTTGTTGCAACCCTCGGCCCGCAGCGCCGTGCCGCCGTTCATGGTGATGGACGTGGTCGCCGCAGCCACGCGTCTCGAGGCGCAAGGTCGGCGAATCATTCATATGGAGGTCGGCCAGCCGGCTGCCGGCGCGCCGGCAAGCGCGATCGCCGCGGCACGCGCCGCGCTCGGCTCCGTTCGGCTCGGCTACACCGAAACGCTCGGCATCGCCTCATTGCGCCGGCGCATCGCGCGCGCCTACGCCGAATGGCATGGGCTTGAAATCGATCCGGCGCGCATCGTCGTCACGACCGGCTCGTCGGCGGGCTTCATGCTCGCATTTCTCGCCGCGTTCGAGGCCGGCGATCGCGTCGCGGTGGCGCTGCCGGGCTATCCGCCTTACCGTCACATTCTCACGGCGCTCGGCTGCGAGCCGGCCGGCATCGAGACCACCGCGGAAACGCGTTGGGCGATCACGCCGCAGGCGCTGCTTGCGCAGCACCGCGCGCGTCCGCTGCAAGGTGTGGTGGTCGCCTCGCCCGCTAATCCGAGCGGCACGATGATGACCGCGTCCGCGCTCGCCGAGCTTGTTCGCTGTGCCGAAGACGCCGACATCGCCGTCATCTGCGACGAGATCTATCATGGTCTCGACTACGCCTTCGCCGCAGCATCGGCGGCGCGGATTTCGCCGGACGCGATCATCGTCAATTCATTCTCCAAATATTTCTGCATGACCGGATGGCGCATCGGCTGGACCGTGGTGCCGCCTTCGCTCGTGCGCGCGGTCGAGCGGCTGCAGCAGAACCTCGCGATCTCGGTGCCGACGCTGTCGCAAATCGCGGCCGAAGCGGCCTTCGAAGGGCGCGAGGAGCTTGAAGGGGTGCGGCGCGGCTACGAAGAGAACCGGCGCATTCTGCTCGAAGGATTGCCCGGTGCCGGCCTCGACTCGTTTCTGCCGGCGGACGGCGCGTTTTACTTTTACGCCGACGTCTCGCGCTTCTCGACCGACAGCCACGGATTCGCGACGCGCATGCTCGAAGAGGCGGGCGTCGCGGCGACGCCGGGCGTCGATTTCGATCCGGGCCGCGGCGGGAATTTCCTGCGCCTGTGCTATGCCGGGTCGCGCGAGGACATGCGGGAAGCGGTCGAGCGGATCGGCACCTGGCTGAAGGGATAAGCGGCGGTGAGCCTGCTCGACAGCGTACTCGTTCTATTCTCCGGCGGGCAGGATTCCACTGTGTGTCTCGCTTGGGCGCTGGAGCGCTTTGCCCGGGTCGAAACCATCGGCTTCGACTACGGGCAGCGCCATGCCGTCGAGCTCGAAGTCCGGCCGCGCATCCGCGAGCGCCTCGCCGCTCTGTCTCCGCACTGGCGTACCCGGCTTGGCGCCGACCGCGTGGTGCGGCTCGATGCGCTCGCCGCCATTTCCGAAACCGCGCTGACGCGCGACGCCGCGATCGAAATCGCCGAGACCGGCCTGCCGACAACCTTCGTTCCCGGCCGCAATCTCATATTTCTGTCGTTCGCCGGCACGCTCGCCTATCGGCGCGGCATCCGGCATCTGGTTGCCGGCATGTGCGAGACCGATTTCTCCGGTTATCCGGACTGTCGCGACGATACCGTCAAGGCGATGCAGGTCGCGCTTACGCTCGGCATGGATCGCAGCTTCGCGATCCATACGCCGCTGATGTGGATCGACAAGGCGGAAACGTTTGCCCTCGGCCTCGAGATCGGCGGCGACGCCCTGATCGAGGTTCTTCTGACCGAGACCCACACCTGCTATCTCGGCGACCGCGCACACCGGCACGCGTGGGGTTTCGGCTGCGGCGAATGCCCGGCCTGCCGTTTGCGCGCGGCGGGTTACGCGAAGTGGAAAGCGGCATGATGATGCCGGCTTGAGTTTCGTTTCAACGAGGCGAGCGATGAACCAAGCGCTGCTCGAAATTCTGCACAAGGTGACGACGGCGACGATCACGACGATGCTGCTGAAAAAGGGCATCCGCCGCTGCTGGATGAACGGTCCGAAGCCGCTCATCGCCGACGGCGAACGCGTCGTCGGGCCGGCGTTCACGCTGCGGTTCGTGCCGGTGCGCGAGGATCTGGCCACGCCGGAGAGCTGGAGCAAACCGATCTCGACCCGCGCCGCGATCGAGGAAATGCCGGCCGGGGCCGTTGTGGTCGCCGACGCGATGGGCGTGCCGAGCGCCGGCATTTTCGGCGATATCCTGTGCGCGCGGATGAAAAAACGAAATGTCGCGGCGCTCGTCACCGACGGCGTCGTGCGCGACCGCGCCGGCGTGTTGCGAAGCGCGCTGCCGGTGTGGTGCGCCGGCGTCGCCGCGCCGGCTTCGGTCAATGGCCTGACCTTTGTCGGCTGGCAGGAACCGATCGGCTGCGGCGGCTGCGCCGTCTTTCCAGGCGACCTGATCGTCGCCGATGACGACGGTGCCGTCGTCATTCCGCAGTCGATGATCGAATTCGTCGCTCAGGAAGGGGCCGAGCACGAACTCTATGAAAGCTGGGTGGTCAATGAGGTCGAGAGTGGCGCGAAACTGCCCGGCCTCTACCCGCCGAACGATGACGCCAAGGCGCGTTATGCGGCGTGGCGGAAATCGCGGTCGTGACGGTCCGCCGGCATGTTCTTCATTCTCTCAAAGGTCTTGGGTTTCTTCGCCCTGCCGTCGAACCTGCTGATCGCGATCGGTATCCTCGGCCTTGTTTTGCTCTCGACGCGGTTCACACGGCTGGCGAGCTGGCTCATCGTCACCAGCCTGGTGCTGATCGCGCTCGCCGGATTGTCGCCGCTCGGCAACGCGCTGATCCTGCCGCTGGAGCAGCGCTTCCCGCCTTGGGATGCTTCCCACGGCCCGCCCGATGGCATCGTTGTGCTCGGCGGCGCGATCTCGCCGGACATATCGGTCGCGCGCGGGGTGGTCGCGCTCGATGAGGCGGCTGAGCGCATTACCGCGACCGCCGAGCTGGCGCGCCGCTACCCGAATGCCCGCATCGTCTTTGCCGGCGGCAGCAATACGCTTGTCTTCCCCGAGGGCGTCGAGGCTCCGTTCGCGGTCCGCGAGTTGGAGGCGCTCGGCGTCGCGCACGAGCGGATCACGGCCGAGGAGCAGTCGCGCAATACGATCGAGAACGCCGTGTTCTCGCGGCTCATCGCCAACCCGCAGCCGGGGGAGCGGTGGCTGTTGGTCACCTCCGCCCACCACATGCCGCGAGCGATGGCGGCGTTCCGGGCGGCCGGCTTTGCGGTCGAGGCCTATCCGGTCGATTGGCGCACCCGCGGGCCGATCGACGCCGCGCGGCCATTCGTTTCGCTCGCCGACGGCCTAAAGCGAACCGACACCGCGGCACACGAATGGATCGGCCTTCTCATCTACCGCCTCACCGGCGAGACCTCGGAACTGTTTCCGCGGCCCTGATTGCCGCCGCCCGAGTCCGTCGGCTGACGTGGGCCGCAACGCGCCGTTAACCAATCGTCAACCATATCGCGTTGAATGCTTTCCCGGCCTCGTCATCCGGGGAAGGGCAAGCATGTCGACCCAAGCGCCTATTGCATTCGCGAGCGACGCGGCGGCGGCCAACGCCGAGGTCGAGGCGAGGCGCGCGTGGATCGAGGCGGTCTTTGTTGCCGTGTTCGCGGCAGCAGCAGTCGTCTGCGCATCGGTTCTGGCGGTCGTGACCGGCCTCATCTAGGCGGCGCCCGTGCGAGAGGCGAGTTCGCGCAGCAGCGGACGCTGATATTCGAGTATCTTGATCAGGGCCGCAGGCAACGCAAAGTAGGCGACGCGGTCGATTTCCGGAAACGACCGCCGCCGTCCCGATTTTGGCGGCCACTCGATCTCGAAGCTGTTGCTGGCAAAACCGGCAAGATCGAGATCGGCTTCGAACGCCCACGCATGCACCAATTTCCCGTTCTTCTGCCGGACCGCGGTCAGCGCAATGAAATTGCCGGCGGCGGCGAGGTTTGTCTCTTCGGCGAATTCGCGCTGCGCGGTGGCGAGGAGATCGGCGCCGGGCTCGGCAACGCCCTTGGGAATGGTCCAGGCTCCGTCGTCCTTTTTCGCCCAGAACGGGCCGCCTGGATGCGCCAGCAGGACTTCGAGCTCGTCCCTGCGGCGGAAGGCTACGAGTCCGGCGCTGATCTCGGTGCTGCGACGCATCCGCGCAGTTTACCTTCCGACTGCGGCGCACTAGCGCAGGTCTTGCCAAATGGGCCGTGGTCTGCATGATTTTGTCACGATTGCGCCCACAATAGCGGTTTCCTCGCCCGTGCTCATAGAGCGCGCCGTGGGAGGGGCGAACCGAACCACTTTCCTGCACGGGAGCCGACATCAATGCGATATCGATTTATCGCCGCCGCCGCCGTTGCCGCTGTCGCGGCATTGCTGGTGCCGGCCGCCAAGGCCGACGACACTCCCAAGGACGTCAAAGGCCTCTACCTGATGAGCGACTACCCCGCCGTCACGCTGCGGCCGGGCGAGACATCCTCGATCACGTTGCGGTTGCACAATTACGATCTCGCACCGGAGCGGCTGGATCTTTCCGTCTCCGGGGTGCCTTCGGGCTGGACCGCGACCTTGATGGGCGGCGGCCAGCCGGTCGCGGCGGCGATGCCGGCGACCAATGCCAGCGTCTCGCTCGAGCTGCGGCTCGACGTGCCGAAGAACGCGGCAGAGGGCACGCAGACGCTCACCGTCGCCGCCGCCGGCGCCTCGACCAAAGCCGAGCTGCCGATTGCCGTCACGCTTGCCAAGGATCTGCCGGCAAAGCTGACGCTGACGCCCCAGCTTCCCGAATTGCGCGGCACCTCGAAATCGAGCTTCGAGTATCAGCTCGCGATCAAGAACGACAGCGGCAAGAAGCTGACAGTCAGCCTCGCCGCGCAGGCGCCGCAGAACTTCGACGCCTCGTTCACCGAGCAATTTGGCGGCCAGGAACTCAACGCCGTACCGGTCGATGCCGGCCAGACCAAGGACGTGAAGCTCAAAATACGCCCGCCGAACACCGCTGCTGCGGGGAGCTATAAGGTCGTCGCCCGGGTCGGCGCCGAGGACACCGCCGCGACCGCCGACCTCACCATGGACATCACCGGCCAGCCGAAGCTCGATATCACCGGCCGCGAGGGCCTAGTGTCGACCCGCGCCACCGCCGGGCAGGAGACATCGGTACCGGTGGTGATCACCAATACCGGCACCGCGCCGGCCGACGAGGTCGAGCTCAGCGGTTCGGCCCCGAGCGGATGGAAGGTCACCTTCGATCCGAAAACGGTCGATCACATCGCGCCGAACGACGCCAAGGAAGTGCAGGCACGGATCACGCCGACTGAAAAAGCGATCGCCGGCGACTACGTGACCACGATCCGCGCCTCCGCCCGCGGCGAGTCGGCCTCGACCACCTTCCGGGTCACGGTCACGACCTCGACCATGTGGGGCATCGCCGGGGTCGGGATCATCGGCGTCGCGCTCCTGGTCATGGTTGGCGCCGTCGCAAGATTCGGTCGGCGATGAGCGAGACGAACGTCATCGAGGCCAAAGGCCTCACCAAGACCTATGGCGGCGCCACCGCGGTCGATCACGTCACGTTCACGGTCGGCCGCGGCGAGATCTTCGGTTTGCTCGGGCCGAACGGTGCCGGCAAGACCACGACCATCCTCATGCTGCTCGGCCTCACCGAAATTTCGAGCGGCGAAGTGAGCGTACTCGGGTTCGATCCGGCCCGCGAGCCGCTGTCGGTCAAGCGCCGCGTCGGCTATTTGCCCGACACCGTCGGATTCTATGATCAGCTCACCGCCGCCGACAATTTGCGCTACACCGCGCGCCTGATCGGCTTCCGCTCCCGTGAGCGCGAGATGCGGATCACTGCCGCGCTCGATCAAGTCGGGCTTCAGGAGTTTGCCGACAAATACGTCGGCACGTTCTCCCGCGGCATGCGCCAGCGCCTCGGGCTGGCCGAGATCCTGATGAAGGGCGCGCAGATCGCGATCCTCGACGAGCCGACTTCGGGGCTCGACCCGCACGCCACCGCGGAGCTGCTCGCCATCATCCGCGGGTTCAAGAGCGAGGGCGTGTCGGTGTTGCTGTCCTCGCATCTGCTCGAGCGCGTGCAGAGCGTGTGCGACCGCGTCGCGCTGTTCAGCAACGGCCGCATCGCGCTGATGGGCTCGGTCGCCGAGCTCGGCCGTGAGGTGCTCGGCGGCGGCTACGTTGTCGACATCGAAGCCGACGGCGCCGGGCTCGCCGAGCGGCTGGCGCTGATCCCCGGGGTGAGCGGCGTCGAAAAGATCGGCATCGGCAAGCTGCGCCTGCACGCCGACCGTGACGTGCGCCCGGAAGCGGCGGCCGAGGTGGTGGCGATGCACGGCCGCCTCAAATATCTCGGCGTCCAGGAGCCGAGCCTCGACGCGATCTATACCCGCTATTTCGCGACCAGGCCCGACGAGGAAATGGCAATGAGGGAAGGCGCCCGTCATGCGGCGTGAAGGTTCCGCCTTTCAGGGTCTCGGCGTGGTCATGCTCAAGGAGCTGGCGGACCACCTGACCGGCATCCGCATGATCGTCCTGGAATGGCTGGTCGTATTGATGGCCCTCGGCGTCGTCTATACCGGCATTCAACAAATTCGCGAGGTTTCGGCCGAGGACCCGTTCCTGTTCCTTCGCCTGTTCACGCGCTCGGGCGAAGGACTGCCCTCGTTCGTCTCGGTATTGTCCTTTCTGGTGCCGCTCGTTGCTATTGGGATCGGCTTCGATCTGGTCAACAGCGAGCGCAATCAACGAACGCTTTCGCGAATCTTGTCGCAGCCGATTTACCGCGACGCTTTGTTGTTTGGAAAATTTCTCGCCGGATTGCTGACCATGACGATAATGCTGGTCGCTTTGTGGCTGATGGTGATCGGTCTGGGGATCCTGACTCTCGGGCTTCCTCCTGGAGCCGAGGAAGTGGCGCGGGCCGTCGCCATGTTGATTGTAACTATCGTCTATGCCGGCGTGTGGCTGGCGCTGGCCTTGTTGTTTTCGATTGTATTCCGCTCGGGCGCGACCGCCGCACTTGTTGCGCTGGGGCTCTGGCTTTTTCTGACGATTCTTTGGCCGCTGCTCTCGCCCTACCTGGCAGCCGTCTTCGTATCCGATACGGTAACGACACCGGCCGAGCTGCTCAGTCACCTCGGCGTGTTGCAGGCGTTTGCCCGGCTGTCGCCCGGCGCCTTGTTCGGTGAGATTGTCGGTGTGCTGCTCGACCCCACGGTGCGGTCTACCCAGCAGCCGCTTCTGGCGTCGTTGGGCCTCGCTTTGGTTCAGCCGGGCGCCATTCCCGGAGCGCCGCTGCCGCTGCTGCAAAGCTTCGAGGTTGTTTGGCCGCAGACCGTGGGCATGGTCGCAAGCGCAATCCTGCTGTTCGTCATCGGCTATGTGATCTTCCAGCGTCAGGAAGTGCGCGCCTGAAGCGGCGCGGGCGGCATTGCGGCCGCAAGGCGGCGAGGGGCTGTGACGGCAATCGCATCGACGGTCGATACCGCATCGCGGGAATTCCAAGCCAATCAGGCGGCGATGCGCGTCCTGATCGCGGAACTTGAGGACCATCGGGCCAAAGCCGCCGAAGGCGGGCCGCCGCACGCCCGCGAGCGTCACCTCGGGCGCGGCAAGTTGCTGCCGCGGGAGCGGGTGATGACGCTGATCGATCCGGGCGCGCCGTTTCTCGAATTATCGCCGCTTGCCGCCAACGGCATGTACGAGGAGCCGATTCACGGCGCCGGCATCATCACCGGCATCGGCCGCATCGCCGGGCGCGAATGCGTGATCGTCTGCAACGATTCCACCATCAAAGGCGGCACCTATTTTCCGATGACGGTGAAGAAGCATGTTCGCGCCCAGGAGATCGCGCGCGAGAACCGGCTCCCCTGCATCTATCTCGTCGATTCCGGCGGCGCCAATCTGCCGCACTGGACCGAGGTGTTTCCCGATCGCGAGCATTTCGGCCGTATCTTCTACAATCAGGCGACCCTGTCGGCTCAAGGCATCGCCCAGATCGCCGTGGTCATGGGCTCGTGCACCGCGGGCGGCGCCTATGTGCCGGCGATGTCGGACGAGACCGTGATCGTCCGCAACCAGGGGACTATCTTTCTCGGCGGCCCGCCGCTGGTGAAGGCGGCGACCGGCGAGGTGGTTTCGGCCGAGGAGCTGGGCGGCGCCGACGTGCACGCCAGAAAATCAGGAGTTGCCGACTACTACGCCGAGAACGATCGCCATGCGCTGGCGCTCTGCCGGCAAATCGTGGCCGGCCTGAATACGGCGAAGTCGATCGATATCGCGCTGGCCAAGCCGGTCGAGCCGAAATACGACGCAAGCGAGCTCGACGGCATCGTGCCGACCGACCTGAAGAAGCAATACGACGTGCGCGAGGTGATCGCGCGTCTCGTCGACGGCTCGGAGTTCGACGAGTTCAAGGCGCTGTACGGCACCACGCTGGTGGCGGGGTTCGCGCACATCCACGGCATCCCCGTCGGCATCATCGGCAACAACGGGATTCTGTTCTCGGAAAGCGCGCTCAAGGCCACGCACTTCATCGAGCTGTGCTGCCAGCGCCGCGTGCCGCTGCTGTTCCTGCAGAACATCGTCGGCTTCATGGTCGGGCGCGACTATGAGGCCGGCGGCATCGCCAAGGACGGCGCCAAGATGGTGACCGCGGTCGCCTGCGCGCAGGTGCCGAAAATCACGCTGATCATCGGGGGCTCCTACGGCGCCGGCAATTACGGCATGTGCGGCCGCGCCTACGGCCCGCGCTTTTTGTTCACCTGGCCGAATGCGCGCATTTCGGTGATGGGCGGCGAGCAGGCGGCGAGCGTGCTGGCGACCGTGCGCCGCGACAACATCGAGGCCGCCGGCAAGACCTGGTCCGAGGTCGAGGAAGAGGAATTCAAGCAGCCGATTCGCGAGCGATACGAGGCCGAAGGCAATCCCTATTACGCCACCGCCCGGCTCTGGGACGACGGCATCATCACGCCGGCGGAAACGCGCCGGGTCCTGGCGCTGGCGTTCGCGGTGACGCTCAACGCGCCGATACCGCAGACGCGGTTCGGAGTCTTCAGGATGTGACTCACGCAGCTCGCGGCCGGAGGAGAGCACGCGTCATGCCCAAAACGATCGAGCACATTCATTGGCCGGACGCGCCGGATCTGTGGATGCCCTATGCGCCCGCGATCAAGGTCAAGGGCGGGACCACCGTCTATCTCGCCGGCGTCACCGCTGCGCCGGTCTATCATCATCATCCGCACCGGCCGGAGGAATTCGACGCCATGTCGCGCGACATGGCCGGGCAGGCCCGCGCGGCGCTCGAAAATCTCAAGCGCGGGCTTGACGCCGTCGGCGCGACCTTCGCCGACGTCCTCACCGCCGATCGCTTCGTCACCGATCTCACCGACCAGGACGCGCTCAACCGGGTCTGGGCCGAATATTTTCGCGACGCCAAGCCGGCAACGACGACCGTCCAGGTGGTGCGCCTCGCCACCGACCCGCGCTGTCTCGTCGAGATCAACGCGGTGGCGGTGATCGACTGAGCGGGTCGCGCGATAAGCCTCACGCCGGCCTTGATGTTGACCGCGATCGAGACGATCTAAGGTGATGTTTTTCGCCTCGTCTGCGAAGTTGCCTAAGGAAATTGCCCAAGGAAATTGTCAAAGGGAGCAACGCCTTGTCGAATGCCAAATTCGAGCGCGCCCTGATCGTCGGCACCGGTTCGGGATTGAGCGCGTCGATCGCGCGGCTGTTCGCAAAATCCGGAATGAAGGTCGCGCTCGCGGCGCGCCGGGCCGACGGGCTGACGGCGCTGGCCAAGGAGACCGCCGGCAAAGCCTTTGCCTGCGACGCGACGAAACCCGCCGAGGTGGCGAAGCTCTTCGCCGACGTCGAAGCTGCATTCGGCTCGCCCGACGTCGTTGTCTACAACGCGGCGTTTCGCACCCGTGGACCGTTCGTCGAGCTTAACCCCGACGACGTCGAGAAGACGCTGATGGTCAGCGCCTTTGGCGGCTTTCTGGTGGCGCAGGAGGCGGCGAAGCGCATGCTGCCGCGCGGGCAGGGCGCGATCCTGTTCACTGGCGCCTCCGCCAGCGTCAAGGGCTATGCGCAATCGGCGCCGTTCGCCATGGGCAAGTTCGCGCTGCGCGGGCTCGCCCAGAGCATGGCGCGTGAGCTTTCCCCGCGCGGCATCCATGTCGCCCATGTCGTCGTCGATGGCGGCATCCGCAGCGCCCAGCGCAGCGAACCGCCTGGCCAGCCCGACAGCATGCTCGATCCCGACGCCATCGCGCAGACTTACCTCGACCTGCTGCGGCAGCAACGCAGCGCCTGGGCCTGGGAAATCGAGCTGCGGCCGTGGGTGGAGCGATTTTGAGTCGGCGCCGTTGCCCGGCTGTATAATCGCGCCATGCGCAAGATGCTCGCGTCGAGGATGCTGGCCAAGGCGGCGTTGTTCACGCTTGCCGTCGTCGTCGCTGCGAATGCGCAGACACCGACGATGAGCCGCAAGCGCGAGCGCGCCAAGGCCGAGCCGGCGCAGCCTGCGGTGCCTGTGGACAAGCGCGACAGTGTCGTAGCCGCAGCCGGCCCGTTCGCCGGGCGCCCTTACTGGGCGGCGCTCGCCCAATGCGGCGGCATCTATTTCCGGCTCAACGTCCTCTATACCGACGCCGCGGTGCACGCCCGCGTGGTCAAGCCCGACCCCAAGGCCAACGCGGAGTTCACCAAGAAGCTCGCCGAGGCGATCAAGATTGCGACCACCTATTTCAACGGCGCCGAACATTTTCTGATGACCGATCGCGGCATTGAGCGCGCCGATGCGGTGTTGACCTATGATGGCCAGTCGCGCGCGGCGGGCGATCGCCTCAAGACGATCGACGCGGCGCTCGCGGCGGCCAAGCCTTGCCCCGGCCTTTATCAGGCCTGCCAGGCCGAGCACGCCAAACAGTGCGCTGAGCCGCTCGCGCCCACAAGCTGAGCTGAACGAGCGGACACTGCCGCCGGAATGATCAGGCCGTCCGGCAAAAAGCGCTTGGCCGGTGCATCGCATCGCCATCGATGATGCAAGCCGCCCCGCGGCAACGCGCCGCGCCGCCCCTGGCGACACAAGCGTGGCATATTTCGAACCGATATCCGTTGCAGACGGCGGTTCCAAACAGGAGGCCACAGCCATGACCTATCGTGTCTATTCCGGCCCGCGCGGCTCGCAGTCCATCTCCCCCTTGGAAAGGGACCGCCACCTCTACAAGGAGTTCAGTATTCTCGACGAAGCGATGAGCTGGGCGCGGCATATCAATGACAGCGGCCGCGTTGCGCTCCTGATCGAAGGCGATGACGGCACGCGGCTCACCAAGCAACAGATCGTGACCGCTCTCAAGAACCCCGAGGCGAACGGCTCGCACGGTCACGCCGCATAACGCGGGTCGCGGCGTTCGAGCGGTCGCGGAACGTCCTTTCGGTTGCCGAGCCGCTGTCATGGCCGTTAGGTCGTTTTTACTTCCGAATCATGCAGGGCGGCGAGATCCGCCACTTGGCGAAGCGGCGCGAGCTCCGCATACTCGTCGGGCAGCCGCGCCCGATTGACCCACATTGCGGCAAAGCCGAACGACACGGCGCCCATAACGTCCCAGCGGTTCGATGACACGAACGCGACGTCTTGCGGGTTCACGGCCAGACGATCGGCGACCAGCGCGTAAACCTCCGGGCGCGGCTTATAGCGGCGCACGGCGTCGACCGACAGGACGGCGTCAAGCTGCGCTATTATTCCGGCCGCTTCGACGGCGGCGGCAAGCATGCGCGGCGTGCCGTTGGAAAGGATGGCGACCCGCGCGCCGCGCGATTTCAGTCCGGTGAGCGCGGCATGCACCTCGGGAAATGCATCGAGCGCAAGATACGCGTCGAGGAGCTTGGGCCGCAGCGCGCGGTCGACCGACGGCACGCGCGCGAACGTGTAGTCGAGCGCCCGTTCGGTGAGCGTCCAGAAATCGACGTAGCGGCCGGCGAGCGTCAAAGTCCAGGTGTATTCAAGCTGCTTTGATCGCCAGATCTCCGAGAACCGCCCCGCCTCGGGGCCGGCCGCGGCTCGATGCCGGGCAATGGCGGCGTGGACGTCGAACAGCGTGCCGTAGGCGTCGAAAACATAAGCGTTAAACATGGCCTAATCTCCTTGCGGCACAATAAGACCGACCGAAGGATCACCCTATGAGCCGGCCCATCGCCTGGTCGAAGACGGTAACGTTTTTCGAGAATGACTGGCACGACGGCAACGTGCCGATCATGGGGCCGCGCACGCATGCCGCCTGGCTTTGCAGCTCGGTGTTCGACGGCGCGCGAGCATTCGACGGCGTCACGCCTGATCTCGATCTGCATTGTGCGCGGGTCAATGACTCGGTCAGGGCGATGTGCCTCAAGCCGCTGGTGACGAAGGAGACCTGGATTGGTCTTTCCCGTGATGCGCTCAAGCGCTTCGAGCGCAACGCCGAGCTTTACATCCGGCCGATGTATTGGGCGGAGGACTCCACCGGCGGTGCCGTGCGCCCCGATCCCGAGACCACCTGCTGGTGCCTCACCGTTTATGTCGCGCCCTTTCCGGAGCCGACCGGCACCGCGATCACGCTGTCGCCGTTTCGACGCCCGACCCGCGAAACGGCGCCGCTCGAGGCCAAGGCCGGGTGCCTTTATCCGCACAACGCGCGCGCGCTGATCGAAGCGCGCGCGCGCGGCTTCGACAATTGCATCATGTGCGACATGCTCGGCAACGTCGCCGAGCTCGGCACGGCGAATGTGTTCATGGCAAAGGACGGCGTCGTGTTTACGCCGGCCGCGAACGGCACGTTTCTTTCCGGCATCACCCGGGCGCGCGTGATCGCGCTGCTGCGCGACGCCGGCGTGACCGTGCTCGAGACCACGCTGCGCTATTCCGACTTTCAATCGGCCGACGAGATTTTCTCGACCGGCAACTTCACCAAAGTGTCGCCGATTACGCGCATCGACGAGCGGAACTTGCAGCCCGGCCCGTTCTACCGCACGGCGCGCAAACTGTACTGGGAATTTGCCCATGCCTCGGCGTGAGCGATCAGTCGTCGGCGTCGGGGCCGCGAACGGTTAGCAGCGTCGGGATCGAACGGCCACGGATGTCGTAGACGCGCGCGTAGACGACGCCTTCGCGGACAATCTCGAACAGGACCGGCGCGTCGAGCTTGGCGCAATAAAACTCACCGAGCATCATCGCAAAGTCGGCGCCCTTCGGGTTCCAGATCGCGGAATATTGCGCGCCCAAGGCGACCGCGACCGCCGGGTGCGGTCCGCACACCGCAACGGACCAGGTAGGCCCGCGCGGCGTTTCGCCGCGCTCCGCTACGAGCGAACGCAGCCGCCATGAGGCCTGGGTCATCGACAACCCCCAGTAATCGAGCATGTAGCGCGGCCGCGCTCCGGCCACGCCGCCGGCGATATGGTTGAAGTGCGTGTACTCGTAAGGGTGCAGCCGCTTCATCTCGATGACCGGAGCGGCAAGGCCCGCGATCGACAGCACGGCGCCAGCTGCGATGGCGGCGCGAGCGGATTGCGCCAGCGCCCGGGCGATCCAGGCGCCGGCAACGCCGCCGAGTGCGGCGAATGGCGGCGTCAGGAACACGAAGTGCCGAATGCCGTTGTACATAGCCGGTCGCGTCGCGACGGTTATGAGAACTGGAAGCAACGCGGCCAGCACGACCGCACTGAGCGCCGCGCGGCGCCCGGCGGTCACTGTATCGCCGTCGGCCTTGCCGCGCGCCGCGATCAGGATCGCCCCGAGCATTCCGCAAAGCCCGAGCGCCAGCATGAGTTCCGGCAGCGTGAGCGCGGCCAGCGTCGGCAGATAACTGCGCGGCATGTCGTTGACCGGGATCAATTGGCCGTCGAACAGCTCGCGCCAGGGTTTCTCGAAGAAATTCGAGAAATATTCGACCGCGCGAAACGGATTGAGCGGCGACAGAGCGGCCCATGGCCAAAGCAGCCCCATCACCAGATAAGCGAGGATCGCCCCCGGAATGAACGGCACGAGGAACGATCGCCATTCCCCGAACGCCGGCCTGAATCCGCACTCGCGCGATCTGATCGCAAGGATAATCAGAAGCCCGAGCAGCGCTTCCAGCACCGCGAAGCCGCCCATGACCCGCGAGCCGACCGCAAGACCGACGCCGACGCCGCACAATGCGATCGTAGCCGGTGTCGCGCGCGGGTATTCCTCGAAGGCGCGAACGAGGCCAAGAAGCGCGATCACCATCGCGACCGCAAATGGCGTGTCCTTCGCATTCATGAACATGTGCCCGTAGTAGAGCGGGCAGGTGGCGAGGAGAGCGAGCGCAATCAGCCCGGCGAGCGGCCCGCCGAGGCGCCGGCCCAGGCGCCACGTGACCAACAGGCCGATAATCCCGACGACGGCGCCGACGAGGCGCCGGGTTTCAAACAGGCCGAGCGGCAGAATCTTGGCGCACAGCGCGGCGAGGACATCGAATCCGCCGCCATACATATAGAGATTGACGAATGACAGCGCGCGCTTGTCGGCGAAGCCCGAGCCGTAAAGGGCGAGCAGCAGATTGCCGTATTGCGAATGGGTATAATCGTCCCAGCCCAGGCCATAATCGCGAAAAGTCAGAGCGGCGACAGCCCCGACGATCGCCAACGTGCCGATTGCGATGGCGTCGGGCCAATACGCGAAATGAGCCGCGGCCTTGAGCGGCCGCACGGACCTCGATGCCGGATCGAACGCGACCGCGTCGGCTTTGGAGGTGCGTTGTGCCGCAACGTCCAAAATCTGATCCTCGGTGGCCGCGGGACAAAGCGCCTGAACAAGGCTGATCGATGGCCAACGGTCCTATGACAATGGACGCAACGCTTCGGCGCCGCGCAGAGCGGGGTTCGGCACCGCGCTTGCCTCCGCCTCGAGATTACGAAAGGCTCACTTTATCGCCGCCTCGAACATCTCGGCGACGTGGTCCCAATTGACGAGGTGATCGACCCAAGCCTTCAGATAGTCCGGGCGCCGGTTGCGATAGTCGATATAGTAGGAATGCTCCCACACGTCGCAGCCGAGTATCGGCTTGCCGCCGTGCACCAGCGGGTTTTCGCCGTTCAGCGTCTTCGTGATGGCAATCTTGCCGTCCTTGACGGCGAGCCAGCACCAGCCGGAGCCAAATTGAGTGACGCCGGCCTGGATGAAGTCTTCCTTCATCTTGGCGATCGAGCCGATGTCGCTGATGATCTGTTTTTCAAGCTTACCGGGCAGCTTGTCGCCGCCGCCGCCCTTCTTCATCCATTTCCAGAAGTGGATGTGGTTGTAGTGCTGGGCGGCGTTGTTGAAGAGCCCTGGGTTCTTGCCGAAGGTGCCCTTGACGACTTCCTCGACCGGTTTGTTTTCCCACTCCGTGCCTTTGGCAAGGTTGTTGCCGTTGGTGACGTAGGCTTGGTGGTGTTTGTCGTGATGAAATTCGAGCGTTTCGCGCGACATATAGGGGGTGAGCGCGTCGTAGGGATAAGGCAGATCGGGCAGGGTGAATGCCATGGGCTCTACTCCTCGATTAAAAGAAAGCGGATCAGGCGGGCTTGTGGATGAAACCGCGGGGCGGAGATAAGGTTTCCACCTAGATAGGCCGATCGGCGCGGTTTGGGCAACGGCCGCTACAGTTAACACGGCGATCGAGCCCGTTATGCCCTTGCGGCTGGTACCGTTTCCTCAAGAAATGCAACCGCTTATCTGAAGTCCTTAAATTCAAGACGATGTTCCGTCCGACGGCGACTCTAAAGGTTCCGCGCTGCAGTTGGGGCCGCATGGAGAATAATTCCTTGCACCGCCTGAGGATGGCCGCCAAAATACTTGGGTCCCAAGTATTTTTCATGGCCGCCACTGCCGGATCGGCGGCAAGGGATCGGCGTTATGTCGGCGTTGTTGTTGCTTTTAGGTGCGGTGACGACCGCTGCCGGGCTTGCGCTCGTGACATCGGGCGTGACTGGCGCTGTTGATGCTGAGACAATTACGCCCGGCACGATTGCGGCGATCGGCGGGCTGCTCCTGATCGGCTTGGGCCTCACCGTTCGCGCCCTGCAGCGCATCGAGCGCGCGCTCGAATCGCGGCCGATGCCGCGTCGCGTGCGCCCCGGCGAGGCGCCAAGCGCCGCGGCCGCCGAGCGTGCCGACGGCACGGCGCAGATCCCGTTCCCGGCGAGGCCAAAGCCCGAGCCCGGTTCGCGCGTTGCGGCCGCGGGCGCGCCGCCGGCCCCGGTCGAGGACGCCGCATTGGAACGCCTGCGAGAAAAATTCCCGACCTTGGTCCGGCTTGAAAATGCCCCGGCGGTCGAGGACGCGGACGTATCGCTGCTGCCGCCGGCGCCCGCCGCCGCGCAGCGAAATGGCGGCGCACCAACCAACGGAACCGGTGTCTCTCATACGAATGGTGCCGCTGCGCGCGCCAGGATGGCGGCTCCGGCGAATGCGCGGGCGTCGGGATCGTCGGTGCGAGGCAAAGGCACGATGTTCGATGCGTTCTGGCCAAAGGGCCCGCGGCCGCGCCGGGATGCCGAGGAAACCGCGACGCAAAGCTCTCAGCCCCCTGCAGCTGAACCGCCGGAGGCTCAGGTCGACGAAGCTCCGGTTCCTGAGCCGCAGCCGGTCGTCATTGAGGAGCCTGCGGCTCCCGCGCAGCCGCGGGTCTCGGTCCTCAAATCCGGCGTTGTCGAAGGCAGGGCTTACACGCTTTACTCCGACGGTTCGATCGAAGCGCAGTTTCCGCAGGGCATGATGCGGTTTGGCTCGATCGCTGAGCTGCGCAATCACATTGAGAGCGGCTCCAGCTAGTCTGTCGGCATCGGCGAGCCGCTTTCGTGGCTCAATCGCATTGCCGCGAACTTAGTCTCGCGAGAATTCTTTCCGTGAAGGTAATATGACTTGGCTATTCAGATTTGACGCAATCGTGCTTGGTAGTTCATTGCTTTAATTCTTGTAATGTTCCATAGTTTACGCTTGCCTCCGGTTCGGCATTGCCTCGAAGCGAGGGAGCGACGGAAACGTCGAAGCCGAATTCTGAGCGCATTGTGAGCGTGCCCGAGCGACCGCGGCAATATCAGTCGCGGTGCAGACAACCTTTGAGACCAGACCTCAGATGTCCGAGAACTCAGGCGACAGCAGCTACATCGAGCTGACGGCGAACATTGTCTCCGCCTATGTCAGCAACAATACAGTCCCAAGCGCGGAAATACCGAACCTCATCGGTCAGGTGCACGCCGCTTTGCTGCGGGTCTCGGGCGGCCAAACGGCAGCGCCGGCAGAGCCGCTGAAGCCTGCCGTCCCGGTCAAGCGCTCGATCACCTCCGACTACATTGTCTGCCTGGAAGATGGCAAGAAATTCAAATCGCTCAAGCGTCACCTGCGCACCCAATACAACATGACGCCGGAGCAATATCGCGACAAGTGGGCGTTGCCGCCCGACTATCCCATGGTCGCGCCCAACTACGCGGCGGCTCGCTCGCAGCTTGCCAAGCAGATGGGCCTCGGCCAGCAACGTCGTCGCCGCCGCGAACGTGGCTGAGCGAGCGCGGCCAAGCGTCCCGCCGCTGCGTGCCCCTCACCGCTGCAGGACGCCGATGACCCGGTTCGCAAAGCTGAGCCGTTCGGTCATCACCGCTACGACATAGGCGAGCAGCGCCTGGCTCAGCGCCGGATCGTCACGCTTGATGGCGGCGAAGGCTTCGGCGTCAAGCTCGTAGAGCACGCTCGCGGCCTCGGCCTGGATCGTGGCGCTGCGTACGCGTTGAGTGATCAGCCCCATTTCGCCGACCGTCGTATGCCGGCCCAGGCTGCGCACCCGCACCGTGCGTCCTTCGGGAAGGTCGACGATGATGCCGACGCGGCCTTCGAGGATGAAATGCATCGAGGCAGCCGTTTCGCCTTGCCGCGCGATGATATCGCCCGGCTGCACTTCGAGACGCCGGCAATATTTGGCCAAGCGATCGGCGAATTCGGCGCCGCCCAGAGCTTCCGACAACCACCCGCGCAATGAGCGCAATTCGCCGCCCTCGGCCCGGTGCGTCTCGATGATCTCGTGCTCGCAGAACTCCAGAGCGCGGTCGAGATCGGAAGCGACCATGATGTCTTCGGTGATGAATCCGGCGGTGCGGAACGCCCGCTCCAGATCCTGGGTGAGGCTGACCAGAACCACGCGGGCGTGCGCTTCGGTCGCCGCCTGCCTGATCTGCGCAAAACTGTGCGTCGCCGAGGAATCGATGCCGGTGACGCGGCGGAAATCGAAGATCAGGAAACGGCAGGTGCGCTGCTTGCCGAGAAGGTCCTTGACGTATTGGTAGAGCCGGCTGGCCGAACCGAAGAACAGGTAGCTCTGCAGCGCCATGCCCTGGATGTCGCGGCCGTGCTCGGCCAGAATCGACAGCTCGTCCGGGCCGCGATCGAGCGAGGAGCGAAATTCCGAGCCGTCAAAGCTGAACTTGATCGCATTCACCCGGCTGGCGCTCAAGGCGAACGTGGCGCAGCCGATGACCACGCCGATCAGCACCCCGCCGATGAAGCCCCAATAGACGATGAGCAGCGCGATCGCGATCAGCGACAGGTATTCGATCAACAGCAATTGCCGCGATGAGCGGATCAGCCATTGATAGACGAGGCCGCTGCCGAGAAAGCACAGCACGCCGCCAAGAACGAATTTCGGCACGGCGCCGAGGAGCCCGGGGCCGACCACCAAGAGCACGGCGCAGATTGCAGCGACCGTCAGCCCGGCAATCCGGCCGGTGGCGCCGGCGACGCGCGCCAGCGTGCTGCGGCTCACCGAGGTGCAACTCACGATGCCGCCCAGCGCCGCCGTCAAGAGATTGGCGAAACCGAGGACCTTCAGATCGCGGTCGATATTGGCCTCGGTGCGGGTCGCGATCTCGATCCCGGTCGTGTTCAGCAGCAAGGTGATGACGGTCACGAACCCGACGGCGAGAAGATCGCCCGCGAGCGAAGGCAGCGTCGCCCATGGAAAATGCGCGAGCTCGGTTGGTTTCCAGGGCAGCGTCAAGGCCGCCGCCGATTGTGGGTGGAACAGCCAGCCGGCCGATTGCGCCGCGGCGAGCGACACGCCGGAGAAAAGCAGAACAAGGTGGGTGACCAGGATCGCCGCCAACAGAATGCCGGGCAGAACGAAGACGCTGCGCGCGCGCGGCAGCAGCACCTGCAGCACGACGGCAACGCCCGCACCGGCGGCAAGCTTGGCGGCGAGGCCGCCGCTGGCGAAGGCGTCGAGGTTGAAGAGCGTCGGCCGGATATCCGTTACCACTTGGACGGCGCCGGTGATCATCAGCCAACCGGTGGCGCCGAGAAAGCCGCCGATCACCGGATAGGGAACGAAGCGGATCGCACGACCGGCATTGGCGTAACCCAGCAACCCAAGCAGCAGTCCGGTGAGCGCCGTCGACAGCGATAATGCGATGAGGCTCGGCTCGAGGAAATGGGTGCCGCCGGAGGCGGCGATGCGCTGGACCAGGGTGGCGACCATGGCGGCGAGGACCACGGAAATCGAGCTGTCGGGCCCGGCGATGGCGAATGGAATCGAACTGCGCAACGCGACGACGGCGCCGCCGATGGCGGCGGACAGGAATGCGACGGCAACGCCGTAGGCCAGCAAATTCTCGAGCGGTCCGGTAAAGATCAGCGCCGCATAGGACAGCGAATAGGCGATCGAGAGGATGCTGCAGATCGCGCCGGCGAAGATGTCGGTCAGGGCCGCACGGAATTTCGGATTGCCGAACGTGGTCTCAGCCTCGACGATGCTGGCGGCCATCGCTTGATTTCCCGCTCCCCCGCGCGTTCGCGGCGGGAAAAAGACTTACAACACGTTGTCCGAGGTGGCCAGAACGGCTATCGCGGCGAGTGGCGGGCGCTGCCGCGCATCGGCACTGCCGCGATCATACCGCGGCCACGGCGAGGGCGGCACGAGCGTCTGAGCGAATCCGTTCGACCATCGCGCGGAAGCCGTTTGAGCGCTGCGGCGTGAGGTGCTCGCGCAGGCCCATCTTGTCGAATAGCGCCAGGGCGTCGGTCGCGAGAATCTTTTTCGCGTTCTTACCCGAATAGATGGCGAACAGGATCGCGATCAGTCCGCGCACGAGATGGGCGTCGCTGTCGCCGGCAAAGGTCAGAACCGGCCCGCCGGCGCCCTCGGGATCGACTTTGGTCACGAGCCAGACCTGGCTGGCGCATCCCTGGACCTTGTTGACCTCGCTGTGCGCCGCATCAGCGAGCGGCTGCAAGTCCCGCCCCAGTTCGAGCAGATAGCGATAACGGTCGTCCCAGTCGTCGAGGACTGAGAAATTGTCGACGATCTCTTCGATATCGGCCATCGCCCACGGGGTCCCAGAAATCACCCCCTATATAGAGCGCCGCGTCGCCGAGGTCGATGTTCCCGGGCGCACCCGCGGACACCATGATGCGTCGCGGTTACGCCCTTCGCCTGCCCCGGGTCACGCCCGGGGGCAGTCGAATTATACGGAGTGCCTCGCGTCCTTGCGCAGTAGCGGCCCGCGCCAGGCTGGGATGAGATCGGTCGCGGTGAGGGTATCTTGCGAAGCGCGGTCCGACGGAGAATTTTCCGATACCGTCTTCGCGGCGCCGCCGCGCCGCGACGTGCCGCTCCCGATCGAGCCGGTTTCGTGCCCGGCGAGCGCGTCAGTCAGGGCGTCGTAAAGCATCTTCGCGCCCGCTTGCGCCTTGTAGCCGAGCGCGGTTGCGACTTGCGAGCCGACCGTGCAGGCGTCGGGCTGGCGCGAACAAAATCCGCGCAGATCCGACACGGTCGCGGAGGCGGCCGAGATGGCGTTCCCAGCGCCGACGTCGGTCACGGCCGGGCCGCGCGAGGCCGAGCCCGTGGGCAACAGCAACAGCACCACGCCGAGCCAGAATGCCATTCGCAGCAGGAAGAACATGATCGCCGCGTCCCCAACGGCCGATGTGGCCGCACCGCCGCGCAACCTAGCATGCACAGTTGAAAGCGGCGTTCGCGAGGCGCCGACATTTTTGCCCATAGTTGAAGAGAATACGCCGCGAATTTTCGTACAATTCGAGAAAATAGAATTTACCTAAAAATTTGAGCGAATGCAGCGCCGCTGCCCGTCGCATTGGTGCGGTGAGAGCGCACGCTTCGATATTTCCTCGCACCGAGCCGCTCCGCACCACCGCGGCGCGATCGTCCCGGCAACGGGCCGTTCACCATGATGGGGAATTCCGCGGCGCTCGCGGCGGCAGCAAGCCCCGACGCGGCGGCCCCGGCCGGCGCGCCGCGCCGCGCCTTAGCGTTCGCTTAAGCGCCCTCTGACACGATCGCGCCACAGAAAAAGGGGGAGCGCGTCTGGCAAAATCGGACGTGCGATCGGGAACGTGGGCCTCTTCGCGCCGGTGCGAGACTATATTGAGACGCTCGTTCATCCGTCGGCGCAGCACGATGCGCTGACGGCGGCGCGGCATCGCGCCTTCATCGCCCCGCGGCTCCTCGGCAGCCTCGTCGCGCTGGCGTCATTTCCAGCTTATCTCATCGCCCGCGGCGCACCCAGCGCGATCGAGCTGATGATTTTTGCCTGGCTCGTCGTGCCGATCCTCACGGCCTATTTCCTCTCTCGCACCGGCCGTTACGAGAGCGCGCATGTGTTGTCGTCGCTGGCTCTGACCGTCCTGGTAACGGTCGTCGCGGTGTTGACCGGCGGCATGGCCTCATTCGCCGCGATCTGGCTCGTCGTCGTGCCGCTCGAAGCAGCGCTGTCGGCGTCGCGGCGAGTCGTCGCCATTGCCTGCACCTTCGCGCTTGGTGCCGCGGGCCTGCTGGCGCTTTGCGGGTCGCTCGATCTCTTGCCGCGGCCCGACGCCGGCGGACATGCGGGGCTTGCCGCGGTCGGCGTCGTATCAGCCGCCCTCTACGCTGCCGGGCTCGCGCTCGGGGCCGAGGCGCTTGCGCGCACGAGCTTCTGGCTCCTCTACGCCGAGGAGGACCGTTACCGGCTCCTGGCGCGCAATATGACCGATGTGATCATCCGGCATGGTCGCGACGGCGCGGTCCTTTTTGTGTCGCCCGCCGCCCAGCCATTGCTCGGCTGTTCCACCGCCGGATTGCACGGTCACGGCCTGTTCGATCGCGTCCACGTTGCCGATCGTCCGGCCTATCTCACGGCCCTCGGTGACGCGGCGGCGCTCGGGGAAAGCCGATCGGTCGAGTTCCGTGTGCGGCGCGAGGCCACCGGTGCCGACGGCTTCCCGGCGCCGGAATTCGTCTGGATCGAGATGCGGTGTCGGCCGCTCGAGCAGGCGGCGTCGCCGGCCGGCGGCCAACACCGGCGCGAGGTTGTCGCGGTGCTGCGCGACGTGACCGACCGCAAGCGCCAGGCGCAGGCGCTCGAAGCGGCGCGCGCCGAGGCGGAGCGCGCCAGCGCCGCCAAGAGCCGTTTTCTCGCCACGATGAGCCACGAGCTGCGGACGCCGCTCAACGCCATCATCGGGTTCTCGGATATGCTGAGAAAGGAGCCCGGGCTGATGATCGACGCCGCGCGGCGTCTTGAATATGTCGGCCTCATCAACGAATCCGGGCACCACCTTCTCGCCGTCATCAACGGCATCCTCGACATGTCGAAGATCGAGATCGGCAAGTTCGAGATCACGCCCGAGCCGTTCGCGCCTTCGCAGGTCGTGGCCGGTTGCTGCGATCTCATGGCGCTGCGAGCCGGCGAGGCCGGCATCGAACTGCAAAGGATCGCACCCGACGATCTTCCCGAACTCATCGCCGACAAACGCGCCGTCAATCAAATCCTGCTCAACCTCCTGTCAAACGCGATCCGTTTCACCGACCGCGGCGGCAAGGTCACGATCAGCGCCCGCGGCGAGGCGACGGCCGTCACCTTCGCAGTCGAGGATACCGGCGTCGGCATCAGCGATGAGGATCTTGCGCGCGTCGGCGAACCCTATTTTCAGGCGCGCGCCGCCTATGACCGCCGCTACGGCGGGACTGGTCTCGGACTTTCCATCGCCAAAGGTCTGGTACGGCTGCATGGCGGCGAGTTCGGCATCCGCAGCCGCATCGGCGAGGGCACGCGGGTCACCGCGCGCCTGCCGCTCGATTGCGAGCGGCTCCGGCAGCCGAAGCTCGCATCGTTGCATGCGGCGGCTGACGATTTGCCGGGCAACGCGGCGGTTGCGGCCGTGCGGGAAGACGCCGGGCTGCGAAACGAAATTCGGATCAAGAAAAGTGCGTAAGCGGCGCGCTCAAAAAGACTACGGTGTGGCGGCTTCTATCGCCACTGCGGCTGCCTTGGTCGGACTGCGGCTCTGGGCGAAGGCGGCGCATCGCCCGGTCGACACGGTGGCGCTTATCGGCGCCGTTGCCGCGAGCTTTATCATCGTCGTCAACGCCGTGTTCCTGCAATCGGGCTCGCACCCGGCGCCGTTCTTCGCCAATACGCCGCCGGCGCCGTTGCCGGCGGACGCTCGTTCCCGCGCTCCGAGCCCGGCGATCGCGAGATCCGCGGAGCCGACGGCGAGCGTGCGCCCGCCGGCCGCGGCGCGCACGCCCCAACCCGTCGCGATACGGCGCAACGACCCCATTGCCGAATTGCTCGGCTCGTCCGCGCGTGTTGCCGCGGTCCAGCGCGTTCTTTCGGAGTTCGGCTATGGTCAGGTCAAGCCGACGGGCGTTCTCGACGAAGCAACCGGCGCGGCGATCGAGAACTTCGAGCGTGAGCACGGGCTGCCGGTCACCGGGCTCCTCTCCGAGCGGCTTGTGAGCGAGCTCGCCGCGATGAGCGGACAGCCGCTCGACTAGCATTTGCGGCTCGCGGCGGCCCGAGGCATATCTCGCGCGATGCAAAGCGAGCCGTGCGATGCGCCTTAAGACCGCACTCTGGGTCGCCGCCTATCTGCGCCGCTGTCAGGTCGAGGGCGTATTCGGCGTGGTGCGCCGGCGCGGCGCGGAAGAGGCCGGCGCGGTGTTTGTTCGCATCAGCAGGCTCGACGGCACCTCGGACCTGTTCGGGCCGGCGCCGCAAAGCGCGTTCGAAGCGGCCGAAAGCGCCGCACGCGCTTTCGCGCCGAGCCTTGCCGAGCAACCCGCGCCCGACGCCGCCGTCGAAAATTATCTCGCACGCGAGGTGAAATTCGATCCCGACGTCTGGATCGTGGAGGTCGAGGATCGCGCCGGGCGCAATTTTCTCGACATCGTGCGCGGCTGACCGCGCGCTCAAGAAACGCCGCGACGCTTGATTTCGCGGGGCGGGGCGGGAGCGCGCTGCGCCGCCGCCGCCGC
>Ga0187781_10000138_pt1 | contig 49508 bp, 45 predicted proteins | sample 0715_SJ02_MP02_2_FD_132447 | JGI IMG/M metagenome (GOLD analysis project Ga0187781, IMG submission 132447) | Tropical peat soil microbial communities from peatlands in Department of Meta, Colombia - 0715_SJ02_MP02_20_MG | ecosystem: Environmental > Terrestrial > Soil > Wetlands > Peat | place...
AACCATACTCCCTCCCACCTGTCATCCGATCCCTGTCCTCCGGACGCGGGGTGGAGCAGCCCGGTAGCTCGTCAGGCTCATAACCTGAAGGTCGCAGGTTCAAATCCTGCCCCCGCAACCACGAAAGGCCGTTGGTCGCAACTGACGATCAGCGAGGTTCTGCTTTCCGCTTCGGGCGGATGCTGCGCTCCCTATCAGGAAACGACGCGCCAGGGCCGGTGTGTTGCCGCAATGATCGATCCGGCAAGCGTGCAGCCCGCCAAGGTGACGAAAGCATCCGCGTAATTGAAGGTTGCAGCGACGGCGCCGAAGGCAAGGGGCCCGACGAGGCCGGAGGGCGTCAGGAATATCTGCGCTCCGCTTGTCAGGGCGCCGGCTTGTCCAGGAGGCGCTCGACGCGCCACCTCGCCCAGCACCACGGGAATAAAGCCGGCGGCGCTGACGCCGTAGAGGGCGGCAACCGCAAATACGCCCGCGACAGGCCAGCCCGGCGTGCACAGGGCAGTCATGACGGCCGCCGCCGTCATCAGCGCTCCGACGAGCGTCATCACCGCTTGGGCCGCAAGCGCGCGGTCGGACATCGCTGCCCAGAGGACTTGGCCGGCGATCCCGGCCGCCTGCGATATGCTGAAGGCCAGTCCGGCGGTTGCCAGGTCGAAACCGAGATCGTGCACCAGATAGACCGCAAAGAAGGCGCGCAGGCACTGCTGCATCGCGCCGAAGGTCGTCGCCGCTAGAAGCAGCTTGAGCATCCCGCGGATAGCCGCAAGGCGCTTGACCGGATCGAACGGGCGGAACGCGCCAAGGCGCGCGGGTTTCTCCGTTCCGTTCAGCCAAGGCACCGATGGGAAAAAAGCCATCCCAATCGCCACGCACCCTAGAGCCAGCACGAGAACGCCTTTCTGCCACCCGAAATCGCGCACCAGCACCGGTACCAGCGCGCCCGCAAGCACGCCTCCGACCGGCACCCCCGTCTGCTTGATCGACATGATGAGACCCATGGTCTTCGGCGAGGTGCGCGGGCCAAGGATCTGTGCCGTCGCCGGATTCATTGCGCCCGTTGCCGCACCGATCGCCAGCGGCGCAACGACGACCAAGACGATGCTCGACGGCAGCAGGCAAAGCAGCCCGAAGGCGCTTGTCGCGACGCATGCCAAGGTCAATCCCATGCCGCCAAGGCGGCCGAGAAGGTTCGGAACGATAAAGCTGATCAGAAATGCCACGCTGAAGACAATCGCGGGATAAAAGGCGACGAGCGTCACGTTCCAGCCGCGGGCAAGAGCGATCTCGGGGGCGAAGATCGGGATGCAGGCCGCCATCAGCGAAATCATCGCCTGCAAAATGAAGGTCGTCGTTACCGCTGCCGGCACCTCGAGATGTCGCACTGCCCGAAGAACGGCTTGGGTCATGATCCCCCTCCTCCATTTTCGACCGCTGCTCTCGGGACGGCCGAAGATGCGATCAGCGCGCGGCCTCGGATGAAAGCGAGCGGAACCGGGTTGGTTCAAAAAAGATCGCTCGCGCAAGCCGAGAGGCACCGGAAAAGTGCATATTATTTATTGACGAAATACCATGTCAACGTGTACAAGGGATGCGGCTATAACGGGATCATTGAGGACGGGCGACAACAGACTCTCGAAATTCATTTCCATATTCCTGCGCCTGAGCGCGCGTGACCATCCTCGCTCTCTATTACGAGAGAAAGTGCTTGAGGAAATGCATTGGCGGTGGAGGGAGGCGTGGAAACATCGTTCGACGGCTCGCTCGATGATGTTCTGGATGAGGTCGTCCAGCGAGAGGCGTCGTATTTTTCACTCTTTCCGATCGCCTTTGCCGATGCCGAGAGAGAGGCCGAGCGGTATCTGCGTCATCCGACGTTTCGCGGCCATTCCGGCGAGGACGTCGTCCGTCGTTTGACCGAGGCAATCGCCTATTTCGCCTCCAATGGCGTCCAGGCCGTCGAAGGGCGACTGCACTCCGATGCCGTGGCAAGGGTACTGCTGGACGGCGCCATGGACGGGAAGTTCGCCCAAAGATGCTTGTCCCGTTCCTCGGCCGGGTCGACGGCCGGGACTTTGCCGCAGACGCTCGAGCGCGGCTATGACGAGCGCCGCCTGCCGAACGGCGCTCGCTATTTCGTGCGGCGAACCGGTGCCTGGCCGCTCGTGCTGATCAGCGCTACGGGAGTTCCTCTGGATCTCTGGTCAAACCTTCTCGCCGATTCCGGTCATGACTTTCGCATCGTCATCGTCGAGAGCCGCTGCACCGACCTGTTCTCGGGCGGAATCAGGACCGTCGTTGACCTCGGTCTCGATGCCGACGACGTTTCTCTGGCGCTCGATCACGAAGGTCTGCACGAGGTTGATGTCGTCGCCTGGTGCAGCGGCGCCAAGGTTGCCTTGGAGTTTGCCCGCCGGCATGCCGGTCGGGCTCGTTCGCTCGCCCTGATCTCGCCTTCCTTTGACGGGGCGCGAGGCGTGGAGGCTCGTCCCTCGGAATTCGAAAAGGCCTTTCACAGGCTCTTTTCGGCGGCGCGGCGACGTCCGACGGCGGTGGCGTCGTTCGTTTCGATGCTGGAGCAGATGACGCAGTCGGTGAATTGGGATCGTCTGCGTCAGAGCGATGCGGCAAGGGCGGCGGCCTTGTTTGGTCTGCCCGCAAAACGCCACGCCTCAGCCATGATCGCGCCGATGTCGCGTCCCGACTGCTTTCTCAGTTGCGGCGAACGGGTGAGGGCGGATGTCGATTATCCCGCAAGCGAAACGCTTCAATCGCTCGATCTGCCGATGCTGCTGATAACCGGCGATCACGACAACATAATCAACACGTCGTTTGCGGCCGACGTCATGAGCAGATTTGCGAAGAACGTCACGCATGCCGTTGTCGGCGGGGCCGGACATTACGTTCATGACTTGCAGTATCGCTATCTATTGCCGGTGCTGAGCGATTTCATCGCGGGTCTGATGCCGGTATCTTGCGCCCGCGTGACGGTGAGCCGGCTCGGTGAAGCCGGTCAAATGGAGGATATGGATGTTGGCGCGATCGGCTGACGAACCGTCTCCGAAGACAATGGAGGCGGCGGGCCGCTTCACGCTCACGGCGCCCCAGCTTTCCATCTGGCTCGATCAGGCGCTTCATCCGCACAAGCCCATCTACAACACCGGCCAGACGCTCGGCATAAATACCAGCCTGAACCTCGACCATTTCATGTCCGCTCTGCGTCGCGTCGTGACCGAGAACGACGCGCTCCGCCTGCGCTTCCACAAGGGCACCGAAATCCTGCAGGAGACCGTCGATGCAGCGGAGATCGACGCGGATTTCCGGGATTTCTCGGCGGCAGCAGACGCCGAGACGGCCGCCAGCGGATGGATCGACCGTCTGTTCTGGGAGCCCTTCGAGCCGACGGATTTTCCTCTGTTCCGGTTTGCCGTGGCCAAACTCTCCGACGAGCGCTTCGTCTGGATGCAAAAATATCATCATCTGGTCATCGATGCGACGGGCCGGCAGATCGTCGCCTCCCGGGTGGCCGCGATTTACGATGCGCTGAGGCAGGACAGGGAGATTCCACCATCCGAAAACGCTTCCTACCGCGTCGCAAGAAGTCTCGAGGATGAATACCTCTCTTCGGAACAATACGCTCTTGACCGGAAATACTGGGCCAAACGGCTATCCGGCCTCCCCGGGCCCCTCGTCGGCATCGGCCCTTCCCGCAGCGAAAAGCTTCGCTCCGGGCGGCCGACGCGGCTGGATTGCGGGCTTAGCGAGCGGGAAGCGGCTGGGCTGCATGCCGTTGCGCGCCGATATCAATCTTCGGCGTTCAAGGTGATCCTGGCGATCACCTGGATGTGCTGCTGCCGCGTCTATGCAAAGGAAGACCTTGTCGTCGGTGTTCCCGTGGCGCATCGCATGACCCCGCTGTCGAAACGCTGCGTGGGATTGTTCTCGAAGGTCATGCCGTTCCGCATGAGCCTCGATCCGGAAATGACGCTTGCCGCCGCCTTGCGCGAGATCAACCTCGCTCTGTCGGAGGATCTGCGGCATCAGAGCTTTCCCACCGATCATATCAGCCGCGAGATTCGCCATCACGGCAGCCTCTTCGACATTGGCGTCAACTATGTCCGCAGCAATTACGGCTTCACGCTCGACGGCGCGCCCGTGGCCTGTACCAACCTGTCGGCGGGATTCTCGGTGCCTCTGGCGGTCGTCGTGTTCGAAGACGCCGCAGACGGCTCGCTTTTGATCCTGTTGGAATATGATCAGGGCCGGGTGACCGCCCTGGAGGCGGAGCATTTCGTTCGATGCTTCCGCTCGATACTTTCCGGCATTCTGGCGTCCGGGAGCGCCATGGACGCCATGAGCGCCATGATGGCCGAGGTCCCTGTCGCCGCCGCCGCGATGCCCGTGCCGCCGTCGGCGCCGCTTGCCGAAAGGGCGCCGTCGTCGGCCCCCGTCATCGCATCCACGAGCAGCATACCGGAGACCATAAGGACCGGCGTTCTCGACATGTGGTGCACCTTGTTCAAGGGCATAAATGTCGGGTGGGACGACGACTACTTTCAGCTCGGTGGAGATTCGCTGAAGGCGATCTGGATGATCGGCGAGTGCAACGAGCGCTTCGGCATAGATCTGCCGCTCGGCGTTCTCTTCGAGCATCCCACGCCCGTCGGCTTTGCGCAGGCCGTCGCCGCGGCGGCTCGCAGCGACACGCGCTCCCTTCTGGCGGTGCTCAAAGAAGGATCCGCGCCGGCGCCGCTGTTGCTGGTCCACCCCGTGGGCGGAACCCTCTTCTGCTATCGCGACCTCGTATCCCGTCTGCCGGAGACGCTGAAGGTCTATGGCCTGCGCGCGTCAGGCGTTTGGCCCGGGGAGCCGCTGGCGGACTCGATCGAGGAAATGGCTCGAGGCTATGTGGAGCTTGCGACCGCCGCCACGGGGCGCGTGGCGTGCCATCTCGCCGGCTGGTCTTTTGGCGGGCTGGTGGCATTTGAAATGGCCCGTCAATTCGCCGCCGATGGCATGCCGCCGGCAAGCCTCACGCTCATCGACACACCCTCTTATCCGCACCTTCTGGGCGAGCAGGTCGACGATGCGCTTTTCGCCGTCGCGGAGGCGTTGCGCGTGGAGCCAAGCGCGATAACCGCGCCGGCCGAGACGCCGCTGACCGCTGCGATTATTGCGGAGCTGGCGCCTCCGGAATTGCCGAAGCCGTCCGAGGACCAGTTGGAATGCATGGTGGCGATGGTGCGAAATGTGCGACGTATGCGCAATCGGTATCAGCTTGGGCGCTTCGCGGGGTCAGTGACGCTGTTCCGCGCCTCGGCCGATACCGCCGTCGATCATCCCGCCTTCGACTGGCGGAATGCCGTCGCTGGTCCGCTGCAGATTTGTTCCCTGCCGGCGTCGCATCGCACGATCATGCTTCCGCCCTTCGTGGAACAAGTTGCACGTCATTTGTCGCGCGAAGTCCGGAGACCGACGTAACTGCCCGTCGGGCGCAGAGGTTGAGCGCGCCCCGAGCCATTGCGATATTACCGGCCGCGTCGTCGCTTCCCTGTAATTTCGATTACTTCACGCCGTCGACTTGTCCGCGCCGCGCAGCCGGTAATTGTTGGTTTCCGTCAGTACCTCCCTCGCAGCCGTCCCAACGCGCCCCTTCGCCTATCCCTGTGCCGCCGATGCGTCCGCGCCGCGGCTGCGGGCGCGGCGGTTCCAGGCGGCGCCGGCGCTGTCGAGCTGTCGCATCGCCTCGCGAATGCGCGGCAGCGCCAGCCGCGCCGCGTCCTCGCCGGCGGCGATGCATTCGGCGGCGCGATGGAATTCGAGATAGCCCACATGGCCCAAGCGCGGCGCGATCGTCACATCGGGCGGGTCGCCGGCGAGCCGCGCACGGCTGATGCGGTCCTGCACGATGTGGAGCGAGCGCGCCAGCACGCCGAAAGTGCTGGGCGCGCCGTCGCGGCGGCGGAAATATCCGCGGATGAAGCCGGGACCCGTGCCGCCTTCGGTGACGTCGCGCTGCTCGAGATCGAGCGCATCCTCGCCTGCCGGCGCCGGGCCGAAGACGTCGGCGTTCAAATTGACCGCCAGCGTGAGCTCGGCGCCCATGGCGCGGCAGGCCGAGACCGGCACCGGATTGACCAGCGCCCCGTCGACGAGCCAGCGCCCGTCGCGCGCCACCGGCGGGAAGAGGCCGGGGATGGCATAAGACGCGCGCACCGCATCGATGACGCTGCCTTCGCTCAGCCAGACTTCATGGCCGGTGTTGAGATCGGTGGCGACGGCGACAAAGGGCTTGGCGAGCTGGTCGATCGAGGCATCGAGCAGCGAGGGATGAAAGATGCGCAGGATGCGGCGGCCGGCGATGATGCCGCCCTGGCCGAAATCGAAATCGAAGAGCCGGCTCATGCGCGCCTTGGTGAGCTTCAGCGCCCAGCGCTCCAGCTCCTCCGTGCCGCCGCCCAGATGAACCGCGCCGACCAGCGCGCCGATCGAGGTGCCGCAGACGAGGTCGGGCACGATGCCCTCGCTCTCCAATACGCGCAAGACGCCGATGTGACCCCAGCCGCGCGCCACGCCGCTGCCGAGCGCGATGCCGATCCTGGCCTTCATGCCGATGTCCTTCCACTCGCCTGCACCAAGCAACGCCGCCCGCGGGAATATGGGCGCCCGCCGGTTTCTATTGGGCAAGCATAGCTCGGACGAGTGGCGAAAAATGGGCTAAAATGGCGCCTTTGCATGCATTTTAAGTAATGAGGCTTACGGCTTGCGACGGCGCTGCGGCCGGCCAGGAAGCCGTCGCCACCAACCCGCCGCCGCCGATCCGCTCCCACATCTCCTCGGCAAGATGCGGCGCAAAGGGCGCCAGGAGCCGCAGGAGGCGCCCCATCCCGCCGGAGAGCGTGCCCCGCAGGCGGGGATCGCCGCCCGTCGCTTCGAGTCGCTCCAGCGCATCCGAGAGGCGATGGATGAGACCCTGGATCTCCTGCAAGCAGCCGCCATACTGATAGCGCTCGAGAAATTCCGTGACGCGGCGGACGGCGTTGTCGATCGCGCGCTGGAGCGGCGAGGAACCGAGATCGCTCGCACCGGCGCAGGGTGGCGGGAGCCCGAGCCGCAGCGCATGCTCGACCACGCGCCGCGCCTCGGCCAGCAATTGCTCCGCCCGCTTCAATCCGGTCTCGGTCCATTCGACGCTCTTGAGCGGATTGGCCGCCCACAGGATCTGGACGCGCAGCACGTCGGCGCCGACCGCGGCGAGAATGGCGTCCGGGGCCACGACATTGCCGTGGTGCTTGCTCATCTTCCGCCCGTGGAGCAGCACGGCATCATGGCCGACATAGCGGCGGATCGGCTCGGGCTCGGCGAGCAGCCCCGCCTCGTGCAGCACATGCCCAATGAAGCGGTAGAGATGCATATAGAAGAAGGAGTCGAGGCCGTTGTGAAACCAGTCGACCGGCATCCATTGTGCGAAATCCGCGGCGCGGAACGCAAAATCCTCGTTGAGCCGCGCGGCGCAGCTCAGAAAGCACCAGATGACGTCGAAATAGCAGTCGAGCGTGTCGGTCTCGCGCCGCGCCGGCCGGCCGCATTTTGGACAGGTTGTCTCGACAAAGCCGGAAACCGCGCGCAGCCCGCCCGGCGCCGTCCGCGGCGGCAGGTCCGGCAGGCGCACCGGCAGCGCCTCCTCCGGCACCGCCACCTCGCCGCAGCTTTCGCAATGAATGATCGGGATCGGCGTGCCCCAGGCGCGCTGGCGCGAGACGAGCCAGTCATGGACGCGATAATGCGTCGCCGCGCGTCCGCGAAGCGGCGGCGCGGTCCCTGCCGGCATGGGAATGCCGTGGCGCTCCGCGAAAGCGCGGTCGCGCGGCACGCGCCCGGGACAGCCGATCTCGATCCCCGTGGCGAAGGCGCCATCGACATAGCGGGCGACAAAGACCGGTAAGGCCAGGCCCGAGCCGGGCTCGACGGCGATCAGCGCGGTGTCGGCGCCGTCGAGCGAGACCTCGGCGGCCTCGCGCCGGCGAATGCGGCTGGAGGGCTCGATCCTCGCCTTGATCGCCTCGATCGCGTCGGGCGGAAGCAGCGTCGCGAGAGAAGGATGACCGGGCGCCACGGCAAGGTAAGCCGGCACCGCGCCTGCCGCCTCGCCGGCCGCGAATGCGGTCAGGCGCGCGCCCGGCCGTTCCGCGACCTCGAAATCGATCTCGATGCCCGCGGTCGCGCCGAGAAAGCCGCGCAGCACGTTGCGCACGCGCGGGCTGAACCCCTCGATCGCCTCGAGCCCTTCGGCGAGCTTGGCGGAATAGCGCGAGAGCGCCACGAACCACTGCGTCAGGCTCCGCTGCTCGACCGCCGTTTCGCAGCGCCAGCATTTTCCGTCTTCGACCTGCATATGGGCGAGCGTCGTGCGGCAGCTCGGGCACCAGTTGAGCTCGGCCGCGGCGCGGTAGAGCAGGCCGCGCTCGCGCAGCTTCAAGAACAACCATTGGGTCCAGCGATAATAGCTGGGGTCGCACGTGACCGTGACGCGGTCCCAGTCGTAGCTCAGGCCCAGGCGGATCATCTGCGCGCGCATGCGCCGGATGTTGGCGTCGGTGAGCGCCTGCGGCGTAATGCCCGCCGCTTCGGCCGCAAGCTCGTTCGGCAAGCCGAAGGCGTCGAACTCGAAGGCGTAGAGCACGCACTTGCCCTTCATGCGCTGATAGCGCGCCATGACGTCGCCCACCGTGAAGGTGCGGACATGTCCCATATGCAAGGGTCCGTTCGGGAACGGGCCGCCGTCGAAATTGAAGAATTTGCCGCCGGCGGCGCGGGCCGCCGCCTTGAAGCAGCCGGCCTGCGCCCATCGCGCCTGCCATTTCGCCTCGACCGCCGCGGCATCGTAGTCGGCGGCGGGCGGGCGGACCGACCGGGCGCCGTCCGCCGCCGTCACGACACCGCGTCGAGCGCCAGGCGCCGGTCCGGCAGCGGCGGCGCCGACGGCACCGGATGGTCATAGGCGTATTGCAGCTCGTGCGGTGACAGGCCGACCTCCTCGAGATAGGCCCATTTCCGCTCGAAATCCGGCGTCGGGAGCTGATAGAAGGCGGAGAACAGCGCGGGCTCAGCGGCGATCATCTCGCAGAGCCATGTCTTGTCGCCCTGGTAGAACTGAAGCTGCGAGGAATAGCGCGGGTCGAAGCGAATCTCGTGGCGGTGCTGCCGATAAAGCGTCGAATAGGAATAGGGCAGCGCGAGGTTGAGCTGCGGCGAAGCGCCGAGCGAGGTGAGATAGAGCAGCAAGGCGGCGGATTGCTGGAGGTCCTCCAGCGTCTCGCCGGGAAGACCCCAAACAAAGGACGCGGTCACGAAGGGGAAATGGCGCAGCGAGCGCGACAGCGTATCGATGATGCCGTCGACCGTGGTCTCCTTGACGATGTGGTCCAGCACCCGGTCGGACCCGGATTCGACGCCGTAGAACACCTTGCGGCAGCCGGCTTCGGCCATGGCCTCGATCAGCGCCTCGTCCATCAGATCGACCCGGGCATAGCAGCCCCATTCGAAGGCAAGGCCGCGCTTCAGGATGTCGCGGCAGAACCGCAGGATGATTTTGCGCGACATGACGAAGGTGTCGTCGACGATGAAGATGTCGCGGGCGCCGTGCCGCGTCACCAGTTGCTCCAGCTCATCGAGATAGTGCTCGATCGGCCGGTCGGTGTTGCGCCGGTCCCAATAGGGGGCGATGTCGCAGAAAGTGCATTTGAAGGGGCAGCCGCGGCTGAACTGGCTGTCGACCAGCCGATAGCGCGAGAGATCGATGCGGTGATAGGCCGGGGGGTCGAGCTCGGTCATCGAGGCGATGCGCGGCCTCGCCGCCGTGGCGACGCCTCGCCGCCCATCCCGGTAGACGATGCCCGGCACCCCGGCGAGCGCGCGCTTGGCCTCAAGATGTTGCGCCAGCTCGACGATGGTGCGCTCGCCTTCGCCGGAGACGATGACGTCGATCTCCGGGCAGTGGTCGATGAGCGCCGCTCCGGCGCCCGAGGGACCGATGCCGCCGAGCACGATCGTCTTGTCGGGATCCCGGGCCTTGATCAGCCGAGCGGCGGCGATGATCAGCGGCAGCGCATAGCTCATGGCGCTGAAGCCGATGACGGGCGCGCTGTCCTCGACGAAGCGCGCCAGCGTTTCGGGCCGCCAGGGCTCGTCCAAGGCGCAGAGCTGGTAGTCGCGGATGTCGACCTCGAAGCCGGCCGCTTCCAGCGCCGCGGTAAGATAGAGCAGGCCCTGCGGCGGCACTTTCACGTCGCTCGGCAGGACGGTGTTCACGAGCGTGACGGCACTCATCGCGCGACCTCCAGGAGCGGGCGGGCCAAGGATCGCCAGTCGGCCAGCAGCGCCTGCAACGCGCCGTCGAGGTCGGAGGTGTCGAGCCTGGCGCAGCGGAGGCCCGCGGCAAGCCGGCAGGCGAAGTCGAAATTTTCCGGTGCGGCGCTGAACGCCTCGGCATCGGCGCCGAGCGGCATGACGAGATTGCGCACCAGCAGCAAAGCTGCTTCCGCAGCCGGCAGCGTCTCGGCCTCGGCGGCACCGATCCCGGCCTCGCGATCGAGAAAATAGAGCGCCGTTGGGTGGAACGGCGCCTCGGCGGCGGCATCCCAGCGCTCATGGAGCCAGCGCGGCTCGTCGAGGAGCGCGATGTGCGGCGCGACGCCGTCGAGCGCGACGGTGGCGGGACGCCCGGTCTCCCGATCGGCGCGCAGCACGAAGGCCATCGGAAAAGGCAGGCAGGCGAGATCGCGGCGGCGGATGCAGCTCGTGTCGTCGGAAGCGAAGCGAAAGCCCCGCTCGATCAGCCGCAGCGCGAGGGTCGTCTTGCCGGCGGCGGCTTCGCCCACCATCAGCAGCCCGCCGCCCTCGGGCGCGCCGAGCGCGGCGGCGTGGATCGTTGCTGCCGTCTCATGCCATTGCTCGACCACCCAAAGGCGCAGCAGCTTCGAGGCGTAATAGTGAAGCAAGGCCGCACCGTCGATGAGCAGGCCCCAGGGGAGCCAATCGGCGATCAGCACATGCCCATCGAGCGGCGCGCGACCGAGCCGGCGGGCGAGGATCGCGGCTGCGGCGCTGCCGGGCTCGAGCAGCAGCAGGTGTCGCGAGCGGGGAGCCCGGGCGCCCACGAGAAAATGGCGATAGACGCGGCGCAGCCGGTCGATGAGCGCCGGCGCGCTGGCAGCAGCCTCGACCGCCGCGCCGTCGAAATCGAGCAGAAGGCGACAGGGCAGGCTCGGCGCAAGCTCGCGCGCCAGGTTTGCGCCGTCGGGCAGTGCGAAGCACAGCTTCATGCGCGGCGTCCGGTTTCGAGCTCGGCGAGCGCCACCGCCACGGCGGGAAAGACCGCGAGATAGGCATCGCAATAGGCATCGGGCGCGTAAAGCTCGCCCGTAGCGCAATAGGCCGAGGCGACGCTGCCGCCGCGGCAGATCTGGCGCCAGGCGCAGTCGCGGCATTTCTCCGTCTTGGCGTCGCGGTCGAGGAGCGCGGCGTAAAGCTCGCTCAGCACCGCCGAGCGCAGGAGGGTGCCTAACGGCGTCTGGCGGATATTGCCGAGACGGAAGCGCTCGACGGCACCGAAGGAGCTGGGAAAGACCTCGCCCGAGGAGGTGATGCGCACGCCGCGCCAGAGCGGATGAAGCTCGACCGTGCTGCGCTCGGCGCTGAACTGGCTCAGGATGTCGCGCGTGTCGTTGAGGTCGATCTCGACGCGGCCGGCCAGCGCCACCGCCTTGTGATAAACGATGTGCATCAGCCGCCGACGGTCGGCGGCATCGAGCGTCAGCTCCGGCGCGAACTCCGCGGCGCGCCCGACTTCCTCATAGATCGAGAGATTGAGCCGGCGGATCCCCTTTTGCTCGATGAAGTCGAACAGCGCCGGCAGCTCTTCGAGATTGGCCTTGACCGGCGTGAAGGAGAGGATGACGCGCTCGGGCCCGAGCCGCTCCAGCGCCTGCTCGATGGCTGCGATGACCGGTGCCGAGCCGCGGCCGCGGATGCGCTTGTTGACGGCGGGGGTGATGCCGTCGAGGCTGATCGCCAGATTGAAGCCCAGCGAATCCATCAAGGCCAGCGCCGAGGGGCGCAGGCTGACGCCGTTGGTGATGACCGTGCCGTGAAGGCTGAGCGCCGCCACCTTTCGCGCTACCGCCGCGAATTCCGGGTAGATCAGCGGTTCGCCACCCGACAGCGTGACGTAACGTCCGCCGGCCGCCGCGAATTCCTCGAGCAGCGCCGTCACTTCTTCGGGCTCGAGCCGCTCTTCGCGCTCGGGCGCGCCGCCCATGAAGCAATGCACGCAGCGCAAATTGCAGCGGGCGAGCAGCTCGAGATAGACATGCTCCACGCGATAGCCGTCGAAACCGGACGGCGCTGCCGGAAGCGTCCCCCCCGGCCGGCGGAAGAGCAGCTCGCTCTCCTCGAGGCGGCCGAGCCACTCCGCCAGCTCCGGCCGCGCTACGGGACCAAAGCGCCGCCTGAACGCGGCTTCGATGTCCTCGATGCTTCGTCCTTCCTCGGCATCGCAACTATGGACCAACGCCGCGGCGGTTTCGTTGAGCACCGCCCAGCGCGGGCGCAGGCGGCTGATGGCGAGGAGCTTGCCGTCATGGGCGAGCCAACTCAGCGGCGCCGCGAAATAGCGCTCGCCCGTCACGGCGCCGGCCTCAGCTCGATGACGCGCAACGCCGCCAGCGCTTCCAGCGTGCTGGCGACGTCCTGGCGGGCCGAAGCCCCGTCGATGGCGAATTCCTCGGCCAAGGCGGCGGCGATCTCGTCATCCGAGCGGCTGCCATCGGCAAGCTCCCAGATGCGTCCCGCGACGTGGTTCAGAACGTGATACTGCTTCAACAGCATATGCAGGACGAGAGTGTCCGCTCCAACCCGACGCGCCTGCACGCTGTCGCTGCGGCACGGATAGGACCTCTGCACCGGTTCTGGCGCCGTCATGTCGCAGCCTCCCCCGCGTCTCGGCGGCGTTCGTATGATTGGTTCCGCTGCCGGGTCTTCGCCCGGCGCATCGCCTTTCCGGCGAGCGCGGGTCCCGGACGGGAAGGCTCTCGCCCGCACGAGAGCCTTCGCCGTCCGGGACCCGGTCGTCTCAGCCCGCGAAGCCGCGGGCCGGGAACTTTGCTCCCTTGCTGACGGCGCGCACGACGTCGCGCTGGTTGAGCGTCTTGATCTCGGGCTTTTCGTAGGGCTTGGTCTCTTTGGTGGAGGGCTCTACGACATCGGTGTCATTCTTGGCCATGGGCTCCTCGCCTTTCTTCCGTGGGTTTCGCGAAATTGGTACGCCCGACGGGATTCGAACCCGCAACCGACGGCTTAGGAGGCCGTTGCTCTCGGAGTTGACCGGTCGGCTCGGGACCAAGCTGGCCAAACCTCCCGCACGACCGGACCCCGAAGCACCGTCGTGCATCGAAGCGCCGATTGCGGAGAGGCTGCAAGCCGACCACGTTCACTGCCCCCAGCGGCCGTCAGCGTGTCGAACTTGCGTCCGCGACTTGCAATTGCTCAGCCACTCGATCCCCACCTATTAGGTCCCCCCCTCTGCCATTGAGCTACGGGCGCGAAATCGCGCTGCTTGCGACAATGGTCTACCTCGACATCCGCTCTCCTGCGATCGACCGGCTGGGACAGGCGATCACGATCGACGCTCGATCGACGGGAACTGCCATCCGGGCGCTGGGATTCCGGACGGCGCATTCCCGTCTTCATCTCCGCGGTACGCCGCGGCGCCGTGCTGGGGCCGGCGAAGCCGCATACCATGGTCCTCTCTCGCGCCTTCTGCGATCACGACTGGTCTCGCTGCTGGGGTTGAGACCTTGCGATCGCGGCCAGCCGCCCCGGCTGGGTCTGCGGGCGATGGCGGCGCGAACCGAAGCGCTCAGCTACTGGCGAGTCTGGCCTGGATCCTTTCAGAGATCCTCTCGGCCAACTCGACGCTGCGGCTGAATTGAGCAACCGCTTCGGCGTGCATCCTTGCCAAGAGGGCGCTCCTCTCGGCCAGTTGCTTGACGTGGTCCGAACTCAGCTTGACGAGAGTCTTCATCCTATCGCCAAGCTGTTTGATCAACTCCAACTCTGATTTTGCATCGTCATCGGCCATTCATGGATCCTCCACTCGTGATTGGATCGCAGAGGCCTCTTTACCTCTCTGATGGCGCCTCTTCGCCAGCGATAGCTGCTCGGAATGAGGAGGAGCCACCGTTTCGACGCTATCTTGCATTGCGCGGCGGCGTCAAGCGCGCCAGCGTGCAAAATCACGGCACGGCGGCAGTTATCCACATCATTTCGACGGCAAGCGAAGCAGGATGCCGCCGCGATCCGGTCTCGCGGCTTTCGCCTCGGTCGGTCACCGCCTGAAAATGCGACGGCGCACCGCGCCGAGCCCCGCCCGGCGCTGTGCGGGTCGTCGACCGCTGCGATCAGTTCATTTTCCGCCGGGCGTCCTTTGTCGCGCGAAGCGCGGCCGCCGCGGTCTCACGCCTCTTGCGTCGGCGTTGCGGCGGCGCGCAACTGAACGAACGCCTCGGCATTGGGGCAGAACTCGCGATGGCTTTCCGCCGCATCGGGCGAGGCAAGCCAGGCGCGGCAGGCGCGCCAGTCGGCGCATTCACCGCACTGCCATTCGATGGCGCGCAATGCCTGCGCCACGGCGCCGTCGCGCGCCAGCGCCGCGCGGTCGATGCCCAGGAGTTGCATCATCTCGGCCAATTGCCGGAGCGTGCGCGGATGCGCCCGCATGAGCCGCGGCAGGTCGCTGGGAGCGATGCTGCTGTCGGCCAGCGTGCGCTCGAGATCGCCGTGCCTGCAGAGCGTGTCCAGCTCGCGCCGCAGCCGCGACCGCTCGCGCCAACCGTCGACCGCCAGCACCATCGAGTCGGGCAGCCGCGCAAGAGAGGCCAATGCCTTGCCGACCCATCCGCGAGCCGTCGATCCAGACGAATCCGCCATCTTCGGACCCTCCCTGCTGCCGGACGCGAATTTATCATCCGATCAACTCCGTCGGCGGACATTGATCTGGATCAAGGGGTGGAGGCGCCCTCCTGCCGCGCTCCGCGAGGGACGGCGCGGCGGCGGCGCCCAGCCGCCTCACACCCGCGCCATCACCTCGTCGCGGAACCGCTTCATCCGCTCGAGCGAGGCCTCCGGCGTCGCACCGCCCAGCGCGAAATCGACGGAAGCGACGCCGAGATCGCGGAAGGCGCGGAGGTCGCCGACGATCTCCGCAGCGCCGCCGGAAAAGAGCCGCCGCTCGCCGCTGCCCGCAGCTTCTTCGGCAGCGCCGCCGTGGCGCGCACAGCGATAGGCGAGCGCGATCTCGGCGGGATCGCGCCCGGCCTCGCGGGCGAGCGCGCGCAGCCGCTCGACCGCCGCGCGATAGCGCGTCAGCGTGTCGAGCGGATGGCTCGGATTGGAGCCGATCGGGTACCAGCCATTGCCCAGCCGCGCGGCGCGGCGCAGCGCCGGCCCGCTTTCCCCGCCGACCCAGAGCGGCGGATGCGGCTGCTGCGCCGGCTTCGGCGCGAAGACGACGTCGGCAAAGCGGACGTAGCGCCCGTCGAAGCGGGGCTTCTCCATGGTCCAGAGCGCGCGGAACGCCGCGAGATACTCGTCGGCGACCGCGCCGCGCTCGGCAAAGGGCGGCGTGCCGAGAGCCGCGAACTCCTCCGCGAGCCAGCCGGCGCCGCAGCCGACGGTCAGCCTGCCCCCCGACAGCAGATCGATCGTCGCCAGCACCTTGGCGGCGAGCACCGCCGGGCGATACGGCACCACCATGACGGAAGTGACGAGCCGGAGGCGCGAGGTCTTGGCCGCGACGAAGGCCATGGTGGTGAGCTGCTCGTACCAGTTGCCGCGCCCCTGCGCCGGGAATTCGCCGGTCTCGGCATAGGGATAGCGCGCGCGAATATCGGTCGGGATGACGATATGGTCGCTGAAGCTCGCATGCCCGTAACCCATCGCCTCGCCCTCGACGGCGAGCCGCGCGATGGTCTCGGGCGTCGCCAGCGCGCCCCGTATCGGCATCTCGAAACCGATCAGCATCTGCTTTTCCCTTCCGGATCTGACATGCGTCAAGCCATCATGATGCTCCGCCGCCGCTCCGGCAAATCTCGGTCAGGGCTCGCTCCGCGCCGCCGCGGCGCGCGACCCCAGCAGGCCGCGAATGATGACATAAAAGGCCGGCGTGAAGATCAGGCCGAAGAAGGTAACGCCGAGCATGCCGAAGAACACGGTGGTGCCCAGCGACTGCCGCATCTCGGCGCCGGCGCCGCTGGCGACGGCCAGCGGCACCACGCCGAGAATGAAGGCGAAGGAGGTCATCAGGATCGGCCGCAGCCGGGTCCGCGCCGCCTGCGCCGCCGCCTGGAAGCGGTCCGCGCCGTTCGCTTCCGCCTGACGCGCGAATTCGACGATCAGGATCGCGTTCTTGGCCGCGAGGCCCACCAGCACGACGAAGCCGACCTGGGCCAGGATGTTGACGTCGATGCCGCGCAGGCTGAGCCCGCTCATCGCCGCGAGCAGGCACATCGGCACGATCAGCACGATGGCGAGCGGCAGCGCCCAGCTCTCATATTGCGCGGCGAGCACCAGGAAGACGAAGACCACCGAAGCGGCGAAGACGAGAAAGCCGGCGCCGCCGGCGAGCTTTTCCTGATAGGCAAGCTCGGTCCATTCATAGCCGAAGCCTTCCGGCAGATGCTCGGCGGCGAGCCGCTCCATCGCCGCCAGCGCCTGGCCCGTCGACTCGCCGGGCGCGGTATTGCCCTGGATTTCGGCGGCGGGATAGAGGTCGTAACGAGCCACCCGGTAAGGCCCGGTGATGTCGCGGAAGCTCGCCACCGAGCCGATCGGCACCATCTCGCCCTTGTCGTTGCGGGTCTTGTAATTGGCGATGGCGCGGATGTCCTGGCGGAAAGGGCCGTCGGCCTGGGCGGTGACGCGGTAGGTGCGGCCGAGATAGTTGAACTCGTTGACGAAGGCCGAGCCGAGATAGACCTCGAAAGTCTCGAACACCTTTTCGGCGGAAACGCCGAGCATTTCGGCGCGCGCGCGATCGATATCGGCGTAGAGCTTGGGCGTGCGCGTGTTGAAGAGCGAGAACACGCCGACCAGCCCCGGCGTGCGGTTGGCCGCCGCCACCAGCTCCTGGGTCGCGGCGTCGAGCGCCACGAGGCCGCGGCCGCGCTTGTCCTGCACCATCATCTTGAAGCCGCCGGCATTGCCGATGCCGCGCACCGGCGGCGGCGGAATGGTGATGATGAAGGCTTCCTCGATCGCGCCGAGGCGCCGGCGCAGATCGCCCAGGATGCGGTCGGCCGAAAGGCCCTGGGCGACGCGCTCGGGAAAGGGCGCCAGCGAGGCGAAGACGGTGCCGGCATTGGGCGCGTTGGTGAAGGTGGCGCCGTCGAGCCCGGCAAAGGGCACCGCGTGGGCAATGCCCGGCGTCTCGAGCATGATGCCGGCGACGCGGCGCACCACCGCATCGGTGCGCGCCAGCGAGGCGCCGGGCGGCAGGCTGATGACGGTGATGAGATAGCCCTGGTCGGCCTGCGGAATGAAGCCGCTCGGGGCGCGCGCGAATTCGAAGCCGGTGAGGCCGATGAGACCGGCATAGACCACCATCATCGGCACCGCAATGCGGGTGATCCTGCGGGTGAGCCCGCCATAGCCCGAGGACAGCCGGTCGAAACCGGCATTGAAGCCGCTGAAGAAAGCGCGCAGCGGGCGCGTCAGCGGCGCGCCCGCCGGTGGGTGCTGTTCATGCGGCTTGAACAGCAGCGCGCAGAGCGCCGGGCTCAAGGTCAGCGAGACGAAGCAGGAGATCAGCGTGGCGGTGGCGATCGTTACCGCGAACTGGCGGAAGAACTGGCCGGTGATCCCTGGAATGAAGGCCGAGGGGATGAAAACGGCGGAAAGCACCAGGGCAATGGCGATGAGCGCCACGCCGACCTCGTCCATGGTGCGATGCGCCGCCTCCTTGGGGCTCATGCCCTGGCGCAGATTGCGCTCGACGTTCTCGACCACGACGATCGCATCGTCGACGACGATGCCGACGGCGAGCACCAGGCCGAACAGCGTCAGGTTGTTGATCGAGAAATCGGCGGCGGCGAGCACGATGAACGTGCCCACCAGCGACACCGGGATCGCCACGATGGGAATGATCGAGGCGCGCCAAGTCTGTAGGAACAGGATGACGACGACCACCACCAGCCCCACCGCCTCGAAGATGGTCTTGATCAGCTCGCGGACGGATTCGGCGATGAACTGCGTCGGGTTGTAGACGATGTCGTAGCGCAGCCCCTGGGGAAAGGACCGGGAAAGCTCGTCCATCGTCGCCAGCAGCCGCTTGGCGGTGGCGAGCGCGTTGGAGCCGGGACGCTGGAAGATCAGCAGCGCCGTCGCCTGCTTGGTGTCGAGATAGCTGTTGGCGCCGTAATCCTGCGCGCCGAGCTCGACCCGCGCCACGTCGCTGACGCGGGTGAGGCGGCCGTCGGGGTCGGTCTTGATGACGATGGCGGCGAATTGCGCGGGGTCGATGAGGCGGCCCAGCGTCTCGACATTCACCTGGAACGCTCCCGGCCGCGGCACGGGCGGCTGGTTGACGACGCCGGACGCGACCTGCACGTTCTGCGCCTGCAACGCCGCCACCGCCTCGCCCGCCGTCAAGTTGCGCGCGGCGAGCCGGTCGGGATCGAGCCAGACTCGCATGGAATAGTCGCGCGCGCCGAAGATGCGGACGTCGCCGACGCCGTCCACCCGCGCGAGCACGTCCTTTATCTGCAGCGTAGCGTAGTTCGACATGTAGAGCTGGTCGCGCGATCCGTCAGGCGAGCTCAGATGGATGACCATCATCAGGTCCGGCGAGTTCTTGCGCACGCTGACGCCAAGCCGCTGCACCTCGTCGGGCAGCCGCGGCTGGGCAATCGCCAGCCGGTTCTGCACCAGCACCTGCGCGGTGTCGAGATTGGTGCCGAGGGAGAAGCTGACGGTGATTTGAAGATTGCCATCGGCGGTTGCCTGCGAGACCATATAGATCATGTTGTCGACGCCGTTGAGCTCCTGCTCGATTGGCGTCGCCACGGTCTCGCTCACCACCTCTGCCGAGGCGCCGGGATAGCTGGTGCTGACGACCACGGTCGGCGGCGCGATCTCCGGATATTGCGCCACCGGCAGGGTGAAATAGGCGACGCCGCCGATCAGCGTCAGGAAGATCGACAGCACCGCGGCGAAGATCGGCCGGTCGACGAAGAAGTGGGTGAAGCCCATCTAATACCGACTTCTAATACCGACTACTGCAATCCGTGCCTTGCCCCACCTCACCCCAACCCTCTCGGCCCCTCGGGGCGGAGAGGGTTGGGGTGAGGTGGAGTCGATAATCTTGAGCGCTGTCTCAGGCATTTCTGGCTCCAGACGCTATGACGCCGCCGGCTCGATCTTGCCCGGATGCGGCGTCACCTTGGCGCCTGGGCGGGCGCGCAACGTGCCGTTGATGATGACCCGGTCCCTCGCCGTGATTCCGTCGCGGATGACGCGCAGCCCGTCGCTGAGCGGACCGAGCTGCACCACGCGCGGCTCGACCGTATCGTCCTCGCGCACCACCATCAGCAGCTTGCGCGACTGGTCCTGGACGAGGGCGGCGTCGGGGACGAGCAGCGCCTGATGCGGCTCGGAGGCCGCGGCACGCACCCGGGCGAATTGTCCGGCAACGATCCGCGAGTCCGGGTTGGGGAAGACGGCGCGCACCCGCAGCGTTCCCGAGCCGGGCTCGACCTGGTTCTCGACGAAGTTGAGCCGTCCCTTGAGCGTCCAGCCTTTTTCATCGAAGAGGCGCGCCTCGAGCGGCAGCGCGTCAGGCCCGGCCAGCGCCAGCCGGCCTTGCGCGGCGGCGCGCTGATAACTCAGCAGGTCCGATTCGCTGAGGTCGAAGACGCAATAGATCGGATCGGTGGCGACGATCGTCGTCAGCAGCGTCGTGGTGCCGCCGTTGCCGCCGAAGACCAGATTGCCGATGCTGACTAGGTGGCGGCTGATATGTCCGGCCATCGGCGCGGTGATGCGACTGAACTCAAGGTCGAGCTGCGCCGAGCGCACCGCGGCCTGGGCCGCCTCCAGCGCTCCCGTGGCCGCGCGCGACTCCTCCAGCCGCTCGTCATAGGCGCTGGCGGAAATGACATCGCGCGGGCGCAGCTCGGCCGCGCGCGCGAGCTGGCGGTTGGCGAGGTCGAGCCGCGCGGTCTGCTGCGTGACCTGCGCCTTCGCCGAGGCCAGCGCGATCTCGAAAGGCCGCTGGTCGATGACGAAGAGCAGGTCGCCCGCTTTGACGAACTGCCCATCCTCGAAATGGATCTCGGTGAGATAGCCGCTGACGCGCGCCCGGATCTCCACGGATTCGGTAGCGGCAAACTGGCCCGTATACTCATTCCATTCGGTGATCTCCCGCAGCAGCGGCGGGCTTACGGTGACTTCGGGAGCGACCGCTTGCGCTTGCGCGGCATTACCGGCCGCGCCGAAAGCCAGCGCCAGCAGGAGCGTCAGCGCGACTGTGGTCCTTCGCCGGAACGACGGGAGGGTGGCGGAGGCGGCCTGGTCGGCTTGCGACATCGAAGGCCTCATGCGCAGTCGGGCGGCAAGACTAAAGCAAAACGGTATGGCGCGTCACGCGGAAGCTCGCGCCGGGCATCCGCCGCCTCGGGGATGGACCCTGCCGCGGCGTCCTACCATGGCGGGAGAGACACGCCCTGTCGTAGCTGGTATTTTAGCCGGCGATGGTATCGTGTCGTTTTTTTGTGCAAAAATGACACGGCGCAAGGCGTTGGCACCGTCGGCAAGGGTGGGGGGAGGTAAGCAATGCGGCTGCAATCGGCCTTCATGCAGACGGCCCAGACCGAACGGCCGCCGCTCGCGATCTACCTCACCGGCGGCGTCCGCATCACCGGCATCATCGCCGGCGAGGACGGCTACACGCTGCTGGTCGTCGATCGGGGCCGCGCCATGCTGGTCTACAAGCACGCCATCGCCGCCATCCTGCCGGCGCGGCCGATGGATCTGCGCGCCGCCGCCGGGGAGCCTGCGCCCACTTTCGGGGGGCCGGCGCCTTCCGGGCCGTGACCACCGAGACGAAATGGCTCGACCGGCTGCGGCAGCTCCATCCGCTGCTCGCGCCGCCGCCGCGCCGGTCGGAGTGGGCGGCGCGCCAAGCTGAGCTCGATGCCGCGAGCAGGATTGACCAGGACGCCGCCAGCAAGGCGCGCGAGGCGGCGGCACGCCGGGTCGAGCGCGAGTACGACAATGACGGCGCCACCTGGGCGGCCGTCGCGGTCATCCTCATCGTCGCCGCTCTCGGGCTCTGGCTGGTGTTCCGGCTGATCGCGGAAAGCCGGATGGAGGATTGCCTCCTCGCGCAGCGGCATAATTGCGACCTGCTGCTCCAGGAATAACGGATGGCCGCCGGATCGGCACCGTCCGGAAGGCCGGCGATCTCTCAGAACTCGTGCGTCAGCATCAGCTTCAGCACCAGCGCGTCCGAGGCTTGCGTGAAGCCGTGGCCGATGCCGAATTCGACGCTGTTGGGCTCTCCGTTATAGTCGATGACGAGAAAGCCGGTCTGCGCCTCGCGCCGCAGCGGCGCGATGTCGCCGACGATGCCGTAATCCGCATAATATTCGAGCGCGCCCGCCCAGCGCTCCGAGACGTTGTCGGCCACCCGCGCCGCCGGCGCGAAATCGAGCCGGCGGACGCCGTTGAAGCCGGTATCGAAGATCGGGTTGACGATGACATCCCAGGCACCGACATGCTCGCCCAGGATCGGCCGGATCTCGCCCGAAAACCGCGTCTCCTCCCAATGCCGCGCGTTGCGGCTCAGCTCGAAATTGACGCCGTAGAAGAAGGGCTGCTCTTTGGCATGCGGGATGACGAAGAGCGCCCGGAGCTTGGCGCCGTCAAGCTCGAATCGCCCGTCCCGCGTCAGCGTATAAAGCGGCAGATAGGTCCCGAGCTCGAGCCAGTCGGTGGCGCCACAGGCCCATTCCGGCACGCCGTTGAGCGCGCGGTCGGGCACGACCCCGCCCGGGAAATCCGGCTCGGTGCGGCCGATCGGCGTGTAGTTGTTGTGCAGCTCGAGGCCGCACTGTCCGGGCTCGTCGATGGTGGCGTCATAGACCTGGATTTCATCCGTCTGGGCGAGCGCCGGCTCGGCCGAGCCGAGAGAGGCGGCCAGCGCCACGACGAGAGTGGCGAGGCTTTCCCGCCGCGCGCGCCCGGCCGATCCTTCCCCACGGGGCGCTGCGCCGGCATGGAGGATCGCCGGCGCGCAAGTCCTCGGCCAATGCGGCCGGAAACAACGGCCGCCTCCGGCCATCGGACACCCCCTGCGGCAGCAAGACGCCGAGGCTATCGGCCGCTGCCGCGGGTGTCCACTCCGCGCGGTCCATGCGCGGATTACTTGTTCATCGCCAGCACCTCGCCGAACCGCACCCAGCTCTTGCCGTCGAACTTGGCGAGCTGCATTTGCCGGATCGGGAAGAAATCGGTCGGCGTGGTCTCCACCTTGACGCCGGGCAACAGCAACGGCGCGTCGAAATCGAGATGCGCCGCCTGCGTCATCACGTTGGCGCGCGTCAAGTCGTCGCCGCATCGAAGCTCCGCGCGATGAAGAAAGTTCTGGACACGGAAGGGGCGGAAGCGGCCATAGAGGCGGCACGTAACTTACCAGACGATTTGACACCGCCCGCTCAAGGAAAATAAATGTATACTGCACCCCATTAAATGACCTAATAACTTGCGTCGCTCAGCCCGCGAAGAGCTTCGTCACCAGCCTTTTCGCCAGCACGCCCGCCACCCGGCGGCGGTAATGCCCTGGCGTGAAGGTCGTCTTCATCGCCATCACCTGGTCGCGCACCAGGGCGTCGAGCCCGGCGAAGACGCGCTCGTCGAGCGCGCCGCCGCAGAGCGCCTCGGTGCCGGCGAGCAGCACCGGGCGCGGATTGGTGCCGGTGAAAGCGACGCGGAGATCGGCGAGACCGGCGCCCTCGCGCCGGAGCGCCACCGCGACGCCGGCCACGGGATATTCGATCGACCGGCGGATGCGGATCTTGTCATAGGCCGAGCGCAGCCCCGGCACGGCGCGCATGCGCACCCGCGTCACCATCTCGCCCGGACGCAGCGAGAGATAGCGCTTGCCGTCGCCGGTGCTGCCGTCGTGGCGCGCATGGCCGATATAGAGCTCGCCGAGCGGCAGGCGCCGCGCGCCTTCCGGACCGGCCAACTCGATCTCCGCGCCCAGCACCAGCAGCGCCGGGGCGAGGTCGCCGCTGAAGGTGGCAAAGCACACGCCGCGGCTCTTGGGCGCCACATGGCACATCTCGCCGGTGGTCTTGAGGCAGTGATCGTTGGCGGCGCGCCACCAGTCGCTCTGGTTGTAATAGATGCAGCGCGTATCGAGGCAGAGATTGCCGCCCACCGTGCCCATCTCGCGATGCGTCGGCCCCGCGATCGATGCCGCCGCCTCTGCCAGCACCGGATAATGGGCGCGCACGCCGGCGTCATCGGCAAGCTCGGCCAGCGTCACCGAGGCGCCCACCTCCAGCGCCTCGGCATCGGCCTTGAGCGCGCGCAGCTCGCTGACCCCGGTGAGATCGATCAGCGTCCCCGGCGCCTCGATGCCGCGGCGGATGTTGACGACGAGATCGGTGCCGCCGCCGAGCAGCCGCGCCGCGGGACGGGCGGCGCGCGCGCTCATCGCTTCGGCGAGCGTGAGCGGCCGCAGCAGCTCGAATTCCGGCAGCGCTTCCATCAGGCGGCCTTGCCCGGCGCCGCGCGCTCATCGCGCTGGCGCTTCTCGATCGCGGCGAAGACCCGGTCGGGAGTCACCGGCAGGCTGGTAAAGCGCAGGCCCGTCGCCTCGGCGATGGCGTTGGCGAGCGCCGGCAGGAAGGCCGCAAGCGAACCCTCGCCCGCCTCCTTGGCGCCGAAGGGGCCATGGGGATCGTTGCTCTCGACGATGCCGACGGCGATCGGCGGCGAGTCCAGGATGGTCGGCACGCGATAATCCAGCATGTTGGCGCTGAGCATCAGCCCCTCGTGATAGCCGGCCTCCTCGCTCATCGCCTGACCCATGCCCATCCACACCGAGCCCTGCACCTGGCCTTCGACGGTGAGGCGGTTCAGCGCCTTGCCGCAATCATGCGCCACCCACACCTGATCGACGGTGACGACGCCGGTCTCCTCGTCGACGCTGACCTCGACCACCTGGGCGGAATAGCTGTAGCCCATGGTGCCGCCGATCGCCGCGCCGCGATATTTCTTGCCGCCATGGGAGGCGGGGATGGTGGAGAAAGTGCCGGTGACGGTGATGGTGCCGCTGTCCCTAAGCGCCTCGGTCACCACCGCCTCGAAGCTCACGCCTTTGTCCTGCGCGCCGGCGCGGTAGACCTCGCCCAGGCATTCCACGTCCTGGGGTCGGCAGTCGAGCTTGCGCGCCGCGGCGGCGGTCAGCACCTTCTTCAGGTTCTGCGCCGCGTCGATCGCGGCGTTGCCGACCATGAAGGTGACGCGCGAGGAATAGGAGCCGTTGTCCTTGGGCACGACATCGCTGTCGCCGGTAACGATGCGGATGCGCGAGAGGTCGAGCCCCAGCACCTCGCCGACGCTCTGCACCAGGATGGTGGAGGAGCCCTGGCCGATCTCGGCGGCGCCGGTGAGCACGACGATCGAGCCGTCGAAATCGAGCTTGAGCTTCACCGTCGCATGCGGCTCGCCGGTCCAGTTGACCGGTTTGGAGGCGCCGCTGAGGTAATGCGAGCAGGCCATGCCGAGTCCCTTGCCCTTGGGGAGCTTGCCCTTGCGCGCCTTCCAGCCGCTTTCGCGCTCGACCCAGTCGAGGCACTCCGGCAGGCCGTAGCTGTTCACCATGAGGTCGTTGTCGGTGAAGGTGGGCGCGTGGAGATAATTGGCGCGCCGCACCGCGAAGGGGTCGAGCCCCAGCGCCTCGGCCATCTCGTCCACCAGCGCCTCGAAGGCGAAGCGGCTATCGACCGTGCCGTGGCCGCGCATGGCGCCGCAGGGCGGCGTGTTGGTGAGCACGCGCTTGCCGGTGTATTTGACGCGCTTGAGATCATAGAGCGCATAGAGCATCGACCCGGCATAGAGGATGGTGACGATGCCGTAGCCGCTATGCGCGCCGCCGCGCTGGATGCATTCGCACTCGACCGCGGTGATGCGCCCGTCCTTGCGCATGCCGATCTTGAGCTTCATCTCGGTCTCGGGCCGGCCGCGATGGGTGATGAAAGTCTCCTCGCGGTTGACCACGATCCGCACGCGCCCGCCGCCCGCCTTGCGCGCCAGCAACGCGGCGATCAACTCGATATTGAGCGTCTCGGTGCGGCAGCCGAAGCCGCCGCCGACATGCGGCTTCACCACGCGGATCCGCGACATTTCCATGTCGAGGATCTGCGACAGCATGAGGTGGACGTAATAGGGCACTTGCGTGCTGGCATGGACGGTCATGCGCTGGCGCACGGGGTCGTATTCGGCAAGCGCGGCGTGCATCTCCATCTGGTTCTGGCACACCTCGGCGCAGTGATAGGTCTTCTCGCGCACGAGATCGGCCTCGGCGAAGCCTTCCGCCACGTCGCCGAGCTCGAAGAAGGCGTCGCGCTCGATATTGCCCGGCCGATGGTCGTGCAGGTTGACTGCGCCCGGCGCCATCGCGTCCCGCGCCGTGAAATAGGCCGGCAGCTCCCGCACCTTCATGCGGATCAGCTTCAGCGCCTTCGCCGCGGTGGCGTCGTCCACCGCCGCCACCGCCGCCACCGGCTCGCCGCGATAGCGCACGCGCTCGCGCGCCAGCGGATGCTCGGTGCGCGCCACCGGAAGCACGCCGAAGGTCTTGTCGCAATCGGCGCCGGTGACGACGGCGACGACGCCGGGCAGCGCTTGCGCCGCCGCGACATCGACCTCCAGGATTTCCGCATGGGCATAGGGGCTGCGATAGATGCGGCCGGCGAGCGTGCCGGGCTCGATGAAATCGGCGGTGTATTTGGCCCGGCCGGAGACCTTTTCCGGCCCGTCCACCATCGGCACGTAGCTGCCGATGGTCTGTACCGGTGCCGCCTCGTTCATCGCGCCTCTCCGCTTGCCTTGAGGCGGGCCGCGTACCGGACCGCCTCGATGATTTTGACATAGCCGGTGCAGCGGCAGATGTTGCTGCCGAGCGCCGCGCGGATCTCCGCCTCGCCGGGATCGGGTTTGGCCCGCAACAATCCTTCCGACGCCATGATCAGCCCCGGCGTGCAATAGCCGCATTGCGCGCCGAGCTTCTCGTGGAAACCGCGCTGCACCGCCGACAGTCTGCCGCCCTCGGCCAGCGATTCCACCGTATCGACGCGCCTTCCTTCGCAGGCCGCCACCAGCGTCAGGCAGGAAAGTCGCGGCCGGTCATCCACCAGCACCGTGCAGGCGCCGCATTCGCCGCCGTCGCAACCGGTCTTGGTGCCGGTGAGCCTGAGGTTTTCGCGGAGATAATCGAGCAGCAACAGATTGTCGGCGACGGCATCGACGCGCTTGCGGCCGTTCAGCGTCAGCGTCAGAAGTCTTGCCATGACTTCGAACTCGTCGCATTGTTGTGGTAACTGATTGTTGATTATACCCCGCAATGCGCCGGAAGGCAAGGCGGCGCTTTCGGGGCGACCCACGGAAAAAACCGCGACCCTCTGGGAAAAGCCAGATTTCGTAACGGGTTGCGGGAAGCGGAGGAAAGCATGACGCAGGGCGCGGACCGCGCCGCCGAGACCCGGCGCGCTTGGCTTGAGACCATCGAGCGCTTCCGGTTCGATCCGGACGCTCCGGCCTCGGAGCGCTACTGGTCGCCCCGGCTCGATTGCGCCTCGCGCGATGAGATCCGCGCCATCCAGGAGGCGAAGCTGCACGCCTTGCTGCCCTTCCTTTACGAGAACAGCCCCTTCTATCGCCGCCGCTTCGACCGGCTGGGGCTGTTGCCCACCGATATCTCCGGCTTCGACGACCTCGCCGCGAAATGGCCGGTGGTCGACAAGCGCGAGATGAGCGAGGATGCGCGCGAACATCCGCCCTACGGCACCTACACCGCCATGACCGACGCGCTCTGGGCCGAGCGCGGCTGGATGATGTTCTCCACCTCCGGCACCACCGGCGCGCCGCGCGTCTTCCGCTATTCCCAGATCGACCGCGAGCTCTGGGCCTGGACCAATGCGCGCGCGCTTCACGCCATGGATTTCCGCAAGGGCGACACCGTTTTCATGATCACCGGCTATGGGCCGCATGTCTGGGCCTGGGGCGTGCAAATGGGGCTCGCCAAGATGGGCCTGCCGGTGATCCCCGGCGGCGGCATGGACGCGAGGGGCCGCGCCGCCATGGTGTTGCGCTTCAAGCCCTCGATCCTGCTCTGCACGCCGTCCTACGCACTGCATCTCGGCCGGGTGATGCAGGATATGGGCGCCGATCCCCGCGCCGGCGGCGTCCGCCAGCTTTTCGTTGCCGGCGAGCCCGGCATGAGCGTGGCGGCGACGCGCGAGCGCATCCAGGATCTCTGGGGCGCGCGGCTGGTGGAGTTCTATGGCTGTACCGAGGCGGCGCCGTCCGCCGGCGGTTTTTCCTGCCCTGCCTCGCAGGCGCAAGACCGCCCCGTGACCACCCACCTCATGGAGGATGTGCAGATCTGGGAAGTGGTGGACCCGGCCTCCCACGCGGCGCTGCCCGACGGCGCGCGCGGCCTCACCGTCTGCACCAGCCTCAATTCCGAGGCATCGCCCCAGCTCCGTTTCCTCGTCGGCGACTACACCGTGCTCGACCGCCGGCCTTGCGCCTGCGGCCGCAGCCACGCCCGCGCCGTCGGCTCCTTCTCCGGCCGCGCCGACGACCTCATCAATCTCCGCGGCATCAAGATGTTCCCGGTGCAGATCGAAGAGGCGGTGCGCTCGATCGGCGGCACCGGCGACGAGTTCGAGATCGTGCTCGCCAGCGACGATGCCGGCATGGATGTGATGACGGTGCGCCTCGAGCACGTCGATTTCGCCGCCGGCGAGCCCTTGTCGCGCCGCATCGCCGGCGAGATTCGCTCGCGCTGCGAGGTGCGCGTCGACGTCGAAGTGCTGCGCCCCGGCACGCTGCCCAAGACCGAGTTCAAGGCCAAGCGCGTCAAGGACACGCGCGGGAAGTAACCCATACCAAGCCGAGCGGGGAAGGCGCGCCGCGCCGCCGCGCGACCCTCCGCGGCCTCGCGGAGCCGCCAAGGCAGCTTCTTGCTGAAGCCCGATGACGACGATTCTTCCGTTTAATCAAGAGGATAGAAGGCGCTCAAAATAAACGAAACGCAACCGTTGCGTTTTTTAGCCGGTTCGGGTAGGATTGTTTGATTGTGCGGCATCACCGCCGCACGTCGGCCCAAGGAGGGCGTCATGCTGAAAAGCCCATCCGCGATGAGCGCCGCCCTTGCTCTCGCGCTCGTTGCCGCGCCGCTGTCACCCGCTTCGGCGCATGATCACCATCGTGGCTTCGGCTTCGGTTTTGCGGCGGCCGGTGCTGCCGTCGCCGTCGGCGCCGCTGCCTTGCTAACCGCGCCCTTTGCCATCGCCACCGCGCCGCTGCGCGCGCCGGCCTATTATGCGCCGCCGCCTTATTACCCGCCGGCGCCTGCCTATTACGCGCCGCCCCCGGCCTACTACGCGCCGCCGCCGGCTTATTATTATGCGCCGGGCTATCCGCCGGGCTACTACCCGCCGCGATAAGGCCAATATGGACGTGGCAGCCGCCGACGGGCCGCCGCCGCGGCGCCGGCGCCTAGCGCCACGCCGCGGCGGCCGCCCGTCGCGTGCGGCCGCCGAGCAGTTGGGCGAGACGATCCTCGAAGCGGCCACCGGGCTGTTCCTGAGCGAGGGCTATGGCGTCACCAGCATCGAGGCGGTGGCGCGGCGCGCCCGCATCTCCAAGCGCACCTTCTACAGCCGCTTCCGCGACAAGGCCGAACTTTTCGGCGCGGTGGTGCATCGCGTGGTCGAGCGCCTGCGCCCTCCCGGCGATGCCGGCCTGTTCGAGGGCGGCACGCTCGAGGAGATCCTGACGCGGCTGGCGCGGGTCATTCTGCACGCGGCGCTCTCGCCGCAGGCGCTGGCGCTCCATCGCGTGATCCTGGCGGAAGCCACGCGCTTTCCCGAACTCGCGGCGGTGGTGACCGAGCGGGGCGGCAGCCGCGAGGCCGTCACCCGCATCGCCGCCTTGCTGGAGCGCGAGGCCCGCGCCGGATATCTGACGTTGGAGAACGCGCCTTTTGCCGCGGCGCAATTCCTGCAGATGGTGGTGGCGCTGCCGCAGCGGCGCGCGCTCGGCCTCGGCACGCCGATGACGCCGCCCGAGCTCGAGTCCTGGGCGCGCGACACAGTCACGCTGTTCCTGAACGGTTGCCGGAGCCGCTGAAATCGGTCCCCTCCGGCGGAGCGGGAGATCCCGGGCATATCCTTTCGATCGGCGCGCCCTTTCGCTCGTTTCACGCGCGCGGGACGTCTGCGGCTTCATCGGATATCTCGAACTCGATCGACAGCAGCGGCAATTCGTCGCCCGCGAGCAGATCGGCGCGCCAATCGCCACAGACGCCGCATACCAGCGGTTCGGCGCCGCCCTGGTCTCCGCGAACTCGCGCATGGGCGCGCAATCCTTCGGCGCCAAGCAGGAAATTTGATCTAGATCAACGCCACCGGTCCCGCCACCGCGCATTCTTTGCCAGTTCTAGGCCATCCGCGCGAGGCCTCTTGAGGTCAACCTCGCGCGAGGCCGGTAATTCCGACGGACCGATCCGCTTCCGCCTCTTGAAGCTGCGTTGAACAACAATACGACCGGCAACTTCGAGACTCAATGGGTGGAGGTATGCTTTGAGCTACCATCGGCTCAGTGATGAACTCGAGCAGCGCGGCATTTCCCGTCGCGACTTCCTGAGATTTTGCGCCTCGATGGCGGCGGTTCTGGGGCTGCCGGAAGGAGCCGGCCGCGCGATCGCGGCGGCGGTGGAAAACGAGCCGAAGCCGATCCTGATATGGCTGGAGTTTCAGGACTGTGCCGGCAACACCGAATCCTTCCTGCGAGCCAGCCACCCGACCGTCGCCGATCTCATCCTCGAGGCGATTTCCCTCAACTATCATGAGACCTTGATGGCGGCGGCCGGCGGTCAAGCCGAGGACGCGTTGGCCCAGACCGTCCGCGACAATGCCGGCAAATATATCGCGTTGGTCGAGGGCTCCGTCCCGACCGGCGCCAACGGCGCCTATTGCACGATCGGCGGCAGATCCGCTCTGCAGATCGCGCGCGAGGTCTGCGGTGCCGCCGCTGCGACCATCGCGGTCGGTACTTGCGCGGCATTCGGGGGCATCCCGGCGGCGCGGCCCAATCCGACCGGCGCCTTGTCGGTCGGCGACGCGGTTCCCGGCGTCAAGAACCTCGTCAACATGTCGGCCTGTCCGGCCAACGCCGAGAACATCACCGCGCTCATCGTCTATTACATGACGTTGAAGCGGTGGCCTCCGCTCGACCAGTACCGGCGCCCGCTCTTCGCCTATGGCAAGACGATCCACGACAATTGCGAGCGGCGCGCGCATTTCGACGCCGGCCAGTACGTCGAAGCCTGGGGCGATGAGGCGCATCGTCACGGGCACTGTCTCTACAAGATGGGATGCAAGGGGCCGGCAACGTCGCAGAACTGCCCGGTCGTGCGCTGGAACGAAGGCACCAACTGGCCGATCGGCTGCGGCCATCCCTGCATCGGCTGCGCCGAGCCGAATTTCTGGGACACGATGACGCCGTTCTATCGGCGGCTCCCCAACGTGGCCGGCTTCAGCGTCGGCGAGTGGGTCGATCCTGCCGGGCTCGGTCTGGCCGGCGTCGCGGCGGCGGCGGCGGTGGCGCACGGCGTCGGCATGGCGGTGCGCCGTCGCGTCGGAGAGGGTGCTTCGAAGGAAGATGAATCAGGGGTCGAGTGATGGCGCACATCGTCGTCGATCCGGTCACGCGCATCGAAGGCCATCTTCGCGTCGAGGCGGAGGTTGATGGCGGGGCCGTGAAGGAAGCATGGTCGTCATCGACCATGTTTCGCGGCATCGAGATCATTCTGCGCGGCCGCGATCCGCGCGACGCCTGGGCCTTCACCCAGCGGATCTGCGGCGTCTGCACCACGGTCCACGCCATCGCCTCGATTCGCGCCGTGGAGAAGGCGATCGGCGCGGTGCCGCCGCCCAATGCCCGGCTGCTGCGCAATCTCATCATTGCCGCGCAGGCCGTCCAGGATCACGTGGTGCATTTCTATCATCTCCACGCGCTCGACTGGGTCGACATCGTCAGCGCGCTCGATGCCGATCCGGCCAAGACCTCCTCGCTCGCCCAATCGATCTCGGACTGGCCGCTGTCCAGCACGACCTATTTTTCCGGCGTGCGCGACCGCATCAAGGCCTTCGTCCAACGCGGCCAGCTCGGCCCCTTCGCCAATGCCTATTGGGGTCACCCCGCCTATCGGCTGCCGCCCGAAGCCAATCTGATGGCGGTGGCGCATTATTTGGAGGCGCTCGATTGGCAGCGCCGCTTCATCAAGATCCACGCGGTTCTCGGCGGGAAGAATCCGCATCTGCAAAGCTTCCTGGTCGGCGGCATGGCGACCCCGGTCGATCCGGACTCGCAAAACGCGCTGAACATGGAGACGGTCGCGACGCTGCAGAAGCTGGTGGCCGACGGCCTGGCCTTCGTCAGCCGCGTCTACATACCCGACGTGCTGGCGGTCGCTTCCTTCTACAAGGATTGGGCCGCCATCGGCGCCGGCGTCGGCAATTACATGGCCTATGGCGAGTATCCCGAGGAGGATAGCGAGCCCCCCCGGTTGTTCTTGCCCACCGGGATCATACGCAACCACGATCTCGCGACGGTCTTGCCGGTCGATCAAGCCAAGATCAGCGAGTATGTCGCGCATTCCTGGTACAATTATTCGATCGGCGACGACAAGGGGCTCAATCCGTTCAAGGGCGAAACCGCGCCTCACTATACGGGGCCGGCGCCGCCTTACGAGAGGCTCGACGTCGCGGCGAAATATAGCTGGCTGAAATCGCCGCGTTATGACGACGAGGCGATGGAAGTCGGGCCGCTGGCGCGCATGCTGGTCGCTTACGCCTCGGGCCGTCCGGGGCGCGTCAAGGAGCTGGTCGACAAGGTCCTGTCGTCGCTGGGGGTAGGGCCCACGGCGCTGTTCTCGACCTTGGGACGCATCGCCGCGCGCGCCATCGAGACCCAGGTGCTGGTGGAGGCCATGGACCGCTGGATCGCGGACTTGGCCGAGAACATGGCGCGGCGCGACTACCGCATCCAGGACAATTCGAAATGGGATCCCGCAAGCTGGCCGGCCGATGGCTTCGGCGCCGGCTTCCACGAGGCGCCGCGCGGCGCGCTCGGCCATTGGGTCCACATCGCGAACGGCGCGATCGTGAACTACCAGTGCGTGGTGCCGAGCACCTGGAATGCCGGCCCGCGCGACGCGCTTGGACATCCGGGTCCCTACGAAGCCGCCCTGGTCGGGACCCCCGTCGCCAAGCCGGAGCAGCCGCTGGAAATCCTGCGGACGCTGCATTCCTTCGATCCCTGCATGGCCTGCGGCGTGCACGTGGTCGATGCGACGAAACGCGAATTGGCCCGGGTAAAGGTCGTTTGACTCCCATGGCGAACAGGCGCTCCACGAACGGCGGGATCGAACGGATTTATGTCTGGCAGTTGCCGGTGCGGCTGACGCATTGGCTGATCTTCTTCTCGATCATCGTGCTGTCGGCGACCGGCTATTATATCGGGCACCCCTTCATCGGCGTTTCGGGCCCGGCGCGCGATCACTTCGTGATGGGGACCGCGCGCGCCGTGCATTTCTATGCCGCCATCGTGTTCACGCTCTCGGCGGCGGCACGCATCTATTGGATGTTCGCCGGCAATGCCTATGCGCGGCTGACCCAGCTCGTCCCGCTCGCGGGCGAGCGGCTCCGCAACCTTTGGCAGACCGCGCTGTTTTACGCCTTCATCCGCAGGCATCCGGAGGCCTATCCGGGCCATAACGCGTTCGCGGGCGCATTTTACGCCATGGTCTTCGTGGTCTATGTGGTGATGGTCGCGACCGGCCTCGCCCTCTACACGGTCGTTGCCGCGGCGGGCTCGCCGTTCAGGGCCTTCGACTTTTTGGTGCCGCTGTTTTACGGCTTGCAAATGGCGCGCCTGATCCATCACATCGGCATGTGGTTCCTGCTGATCTTCGCGGTGGCTCACATCTACTTCGTCCTGTTGTCCTCGCTCACCGAGCGCATCGGAACCGTCGATTCGATGTTTTCCGGCTACAAGTTCCTGCCCAAGCGGAGAGCGGGCGTAAGGTGAGCGACGCCGGACGAGAGCCCCCGGGAAAGACAAGCGGCCTCCTCGTCCTCGCGCTCGGCAACGTCTTGCTCGGCGATGACGGACTTGGCGCCGCCGCGGTCGCTCGCCTGGCGCGCGATTATCGCATTCCGCCGGGCGTGCGGCTGGAAGACGGGGGAACGCTTGGCCTGTCGCTTTTGGGATTGCTGGCAGAGTCCGATCACGTAATACTCGTCGACGCCGTTCGTGCCGAAGGCCCGCCGGGAACTCTGGTCCGGCTCGACGGAGCCGAGGTCATGGACGCCGTCCGGGAACGCCTGTCGCCCCATCAGGTCGGGGTGGCCGATCTTCTCGACGCGGCGCGGCTCATCGACCGTTATCCGGCCAGCGTTGCGCTGTTGGGGCTCGTGCCGGAGGCCATCGATCTGGGTTTGGCGCGATCGGACGCGGTGGAAGCGAGGCTTGATCGGCTCGTGGACGCGATTGTGCGAGAGGTGCGGAGCCTTGGCTACGGAATGGTGCGCGAAACCGAGGGCGCGGGCCGGCACGGCGCTGCTCGCGATCTTGCTCGCCATTTCGGCATGTAAACCCGATTCGCCCAAGATGCCGGCCGGGATGATGACGTCGGGCGAGGCCCAGAAAGCGGGCGGCGAGACCTTCTCCGCCAATTGCGCGATTTGTCATGGCGTAAAAGGCGACGGCCGCGGCCAGCGTCATGAAGGCATGAGTCCGCCGCCCGCCAATCTCACGCTGCCGCCCTGGTCGGAAGAGGCAAGCGCAACCCGGATGTATCACGTCATCCGCGACGGCAAGCCGGGAACCGCGATGCCGTCGTGGTCCACGTTCAGCGATCGGCAAATCTGGGAAGTGGTGGCGTATGTTCACACGCTCGGAAACCCCTGAAGTCCCAATGATCCACGATCCCGGCGTGCCGCCGGCGGGGGAGACCCCGGCGCTCTTTCGGCGACCGATGGCATCGGGAGAACCGACAATGATGCGCAACCCGGCGAGGCTCGGGCTGATGACCGCGGCAGCGATCCTCTGTCTCGTACCGGCGCCCGGCGCAAGCGCCGCTGACATCGACGCCCTCATGGCGGTCTGCGCCGGTTGTCACGGCAAGGATGGCGCCAGCATCGAGCCGAGCGTGCCGATCAACGGCGGCATGTCGGCGACGTACCTCGCCGACCAGCTAAGCGCCTTCAAGAACAAGCAACGGCCGTGTCCGGTAACCGAGATGAAGGCCGGCGACACGAAGGGGACGAAGACCGACATGTGCGCGATGGCCGGGAGCCTCGACGATGCCGACATCAAGCAGGTCGCTGGCTATCTCGCGAAGCAGAAATTCGTGCGCGCCTCCCAGCCCGCCGACGCCGCGCTGGCGGCGAAGGGCCGGCAGATCCACCAGCAAAATTGCGAGAAATGCCATTCCAACAACGGCAGCTTGGCCGACGACGATTCCGGCATTCTCGCCGGCCAATGGACGCCTTATCTGAAGGAGCAGCTTGCGGACTTCGGGTCCGGCGCGCGCAAGGTGGACCCGAAGATGAAGCCGGTGGTCGACCGGCTGAATGCGGCCGACATCGACGCGCTGCTGAATTTTTACGCCGGCATGAAATAGCGCCGTCGCGGAGGCGCGCGCCAAGGGGGATGGCGGGCTTTCATGCCGGCGCGCGTTTGAGCCCGGCGAGCGTCCAACCCGCGCTGTTGCCAGTTCCCTCGGGCTGGCCCAGGATCATCGGCGCCGGGGCGCCGCTCGGCGCAAGTCGTCGTCACTGTCGTGCAACAGACATCCGGAGATCGGTCGGCCAAGGCCGCGGAGACGCCCACCGCCCCTCCGCGGCCGCTGCTCGTCTACGACGGCGATTGCGGGTTCTGCGGCTATTGGGCGCGCTACTGGCAGAAGCTCACCGGCGATTGCGTCGACTACCAGCCGTATCAGGACGTGACGGCGCGATACCCCGCGATCGCGCCGGCCGAGTTTCAGCGGGCGGTGCAATTCATCGCCCCTGACGGGCGCCGTGCCAGCGCCGCCGAGGCGAGTTTCCTGACGCTCAGCCACGCGCCCGGCAAGGGACTATGGCTCGCGCTCTACCGGAATCTGCCGGGTTTCGCCTTCGTCTCGGAACGGGCCTACGCCTTCGTCGCCGCGCACCGCCCCGCCTTTTTCCGCCTCAGCCTGCTGCTGTGGGGGAGGGACCACGAACCGCCGCGCTACGATCTCGTGGCGTTCCTCTTCCTGCGCCTGTTCGGGCTCATCTACCTCGCGGCTTTCGTTTCCTTCGCCGTTCAGGCCGAGGGGCTCATCGGCAGCCACGGCATCCTGCCGCTGGCCGAGCTGGTCGATGCCGTCGCCTTCCGTGTCGGGCCGGAGCGTTTCTTCCTGATGCCGATGGTTTTCTGGTTGAACGACGGCGATGTCGCCATCCTGGCCGCGTGCTGGGCGGGGGCCGCGCTGTCCGTGCTGCTGGTCGTCAATCTCTGGCCGCGCCTCAGCCTCATTCTGCTCTATGCGCTCTACCTGTCGCTGTTTTACGCCGGCCAGGTGTTCATGAGTTTCCAGTGGGACATTTTCCTGCTGGAAACCGGCTTCATCGCGCTGCTGCTGAGCGTCGCTACGGCGCCGGGCATCTGGCTGCTGCGCTGGCTGCTCTTTCGTTTCATGTTCATGTCGGGCGTTGTCAAGCTGTTGAGCGGCGATCCAAACTGGTGGAACCTGTCGGCGCTCTCCTATCACTTCCTGACCCAGCCGCTGCCCACGCCGCTTGCGCGGTACGCCGCCGAGCTGCCGCAGGGCCTCCTGAAATTTGCCGTCGGCGGCATGTTTTTCATCGAGCTCTTTCTGCCCTTGCTGATCTTCTGTCCGCGCCGGCCGCGCCTTGTCGCGGCCTGCGGCTTCCTGCTGCTGCAAGCCTGCATTCTCGTCACGGGGAATTACAACTGGTTCAATCTCCAGACCATGCTGCTGTGCCTGCCGCTGTTCGACGACGCGGCGCTGCGCGGGATCGTGCCGCGACGCCTGGCCCGACTGCCGCAGCCGCGCGCGCACCGCCGGGCGAAGCGGGAGGTGGCGAGGATCATCGCCGGCGCAATGGCGCTGCTGCTCGTGCTCTGCAGTTTGGTGCGGATGGATGAGCGTTTCGGCGGCCGGCCGCCGGCGGCGGCACAGGCGGTCGTGGGCTTGATCGAACCGCTGCAGATCGTCGGCGCCTATGGCCTCTTCGCGGTCATGACCACGAAGCGCCGCGAAATCGTCATCGAGGGTTCCGATGACGGCGTTCAATGGCGCGAGTACCAGTTCCGCTACAAGCCCGGCGACGTCGCGCGCCGCCCGCGCTGGAACATCCCGCATCAGCCTCGCCTCGATTGGCAGATGTGGTTCGCGGCGCTCGACAATCCCTGGCGCCTGCAATGGTTCTCGCGCTTGCTCCAACGCTTGCTGGAGAATGAGCCCGCGGTGACGTCGCTGCTGGAGAAGAATCCTTTTCCGGACAAGCCGCCCACCTATGTGCGCGCGCAATTCTACGACTACACCTATGCCGGCGGCGAGGAGAAGGCGAAGGGCCTATGGTGGGACCGGCGATCGCTCGGACTGTACTTTCCCGAGGTACGTCTGAAAGGCGAATGATCGCACCGATCCTGCCTGCGTCGCGCTGCGGATTGCTCTTTGGCGTCAGCGTGACCGTCGCGTTCGCGATCGCGCCGACATTCATGTCTCCGGCCTGCGCCAGGGTCAAACCCGCGCCGGTCGCTTGTTGACCGCCCGCCATTCGCGCCGGTATCGCCTCGGGATTGGGCGTTGCCACGTCGACATTGTGATATCGCTCGATCTGCATGCCCATCTCGGCGACCAAGTGCTCCGCCGCGGCGCGCAGCTTGGAGAACGCCTCGCCTGCGAGTTCCCTGCGCGGCGCGGCGAGCGTGTCCGGCGCCGCGTCGAACCGCATGTCGGAGACGATGGCGCCGTCCTTCCGCAATTGGGTCGTCAATCCCGCCAGTCCGCGCAGGTCGCCACCGACGAGCGTGAGGAGTTGAGCGGCCTTCCATTCCACCGCCGGCGCGTCCCCGGGGGAAATTCAGCTTCGATATCTCAGGAAAGGCGATGCGGCGGAAGCGAAATTGCTCCCGACGAGATCAGAAAGCCGCTCAATTTGCCGGGTTTCCCCATCGACGAGTCGCCGGATTTTGACGGGCGCGCCGACGTCAAGCCACGTGCATATGAGCTGTGGTTTCCTCACGGCCGGAACATCCCCGTATTATGACGGGAACGGCGTCATCGGCTCGCTTCCGTGTTCCCTTCGCGGTGGGAGCGCCGCCGCAAGCACGGAAAATTCTACGTCGGGCGGCGCGCTTCTGCTAGCATGAACCCAGAGGGCCGGAGATCAGGCTGAAGCTTCGGCCGAACGGTGATGATGCTGCGGCAAATCTGCACAGGCGTGGCGCTGCTCCTCTTGCTCGGCGGCGCGGGCGCGAGCGATGCGCGCCTGACGCTGAAGGAGGTGAGCGGGGCTCTCGCCAAGGCAACGCCCGGCCGGCCCGCCGATCTCGCGCGGCTCGATCTCAGCTATCTCGATCTGAGCGGCTTGAACTTCCGGCAAGCCGACCTCAGCGGCGCCAATCTCTACGGCGCGGACCTCACCGACGCCGATCTCTCTCGCGCCAATCTCGCCGGCGCCGATCTCGACCATTCCGTCATCATCCGCGCCAATTTCGCCGGCGCCGATCTCTCCAATGCGAGCCTGCTGGCCGCGGTCGCCTATTCGACCTTGGATATGACCGACGGCAAGACGCCGAATTTCGCCGGCGCCAACCTGACCGGCGCCCGCATCATCGTGCGGCTTGGCCGCGCCGATCTCGCCGGCGCGAATTTGACGCGGGTCCAGATGGGCGTCGATCCCTGGGGACCGCGCGCCAACCTGTCCAACGACTGGACCGGTTGCGACCTCACCGGGGCCAATCTGACGCGGGCGGATTTGCGCGGCGTGCGTCTGGCCTTCGCCCATCTCGCGCGGGCCACCTTGTCGGGCGCCGACCTGTCGCGCGCCGACCTCTTTCACGCCGATCTGACCGGCGCCGATCTCACCGGCGCCGATCTCACCGGCGCCGACATCGCCGAGGCAGTGCTGAGCGGCGCGCGCGGATGGCCGCCGCCGACATCGCCCGATGAGGCGCGCGGTCGCACGCCGTCGGGCCCGTGATTCCCGCCGTCTCGCGCCTTGTCCCGGCGGCCCTGGTCGTTGCCGGCCTGTTCGCCGCCGATGCGTCGGCCCGCGCACAGTCGCGGGCCGAGATGGTCGACACCGCGCTCGTCCTTGCCGTCGATGTCTCGGGCTCCGTCAACGGCGAACGATTTGAGCTGCAAATGGAAGGCATCGCGCGCGCGTTCGAGGACGCGGCCGTCCAAGCTGCGATGACGTCCGGCCCGCACCGGGCGATCTTCGTGACGCTGGTGGAGTGGTCGAACCGGCCGGCGGTGTCCGTCCCGTGGACGCTCATCGCCGGCGGCGAGGATGCACGCGCTTTCGCCGAGCGCATCCGCCGCGCGCCGCGCGCCGACAATCAGTTCACCTGCATGGCCGCCTCGCTGGGGCTTATCGCCGGCAAGGTGCTGCCGTTCCTGCCGGTACCGGCGGAGCGCACGATCATCGACGTCTCGGGCGACGGGCGCGACAATTGCAACCCGCAGAAGCCGGTCGATGCCGTCCGCGACGATCTTGTCGGCGCCGGCGTCACCATCAACGGGCTGCCGATTCTCGAAGGCGATGAGGCGGAAACCTTGACGCCCTGGTATCGCGATCATGTCATCGGCGGCCGCGGCGCCTTTCTTCTGCCAGCGCATGGGTTCAGGGATTTCGGCCGCGCCATGCGCGAAAAATTCATCGTCGAGATCAGCCGCGCCTCGGCGGCGGTCGGCGGGGGCTGACCATCTATTCCCATTCGAGCTCGTGGAATGCGGCGGCAACGTTTCGCGGATTGTAATCGTCGAAGAGCGCCCAGCGCCCGGACTCGCTCCGCCCGACCGTCGCCATCGCTTCCTCCATCGTGCCGCCGCGGCGCAGCAGGGCGCGGATCTCGTCGCGCAGCAGGCTGAGATAGCGTTGCTGGTCGGCCAACGCCTCCGGCCACCGCGCGACGCGCGGCCCGTGGCCGGGAACGACGCGGGCCGACGGCATCTGGCGCAGCGTCTCCATCGTCGCCAGCCAGCCGAGCAGGCTGCCATCGAGCGCCGGGACGCGCTCCATGAACAGGAGGTCGCCGGCCCACAGCGTGCGGGTCGCGCGGTCGAAGAGGCTGAGATCGTTGTCCGTATGCGCGGCCGGGTGCGCCACCAGCTCGAGCACGCGACCGCCGAGATCGATCTCGGCCACGCCGTCCACCAGCCGCGTCGGCGGCACGATGACCGATCCGGCGGCGAGATCGCCCAGCGCCTCTCGCAGGCGCCGCGAATAGTAGGCTTCGCGCCGCGCCAGTGCGGCCGGCAGATTGCGGTGGCCGATGATCTCCGGCTTTTCCGGCAGGAAGGCTGCCGCACCGAAGACATGGTCGGGATGCATGTGGCTTTGGATGAGATAGCCGATCGGCAGGTCGGTGTGCCGGCGGATGGCCTCGCGCAGGCGCTCGCCCCAGATCCGGCAGCCGCCGCTGTCGATCACGGCCACCCGCTCGCGGCCGAGGATGAAACCGATATTGGCGATGGCGCCGAGATTGGTGGGCGTTGCTTCGGCCTGGACGCCTTGGGAAACAAAAAGGCCGTCCGCGACCTCGGCGACCTCGAGCGGCTGATCGCGCAGCAACGCAGCCTGGGCGCGCAGCTCCGGTACGCAGCACAGCAGCGCCGCGCCGAGGCCGCGGCAGAGCGCCCGTCGCGAAGGAGAGGGGCAATCGGCCGCAGGCGCGTCCCGGTTCCGCATCCTTGGCCTCCTTCCCGCCTTTCCGGCAGACGCCTTTGGCACAAGATTAGAATCTATCAAAATAGCGAATTGACTCGAAGACGCCCGAAGCATAAATTCCTAGCGTTGCCTATCTCAAGAGTTGGGGAGGATTGGATGATGTGGAAGACTCCTCGGATCATCGAGGTCTGCGTCGGCCTCGAGATCAATTCTTACGCCTGCGCCGAAATTTGAGCTGACGCTGCGGCGCCGCTCCGCAGCGGAGCGGCGCTGCCATCCCCTTGACGCATCAGGACGGGTCCGGCGGTTCTTCGCTTGGGGCGCTGCGGCCGGCGCCTTCCAGGTGGCGAAGCCTGCTGGCGCCATTGGCGGGGGCGGAGGATTCGGGCGATGACGGTGCGACGCTGTTTCCTGGCGCTGCTGCTGCTCGGCATGGCTCTTCCGCCTGCCGCGGCGGCGGAGATGAACGAGGCGGAGCGGGCTGAGCGCTGGGCCGATCTTGCCCATGCGCTTTTCGGCGATCGTTCCATAGAGGACGCGGGCGATGCGCTCGGGATCGATGCGCCCGCCCGCGCCGAGAATGCCGCGCTCGTTCCGATCACGCTCCATCTCGCCGATCCGCTCGCCGCGGACGCGCGGACGCTCTATCTCGTGATCGACAACAACCCGTCGCCGCTTGCCGCGGTCTTTCATTTCGGCCCGCTTGCCGACCGCAGCGAAGTCGCGACCCGCGTGCGCGTCGACGATTACACCTACCTGCATGCCGTGGCCGAAACCGCCGACGGCACGCTCCACGGCGCGCGGCGCTTCGTCAAGGCGTCGGGTGGCTGCTCGGCGCCGGAGGAAAGTGATCCGGCGGCCGCGCTCGCGCGCCTGGGCAGGATGAAGCTGAGCTTCGCGCCGCCGCGGCCCGGCCGGAGAACCGGTGTGCAGCTCCTGATCAGCCATCCCAACAGCTCGGGGTTGCAGATGGATCAGCTAACGCACACTTACATCCCCGCCGATTTCATTCAGCAGATCCGCGTCACCTATGCCGGCGTCGACGTCCTGACGGTCGACAGCGATATCGCGCTGAGCGAGGATCCGAGCATCCGCTTCGGCCTGCTGCCGCGCGCGCCCGGAGAGATCGAGGTCGAGGTCGACGACAGCCGCCAGCGTCACTTTACGCAGCGCTGGCCGCTTCCCGCCGTGACGGATTAGCGGCCCGGATCAGGACCCGCCCGAGCAACCCGGCCTTCTCCACCCCCGAGGCCGAGAGGGAGAGAACCGCGGAGCGGGTCCCGCGCAGCAGAAGGGTAGGGCGCGCTGCTCCGATTATATGTTTGTCGGCACGAGCGGTCGGCGCCGGGCTATCCAAAGCATTGCAGGTTCGCTTCGGCCTGAACCTGATGGAGCTGCTCGATCGCCTGCTTGATCTCCGGCGGGTCGCGGAAGAGACCGACGCGGCCGCCCACCCCGCCCCCCGCTTGCAGGCTCAAGGCGGTCTCCGCTTTCTCGTATTGCGCAAATGGCAGGCGCTTGGCGATGAAGTCGATGCTGCAGGAGCATTTGAGCAGCGCTTCGTGGGTGTTGCCGTTGGCCGCCATGCAGCCCAGCACGTAATCGACCGTCTCCGCCGTCGGATAGTCGTTCGCCGCCGCGGCCGGCGCCGTCATCACGAGCAAGACGCCAAGCACCAACGCCGCGATCCGCTCAATGCTTGTCTTCATGCTGTCCGGCATAGGTCATCCACTCCTCGAAAGTATCCGGCGCCGCGCCCGGCGTGGCGAGCGTGGCGCTGATCTCGTAGATGCTGCCGGGGACCGCGTCGGACAGGACGAAGCGATAGGTCTTTCCGGCAAAGTTCGGAAAGCGCGCGAGATTGGGATCATGGAGGAACGGAGCCACCTCGATCTCCGTGGCTTGGTGCCGCGCGCCGTCAATGGTCACATCGACCGGATGCATCGCCGCGCGGTCGACGAAGGCCGCGCGGATGCGGCTGCGAAAATATTGCGCCGACCCTCCCGTCGCCGCCTGCATCTCCATCACGTCATACTCGAGGAAGTACATCAGCAGCGGGTTGCCATTGAAGCCGATGGCCGGCGGAAAATTGACGTGGCGGTCGCCGCTCAGGAAATCGATCCAGACGTCCTTTCTTCCATCCTGGCCCACGGCACGGATGTCGGCGCTGACCTTGTCCACGTAGTCGCCATCGGCCCCGCCGCGGTGGCGAAAGGTATAATCCAGGACGAGCGGATAGTTGATCTTCTCGAGGTGGTTGCTCTCGAAGAGCGCGATCTGCGCCGGGCTCAATGGCCGATCATCGTCGGCCGCCGCCGCCGGGCAAAGGGCGAACGTCATTAAAGCCAGGCCCGCGATTTTGCCCGGCATTCGGCCCATCGGCTCCTCCCTTTCCGTCGCGGCTTCTGCGGCGGCCTCCAATGGCTCAGATCGAAGCCATGATAGGCGGCCTCGACTTTTTGTCCAACCACAGGCGCGGCAACGCCGGTGTATCCTTGGCGTCGGCGATAATTCGCCCCGATGGTTGCAAGCCGTTGAAGACTCGGTCATCCTTCGGGCGGAGGCTCGCCATGGCGTGGATGCTTGCCGATGCCCTCGGGATCGAACGCCGGCCGGCGCCGCGCGCGGCGCAGGTCTATCGCATCCTGGTGCGCGATCTGGTGCTGCCCTGCCGGATCGGCGTCTATGAGCATGAAAAGCAGGCGCCGCAGCGCGTGCGAATCAACGCGCAATTACTCGTGGAACGAGACGCCGCCGACGGCGATGCGCTGTACAACGTGCTCAACTACGAGACGATCGTCGAGGGCATTCGCGCGCTGGCGCGGGGCGGGCATATCGAGCTCATCGAGACGTTCGCGGAGCAGGTCATGGCGGTCTGCCTGGCAAGTCCGCGCGCGCTGGCGGCGCGGATCAGCGTCGAAAAGCTCGACGTCTTTGCCGATGCCGAGAGCGTCGGGGTGGTGCTCCGGCGACGCCGCCCGCGACGGCCGCTCGCCGGCTGACATGACGGTGGTGGTAAAGCTCGGCGGCAGTCTGGCCGCGGCCGGAACGCTTGCCTCGTGGCTCGCGGTAGTGAGCGAGCATGGCGGCGGGCGTGCCGTCATCGTGCCCGGCGGCGGCGATTTTGCCGATGCCGTGCGCGAGACGCAGCGGCGCTATGGGTTCTCCGACCTCGCGGCCCATCGCATGGCGGTGCTGGCGATGGAGCAATATGCCTGGATGCTGCTCGATCTCGCGCCGGCGCTGGTCGCCTGCGCCAGCGCGCCGGAGATGCGCGCGGCGCTCGGCCATGGCGGCGTCGCGCTGTGGCTGCCGAGCCGCATGGTCTTGGCCGATCCGCTCATCGCCGGCAGGTGGCGGGTAACCTCCGACAGCCTCGCCGCCTGGCTCGCGCGCCGGCTTGAGGCGACGCATTTGGTGCTGGTGAAGTCGGCGCCGGCGCCGTCGGCGACAACGGCGGAGCTTGCGGTGCTCGGATACGTCGATCCCGCCTTTCCCGACTATGCCGAAGCGGCGGGCTGTCCGGTCTCGTGTTGCGGTCCCGGCGAGGGCGCACGCCTCGCCGCGGCGCTGGCTTTGGGCTAGGATTCCGCGATGACGCGCCGCGACACCGCCGGCCCGCCGCAGCGCCTAGCCTGGGCGCTCACCGGCTCCGGGCATTTTTTCACCGAATGCCTGGAGCTGATGCGCGGGCTGGAGCAGTTCGATCTCTTCATCAGCCGTGCCGCGGCCGAGGTGGTGCGCATGTACAAGGAAGAGGTCCGGGGCCTTCCGGCGGGCACGCGCATCTTCAAGGATACGACGGCCTCGGCGGCGCCGGTGGGGCTTTTCTACCAGGGCGTCTACCACACCCTCGTCCTCGCGCCGGCGACGTCGAACACGGTGGCGAAATGCGTCGCGGGCATTTCCGACACGCTTGCCACCAACGTCTTCGCGCAGGCGGGGAAGTGCCGCATTCCCGCCATCGTCTTCGCCTGCGACACCGCGCCCGAGCTCGACACCCAGGCGCCGGGCGGGATGGTCAAGGTCTATCCGCGGCGCATCGACCTCGAGAATGTCGAGCGCCTCAAGCAATTCGAGGCGACCGAGGTGGTACAGTCGATGGTCGAGCTCGAGCACAGCGTCCGACGGCGGCTCAAATGTCTCGGCACACGCTGTTCCTGACCGGGCATCTCGCCGAGAAACGGCTGCGCAACGTCCTCGACGGCTTCGGCGATCTCGGCTTCGCCTGGACCGTGCACGATATCGGGATCCAGGTCGCGGCGCTGATGACCGCCGAGCTCATCCGCCGCCGCCTGCCCAAGGACGCGATGGGCGCCGACCGGATCATCGTCCCCGGCCATTGCCAGGGCGATCTCGCCGGCCTCGGGGTGGAGCTCGGCATCGCCATCGAGCGCGGGCCCGAGGATCTTCACGACCTCCCGGCCCTCTTCGGCCGCACCGGCGAAGCGATCGATCTCGGCGCGCACGAGGTGCGCATCTTCGCCGAAATCGTCGACGCCCCGAAGCTCTCGGTCGACGGTATCCTCGCCCGCGCCAAGGCGTTCGCGGCCGAAGGCGCCGAGGTGATCGATCTTGGCTGCCTGCCGGCAACGCCCTTTCCTCACCTCGAGGAGGCGATCACCGCGGTGAAAGGGCTTGGGCTTGCTGCCAGCGTCGACAGCGCCGATCTCGACGAGCTCAAGCGCGGCGATCGCGCCGGCGCCGACTTCGTGCTCAGCCTCAGCGAGACCTCGCTCGACCTCGCGGCGGAGATGGCGGCGACCCCGGTCGTGATCCCCGCCCGCGCCGGCGATCTCGACTCGCTCTGCCGCGCAGCGGAGCGGCTGCTGCATCGCGGCCGGTCTTTCATCGCCGACCCCGTCCTCGACCCGATCCCCTTCGGCTTCACCGCCTCGCTGCTGCGCTATGCCGAGCTGCGGCGGCGGCTGCCCGAGGCGCGCATTCTCATGGGCATCGGCAATGTCACCGAGCTGGTCGATGCCGACACCACCGGCATGAACGCGCTGCTCTTCGGCATCATTGCCGAACTCGGCATTACCGACGTGCTGGCGGTGCAGGTGAGCCCGCATTGCCGGCGCGCCGTCCGCGAGGCCGATCGCGCCCGCCGCCTCATGCACGCGGCAAAGCGGCTCCGTCGTCTCCCCGTCGGCATCGATGCCAGCCTGATGGCGTTGCGCGACCGCAAGCCCTTCGCCGTCACCGCCGAGGAAATCGCCGAGACGGCGGCGCAGATCCGCGATGCCAATTTCCGCATCGAGCTCGCCGCCGACGGCATCCATCTCTATAACCGCGCCCAGCATCGCGTCGCCGCGGGCGCTTTCGAACTCTTTCCCGGCCTCGGCGTCGAGGCCGATGGCGCGCACGCCTTCTATCTGGGGGTCGAGCTGGCGCGCGCCGAGATCGCCTGGCAGCTTGGCAAGCGCTACGTCCAGGACGAGGCGCTCGACTGGCACAGCGCCGCCGATGCCGCGCCGCGCGCCGCGCATCGCGCGCCCGGCCCGACGCTGCAACGCCGCCGCCCGCGCCGGCGCGACGCGCCATGATCATCGAAAGCATCATCACCACCCTTGCCGAGGACGGACGACCGCACATCGCGCCGATGGGGGTGATCTGGCACGACGGCCATCCGGTGCTGGCGCCCTTCCGCCCCTCCGCCACCCTCGACAATCTCGCGCGCAGCGGCGCCGCCGTGATCAACCACACCGACGATGTCCGCGTCTTCGCCGGCTGCCTCACCGGCCGGCGCGACTGGCCGGTGCGGCCGGCCGAGCGCATCGCCGGCTGCGTGCTGGCGGCGGCGCTGGCGCATCAGGAGCTGGCCGTCGAACGCATCGAGGAGGACGAGCTCAGGCCGCGCTTTCATTGCCGCGTCGTGCATGAGGGCATGCATGGCGCCTTCCGCGGCTTCAACCGGGCGCAGGCGGCGGTGATCGAGGCGGCGATCCTGGTGAGCCGACTGCACCTTTTGGCCCGCGACAAGGTCGAGCGAGAGATCGCCTATCTCGAGATCGCCATCGGCAAGACGGCGGGCGAGCGCGAGCGCGAAGCCTGGGGCTGGCTGATCGAGCGCATCCGGCATTTCCACGGCGCCAAGGCAACGGGAGGGACGAGGTGACGAAGCTCTTGGCGAGCGTCCGCTCGCCGGTGGAAGCGCGCGCCGCGGTTGCCGGCGGCGCCGACATCATCGACTTGAAGGATCCCGCCGCCGGCGCCTTGGGACGGCTGCCCGACAATATCCTCCGCGCCACGCTCGCCGCGGTCGCGGGCCGGCGGCCGACCAGCGCGACCATCGGCGACTTGCCGCTCGCGCCGGTGCCGATCCTCGCCGCGGTCCGCGCCACGGCCGAGACCGGGGTCGACATCGTCAAGCTCGGCATCTTCGCGGGCGATGAAGCGGCGACAATCGCGGCGCTCGGCGCGGCGACGCACGCCGGCATCCGCCTCGTCGCCGTGCTTTTCGCCGATCGGCGGCCCGATCTCGGCCTCGTCGCGCGCTGCGCCGATGCCGGCTTCTACGGTGTGATGCTCGACACCGCCGAGAAGGGCGGCGGATCGCTCAGGCGTCACCTGCCGCCGGCGGAGCTTGGCCGCTTCCTCGCTCTGGCGCGCCGACGCGGACTGCTCGCCGGCCTCGCCGGCTCGCTCGCGGCGGCGGACGTGCCGGCGCTGCTGCCGCTCGCGCCGGATTTTCTCGGCTTCCGCTCGGCACTGACGGTAGGTTCTCGCGACGCGCCGCTCGATGCCGCGGCGGTCGCGGGCTTGCGCGCGCTCATCGGCGGCGCCGCGGCGAGCAGCGCCACCGCCGCCGCCGGCGCGCACGAAGCGGCCATGGCGGCGACCGCGGCATCGGCCGCCGGGATCACGCTTTCATAATCGCGATAGGGCCGGCCGAGCCGCGCCGCCAGCGCCGCTGCAAGAAACCGTCCGACCCCCGCGCCGATGACCGGCGCGCGCGGCGGCAGGCCGGCGCGCGCGGCCACCGCGCGCGCGGCGGTGGCGATGTCGCGCAGCAGGCGGCGGGCGATGTGCCGGGCAAGCCCGTCCCAAACCGCATCCGGCGCCGAGGCGGCGTCGCGTCCCACCATCCGCGCCAGCCGCGCGCGGCTCTCCGCCGGCGACTTGCCGCGCCCGTCCGGCGTCGGCTGCTGGTCGGCATCGGCCGGAAGCTCGCCGGTGAGGCGAAAGACGTCGGCGGCGGTCGCGAACAGCTCGGCCATGACACCGATGCGCGCGCCCTCGAGCGCGACCTGCGCGGCCACCGCCATCACCGGCGTGCGCACGACGCCGCGATAGACCAGCTCGCCGCGCGCCAGCCGCCCGACATCGTCGACGCCCTCGGCCGCGACCTGGCCGCGGCGCAAGGGCACGAGATCGGTCGTGGTGCTGCCGATATCGACCAGCAGGCCGTTGCCGAGCCGCCGTGCCGCGAGCCGGGCGGCGGCGTGCCAATTGGCCGACGCGACGCGCTCGGGCGACGCGCTCGCCGCCGCGGGCGAGAGAAAGCCGCCATCATTGGCATAGACGCGCAGGCTCGCTCCCGGCACGCGCCGCGCCAGCGCGTCGAGAATGCGCCGCACCCCGGTCGCGCGGTCGGGGAAGAGATCGGCAAGCTCGGCCGTCATCGTCACCGCGTGGCGGTCCGCCGCCGGCCAGACGGCGAGCGCCTCCTCCAGCGCCGCCGTGAGCCGATCGAAGCCGAGCCACAGCGGGCACGGCATTTGGCGCGCCGCGATCACCCGCCCGTGCTCGACCCGCACCAGCTTGAGATGGGCGCCGCCGATATCCCAGCCTTGGATCGCACTCATGAGGCGTCTACCGTGACGGCGACCGGACGCGGCGCGAGCGGGCGGACCAGCTCGGCGAGCGGGCGTCGGCGGAGCGCCAGGACCAGCTCGGCGGGATTGAGGCCGATGCTGTCGGCAAGGCCGATATAGGAGGTGGTAAGGCGCGGATTGATCTCAAGCACCATCGGTCCCGCTTCGCCGTCGATGAGATCGACGCCGACATAGCCCCAAAGCTCCGGCAGGATTTCGGCAATGCGTCGGCCCAGCGGCGCGAGCGTCGCGCGCTGCGCCTCGGCACCGCCGACGAGCCCGCCCTCATAGCGAAAGACGCCGCCGGCCAGCGATACCTCCTGGCGGTTGCAGGACAGCAGCCAAGCTTCGCCGTCCCGGGCGAGCAGCGAGAGCGACAACGCCGTCCCGGCAAGAAAGGGCTGCACCGCGTAACGCTTGCCGCCTCGCCGCTCGCGCCGCCGCGCCAGCCCGTCGCGGTCGGCGACCAGCATCGTATCGACAGCGCCCGCTCCGTCATCGGGCTTGATCACCCAGCCGGCGGCGGAAGCGGGCGGCGGCTCGTCCAAGCCTGTCGTGGGCACAACCGGCACGCCCCGGGCGCCCAGCCAGGCGGCGGTGGCCCGCTTGCTGCGCGCAATGGCGAGCGCCCGCCCGCGGCTTGCGAGCACGTCGCAGCCCGCCGACGCCGCGACGCGCACCACGTCCTCGAGCAGTCCCCCCGTCTCGGGCGCAATGGGCCAGGCGAGATCGCAGCGCGCCGCGATGGCGCGCCAGGAGCCCCAGAGATCGCCGGGAGCGACCGTCGCGATGGTTGCGCCGCACGCCGCGATCGCAAGCTCGGGATCGCCGGCGACGACAATCTCGATCCCGGGAAGGCACGCGAGGTCGCGCACCAGCGCGCGCAGCATCATCGCGCCTTCGGCGACAAGCGAGGGCGGGGCGGCGATTTCGCGCCATCCGCCGGCTGTGACATACTCGAAGGCGAAGATCCGCAAGGCCGCGCTTTCCAATGAGCTCGTTCTCGATCGTACCGGTACTCGACCTCAAGGGCGGCGAGGTCGTCCATGCGCGCGCCGGCGACCGCGCCCGTTACGAGCCCCTGCGCTCGCCGCTTGCGCCAAGCAGCGAGCCGGGCGCCGTCCTCGAAGGGCTTCTGGCACTGGCGCCGTTCCGGCGGTTTTATATCGCCGATCTCGATGCCATTGAAGGCCACGGCAGCCATCATGCGGTCATCGCGGCATTGGCCCGCCGCCATACCGGGATCGAGTTCTGGATCGATGCCGGCTTTGCCACCGCCGCCGCCGCCGCCGCGATGGCCGGGGCGGGGCTCGTCCCGGTTCTCGGCAGCGAGACGCTTGCCGCGCCGGAGGAACTCGTCGCGGCGCCTTGCTTGGGG